>Ga0210383_10000143_pt1 | contig 73199 bp, 68 predicted proteins | sample IncBWC14OmetaG_FD_160072 | JGI IMG/M metagenome (GOLD analysis project Ga0210383, IMG submission 160072) | Forest soil microbial communities from Barre Woods Harvard Forest LTER site, Petersham, Massachusetts, United States - Inc-BW-C-14-O ...
GCGGTAACATGGAACCGCACTCACCAGCTCTTGCAGAAACTCCAGCGCCGACTCCACATACTCATGCCGGTGGAACGGGACAAAACTACGGGCAAACAATTCCGCCACTGCCTGGCTCGCAGAAAGCCGCGTCAACACATTCGCCGCGCCATGCTCGAGAACAAAAATTCTCCCCAGCCGCGCGCTCCCCGGAGACCCATAAGCCGCCTCCCCGTGCCAAGGCGTCCCATACATCCGCATATTGCTCTTGTCATTACGAATAGAAGCGTTGTAATTCCGAGTAGAAGGCTTGTCATTCCGCATAAAAACCTTGTCATTCCGACCATTCGCAAAGCGAAGGGGAGGAACCTGCTTTTCGAGTTCGCCACCCCGAGCAAAGCATTTTGTTTTCGTTCTGTCATCCTGAGCGAAGCGACTGTCCCGCGAAGCGGAGCAGTCGCGCAGTCGAAGGATCCCTACCTCGCCCTCGCAACCTGAAGTCCCACCACAATCTTCGAATGAAGACCCGCAATCGCGAGGTCCCTCATCCCGCCGCACGATAATCCGGTCGTCGCTCAAAATCTCCACATGCTCGCGCTCCATCCACAACCGCGTCGTCGTACTCTTCCCCGCCCCCGAATGCCCCACGAACAAATTCCCCGTTCCATCCGCGCGCACGATCCCGCATCCATGCAGCTCAATCGCCTCCTCCTGCGTGAGCCGATGCATAATCAGCAACTCGTCCACCGGATAATCCAGCGGAGCCGCATAGGGGAACGCCCCCGAAACCTCCGCGTTCATCTGCAATGTTGCCCGGGAAAAATCACGATTCACCAACAGCCTCTTGTAAGGCTCGTCGCCAAACACGGGCGCTCGGAAGTCGAACTGAAACCCCGCCTCGCATTCATACAACCGCCAAAGCGCCCCTGAATCGAACAACTGCAATCCCGACGCCGGAGGCAGTTCGTCCGTCCACTCCACGCGCACCTGAATGTCTGGCAGACCCGGCTCGGCCCGAAACGCCATCAACGATGGAACCAACTCAACCGCGGCGCTGTCGTCCCCCGTTAACCCGACCATCACTCCACCCACGCAAAAATGACTACTGCAGAGTCCAACTCCCGCCGAGCGCGAAGCCGCCAGTGTCTGCGTAAGGCTCATCCCGCAATCCCTTCCACCCGTACCCGCGCCTCTTACGATCCAATACTCTGGCAGCCACCCAAAATAATTCCGCACCCCGGAGTCGGCCCGCCCCCCGAAGCGTTCTTACAATGTCCCAGCACGGCCTCTTCTGGCCGCAGACTAATCGTGACGAGCTGCGGCGATTCATACGGTTTCTTGCCGTCGCCTTGGTTCAGTTCGCGATTCATGCAGACTCACCTCTCGTCATCGGCTCAATATCAGCATTAATGATTCCCGCAACTCCCACATCCCCCCGCAGCCACGCTGGCATTGTTCAGGATTGGCAAAATATGTTGCGGTCCCACCCAACTCTCCACATCGATTTCCTTATTCGCAATCCGTCGCGCCGAGTCCAGCATCGCCTCATGCTCGCGCCCGCCCGCACAGAACGCGCACTCCCCATGTGCGGGAATCTCGGCCCCCACCGCCGCCGCTCGCAGATGCGCCACCTGGCACAAGAACTCGACCGGGCTCTCCCGATCTCCGTTTTCCAGCTCGCCATTCGCCGGACACATCGCGCACAGCGACTGAATACGGCAATCGACGCACTTCGTGATCCGCGTGCGCTTGCGATCGCGCAACTGCCGCAGCGATTCCTCCCACACTTTCCGAACTCCACCGCCGCGAATGCTGAACGTCTCCTGCTGCGAGATCACGCAAATGCCCACTTCCCCATACGCATTCACCGCGAACGAATTCACTCCCCCGCCGCAGATATACACGGTGTCGACCGTCGACAAATTCGGCACATTCCTCAAATCCCGCTCCGCCAGCTTCCGATACTCAGCCGCCACCTTCGGATCCTGCATATCCAGCGCGACCACTTCCTCCGGCGTAAGCCGCACCGCCAGCGGACTCTGCGAGCAATCAATGCGCGGATTGATCTGCCCATCGCATTTAAACTCCACACCCAGTTCTTCCTCAGCGAACTGCCGCATCGCCAGAACTTCATGCTTGTTGATGCTGGTCGCGACGGTCTTCAACTTGAGCGGCAGCCCTCGCTCCTTGAGTAGCCGGATCCCGCGCAGGCACCGCTCATACGACCCTGGAATCGCCGTCAGCGCCTCATACGTTTCCCGCGTGCGCCCATACAGCGTGACCTCGATCGCAAACGGCGGCCACTCCGCCAGATAATCCGCAATCTGCTCAGTAATGATCGTGCCATTGGTAAACAGCGTGATCAGAAATCCTTTTTGTTTAGCGTAGGTATAAATCTCGAGGAAATCCTTGCGCGCAAAAATCTCACCGCCCGTGTAGAGCACCCAGAAGCAGCCCAACTCGACTAACTCGTCGAGCATTCGAAAATGTTCTTCTTTGCTCAACTCGCAGCGTTTTGCGTCCATGTCGCCCATCGCGAGGTTGTTGTAGCAATGCAGGCACTCCAGAGGACAACGCCGCGTCACTTCAATCGAAACCTGCAACGGCACCCGCTCGCCGCCCTGTCGCTCGTGTAAATCCGCACTGAACGCGCTGTAGCTTAACTGCTCCAAATCCCCTCCCATCGCTGTGGCAGCGGACGCGCCCTCACGCGCCCGCCGCCGCCAGTCTCCCGCCCCACTGGTCCTTCAGTCTCCGGCCATCGCGACCGCAGCCGGAACCTCGACCAGACCAACCGATTTCATCTCACTCACAAAATCCATCACATCGCTCTCGGCCCGCGCCAAATCCACTTCATACGCTTCCGCCACGGCCGTCACCAGTTGCGCCACAGTTCGCGGCGCTTCCAGCAATTTCCAGATCAGCGTCCCAGTGCCGTTGAAGCTGTAGATCGATGCCAGGTCTCCCACCTTGGCGCGCACCGGAACAATCAACGTTTCTCCCGCGACCACGCGCGCCACCACCGCCCGCGAGCGCACAAAAATCTCTTCCTTCAACATGGTTTTCAAGGTGACACCTCTTCACTGCGAGACGCCGTTCCGGATTTCGTAACAAACGCTACCCTTCGAAACCCGCCGCGCTTTCGTCCCAACTTGAGATTACGGCAAAGCCCTCCCCACCGAGCATCGGACTTTCGTGGTAGGTATTGGGTTGGTTATCATCGCGCATGGTTCCCAAATACCCGCAAGAACATGGGTTAGGCAACCGACTGCGCTCCGGCTGGCCCTTGCATCAGGGGCGGGACGCTGGATAATCCCGGGGTCTTGCTGAACCAGCGGGCCCAACCTTAGCAGTGGACAAACGAAACAAAACGCTATAAAAAGAAATGCGGCCGATCGAATCCTCAGTTACACTACCGATTCGCCAAGAAGCGATTCCCGTGCTCAACGAAGAACGTCGTCGCGCCATTCTCGATCAGTTAACCCATCAAGGCCGGGTTCTAGTCACCGAACTCTCCCGCCAATTCGAAACCTCTCAGGTTACGATTCGCAAGGATCTCGAAATCCTCCACGCCCACGGGCTGGTTCACCGCACCCACGGTGGCGCGCTCCCCTCGCGTGACGGAGCACTCGAAGATCCCACGCTCCGCGAAAAAGAAAAACTCCACCACCAGGAAAAACTGCGCATCGCCGACACCGCCGTCGAAAAAGTCAAAGAAGGCCAAGTCCTGATTCTCGATTCCGGCACAACCACGACGGCCATCGCCCGCGCCCTGCGCAACTTCCAGAACCTTACCATCATCACCAATGCGGTCAACATCGCCGCCGAACTCGCTGGCACCGCCGTCGAAGTTATCCTCACCGGCGGCACCCTGCGCAAGAATTCTTTTTCGCTGGTCGGTCCCATCGCCGAAGAAACTCTTCGCCGCTTGAGCGCCGATCTTTTATTTCTCGGCGTCGACGGCTTCGACGTTCACTTCGGCTTGAGCACACCGAATCTTCTGGAAGCGAAAGTCAACCGCGTGATGGTCGAGATCGCCAAGAAAACCGTGGCCGTCTGCGACTCCAGCAAATTCGGCCGCCGCAGCCTGTCGCTAATCGCTCCGCCCTCGGCCCTGCACGAAGTCATCACCGACCGCGGCGTCCCCAAATCCGACTTGCGTGCCCTGAAGCAAGCCGGAATCGAAGTCACGCTGGTGTGATTGCCGGATTGCAAAATTTGGATTGCAGATCGAACTGCTCAAATGACTAAGGACCGAAATCTGAAATCGCCAATCTGATTCTGCATTCTGACTTCTGACTTCTGACTTTTGCATTCTGACTTCCCCATGCCCCGCTTCGACATCACCATCGCCGGCGAACTCAACCTCGACCTCATCCTCTACGGCCTCCCCGAGCAACTAGCCCCCGAGCGCGAACTCCTGGCCGACCGCATGATGCTCACCCTAGGCTCCTCCTCTGCCATCGTCGCCCACAACCTGGCCGCGCTCGGCAGCCGCGTCGGATTTCAATCCCGCATCGGCGACGACACCCTCGGCCAGATCGCGCTCGATCGCCTGCAGCAAGGCGGCGTCGACGTGTCGCTAGTCCGTCGCGTCCCCGGCCCCATCACCACCGGACTGACCGTAATCCTGCACCACGAGCCCTGGCGCAACATCCTCACCTATTCCGGAACCATTGCAGAAACTTCCTGGGACGACCTCGACCTCGACTATCTCGCCGACTCGCACCACTTTCATTTCTCCTCTTATTACCTGCAGCGCGCCCTGCGCCCGTGCGTAGGAGAATTATTTCAGCGCCTGAAATCGAAAGGCCTCACCATTTCTCTCGACACCAACGACGATCCCGACGACCGCTGGGAAGGCGGCCTGCACGAAGTCCTGCGCCACGTCGATGTCTTCCTCCCCAACGAGCGCGAAGCCTGCAAAGCCGCAGGCACGAATGACGGCGACCTGGAAGCCGCCATCGATAAGCTTTCGAAACTAGTCCCGCTGGTCGTAGTAAAACTCGGCCGCAAAGGCGCCCTCGCTCAGAAGGGCTCCGAGCGTTTCACCAGTCCCACGCAAGAAGTCGTCCCCGTAGATTCCGTCGGCGCCGGCGACAGCTTCGACGCCGGCTTCCTGCACGAGTACGTAAAAGGATCAGACCTGCAGAAGTGCCTGGCCAGTGGCAACCGCGCCGGCGTGCTCTCGACAACGCGTCCCGGCGGCACCGAAGCCTTCCGCGACGCGGAGCACAGGCAAGAGTTTTTCCGACAGCGCAGCACCTGAGTGAAATCGAGTGATGTTTCGCCGATTGTGCTCGGCTGCTCCCCAAGGGTTGCCTTCTTCTGCAATTGTGGTTGCAAAGAAACGGTTGCATGCCGTTCCTTACAATGGAAGGTTCAAGCCAATGGCTCGTCGGATCACATTCGCATTATTGTGCGGCGCGGGGTTTACCGCACTCTTATCTCTGATGCTGCACTTGTCTTATGTGAATTTGTTGGTCTCGATGTTGCTTGTTCCGGGCGGTATGATCCAAGCGCTTCCGACAGGCAGCGACTCTACCCTAGGGGTCCTAGCGGCAAATTGCGCAGTCTATTCGGTGCTGATCTTCGTGATCGCCACAACCGTTGCCGGGATTCGGAAGAGAGTAGAATCGCGTCGAGTCAACATTTGGCTTGCCTTCCCCGTTGGAGTGCTTGTTATTTTGGCCTGTGTCCCGACACTGGACCCTTTGTGGCCAACCGGAATGAGTCAGTTGGCAAGGCAGGAAGCGCAGCTCCACGAAATCCTTCCTGTTGGTATCGACCTGGAACAAGCGCGCGGAGTACTACGCTCCCAAGGGATAGAGTTTTGGGAACACGTCGAGAAATACGACAACGTCATCTTCAACCGTCCAGAGGGGAGCGTTAGTGCAGCCTCGGGTGAGACAGTCATCTCCTCCCAAATTTGGACGAAAGCAGGTCAGTTTCCGTGCAGTTACCGGATTGATGTCGTTCTACTGTTCGGCAAAGAACAAAGGCTCACAAAGCGTTCCATATCTCGCATGCGGATCTGCCCATGAACGGGGTTTCTCGCGGCGATTTAATTGTCGAAAACAAGAGCGATAGCACTCAAACTGGCCGCATCAATTACCTACTGCCTGCTAGCTTCCACCAGCAAATTCTCCTTAAACTCCGTCTTCAGCCGCGGAGCCTTCCCCGCCTCCGCCTGCACCGTGCCAAAATCTTTCCCATTCACATAATCCACCACGTGATAATTCCCAGGCTTCAGCCCGCGCAACTCCACCTCGCTCGCGAACGACCCGTTATCCTTCGCGAAAAACGCGTAGTACATCTTCCCGTCCTTCTCGATGGCGTACGCTTCCGGCACGTCATACCCATACACGTACAGATCGCGAAACTCGCCCTTCGACAACATCTTCTCGTTGTACAACCCAATCCATTTCTTCCAGTGCGCGTCCTTCTCGGCCGTCAGATTCACCGGCTGGTACTTCGGTCCCGGATCCGGCCACACAAATTTCGTTCCCGGCACTCCGCCCACTCCCAGCGTCGAAGCGAAATCGTCGCCATGCTCGCTCCAGTCGCCCTTGCCGATCGGCGTCATCGCCGACAGCTCCACGTGATCGCCATACACCGCCGCCTCCGGCCCCAGCAGCGCCTTATACATCTTGATGCGCCGCCGCACCTGCACCGCGCCCACCGGATCGGCCGTCACCGCCTGATCGATAAACGGCAGCCACGCCAGCGACGGCGGCGTCCCGCACGGACACGCCTGCGTCACGCTCTCCGGCTTAATCGCCCGCGTCGTCTGAAAAATCGTCTTATACACTTCCCCCATCGCATTCACCGACTCCTGCGGCGACTTGTGATGATGCGCCGGGTTATAGCACGCCGGCACGCTGTAAATATTGTCCAGCTTCGATCCGTCAAATCCCCAGTCGCGAATGAACTTCTCCGTCAGCTGTTTGTAAAACGCCTGCACCTCCGGCAGCGATGGATCGAGCACCGCCAGTCCGCGCGTCATCCGCGCATGTTTCCCATCCTTATCCAGAATCAGCCAATCGGGATGCTCCGCGACCACCTTCGACATCCCATATTTATGCGACTCATATTTCCCCTGCCCATCTTCCACCGCCAGCGGCAACCACCACAATTGCGCCAGAATCCCCTGCTTGTGAAATTCATCCACCATCTGCTTCATTGAATCCCCGGGAAACGTATCCGCCCGCGGATTCCAATCGCCATACGTATCGAACCAGCGATCATCCAGCGTCGCCCACTTGATGCCCAGCTCCTTCAGCTTCGGCACTGTCCCCAGCATCTGCGCCGGAGTCACGTTGAACTCGTATCCCCATCCGCACCAGCTCACGTTGTAAGCTTCGTTCGACGGCTTCGGAATTTCCCATCCTTCTTTCTGCAGCACGCTTGACCACATGCGCAGCGGCTCGTAAAAATCTCCGCTATACACCGCAACAAAACTGCGCGGCGAAGCGTAACTCTCTCCCGGCTTCAGCGCAGTATTCACAGGAATCGCAATGCTCGCCGTCACGCGTCCATCCTTTTCCACCTTCACCGGCATCGACAGCGTCAACGGCACCGTCTCCACATGCCCAATCGCCTCACCCACCGACCCCGTCCAGAACGCGACCACCGGAATCCCGCCCCCGTAGCCGCCCTTCACCGCCTCACCCATCAAATTCGGCTGCGTCGAAACTCGCGTCAGTTTCTGCACATCATCTTTACCCCAGTCGTAACTCGATCCCTGAAACGACCACATCTCGTACGGCTCGGCCTTCGCCTCCGCCTGCTTGGCGCTAAACCGATGCTGCTGCATCCACACTTGATCCACCTGAAAATCCGCAGTTCCCACATTCTTGTAAGTCGTGCTGACGAGAGCAATGTTAGGGAAATCGTCGTACGCTTCCACCACGAGCATGCGCTCAATGCCCACCCCTGCCGGCGCCAGCGGACGCGCCGGAATCTCCACGCGCTTCCCGCGCCCAAGCTTGCCGCTGCCCTCGAGAACCTTCGCCTGCGCAAAATCCGGCACAAAATCAAATTCCGTCCCCGCGTGAACGATTGAGTCGCTACCGCCCGTCGACCCCACTCCCGGCTCGTCCAGCGTCAACCGCTTGCCGTCTTTCAGCAGAGTCGCCTGCAAAAATCCCGAAGGCAAAATCTGAAACTCCGCCGTGCTAGTCGTCACGACCACCGGCCCACCATCGCGCATCTCCACCTTGATGTCGGACGGCCGCGAGGGCGCCGGCTTCGGCTGTTCCGCCGGCTTCGTGCAACTCAGCGTCCCCCCGGCAATTCCCGCCAACGTGATCCCCAAAATGAAGGAATACAACCGAGCAAGCCTGCCCCGTCCGTGCCGCGTGATGCGCCTCATAATTTCCCTTTCCCAAATCGTGTCAGAACGAAACTAAAAACAATGATTCGTAACTATACCGCAATCGAGTCCTCTCGTGTTTTTTCTCTATTAGCGACGCGAGGGTGCCCCATTTCTCGTGTTCTTTGCGAGAAGTGGGATTTTCATTTCTCCTCCAATCTCACCCAATCTCTGCCAGCGCCCGCTCCATCCCGCCCCGCGGCACGGGCATCGCCCCCACCTCGCTAGCCACCCAAGCTCCCACTCGATTCGCCACTTCATTCATCTCATCCAAACTCATCCGCCCCGACTCCGCCGCGCGCAAATACTCGTGCACCAGCGCCGCCGTAAACGCATCCCCCGCTCCCACCGTATCCGCCACCCGCACGCGAAAGCCCGGATGCTCGCTCGCATTCCCGTCTCGCCGTACCAGCAAACTTCCCCGCCCGCCGCGCGTGACGCAAACCAGTTGCAAATCGTAAGCCCCAATCAACCGCCGCGCCGCACCCGACTCGTCGGCACGCGAAAAACGGTCCGCGCCATCGCCCGCAAAACCGCCCACACTCATCACCGTCGGCAACTCCTCATCGTTCAGTTTCACAATGTCCGCCAAACGCATCGATTCCGCCAGAATTTCGGGCGAATAAAAAGCCTGCCGCAAATTCACATCGAACACTTTCACCGCAGTCGGCGACAACGCTCGAACAAACTCCCGAATCGTCTTACAGCTCGCCTCCGACCGCTGCGCCAGCGATCCAAAACAAACCGCATCCGCCGCCTCCGCCAAATTCCGCCAATCCGCCGTCCATTCCAAAAAATCCCAAGCCACCGGATGCGCAATTTCAAATTGCGCAATCCCCTGCGCATCCAGCTCCACTTTCACCGTGCCCGTCGCCCGCTCCCGGTCCCACTGCACATGCTTGATGTCGAGCCCCAGATCCTCCAGGCGCCGCAGCGCCTCCATCCCCCGCGCATCCTCGCCCACGCGACTGGCCACCATGCCCCGTTCGCCCAGCAGCGTTGTGATGTATGCAAAGTTCGCCGGCGCCCCGCCCAGGCACGTGCTCTCCGGCAACAGATCCCACAGCACTTCGCCCAGCCCTACAACTTTTTTCTTCATGGAGTCGCTCAACGCCCCTCGCCCAGCCTCAATAAATCCCGCCCCCCGCCTGCGTACTCACGATTTTCCCGCGCTCCACTGAAAGCGAATAAGCCGTCCACCCCTCGCCCGTCCACGACGTCAAATCGAAATGCCCGCCCGCCGGAACCCGATAAACGCTGACGCCCCGAAACGTAAGCGGCACACCCTGCTCACAAACTTCCGGCGGCTGGGTGGGACGCAGAAAATAAGCACCCTTCCCCCCACCCACCACGACGGCTTTACCATCCGCCTCCACCAGCACCGCCGATTTTTCATCAATCGCCACTTCCTTCGGCGACGCGCTCCATCCATCCTTCATAATGCGCGCCAGAAATCCCAGCGTCCGCCCCATCCGGTCGCGCTTCGCAAAATGCGAATCCGTGATCAGATTTTCCAGATGCGGAATCTTCAAAAAATCCCGCACCAGCGTCACCCGCTCTGTATAAGGATTCGCCAGCACATCCGCCGAAGCTAAATCCTTGTCATCCGCCTTGTCCTCCATCGCTCCATACACAAATTCCCCCTCCACCGCCAATCCCGCGCTAGTCCCGCCAATCGGCTTCCCCGCCGCAATGCCGTCGTTCAACGCCGTCTCCACCGGAGTCCCTTTCCAGCCGCGAATGTAATTCGCCTGATCTCCTCCCGCAATAAACACCACTTCAGCCTTGCGAATGATCTCCGCCACCGCCGGATCCTCCGCCGCCCCGCGATCCGGAATAATCAGCGTCGCCACCGAATTCGCTTTGCAAAGTCCGTTCACATACGAGTTGTAATCGTCATCGCCCCGCGCGCGCAGAATCAAAAAATCCCCGCCATTGCCCTTTTCGCACAGCCAGCGAAACGCCACGTCCAGGTCCTTTCCTCCGCCCATCATCGCCACCCCCGCCACGGGCTTGGTCTGAACGTCCTGTTTATTTCCAATGCGAAAATATTGATAAGTTTGCGCACGCGCGAAATCCGCCGCACACGCGAGACAAGCGAGCAGCACAACCCACCGCAAATTTGTTTTGATCACACCGAGAATATACAGCAGACCCGAGAAGCCTGGCGGCCTGTCTAGTTCAACGCCTGCACCAAATACAAATCCGACAACGTCCGCACATACGAGTACACATAAGCTTTCTCGTCGCTCGACATCATCACCCGCCCCACCGTATCGATCCCCGCCGCATCCGCTGGCTCAATCGTCTTCCACGGACTCCTTTGGCCGCTCGCGACATCCACTCGAAAAACCTGCGCCGGAACCTGTCCTCGCGCCATCACAAACACTGACCGCCCATCCGCCGACCACGACGTTGGCACTTCTCCTGGCTGCAATCCCGGAACCAACTTCGCTTCCCCTCCCTCGACCGGGAAAAGATAAACCTTCTGGTCAGGACCACGACTCGCCACGAACCGCCCGTCCGGCGACAACACCATTCCCGATCCACACCTTCCAGGCTCACTGCCTTCGCCTTCGGATCATCGAGCGATTCCAGGTAAAGGCGAACCCCATGTCCCGGCTCCGTTCCGGTGAAAACGAATCTCTTTCCATCCGGCAGGAAAGCGGCAGAGATGTGATTCAGCCCATCGCTCTTCAACGTCTTGATCTCGCCCACGCCCGTCGGATAAAGCAGCAGCGGAGCAGGAGTCACATTCAATCGCGCCAGCGCCCACTTCCCATCCGGCGACAACGAGAGTCCGCTGCCCTCCCCAAGCCGGATCGCTGGCGATCCATCCGTATCCCGCAGATACACCGCGTACTTCGGACCACCGCCCTCGCCCGCCTCTTGAAATAAAATCTTCTTCCCATCCCTCGACAAACTTCCCGGCACCGACCAGTCCAGCCACGACAAATCTTTTTCTTTCGCTTCGCCCGGTGCCAGCCCAATAATACCCGCGCGATCATTCCCTCGAGTCAACAGCACGCTGCCATCTTTCCCGACGTCGAGAATCGTCAACTCGCCCGGCACTCGCGCCAGCAATCTCACCTTCCCAGACAGATCGGTCGCATACAGCGACCGGTCGCCTCCCGTGCGCGTTGCCGTGAACCATATTTCTTTTCCATCCGGCGACCAGGCCAGCCCCTGAATGCTGTCCCATCCATCCGACAACTTCGTTATATTTCCCGCGAGGTCGACCACGGCCACAGCGCCGCCATCGTCAGACGGTTGCGGGTGATTGATAAACCCCACCATCTTGCCATCATGCGCCACGCGCGGATTCCCAATCCATCCATCCGCCTGGTACAACATTTTTCCCAGCGGAAACTCCAGCCGCTTTCGCCCTTCCACCTCATGCACGATCGCCATGCTCGTTCCGTCCGGCGACCAGTCCGCCCACTCGACATCATCGAGAACTTCCCTCGGCGCTCCGCCCACCAGCGGAACCGTCGCCAGCGTCCCAGAATAAATGAAGGCTTCTCGCGGCTTGCTGCGCAACGCCACCAGCATCTCACCCGCCGCCGAAACCGCCAGCACCTCCGCGCCCTTTGGTTCAATCTCCTGCGACTGCGGACTCTCCGGGCGCGTCGCAAAAAGATTCAGCGGCTTGCCCTCCCACGCGGCGCTGTAGATCACCGTCTTCCCATCGGCCGCAAACCGTGCCGAATGCACAATCCCGCGCCGGAACGTCAGCGGATGATAGGCCGCAAACTCCGTCTTCCCAGACCCCTTCAGCAGCAGCGCTCCCGTTCCCAGTCCAACCAGCAGAGCCAGCACTCCCACCACCGCAGCCGTGTTCCACATCCGGCTACGCAGAACCACTTCCTTCCGCACTGCTTGCATCGGAACGCTGCTTGCCAAAACCGCCGAGACCGCGGACCCACTCCCAGCCCGTATCCGCGAACTTTCCAGCCCGCGCTTGATCCGCTTCAGATCTCCGCGCAACTCCGCCGCCGTCTGGTAGCGCATGTCGCGCTCTTTCTCCAGCGACTTCAAAATCAAATCATTCAGCTTCTCCGGAATCGCCGGATTCGCCTCCATCACCGGCGCGGGCATCCGGTTCAGAATCGCCTCGAACACCACACCATTGCTGCTCCCGGAAAACGCCATGGCCCCGGTCGCCATCTCGTACATCACCGCTCCAAACGCAAACAGATCGGTCCGCGGATCCAACTCCTCCGCCCGCACCTGCTCCGGCGACATGTACGCCACCGTCCCAATCGTCGACCCCGGACTCGTCATCGGTCCCGCCGGCGTGGTCAGCGTATGCTCCGTGCTCAACGCCAGCTTGGCCAGCCCAAAGTCCAGCAGCTTGGCCTGTCCGCGCTTAGTCACAAAAATATTTGCCGGCTTAATGTCGCGATGCACAATCCCGCGCGTGTGCGCCGCATCCAGCGCGTCGGCAATCTCAATGCTGATCCCGAGCAGCGTCTCCACGTCCATCGGACGCCCCGCAATCCGATGCTTCAGCGTTTGCCCGTCGAGAAATTCCATCGCGATGAACGTGTGTCCATCGTTCTCGTCGATCTCGTAAATTGTGCAGATATTGGGATGGTTCAGCGCCGACGCCGCCTGCGCCTCCCGCTGAAACCGGACGAGCGCCTGCGGGTCTTTCGCCACATCATCAGGAAGGAATTTCAGCGCCACAAAGCGTTTCAGCTTCGTGTCCTCGGCCTTGTAGACGACACCCATCCCACCGCCGCCCAGTTTCTCGACAATCCGGTAGTGGGAAATGTTCTGGCCGATCATGCTTTGGCAAGACGTGCAGCGCAGCCATCTTAAGGGCCGGGCCGGGCCTAACGCAAGCAAGACGAAACGCGGGTGGCGGGTCAGCAAGATTTCCACATGGCGTTAGGCTGAAGTGAATTACAATGGCACCGTGCCACTCTGGGTCACGGCTAAAACGGAGTGTGCCCAGTGAGAATCTCGCTTGCGATCCTGCTGCTGTTATCCTCGTTGACTTTTTTCCAACTACCCAAAGTTTCTGGTGTAACAGAAACGCCACCAGAGCCGATCCCTGCCGGAACTTGCCAAAAATCATACTCCGGTTACCTAGAAGTTCAAGAAAACGGCAAAGCGAAAGATATGGATCTCACGCCCCAACAGATCGGGGATTACGTTAAAAAGCGCCTTAGCGAGGGATACAGTTTATCGTTGTATCCGCAAGCCAGCGGGCGCTTTTTCGTCTTCGAGATTTGCCAGTCCAAAAAAAACTAGGGTTGCTCCGTCACGGTCACTTTTGATGGCGGGGTGAACGTGTTGGAATTTTGTATGGGCACTAAGGGGACATGAAAATCCCCGTTGTAAGACTTGCCAAACTGGGCAGTTCCCATATCGATCTCGGCCAATCGGTAATCACCATCCGCCACATTTTTCGGTATTGTGACATCGCAGCTCCATACCTTTGGATCGGATGATTTTTGACAGTTACCCCCGAATTGGCCTACTGCTCCAGGTTTATCCGGGGTGGCCGGAGCGTTCGTGACCAAATGGACTGAGATCGAGGTTATTTTGTCAATGTCTCCGTCTGCGAGAGCGACGTTGTAGCGGAGATGTTGATCTGGATGCCGCACTACTTGGCCGTGCAGCGGCAAGGCGGTTAGCGCAATTCCAGCTAGCAAAGTTCCTATTGTTTTCATTGTCCTTAGCCTCTGAATTGAATTTCCCTATTTAGGGACAGGAATCTCCCCGGCAACTTGGGGCTTGACTTTGGGGAGATTTCAGACGTAAGGTGGGATCAGCCTAATACCCCGAACTTCAAGCACGAAGTTCCTCCAGAGAGCTACCGTTTGCGCGGTAGCTTTTGGTGTCTCTGGACCACGTTAGATTGTCCCTCCCACACTTACACAAACACCATCCCAAAAGCAAATGGATATATTCTTTTAGCAGTGTAGCGAAAGGCGAAACAGCCCCATATGTTGTGGTTTCTACCTCGCCAGAGCCATCTGGGTAAGCTCTCTTTCTGCTTGTCTCGTCGCCGAGATCGTTATCGGCAAAAGCGAGCACATTTCTTCGATTGCCCAGACGTGATCCGCAATTCCCGCTTCCATCGCAGGGGTCACTCGCAACGTGGAATGCACCCGGCAAAAGTTGTAATACATGAACCAGATCGCCACAGCCGCAGCATGGTTCTCAATCTTTTTCGAGAAAGCATTCGTAAGACGGGTGAAACGCCGAATGCTCATTCTCATCGAAAGATTCTGGCGCTCTACGAAACTTGTGCTGACGTGTTTCGGATCAGGATTGCCGCTTACGGTTTTCATTTCGCAGCCGATGCACTGCGCCGGAGAATAACGCGTATGATTCTCCGCCGCTGCACCGTAAACCTTCTGCAACTGCGCATAGTCGATGTCCGCACCAAATGCATCTTCGACTGCCTCAAGATAAGCCTTATGCGCGTCCGTTGTGATCTGCACTCGATTCCGGATTCGTGACGCGCAGTCACGCATGAACTCTTTAGCCCAACCCAGGTCACGCCCTCCAACCAGATAACTAACACAGAGTTTTGTGTCCGCGTCGATGGCTGTCCATGTCCAAACATCGCCCCAGCCGATAGCCTTCTTTTCGGGACTGGTATTCCTCGCCTTGGAACCAACGAACTGCCAAATCTCATCGCATTGCAAACGGCGAACTTTCAGATTCCGGACATGACGATTGTGATACGCCGCGCAGCCCTCCGCCAGATCGAGCACCAGCTTTAGGACGGTATTCTTTGCAACGCCCGTTAGCCTGACGGTCGAGCGGACGGAATTGCCCTCTACCAAGGCCGCGACCACTCTCGTTTTCTGCTCCATCGTCAACCGTTTCATGTACTGAACTATATGCTTGAGCGCGCAAGATGTCAAGAAAAAACGCTTGCTTGTGGCAGGATTCCCACACAGAAGCAAGCGTTCTAGCTGGATCAGGCGTATGCGTAGGTGAGGTCCGAGGCTTTGATTTCAATGCTCGGACGTTCTGGCACGTATCTCGCCTTTCTATCGCGTCGCCGCCTTGTGTGACAGTGAACACGAAATTGAATCTTCTCAAAGTGCTCGCGAACGATAATCTGGATTTTTTCTCGGAGCGCTTCATTCTGTGACATCACCATCATCCTAATAGCGAGATCACTTTGGGTTCCTACAGGATCGTCATTGTTCTCCCATTTCGACAGCGTTGTTTTATCAATATGGAGCAACCGCGAGAATCCGTCTCCCGTGAGACCCATATATTTCCGCAGATACCGCACTTCCTCCCCCGCCAGTCTGTACGGTTTTGTTACCAACGCTAGAGCGATGGTGCGGAACAGATCATCCATCCCAGGGATGATTGGGTCCTCGTTGCCACAGTGTTTGCATTTAATCAACTCGATGCCGCAGAGAATCACGTAGTCCAACCCACTCTCCTTGAAGGTGTAATTGCCATGGGCGATTTCGGCTAGTTCTCCACAGTTGCTGCACTTCATTGCTACTTGACTCCTCATGGTTCTCCCTGCCCTTTCTGGTGGCAACCCCGTATGACGCGCGACCCGCCACCCGCCAGAAAATTGGCCGTTTTCTACTTCCTCCCTCCGAAAAGGAGACTCAGTCCAGGCTCTGGACTCCCCTCGGTTTTACTTCTTTTTCGACTCGACGCTGAAAACCGTAACGAGAAATGTTCTATCGACAGCTTTGAAGCTGAAGATTATTGCGAGCCATTTCCCGCCTGGTTCGTGCCCTTCTATCCGGTAGTTCCACTCTTGACACCCGGTGTGGAACTCAGGGGGATTGTAAATTCTCCCGGCTTTTAGAACGGCCCAAGCATCGACCATGCTTACCGCTTCCTTTTCAAGCTCGTCCCGAAAGTGACGCCCCGGAACGACTTCGCCAGATTCAAGACAATGGCGCAGTAAATCCTGAGCCTCTTGGATTTCTAGGCGAGCTTCCATGTTGGTAATTTACCAACACTGGTTGGATGCTGTCAACTGCAAAAGGGTGCAGTGACCTTTGGTGTTATTCCCACCGTGCTTTCGCGGCTTTTTTGGCGATGCGCGTACGTTGGGTGGCAGTCAGTTTGCGAGCGCGAGCCTTACCGCCTTTTTTTCCACCCATGCTGCCCAAGGCTACCGCATGAGGATTACGCTCATCTGACGGTGGGAGGGGAAGAGGATTCCCGTCCATCTGTTCGCCTATCGCTTGCTCTACAACTTCGCGGGCGACTTGCATGAAGTCACGCTTCGCGGCTGGGCGTTTCGCCATGAGTCCATCATGCCACGGAATCACGAACGGCGTGAAGCCCTGTGGAAATCATATGAACCCATTACCGAAACGCGCCTACCGGCCCGAAACTGCTCGAAAACAATTGTCTCCTCGCCCAAGCCATTTCCTTCTCTGCCCCGTCTAAGCCAACAGTGTCTTCACCTCAGGAGGAAATGAAGCCCATGAAAAGCCTCTCGCTCTCAGCATCCCGTATTCCGCTGACTATGGTTCTGCTGACCCTTGTTCTGCTGACTTTGATCACCGGACCAACCGCGGCCCTCGCCATCGACCAGGCCGCCACCGCCGACCACACTCCGCCCAGCTACGATATGAAGCCGCAGTCGCTTCTCGACCTTGAGACCATGCAGAAAAAATTCGTCGACCTCGCTAACGCCCTCCCCGCCGACAAACTCAACTGGCGCCCTTCGCCCGATTCGCGTTCCTTCGCCGAAGTTTTTCTCCACGTTTCCGGTGAGCGTTACCTGATTATGGCCTTGATGGGAGCGCAGCCACCCGCCAGTTTCGATGGCAAGACCTATGAAAAGTCCACCACCGACCCGGCCAAGATCGTCGACGAACTCAACAAGTCCTGGGAATTCGCCAAGAAAGCGATCAACTCCATGACCAATGCCGACTTCGCCAAACCCATCCCCAAGCTCGGCCCCGACGCCAACGCTGGGGATGTGGTCTACATCCTGGTCGCTGACGCCCACGAACACCTCGGCCAGTCCGTCGCCTACGCCCGCGAGAACGGAATCGTTCCGCCCTGGACCGCGGCCGCAGCCGCCAAGAAAGCAGCCGCACAAAAGAGCACCAACGAGAAAGACGGCGGCATGAAATAAGAAGCAGCCGGGGCCCCATTTCTCGCGCGTTCTTGGCGCGAGAAGTGGGGACTTTAAGTTCGTCGCACCGCCGGAAAGCGAAGCCTGAGATTTTTGTTTGAACACTCTTACTCGACACGAGCACAACTTTGGTCGAGCGCCACGATCCTTCGATACAATGGACAGTCATCGCGACCACCGACTATGATCCATCGCCCCGCCCTCTGCCGCCCGCACATCGCTCTTTCCATGGTTGAAGGATTTCTCGTTTCGTGACAAGATTCCTGCTCGTCCCAATGAAGCTATTTCGTGTCACCGCAAACCGGAGGGATCGGTGTCGCGAGCAGAACCGCGGCCCTGGCGTCGCCCGAGCGGTTGTGCTCTGCGCGTCCCTCGCCACCTCTGTTTCATTCTCCCCCGCGGCCCGCGCTCAACAGGCTGATCCGGCGAAGCCCGTGGTCGTACAACCCGGAGCCCCGGGCGCACCTAGCAAAACGCTGCCCTCGTCCACGCGAGCTTCCCTGCCGCCGCACTCGCAGGCCGACGTGGAGTTCATGCAGGGCATGATCATGCATCATGAACAAGCCGTCGAGATGACTGCGATGATCTCCTCGCACACACAAAATAAAGATCTGCGCACTTTGGGCGCACGCATCAGCAGTTCGCAGTCCGACGAAATCAAGTTCATGAAGCGCTGGCTCGCCGCCCGCGGCGAATCCGTCCCCAACCCCATGCCTGCTATGCAAGATCCTGATCTGCAAGATAAAGACATGCCCGGCATGGATATGGGCCCGGCCATGCCCTTGATGCCCGGCATGCTCACGCCCGAGCAGATGGACGCACTCCGCAAGGCCAAAGGCGCCGACTTCGACCACTTGTTCCTCGTCGGGATGATCCAACATCACAACGGCGCGTTGACCATGGTGAAGGATCTATTCAACACCGCGGGCGCCGGACAGGACGCCGAAATTTTCAACTTCGCCACCGACGCCGACAACACGCAACGCGCCGAGATCAAGATCATGCAGGCCATGTTGGATAAAAACATTGAGGAAAAGAAACACTGATCGGAAACGCTAAGGAGAAACGATGAATCGAGTGTCCAGTTTTATCCTGTGGGTCGTGGGAGCCGTGCTTTTTCTGAGTTTCGGAGTGAACCGAACGCTGGCCCAGGCCGCGCAGCCCGCCACTCCGCCCTCCGCTCCCCAACAGGATCAGGCCCAGAAGCCCGCCACGCCACCCTCCGCCGACGACGCACAAAAGAGCGACGCCCCCAAGAAAGATGCAGAGGGACCAAGAAATCCATTCGCTCCCGAGCCCGCCCCTCCGCTCCCAGCCGGAATGTCCGGATCGGATCCCAATGATCCGCGAGCCAAGCTGACGCCCGGAATGTACGACGCCGGCGAAGCTGCCATGGGCATCCAGCACCTCCTGCTGCTCAAAAAGCCCGACGCGTTTAACCTCGGTTCCTCCGATACGGATGCACCCAAGGTAAAGACCGCACTCGGGCAAATGGGCGTGCCCGAAGCCATGATGTCCAAGATGCCCAAGCCGTTCCAGTTAGTCATCGCGCAGCTGGCCTTCGCCAACTCCGACCTCGCCTTCCAGGGCAACCACCTCTTCCAGGGAAATTTCTACGGCATCAATATTTTCGACATTTCCAATCCCGCGAAGGCGTCCCTGCTCACATCCATGGTCTGCCCCGGCGGACAGGGCGATGTCTCGGTCTACAAAAATCTGCTCTTCATGTCAGTAGAAATGCCCAACGGACGCCTGGATTGCGGCGCCCAGGGATTTCCCCCCGAGCCGATGGTCGTAGCCGAGCCAAAAGATGGCGCCGACAAAAAACCCGACGCCGACAAAGACAAAGATTCCGATCAAGCCAAAACCGCCGACGCAGACAAAGATGATAAAGACAAACCAAAAGAAGATAAACCGCAACCAAGACGTGGCCATATCCCCGCCGCTCAAAAAGACCGATTCCGCGGCGTCCGCATCTTCGACATTTCCAATATCCAGAATCCCAAGCAAGTCGCTGCCATCCAGACCTGCCGCGGATCGCACACTCACACCCTGGTCGTCGATCCCAACGACAAAGACAACGTCTATATCTATGTCTCCGGCACTTCCTTCGTCCGTCAATCCGAAGAGCTCGAAGGCTGCTCCGGCGAAAAGCCCGACAAAGATCCCAACACCGCCCTGTTCCGCATCGACGTAATCAAAGTTCCCGTAGCGGCGCCGCAGGATTCGAAGATCGTTTCCAGCCCCCGCGTATTTATGGATGCGCGCACCGGCGCCCTCAACGGCCTGAACAACGGTGGCACCCACGGCAAGGAAGGCTCAGAGAAGCCCGCCGACACCGACCAGTGCCACGACATCACCGCCTACTCAGCCATCGGCCTCGCTGCCGGCGCATGCTCCGGCAACGGAATTCTGCTCGACATCAAAGACCCCGTCAATCCCAAGCGCATCGATGCCGTGAACGATCCGAACTACTCCTACTGGCATTCCGCTTCGTTTTCCAACGATGGCAGCAAGGTCGTCTTCACTGACGAGTGGGGAGGAGGTCTCGGTGCGCGTTGCCGTCCGAACGATCCCAACAAGTGGGGCGCCGACGCCATTTTCCGCCTCAGTGACAACAAACTCACTTTCGCCAACTACTACAAACTTCCCGCAGCACAAGGCGACACCGAAAATTGCGTCGCGCACAACGGCTCTCTCGTCCCAGTTCCCGGCCGCGACATCGAAGTGCAGGCCTGGTACCAGGGCGGCATCTCCGTCATGGACTTTACCGATCCCGCCAAGCCCTTCGAGATCGCCTACTTCGATCGCGGCCCCATCGATCCGAAAACGTTGATCCTCGGTGGCGACTGGTCCGCCTACTGGTACAACGGCTACATCTACGGTTCGGAAATTGCCCGCGGTCTGGACGTCTTTCAACTCACGCCTACCAAATTCCTCACGCAGAACGAAATCGACGCCGCCAAAACGGTTCAGGTCGCTGAACTGAATGTGCAGAACCAGCAAAAGCTGGAGTGGCCATCAAAGTTGATCATCGCGAAAGCCTACGTGGACCAGTTGTCCAGGTCGCAGGCCCTCCCCGCTGATCAAATCAAACAGCTGGAAAAGGCGATCAAAAACGCAGAGAAATCGCACCTGACCGGTAAGAACCTGGTGAAATTGCAAGCCATGGCGCCCGCGCTGGCCGAGAGCTCAGCCACCGCGAAAACCTCTGCCGACGCCGTACGTTTGCGTGCCTTGGCTGAGGTCCTGAAGCACCCATCCGTTTAATCGACACTCTTCAACCCAAAACACGCACGGGGAAATCGGCTTCGCTCGAAGCCGATTTCCCCGTAGCAATCCCGCGCCGCTTTATGTTACATCGCGTATGACATCACGTATTACATCACAACGAAAACGGCGATCCGCACACCGGGATGAAGCAAATCGAACAGAAAATATTCTCCGTCGATGTAGTCGATGTAGCAATCGTCGGTGTAGGCCCAGCCTGCAGGCCAGACATCCACGAGCTGAAAGCTGTAGCCGCCATACTGAAATTGCGGTCGACCTTGCACGATTACCGTTCTTGCCGTGAAAGTATGGCTGCGGCCAAAGTGAGCGCGGAACTTGTCGTCAGGAATGTGGGCACCCTTGCCCCCAGTCCCGGCGTTCTCCGCCTGCTGTTCCGAACGCCCTTTTTGCTCCCGCTTTTGATCTTGTTCTTGTGCCCCCTTTTCCTGTTTCGAAGGCTTGGCCTCGTCCCGGGGAGGCTTCATTTCATCCTGCGGTTTAACCTCATCCTGCTTTGGTTGGGGCTTGGGTTCTTCCTGCTGTTTGGGTTTGTTGTCCTGTGGCTTGTCATCTTGGGCATAGACAAGGGCTGAACATCCGACCAGCGCTGAGAGAATCGCTAAGTTCAGAAACCTGAAAGCTCGCATCGGCATCCTCCACGGCAATCCTTGATGGCGCTTAATCTCCGCCACTCCGCGTGTTCGTAACGCAGTTCGCAGGATTGCCTGGGTCTGAGATGCGGAGTCCGACGAGTCCGAATTCAGGACGAGCCTGTAGACTCGGCCCCCAGGAACTGTATGGTTCCGTTGTCGAGGTACTTCCCAGTTCGTCGGCGTCAGATCGGTACCTAAGGAGCGATAGAAGAAACTTTTTTTTAAACGATGATTTGTTTTGCGTCGGCTTTGCGCTGATAAGAGCATAGAATCCTGCCACTGCAGGTACCGGCCCCAGGAAATACTCACCCTCGAACGATTTCAAGGAGGAATATGACCAACAAGTCAGTTTGTTCTTTGACGATGGTTGCGTTGGCATTGTTCGTATGGCAAGGTCAGCAGCTGAATGGTCAGTCGACTCCCCCAAGCGGGGGCTGCAAGGATCTCGGTCCCGCTTGTAATCCAGTTGTAGTTGGGCAGAGAGACGTTCATAGCGCAAGGCTGCCTCCGTTCCAGTACAACTTCAATGTGGTGTCACAATACGGCGTTGATGCCAACGGTTTTCTGTATCGTCCGCAATGGGGCTGGCAGCAACTCGAAGGCAATGCGGATGGCGTGCCCGACCCGGCAATCTGCCACAACTTCAGCGCCCAAGGAGGACCGGACCCGGCTTTGAGCGCCGGAGGCGGACTCCTCGGTGGTCTCTTGGGCCTGGTAGCCGGGGAAATCATCGCCCCGGAATTCGCGGCACTGGGGTTGCTGGCGGGAACGAGCGTCGGATCCATCCCTCTCAAAGTGCCATCCTTCGCCGACTGCACCGACCAGGCGAATGAATCCACCGTGGATTTACCGTCCGGCAGTAACAAACTGGTGTGCGAAGCGGGCGAGATCAAGAACGGCCTGAAGAGTTTCACCGGCCACGTGAACTGGTCCCCGGTAACGCTGGAAGGAACGATGGGGTGTTGTGACTATAGCCAGGGACACCTCGATACCGAGTATGGGGACCATGACTACACTTTCTCGTTTGACAGTCAAGGCCCGAACGAGAACTCGCTCGACCTGACTACTTACGGTGGTTTGCATGCTGAATTCGACTCTCAGGAAACGATCGACAATTTCCAGCTCTCGAAGGAATGGTGGACTCTGCGATCAGAAGTTCAGTCGAATCACACCGAAGCTGAGAATATGTATACGGGTCACGTTATCGTGACCGGGATGTTTGGACTGGACGGTGAGCACGACTTGAAACCGGAGTTGCATCCCGTTTATGCCCTCGCACTCGAGCACGCACCCAAGGCGACGGTACATGGACCTGGGCAACCACCCGTGCACATCGGCGTGCTCACACCCGCACCGACCGAAGACATGTGGCTGATGTTTGTCCGTAATCAGGGTGACGAAGGGTACTGCTCCAGCGATGTGTGGGACGGGTATTTTGTAGACTACACATTTCAGTTGCCCTGGAAAGATGGCATGACTCACGTAGAGGTGAACACGGCTAAAGGCAAGACGGCGTTTTGGGGTACCGACGGGACCTCTGGCCCGACCGTCACGGTCGTTCCTTCGACTCGACCTACCGACAACGGAAAGTTACTAGTCAACGTGAAGTTTCATATCGGCCCGGGCGCACAGACCGCGAAAGATGTAAACCCCTCCGACGTGTCGGTACCGATTATTTTCGGGGCCCTCTATCTCGATTGGAGCGCCGAGTCGGTGGCCACCACGGCCACGGCCCAGACCGGAAGTTCCGGGCCGAAGCCTGCCGCCACCCAACTGCCAAAACAAGCGGCGGCAAGCTCCGACACCGAGGAGTCGAATGTCAGCCTCGCACAGGCCATCTCGAAGCTTACGCCCGCGCAGCGAGCCCTGATGGCCAAGGCGAGCGTGATTCCCGCAGGACGTCCTGTAGCTATGCACCAGCTCGCAGCGCCCGCGCCGGTCCAGGTGCTCAAGGAATTACCGGCGGAAGACAAGCAGGTAAAACCAGCTGTAATGCGCGCCATTCGAGTTGGCCCGGCGACTCGGAAAAATCTGCGGGAAGCCGCACAAATGCGAGCACTGTGCGCCGCCACGAAGAACGCGCCGCCCGGCTTACCCCCGGCCGTTTGCGTTGCCGGCGTTCCCGCTCAGGCTGCTGCCAGGCCATGAGACTCTTCACCCCGGCGCTCGCGGTAATGGTGGCGGGGCAAAGGTTCCCGGCGGCGGCTGAGTTTCGTCGACGCCAATTCGCGAGTAATATAATTCCACTATTGACCCTCCGCAGCTCAAGTGTGATCGTGATTACATTTTGAAGTCAGTCTCCGGGGGGTGGAGGACGGTCATGGCAGTCTCGAATCCTGCGGTTCCCAACATTCATAGCGCGCCTAAGGCGAATGGCGGTTTTTTCGAGAAACTCAATACCAATTGGCATGAGCGCGGGCTCCAGATTTTCATGGTGATCGTGCTGGCACACTGGGCCGAGCATCTTGTCCAGGCCTACCAGATTTACGTCATGGGATGGCCTCGCCCAAAGGCTTTGGGCCTGGTCGGTCTCTGGTATCCCCGGCTAATCCAGACAGAAACGCTGCACTACGGTTACGCCCTTGTAATGCTGATCGGCTTGTGGATCTTCCGCACAGGCTTTACCGGGCGGTCGCACACCTGGTGGATGGTGGCGTTTTGGATCCAGTTCTGGCATCACATTGAGCACTTCCTGCTCATCTACCAGGCCACGACGCACCACAATTTCTGGGGAAAGCCCGTACCCTGCAGCGTCCTGCAGTTGCTCTTCCCGCGGGTTGAGCTGCACCTGTTCTACAACTCAATCGTGTTCATACCGATGGTGATCGCGATGTATTACCACGTGTTCCCGCCTGCGGGCGAGCGCGGAAACCCGGCCTGCACCTGCGAGTGGGGCCGCCATGATTCAGCGAAGGCTGCCTGATCCCAGAGTGTTTGATCGCGTTTTCGGGTGGGGGATGGCGAAATGGCTGACCGGCCTCGCCTGTGCGGCGACTTTGCTGATGGCGGGCTGTTCCCGACCAGCGGAATCTCTCCCGGTTGTCGAAATTGAGCACACAATTTCGCCCGAACCAGTTCGCGTCGGCCCTGCCACGGTCACTCTCAAGTTAGCCGATGGCGCTGGCAAAGCCATTACGGGGGCGCACATCGCGATCGAAGCGGACATGTCGCACCCGGGTATGAGTCCTGTATTCGCGGAGACGCAGGAGACAGTGCCGGGCCGCTACCAAGCTCACCTTGACTTTCAGATGGCGGGTGATTGGGTGGTTCTGCTTCATGTCACGCTGCCCGGCGGGAAGAAACTGGAACGACAGATCGACGTGAGGGGCGTCCGACCCGGCGTTTGATCGGGCGTTTGATCGAACTAGGCAAGCTGTTGACTCCATCCTCCATCCCGGCCCTCGAAACTCCCGAGTCGCTTCCGTTCGATCTGATGCGAGTGCCCGGCCTGGGCCATTTATTCCGTTGGCGATATGCTCGACCGCTGCTGCAGGCGCCGCTGCTAATTCTTAGCGTCATCATGATTCTGCACGGATTCTTTGGGCCGACCCTGGCGCCGAAGAACCTGGCGACAACGCTGAGTTGGCTTCACTTCCGCGGCCTACTCGTGCTGGTGCTACTCTGTGCAGGAAATTTCTTCTGCCTCGCCTGCCCTTTCATGCTGGTGCGTCAGCTGGCACGACGCATCTTCCGGCCACGCTTCACCTGGCCGCGAGTGTTGCGTAACAAGTGGCTTTCCGTTGGCCTCTTTATCCTGATCCTCTTTACTTATGAGCTGTTTGATCTGTGGTCTTCGCCGTGGTGGACGGCCTGGCTCATCGTGGCCTACTTTCTCGCGGTGCTCATCGTAGATGGATTTTTTAAGCACGCGTCATTCTGCAAGTTCGTTTGCCCGATCGGGCAATTCAACTTTTTGGCTTCCACTCTTTCGCCGTTCGAAGTGAAAGTGCGCGAGCAGGATGTTTGCACGCGCTGCCATACAAAAGACTGTATTCGCGGCAGGCGGGAGCCGGTGTCGGATTTGGTGACGATCCGCGGCTGCGAACTGGCCCTGTTTCAACCCCGCAAGGTCGGCAACATGGATTGCACCTTCTGCCTGGACTGCGTGCATGCCTGCCCGCACGACAACATTGGCATCTTGACCCGGCTGCCGGCGAGTGAACTGATGACGGATCCAATCCGATCGGGGATTGGATATTTTTCGCGGCGAAAGGATCTCGCTGCGCTGGCAATCGTGTTCACGTTTGGGGCACTTCTGAACGCGTTTGGCATGGTCAGTCCGGTCTATGCGGTGGAGGCTTGGCTGGGAAGAGTGCTGCATGTAAGTCACGAAGCCCCGGTGCTGGGCCTGATTTTTACGTTTTTCTTGATCGTGGAGCCGGTTCTGCTGATTGGTCTGGCGGCGTGGTTGACTCGTGTATGGGCTCGCAGTTCACGCGCGCTATTGCCTCTGGCTGTGCGATACACCTATGGCCTGGTTCCTCTGGGTTTTGGAATGTGGTTGGCTCACTATTGCTTTCATTTCTTAACTGGGCTCTACACGCTGATCCCCATCACTCAAAGCGCGATTGCAGCTCTCGGCCGGCCCCTGTTAGGAGAACCCCGCTGGGCGCTAACAGGATTGCCCGCAAACGTAGTGCAAGTCGTCGAGATCGGATTCCTGATGCTCGGATTTGCCGGCTCCCTTGCGGTGACCTACAGTCTGGCCGAGGACGACTCTCCGGGCAGGCCGCTGCGGGCGTTTCTCCCGTGGGCGGGGGTTTGCCTGATTCTCTGGTTCGCATCGATGTGGCTCATGTTTCAGCCCATGGAAATGCGCGCCACCATGATGAGTGGATAATGTTTATTTATTGATGATGCCGAATCGCCCTCCAAGTGCGAGAAGAGTTTCGGTTGGGCTTCTGGTTGCGCTCTTGCTGGTGTCACATACGCCAGCCAGCGCGCACAATGGCCCACCTTTCCCCATTATTGAGAACAAGAAAGTTGGGCCTTGTATAGTTGCTCTCTGGACGCATCCTGACGTTGGCAAGGGAGCCTTTTATGTGTTCGTGGAACCGGCCCCGGGCACTACGCTTCCAGCAGATCTGAAGATCAAGATAGGCGTTCAGCCTGTAACCGGACGGCTGCCAGAGAAATTTTATGAGGCCGAGCGCGTGAAATCGCACGGCCCGGCGCAATATAACGCGCAAGCCGACTTTGATCGCCAGGAGTTGTGGCGGGTGCGCCTGGTGCTTGAGAGCGCTCAAGGCAGCGGCGAGGCAACTGCCGACGTTGAAGTGACTCCGCCTGGCTTCGGACGGTGGGATCTTTTGTTGTACCTTTTGCCGTTTCTTTTCGTAGCATTCTTGTGGTTCCGCGGTGTATCCCGCGCGAAGCGTCGGAGAAACCTGCAACTGTTGGAAGGGACAAACGTGAAAAGCGCACAGACTGAGGGCAACGCGAAACATGCCAACTGACGACGCGATTCCGCGAAATGCTCCGGTTGGAGGCAGCGTTCTAATGCCTCTTAACTCGTTTCGCTGTTGCGGCCGAACCCGGGCTCTCGGCGGCAAACACTCAGTCGATTTTCGATTCTTGATTTCATTGCTGCTTGCGGGAATCCTTACAGCGGCGCTCTCGGGATGCCATTCCCAGGCGAACCTGCCGCAGAGAGGGTCAAAAGCATACGCGGATGTTGTTTCTGCCTTCTATGTAGGGCTCGCGGCGCTGCAGGTTGGCGATGACGTTCATGCCGAGAGCAAGCTCTCAGAAGTGACGCAACTCGTGCCCGCCGAACCTGCGGGATGGGCCAACTGGGGAGTGCTGGCGTTGCGCCAGCGAAACTACGATTCGGCCGCGCAGAGATTCGAACGGGCCCGCGATCTCGTTCCGCAGAACGATCAAATCTACGACTTGTTGGGAATTCTTGAAGGCGACCGTGGGCATTCCGCGGAAGCGATCGCTGACCTGAGAAAGTCCGTGGATCTTAATCCGAAGAACCTGCGGGCAGCTTACGCGCTGGCGGAAGAAATTGAGCGGCAAGGGGATGCGAATAGCGAAGAGGAATTCCAGGAGGTGATTCGGAAGATTCTCGCCGCGCAGCCGGACAATCTCGCCGCCTTGCTGGAACTGACGCGCGTGGCCGCGAAACGCAGCGATGCCGATACGCTGAAGACGGCGGTTGCTCAGGTTAGCGCCCGTTCGTCGGCATGGCCACCCGAAGTGCAGCAGCAACTTGCGACGGTGCAGGCTGCCGCGGCCGGCACCGACCCGCGCGCGGCGGCCACGCGGACTACTTTCCTGCGCAACGTTCTTATGCGCGTTCCCGAGTACCGGCAGAGCCTCGCGGTCATCAAGGCGCCGGCTGGCGAAGAAGCTCAGCCCTTCACTCACTTTGTGCGAATGGAATCGCCTGTATTCAAGCCTGCTGCCCCGGACACGACGCTCACATTCGCGGCTCAGCCGGTGGCAGATGCCGGCAATGCTCGTTGGAATTGGATTGGGGCAATTCAACTCGGCAGCGCTGGCGCTCCAGTCATCGCCGAGGCGAGTGGCCGCGAGGTGCATTTGTCCACCGGTGCGACGATTCCCTTTCCTGGTGGACCATCGAGCGTGCCGCCCTCGCCTGAAGGAATTCTGCAGGTCGACTTCAACTACGACTTCAAGACGGATCTAGTGCTGGCGGGCGCAGGGGGCGTGCGTTTTTTTCGCCAGGACAGTCAGAATGCGTTCACCGAGGTAACCTCGCAAACCAAATTGCCGAAGACTGTAACCAGTGCTCGCTATACAGGAGCCTGGGCCGTCGACATTGAAGCGGATGGCGATCTGGACATCGTGATGGGCGCGGGCGAAGGAATACCGGTCGTGCTGCGGAATAACGGCGACGGCACGTTTTTGGCGATTCATCCTTTCGCCGGAATTTCTGGCGTGCGCGGATTTGCCTGGGCCGATCTCGATGGAGATGGCAACCCAGACGCCGCCATCATCGACGGTTCAGGCCGACTACACGTTTTTATGAATGAGCGGCAAGGGCAGTTTCGCGAGCGCGCCCTTCCCGCCGGCCTGCCACTCGTCAAAGCGATCGCGGTAGCTGACGCAAATGACGACGGAGTCTTAGATCTGCTCGCGGTGCAGTCGGACGGGGCGATCCTTCGTATTTCTGATAAGAGCGAAGGAGAAAGCTGGGACACGGCGGCGATTGCCAGAGTCCCGGACGTTGACAAGAATCTCACTGGCGAGGTGCGACTTCACGTCGCTGACCTCGACAACAACGGAGCGCTTGACCTTTTTCTAGCTCCGACAAAGCTGGTGCCTGGTGCAACTGGCGCTCTGATTTGGCTGGGCGACGAGAAGGGCAACTTCGTGCCGCTCGATCATCCCGCAGGGCCGGCGTTGGTTTTTGACGCTGCCGACTTGAACGGAGATGGCAAGCTTGACCTGCTGGGCCTTTCCCCCGACGGACAACCGGTCCAGGCGATGAATCAGGGGGCGAAGAATTATCACTGGCAAGTCGTTCGGCCGCACGCCGTGCAGGCGGTGGGCGACCAGCGGATCAATCCGTTTGGAATCGGCGGCGAAATTGAAATTCGCTCCGGCTTGCTGGTGCAGAAGCAACCGATCACCGGCCCGCAACTTCATTTCGGATTAGGAGAGCAGACCGAGGCCGAGATCGTGCAGGTAGTCTGGCCCAATGGAACCGTCCGCGCGGAGTTCGGCGTGAAAGCGGATACGGAGATTGTGACCGAGCAGCGCCTGAAAGCTTCGTGTCCATTCCTGTTCGCGTATGACGGAAAGCGGATGGAGTTTGTGAAAGACGCGGTTCCCTGGGGCTCAGCGATCGGGCTGCGCATAAATACGCTCGGCTCGGCGCAGATTGCGGCTACCGGCGAGTGGTACAAGATTGGCCGCGACCAACTTGTGCCGCACAACGGTTACTACGATCTGCGGATCACAGCGGAGTTGTGGGAAGTTTATTACTACGACTATCTGGCGCTCATGACAGTCGACCATCCAGCGGGCACGGAGATTTTTGTTGATGAGCGTTTCGTCATTCCTCCATTAAAGCTGGGCCTCACCACAGTCGCGACGCCGCACGAAATCGCGCGAGCCACCGACGACACCGGCCAGGACGTTACCGACATCGTCCGCACACTCGACGGTAAGGCCCTTGCCAGCTTCGGACGCGGCCAGTATCAGGGCATCACGCGCGATCATTATCTTGAAGTGGACCTCGGCGATGATGCGCCGAAAAGCGGCCCGCTCTATCTGATCGGGCAAGGATCGATTCATGACACCGAATCGTCAGTGAATGTGGCCATTACCCAAGGTAGCCGCTGGCGCGCTCACGGCTTGAGTTTGGAAGTTCCGGATGGACACGGGGGTTGGGTTGCGGCGCAGGACAATCTCGGCTTTCCTGCGGGCCGGAAGAAAACGATTCTTTTCAATCTGACCAACGTGTTTCGGCCGGGCACTCCGCGCCGGGTGCGCATCCGAACCAATCTGGAAATTTACTGGGACGCCATTCATTGGGCACAGGGCGCGCCAGACACTCAGTTGAAGACTGTAACTCTAAATCCGAACGTCGCCGATCTGCATTATCGCGGATATTCCGTCATGCACATGCCGGGGGCCGCGCGCGCGCCCGAGGTGCCCGATTACAACCAGATTGAAGGAACCAAGCAGCGCTGGCGCGACCTGATCGGCTACTACACCCGTTACGGCGACGTAAGCGAGTTGGTGAACAAAATCGACGACCGTTACGTGATTGTGAACTCCGGCGATGAACTGTCGCTGCGCTTCGCAGAGCAACCACCGCCGCCCGCGGACTGGGTGCGCGACTTCGTCATCGTCGGCGACGGCTGGATCAAAGACGGCGACTACAATTCAACGTTCTCGAAGACCGTGCTGCCTCTTCCCTATCACGCCAAGAATGAATACACCACCCGGCCCGGCCGACTGGAAGATGAATGGGTCTATCAACACCATCCCGACGACTGGAAGAACTATCACACGCGGTACGTCACTCCTGACGTTTTCAAGAACGCATTGAGGGATACCACCGCCAAATGACAGGCAACCGGATCGCAAGGGGCGTTCTCGTTCTCTTCTTTGTGGGGTTATTGGCCACTCCCTTGGTCATCCGGCGGATGACGGCGAGGCGGGAAGCCGACAGGTCGAAGTTCGATGCCAACACGGCTTTGGCACGCCACGGATTCTACCTTGAAGAAGTCTCTCAAGCTGCCGGCATCAAATTTGTCCATCAATCTCCGAAGCTTGACCCGAAATTAGATCCCATCATGCCAGAGGTTGCCTCGATGGGAGCATCGGTGTCGATCGTAGATTTCGATCGTGACGGCTGGCCCGACATCTACGTGACCAATAGCGCTATCGGGAGCAAGAATGCCCTTTATCGCAATATGCATGACGGCACGTTTAAAGATGTGGCTACCGAACTCGGCATTGCCGACGTGAACCAGGCGGGAACAGGAGTTTCGACGGGCGCGGTTTGGGGAGACTACGACAACGATGGGTATGAAGATCTGTTCTTGATCAAGTGGGGAAGACCGGAGTTGTTTCACAACGATCAGGGCCACGGCTTCACGCGTGTAACCGAACAAGCTGGGCTGCCCTCCTGGATCAACGCGAACACGGCCATCTGGCTGGACTATGACGGCGATGGACTCCTCGACCTTTTCGTCGGCGGATATTATTCCGAAGACATCGATCTCTGGCATCTCACGACCACGCGCATCATGCCCGAGAGTTTCGAGTATGCCAAGAATGGTGGGCGAAAGTATTTGTTTCACAATCTTGGCAACGGCAAGTTCGAAGAAGTCAGCGCGCAGATTGGCATCAACAGCCGGCGCTGGGCCCTGGCCGCCGCCGCGGCGGATCTGCGCGGAACCGGCCATCCTGATCTGTTTGTTGCCAATGACTACGGCGTGTCGGAACTCTATTTCAACGACGGCAAACGATTTCGCGAGGTTGGCGAACAAACGGGCGTCGGCTTCGCTCCCAAAAGCGGCATGAATGCTGCATTTGGCGACATCTTGAATCAAGGCCGATACGCGGTTTACATTTCCAACATTTCCGAAGACGGCATTCTCATCCAGGGAAATAACTTGTGGGTGCCCAAGGAAGGCACCGCGGGCGATACGGTCAAATATCAGAATCTGGCCCGCGACTTCGGTGTGGAACTTGGTGGATGGAGCTTCGGCGCGCAATTTGGCGATTTGAACAACGATGGAACGCTCGACCTGTATCTTACGAATGGCTACATTTCTCTCGACCGCAATCGAAGCTACTGGTACGACTTCTCGAAAGTAGCCGGCGGAAACAGCGCTATCATCGGCGATGCCAAGAATTGGCCGGCATTTGAAGGGCGCAGCTTATCGGGCTATCAGACCAAGCGAGTCTGGCTGAACGATGGCGCCGGCAAGTTTGTCGATGTTGCCCAGGCCGTCGGCGCAACCGATGTGTATGACGGACGCTCCGTGGCATTGGTTGATTTATGGAATCGTGGCGTGCTCGATGTGGTTGTAGCCAACCAGAATGGTCCATTGCTGATTTACAAAAATACGGTGGCGCCGGAGAACGAGTGGATCGAATTTGAATTGGAAGGGACTGGCTCAAATCATGGCGGCACTAACCGCAGCGCGATCGGCGCCCAGGTGACGCTATTCTGGAACGGTCAGCAGCAGGTGCAGGAAGTCTCCGGAGGCAGCGGTTTCGCCGCCGAGAACGACCGGCGACTGCATTTCGGACTGGGCAGGAACCCGCACATCGAGAAGGTGGTCATTCGCTGGCCATCGGGCAAAGTTCAAACCATCGAGAATCCCGCCGCCGGGCAGCTGCACAAGATGAAGGAGCCTGCATGAGCCAGTCGATGAGCGCGCCCGTCGTGTCGCCTTCGGCGCCAGCAAAGAAGACGTCCTGGTTCAGCCTCGACAACCGGTACATTGCGCCCGCTTTTATTACGTGCATACTGTTGGCCGGGCACCTGTCATTTGGAATTCTCGAGAGCTATCAGAAGACGCTGCTGGCCATCGTTACCAGTATCGGCCTCGAACTCGTACTCGGGCGGATTTTCTTTCACAAATGGGTGCATCCCGCCAGCGCTTACATCACGGGCATCAGCGTCGGAATTCTGGTGCGATCGCCGGCCTTCTGGCCGTATGTGTTGTGCAGCGCGATCTCCATTACGTCCAAATATGTGCTGCGGGTGAAGGGCCGTCACATCTGGAATCCATCCAACTTCGGCATTTCCGTGATGCTGTTTCTGGCGGCCGAGACCGTGGCCACGCTGAGCATCCAGTGGGGCAATTACCTGTTGCCCATGCTCGTCATCTGGGTGCTGGGCTCGGTGATTATCTGGCGACTGCGGCGCTTTCACATCACGGGCATTTACGTCGCGTCGTTCGTCGCATTCGCATTCTTGCGCAGCTGGATGACCGGAAGCCCCTGGCAGTCGGAGATTGCGCCGATCACCGGTCCCATGTACCAACTGTTCATTTTCTTCATGATTACCGATCCAAAAACCACGGTGCGGTCCAAACGAGGCCAATGTCTGGTGGTATTTCTGGTGGCTGTGGTGGAGATGCTTCTGCGTTTAGACCAGATTGTTTACGCACCTTTCTATGCGCTCTTCGTGGTTGGGCCAACGGCCATGCTGGTCGAGATTTGGCTGGATTCGCGCCGCGCAACCGCCGCCAAACTCAAGGTGGCTCAGTGACGGCTGGCAAACGGAGCCGATCTGCGAGGCCGCTGCCCAGCGTCATCCATTCCCTGCTGCTGGTTGCACTGTTGCTATCGGTAGGTTGCAAGCCGAAGGCATCAAACGAGCCGCAAGCCACTCCCGCCACAGCGCCCGAGCGGCCCATTCGGCCGGCATCCGAAGCTCCATCCCCATCACCCGACTCGATGGCGAACCCTTCACGCCCCTCCGGTCCCATCGAGTTCACAGACGTCACCGCGCAAGCCGGCATTCATTTCAAGCACAACAGTGGCGCCTTCGGCAAAAAGTATCTGCCAGAAACCATGGGCAGCGGCGTGTGCTTCATCGATTACGACAACGACGGGTGGCAAGACATTCTCCTGGTCAATTCCATGGACTGGCCCGGACACAAGTCGGGCAAATCCTTTCCGGCGTTGTACCACAATAATAAAGACGGCACGTTTACCGATGTGACGAAGCAGGCCGGCCTCGCGGTAGAAATGTACGGTCTCGGCTGCACGGTCGGCGACTATGACAACGACGGTTACGACGATATCTACGTCACCACCGTCGGTTCCAATCACCTCTTCCACAATCTGGGCAATGGCAAGTTTGCCGATGTCACCGCCAAGGCGGGCGTGGCCGATCCAGGGTTTTCCGCAAGCGCAGTGTGGGTCGACTATGACAACGATGGCAAGCTCGATCTTTTCGTCGCCCACTACATCGACTGGTCCATTGAGACCGACCAATACTGCTCGCTCGACAACAAGAACAAGTCCTACTGCACGCCGCAGAGATATAAAGGCCAGAGTTCAACGCTCTTCCACAACAAGGGCGATGGAACATTCGAGAACGTTACACGGCGCGCCGGCCTCTACGATCCCACCAGTAAGTCGCTCGGGATTGCGTTGCTGGACTACGACAACGATGGCTGGATCGATCTTTTCGTTTCCAACGACACGGAGCCGAACAAGCTCTACCACAACAACCACAATGGCACCTTCACGGATGTCGCCGTCGCAGCCGGTGTGGCATATAGCGAGGCTGGCACCGTGCGCGCCGGGATGGGCACCGACGCGGCCGACTACGACAACTCCGGATGGCAGAGCCTCGTAATCGGCAACTTCACGAACGAGGGGATGGCTCTCTATCACAACGATGGCTCGGGATTGTTTACCGACCAAGCCCCCGCCACAGGCATCAGCAGGATATCGACGCAGTCCCTTACCTTCGGCACGTTCTTCTTTGATTACGACCTTGACGGCTGGCCTGACATTCTCGCCATCAACGGACATGTCTCGGACGACATCAACGTGGTGCAGCCCAACGTCAAGTATGCCCAACAACCACATCTCTTCCACAACCTAAGCAAGAACAAGTTTGACGAGGTAACCACGAAGCTCGGCTCCGCGCTGCAACGGCCGATCGTGGGCCGTGGCGCGGCCTATGGAGATTTCGACAACGACGGAGATCTGGACTTATTAATCACCGCCAACAATGGACCAGCGCGCTTGCTCCGCAACGAAAACGGAAACCAGAACGACATGTTGCGCGTGAAAACCGTTGGCACCCGCTCGAACCGCGACGGCATTGGCGCAAAAGTTACCGTCAAGACAAACACGGGAGCGCGCCTGTTCGCCATGGTAAAGACAGGCTCAAGCTATTTGTCGCAAAGCGAGCTGCCACTCACTTTCGGCCTGGGCAAACCGTCACCTGGCAAGACCGTGAGCCTGGAGATTGTCTGGCCCAGTGGCCAGAAGGATACAATCCCAGGCGTCAAGGCCAACCAGTTCATCACGGTGAAAGAAGGCAAAGGCATTTCCTCGTCCCAGCCCGTTGTCTTCTCCAACACTGTTTCCTCCAAGAAGACGTCGACGCCCGCTTCTGCGCAAGAGTGACGAGTCAGCCCTTGTCCGCCATCACTCGTTAAGTCGGGCGAGAATCTCCTTTTGATTCTCAATGATTGTCTGAAGAGCACCCTGGTTCTTGAGAATGGCTGACTGGTTTTTCAGAATGGCCGCCTGATTCTTCTTGATCGTAGTCTGATTTGCCCGGAGTGCGGCCTGATTGCCGATGATGGTCTTCTGGTTCTGCACAATCGTCTTCTGATTCGCGATCACTTTATTGTCTGACATTGCGTAAGCGGCCTCCTGCCGCTGGATTGAACGACAACCATGAAAATCCTAGAATAAGCTAGTTGCGAATACAAAGGTCAGATCCACCGAACACCGCTACGCTGCCTCGCGATAGATGTTCATCGCCGCCAGAATCGGGCTGGTCATAAAAGTTGTCACCAGCGCCATAAGGACCATCATGGTGAACAGCGCCGGTGACAGAATCCCTAAATCGAGCCCGGCGTTCAGAATCACCAATTCCACAAGCCCGCGAGTATTCATCAGCACACCCAAGCCCAACGAATCTTTCCAGTTCATTCCGGTCGCCCTGGCGGTGAAGGCCGCTCCAGCGAGTTTGCCAGCGACAGCAGTAGCAATAATGGCACCCGCATATCCCCACAATGACCTATCTGTAAGCAAGTCGATGCGGGTTCGCAGGCCGGTGAGCGCGAAGAACAGAGGCAGCAAAAGCGCAAGACTGAGAGATTCGATGCGATCCACCAGGTCCGCAATCATGCGCCCATTTTTCGGCACGACCAACCCAGCCATGAACGCCCCGAACAGCGCATGCACTCCCAACCGTTCCGTGGTCCAGCTCGCGGCAAGCATAAATAGCATCAGCAATGAGATGAACTCCATGCTCGCGCCATTTTGTTGATAGCGGGATTCCAACAACGACGCCACCCGTCGAATCGGAAGCAGCATTGTCGCAACAAATACCGCCAGCAAAATCAGCGTGACGGCGAAAGCGCGCCAACTCTGTGAGGAATGCACCATGGCCGTCAGAACCGCCAGCAACAACCAGGCGCTGATGTCGTCAATCGCCGCACAAGAGATAGCCATACTCCCAATACCGGTTCCCAGCAAATTCCGTTCCTTCAAAATCCGCGCGAGGACCGGAAATGCAGTGATGCTCATGGCGGTTCCCATAAACAGCGCGAAAGTAGAAAACGGCACCTGCTTAACAGCAAATTCCGGATACAACACTTTGGCCAGGCCCACGCCCATGACCAGCGGCAGCACAATGCTCACATTGCTGATTAGAACCACCGCAGCCGGTTGCCTGAGAATGCGTTTGAGATCGACTTCAAGGCCCACCACGAACATGAAGAGCAAAAGGCCAACCTGGCTCAGAACCGTGAGCGCGGGCATGGATGATGCGGGAAACACAAAAGCGAAAGTACCCGGGAAGAATCGCCCAAAAAGGGATGGGCCGAGAAGAATGCCCGCCGTCATCTCTCCCACAACACGGGGCTGGTGGATATGGTGAAAGATCCATCCGAACACTTGCGTTGTCAGCAGAACGATCCCGATAGAAAGAATCAGTTCTTCAGTTTTCACTCAATTGCCTTTTTGAAATCGGGCCAGATGTACATTCGCAGCGCAATTCTAGCGGAACCGCGGGATGCCACACTCCTGCTTTCTAGGCGGCGGAGGATTTCAGCATGCGACAGCAGCGATAAACTATGGACGCGGCAATGCGAAACAATCCCAACATTGCCCCTAAAAGCGCTGTCGAAAAGATTCCATCCGGCTTTAGCCGCGCATACACCACGTTCATGCTCCACGCGGGACTGGTATATGCCGTACCCGCGCTCGACAGTCCAATCCGATTTCTCACCACCGGCTCGTAGACGATTTGTTCAATTCCTTCATTAAAGAACTTCGCCGTCTGCAAAATCCGCCTGCTATACGTTCTCCTCGCACGCAACGGCAACTCTCCGCGCTCCCGGAATTTCAGGATGAGCGCAGCGGCCTCCGCTGCATGACGAAGGGCAGCCGTCACTCCGTTGGAGGTCATGGGATCCACGAGAGACGCGGCTTCGCCCGCCACCAGCCAGTTTGGTCCCGCCGATTCCAGGTGAACCCGGCACCGGAACGAAGTCACGTTCACCGCTCCCAGAGGCCCTTGTTGGAGGAGCGGTTCGAAGCGCGAGAATTTCATGAGCTGCCGTTCGAATACCCTTTCGACAGTCTCCCCTTTTTCGCGCGCAGCTTTCAGCACCGCGCCCGGGGCCACGTATCCAACGCTGACCGTGTCTGGGCTGACCGGAATCTCCCAAATCCATTCCAGATATTCCGCCGGCATCGGGTCCATATAGAGAGTCGTGCCTTCGACTTGCTGCTTCACTCGGTAATAAGCCCATAGCCCCACCTTGGTGGGACCATATTGCAGCGAGGGCAGGTTGAACTTTCGCGCCACCAGCGAACCTCCAATGCCAGAAGCGTCAATCAGCCACGGAGAAGAAAAACGCGCGCCTTCCTGCGTGACCACAGAGCGAATCTTCCTGTCGGTAGTCTCCAGATCGACCACCCGGTCACGCACCAATGTGACCCCCTGATCCACCATCATCTTGAGGATTTCATCGTCCAGTTGCGTTCGCTCCACATGGAGCGTTGCCAGATTCACATAGAACGGAAAACCACCAAGCCAAGCCGAAGGGACGTAATGCGTTTCACAGCCGTCGCGCATTTTCAAGGTCACATGCCGCTTCCAGGTTGCGATTCGGGCTTCGATCAGTCTGTCGGGAGACACTCCGAGCTTGTTCAAAAGATCGGGAGCGGACCAATCGAGCGACTCCCCCACCGGCGGACGGACGGGTCGTTGCGGTTCAATGCACACGACCTTCAGACCCGCTCGAACCAGGTGCAGCGAGGCGGCCTTCCCAGCCAGGCCGCCGCCGATGACAGTCACATCGCAGGAAATCGATGGCACCCGGTCAGGCATCAGGCTTGATTTTATTTTAAGTTACGTAGGGAGCGTTGTGAACTTCCGCGCCGTCCAGCGCTTGAAGCACTTGATCGATCTGCCAAAGGTGGCGGCGCTGGTGCGCCGTCAACATGAGAAGGCCCCCATACACGCTGTAGCTGAAGCGGGCGTGCACGGGTGACGTAATTCTCACTCGATCAATGGCGAAGCCCGCCGCAGACGCTATGGTTTTGGCAAGGTGTGCCTGCGAATCTTCGAATGCGCTCCAGGCGCACTTGAAATCGCGCTGCTCAGGTGCCAGCGATGCCGGCACTCTGAACCGGAGCCGGTACGGTGGTTCCAAATTCCGAATGAGCAACCGCGTGAGAACTCCAGTCGTCAGTGCCCGGTTCGTGCCAAGGCGTGGCGCGCGAGCGATAGCAGCGGATATGGCCGGCACAAATGCATTCGTAGTCTGCGCCAGATGGTCCAGGCACTGCGTCACCGACCACGATCTGGATTCCAGGCTCTCTGTCAGGTCGCTTTCGCGGCGGCCAGCCACCAACTCTTTGGCGACCAGAGTTACTTCTTCGACCTGACGCAGAACGGTTTCAAGTTGCCTAGTCGATGTCCAGACGATTCCCGCGCAGACCGGCCTCGCCTGGACAAACTTCGGCGATGCCAGGTTGCCGTCCGTCGCTTCGCCAAACAGTCCCATGGACCTGACAATTGAGCGTCATTACGCTACCTTTGAAGGGAGGGTTTAGGCTATAGCTGAAAAATACTACCGGTCTCGATTCATCGGCCGTTGGGACAAGGAAATTGCCTGATTCTCGCCCGGTTTCGCCGGTGGGGCCCAATCGGAGGCGCGCCCAAGCCACAAAACGGTTTGTCGGTAAACATCGGCTGCGGTGAGTGCTTCGAAGTGCTGTTTCAGCTGGTTGCCACCGCCTTCAGCAGCGTCGAGGCAACTGCTGACACCTCCATCGCGACGAAAACGCTCGCCTGTTTATCGCCAAAGTTAATCTCAGTCGTTCCGCTTCCATAGTCGCTAACGTGGTTAACACGGTCTGGATTGACGAACGTTTCCCGGCCGTTGATATCCTCAAACCTAACCAGCTTCATGGCAACCTCCTCAGTTCCACGTGCACGTCTTTCACTCCGCCCTTTTGCCGTTCTCCAAATCCTGCCGCCGGGGAAAGTTGGTGGACCTTGAGATCTCACGAACTCAGCACGTAAATTCCCAACCCAATAAACACCAGTGGCACGGCCCAGTGCCCCCACCGATCTACTGAGCGCAGAATAAGCGAGTGTCTGCCGAGCCACCTGCCCACCAAGCACCACAACGCAACCAGCGCGGCATACGCAATCAGGATCAGCCACAGGCTCGACCGCCCCATGACAAAAAACGGCACGTATACGCTGATGTTGTCCGCTCCGTTCGACAGTGTGACAAGCGCGATGGACGCAACGCTCTCTCTGCTGGCGAGCGGCTGCGCGGCACCCGTTCGGCGCCCCTGCAAAAGGCGCCTGATGCCGATCGCGAGCGGCAGCATTCCCAGGAAATGAATCCACCGATGTGGCATTGCCAGCGCGCCCACGACCGCGACTAGACTGATGCCAACAATCGCGGCAAAACCAGCGTACTGACCTGCCACGATGCGCCGCGTTGGAATTCGACGGGCAAAGAAAAAAGTCAGCAAAAACGCATCGTCAATATTCGTAACCGCGAAGGTGGTTACGCTCGCCGACAGCACCGCCAGATATTGATTCACAAGAAACTCTAATCTTTCATCTCTCCGCGTCGCGATCCGGGCGGCAAAATGAAGTCAAGACATCGTGCGCTCCCGCACGGCGCACTCAACGGTCGCGAGCGTTGCTCACTGCCTCCAGGAACCTGCGCGCGAGTTCAGCAATTCGATCCGGCTGCCGCCGCCGGATAGCCTCTCTCGGTATCAACTCCCCGCCAACGCCCAGGGCAACCGCGCCAGCGGCAATAAAGCTGAACGCGGTTCTTTGATTCACGCCTCCCGCGGCAATCATGGGGACGTTGGGAAACATCGCCTTGAGATCCTGGATGTAACTGTAGCCCCCGATGTGACCGCAGGGAACAACCTTGACGAAGTCCGGACTGAGTTTCCAGGCGGCAATGACGCCAGTCGGTGTAAGCGTTCCGGGAATCACGACCACGTTCTGTTCCACGGCGAACTTCACGGTCTCAGGATCGAGGCCGTCGCTCGAAAGGAACTTGGCCCCTGCTTCGAGGCAGCGGCGCGCGGTCTCGACATCGTGAACGCTGCCCGCGCCAACAATCACTTCCGGCGTGTGCTGTATCACTTGCGCAATGACTTTGATCGCCTCCGGTACGGTCAATGTGACTTCGAGAATCGGTATCCCGCCGCGCGCGATCGCTTCGGCCGCAAAAAGTGCGTCCTCCGTCGTCGATACCCGAATGGAGGGGATGATCCCGAGCTCTTCGATCCGGTTCCTTACGTCTTGCTTATTCAACCAACCGACTCCTTGGGCAACTTTGCGATGATCGACTGCTGTAATGACCGACTGAACGACTGACTGAAAGCAGGCACAAACTCCGCCGCCAAATCAGGGTAGCGCTCTCGTACCCACTGCTTGTCGCAACTGCTCCAGAGCCAGCAAGTATGAAGCGAGCGCTTGCCGGTAGGCAAGTTGCGTGGCCCGGTAGCTGCGCTCGACATCGAGAAAGTTCAGCAGGCTGGTGCCGCCGTGACGATAAGCGTATTCACTGATGTCGCGCGAGCGCGTAGCCGCATCCAGATACTTCGAAATGTACAGCAGCACTACCTTGTCATTGGTTCGCAGGCCCTGATAGGCATCGTATACATCGGTGAGGGCCTGACCGTTCGTCGCCTTCTCCAGTTCCTGCGCCTGCGCAACGGCGAAGCGTGCCCGAGCGATTTCGCCCTGGTTGCGATTGAAGATTGGCAACGGAATGCTGCCATAGATCGTTGCCGCACTGATTCCGTTGACGTGCGAGTAGTTCCCTTGAACGGTCACATCTTGTTTGCCAATGGCCTTTTGCAATGTCAACTGGCTGTTCGCCGCGTTCACCCCTTGCTGCGCGGCGTGCAGGTCAGGACGATTCTGCAGGGCTTTCAGCTGCAAATCTTCGAGATTGCCCTTCACGGGTTGGTATTCGAAAGGCCCGGCGACGTCATAGTCCTGAGCCACAGATTCGTATCCCAGTAGCTGCCGCAGGTCCGACAGCGACTGCACTCTGGCCAGCTCCGCCTGTTCAACGTCGCTTTCGAATTGCAACAGCTGCAGCTTGATCATCAGGTAGTCGTTCTCACTGATGCCGCCCGCTTCGTATTGGTGCTCGCTGATGTCGACGGTTTCCTGAAAGCTCTTTACGTCCTTCTCGGCCAGCTCGAGCGTCGATTCCGCGAGTTGCACGCTGTAAAACAGCGTGGCCACCTGAAACGTAAGACCGCGCCCGTTATCCTCCACCAGCGAGCGCGTTTGAGCCGTGATATCTTTCTGCGCCCGCAGGCGATCATGGCGCTTCCCGCCACGTTCAATGAGGTAACTGAGCCCAAGGTCTGCTTCCGTGTTGTTCTTCAGATAGTCATTGGTCGACTGCCCACCGTAGATGCCAGGGTTTTGCTTGGCGGGCGAGCCCAGAGGCAAATACTCCCAGTCGGCAAACAGTGTCGGATTGGGCCGCAGGCTTTGCGTGATCTCTTCCGCTTCGCTCTGTTGGATCGTGGTCATCATCGCCAGCATGCTGTGGTTATGCTGGAGCGCCATTTGTATCGCTTCATCGAGCGTGATGCTGGTGGGTCCACTGCTTTGGGCAGACACCCGACTCGCGAGCATCCACGCCAGCATCAACATGAGAACGTTGGCGGCGATCTTCCGGACCCTCCTCGGGAAGCGTGCAAGATTATTCAAGGGCCGCCTCCGGTAACGGAAGTTGATCGCCATCTCTCGCGATCCACACATAAAACGTCGGAAGCAGGAAAATGCTCAGAAGCAAATCGGAAATCAGGCCGCCAACAATCACGATCGCGAAGGGCCTTTGCGAATCTGATCCAATGTCGTGCGACAGCGCCGCGGGAAGCAGTCCCAGAGTGGCCACCAGCATCGTCATCATGATGGGGCGAAGCCTCAGTACCGCGCCTTCGACGGCAGCGTCTTGAATGGAGTACCCTCGCGCGCGCAACTGGTTGATGTATTCCAGCATGATCACACCGGTTTGCACTGACACCCCGAACAGCGCCAGCATGCCCACTCCGGACGACACGCTAAGGTAAGTGCCCGTCACCAACAAGGCCAAAAACCCGCCGATGCGTGCCAACCCGACGTTCAACAAAATCAGCAGCGCCCACTTGTACGAGCGAAACATGGTGTAGAGAATAATGAAGATAACGAGGATCGTCAGTGGCACGATCAGCGCCAGCCGCGCTTCCGCCCGTTTCTCGCTCTCGTATTCGCCGGACCACCCCAGGCTGTAGCCTGGCGGCAACTTCACTTTGGCGCCGATCTGTTTGATCGCGTCTTCGACAGTCGTGCCCAGATCGCGGCCTCTCACGTTGAACGTCACCGCTACATAACGAGTGTTGCCCTCGCGGAAAATGTCGTAGGCACCGTCTTTGACCTCGACACTGGTCAACTGCGCCAGCGACACACGTTCCCCTGTGGGAGACAGCAGACGAACCCTTTCGATCGCCTGTTGTGTGTTGCGATAAGGAGCCTCGTAGCGAACCACCACGTCGTAACGCTGCTCGCCGATCAGAACCTGGCTCACCGCGTTCCCACCCACCGCCGTCTGGACCGCATCTTGTATATCGGTAACGTTGATTCCGAAACGAGCAGCCTGCCGGCGATCGATCGTCAAGTCAAGATTCGGCTGGCCAAAATCGCGCAGGAGTTTAACGTCGTGCATACCCGGGATGTCGGACATGACAGTGGTGACTTCCTCGCCTTTCTGTTCCAGAAGCTTCAAGTCATCCCCGAAAATCTTGAGCGCCAGCGAACCCTTGGTGCCCGTCATCGTCTCCCCGACGTTATCTTCGATGGGCTGGGAGAAATTCCAGATCGCGCCTGGATATTTTTCCAGCGCGCGATTCATTGCCGCGATCAACTCTTCTTTGTTTTTATGAAATACAGGACGCCACTGATCGTGTGGCTTCAAGTCGACGAAATATTCTGTATTGCCGAATCCCCCCGTGTCTGTCCCGTCGTCGGGCCGACCTACTTCAGACACCACTGTCTTCACTTCAGGGAACGAAGCAAACACATAGCGGCACTGGGTGGTGAACTTTTCTCCTTCCGAAAGGCTCGTGCTATTGGCCAGGGTGCCGCGCGCCCAGATCGCCCCCTCGTCGAGATGAGGCAGGAACTCTGCGCCAATAACGCCGCCAAACCCCAGGTACAGGGTTCCTGCCAGAGCGGCGATGCCAACTCCGGCCACAACCCAGCGATGCTGAACCGCCCAGCGCAGCCGCTCGCGGTAACGCTCGGTCAGATAATCCAGCACGCGGTTGTGCCGTTCACGGACGCCGTTGCGAAAAAACAATCCCGCCAACACCGGCGCCACGAGAACCGAGAATGTCATGGCACCGAGCAGCGCCAGCGCCACCGTCCACGCCATAGGTCGGAACAATCGGCCCTCGACTCGTTGCAGCGTGAAGATCGGCATATACGCGGTGATGATGATGGCGATCGCATAGAAGACGGGCCTCTGCACTTCATGCGCCGCTTCGCGAATCGCCTCCGCAGGGGTTTTCTTGCGCCCCGATCCATGTCCGTTGTTCAGGCGGCTCATGTGTCGAACAATGTTTTCGACCATCACCACGGCGCCGTCCACCACCATCCCGAAATCCAGCGCGCCCAGCGAAAGAAGATTGGCGGGGATATGGCTCAAGTCCAGCCAGATCGAGGCGAAGAGCAGGGAGAATGGAATTGTCAGCGCGACGATAAGGGCCGCACGCACATTCAATAGAAACAGGAACAGGATGACGCTGACCAGAATCATGCCCTCGGCCAGGTTGTGCATGACCGTGTGCAGCGTGAAATAGAGCAGATCGCTGCGATCGAGCATGGGAACGACCTTCACGCCAGGAGGCAGCAGGCCGTTGTTGAGTTCGTCCACTTTCTTGTGAATGGCATCGAGTGTGGGCTGCTCTTCCGCGCCCTTGCGCATCAGCACCGCGCCCTGAATCACGTCAGGCTCGTCGATGATGCGCCCGTCCTCCATATGATTGGCTCTCGCCATGTGCCCCAGCCGGATTTTCGGACCCTGCGTGACTTCCGCAATGTCTTTGACTCGCAGAGCGGTTCCAGCCTGAGTTTTTAAAACCGTGTCCTCGATATCACCGACGCGCGTGAAGAGCCCGAGCGCGCGGACGTTCATCTGCTGCATCCCAACTTCGACGAAGCTGCCGCCCGCGTTGATGTTGTTGTTGGCAAGCTGCTGTTCCACCTGGCCAATGCTCAATCCGTACGAAACGAGTTTGTTGGGGTCAACGCGCACCTGGTACTCGCGCACCGTGCCCCCAAAGTCGGAAACGTCCACCACATTCGGAACGGATTTGAACTGCTTCAATAAGACCCAATCCTCGATTGATCGAAGTTCCATCAGGTCATATCGCGGATTCGTGCTGCGCAGCGTGTACCAATAAATCTGGCCGGTGGTGCTCCAGTCGGTTCCGATTTGCGGCTGGAGGTTTTGACCGGGCGGAAGGTTAACCTGAGTTAACCTCTCCAGCACTTTCTGGCGATTCCAGTCGTTGACCGAGCTGTCGTCAAAAATCATGATCACAAACGACAGTCCGAAAATCGATTCGGACCGCAGAAAGGTCATGTGCGGCATGCCCGACATCTGTATCTCGATCGGGATCGTAACCTGCTGTTCCACCTCCTCGGCAGACCGGCCCGGCCATTGCGTAATCACCGTGACGTAGTTATCCGCGATATCGGGATACGCTTCCACCGGAAGATTGTGGAACGAGATAGCGCCCCAGCCCGCCAGCAACACGGCAATGGCCAGCACAACAAATTTGTTGTTCAACGCGAAATCTACGAGGGCCCGAATCATTCCTTGTCCTGTCTCGTCAGCCGAAAGCCGGCTCAGCCGCTCCTCGCGACTCCTGCTTCGGAATGTCCATGAGCCGTACTCGCGAAGCCGGACACAGTTGCGCCATCCGTTTATTGAGCGAGTACGTGGTCCAAAACCAGAGCGTTCGTAACCACTTGTTGCCCTGGCTTAAGCCCGGATTTGATTTCCTGCAAATTCGTATTCTCGGTCAGCACATCGCCGCCAACCACTTCCACGCGCTGAAACCTCTTGTCGGGTGCGGGAACGAAAACAAAGTCGCGATCGTGCATGCGCAGTACCGCGGAGGCCGGGACAATGGTATGGATCTCTCTGGTCTGCCCGCGGAACGTCGCCCGTGCGAACATGCCCAGCCGCATCATGCCGGGATTCTGCACTTCGATGCGCACCTTGGCCGTACGAATACTAGGGTCGAGGACGGCTCCAATATTGCTGACCGTCCCTTTAAATGGCCGTCCGGGATAAGCGTTCAGGATGATGTCCGCAGAATCACCAAGCCGAACATTGGGCAGGTCATTCTCATACACATCGCACACGATCCAGACCGTCGAGAGATCGGAAATCGTGAACGGACTAGGCGAGGAGTAAGCCTGTACGGTCGCCGCGTTCGTGACTTCCTGGTCGGTGATGACTCCGTTCGTGGGCGCAACAATGTCCACCATGCCCATAGGTTTGTCAGGATCGTTGCCCAGTAGTCGAAGATGTTCGGTCGCGGTCGCCAGCGTAACCTTAGCGTCCTCCTCAGTGTCTTGCGCGACCTCGAGATCTTGTTCTGCAATGGCGCCGTGAGCATAAAGATCGGAAGCCCGATTCAACTGTTTGCGTGCAAGCAGTTCATCGGCGACAGCCTTGTGATATGCGTCGAACCCACCGGCCACGTCGTCACTCCGAATGGTCAGCAACACGTCGCCTTTTTTCACGGTGTCGCCCAGTCGCGCGTGAATCGCCACGACCCGCCCCGAAGCCAGCGAGACTACCGGGACATTGCGCGCCACATCCGGCGTCACCGTTCCCGTAACCACCAACTCCGACGTCGTGGGGCGTTCCACCGCGGTCGCGAGCGGAAATTGCTCGGGATGGTCCACCGTGAACAGGCTGGGGTCCGCCCCGGGCACGATGTTTGCTGCAGGCGGCGCCTCCGCCGCCGGGTCGGCATGCGCCGTACAGCCGGTCAGCGCCAACAGAACAACAAAAGCTGGAATACAGAAAAAACGGAGCAGCCCCGCGCCTGGACTCATCAGTCGAAAGCTGCTCCGGTTCGTCGCATCCATTTCGTCGTCTCGTCTCCTGGTCTCGCCCGACGTCTCGCCCGCCCCTAGAACTTGACCATAATGGCCATTCTCAAACTGGGCTCGTCCTTGCGCAGGTCGGGATACCAGACACCCCCGTCATTTTGACAAGATGTGGGCGTTAGAGAAGTGCCCGCGGGCGTGTTGTCCATGCAGACAAATTGGCCAGGCTCTCCGTTGTTTCCACCCGGGGGTGTGATTCCGCCGCGGCCGGTAAAGTACGGCACATCGGCGTGGCGATAACCGAACTCCCAGAGAAACGTGATGTACTGCTTAGGCATGTAGTCGAACGTGACTGAGTTATCCCAGGCCTTAAACGGCAATCCAGGCCCCTCCGGGAAATAGGGCGTTCCGGAGATGGCGTCGGCTCCGTTGATCGGCTGCAGCAGCGTGAGATAACGTCCCGGATTGTCGAACGCTCCACCGCCGAGAGTAATCGCATATTTGTCTTTGTCGAACCACCACCGGTTGTAGAGCATCCACCCAGCGAAGCTCTGTTTAGGCCCACCCTTCGGCGATCCATTCGCGGCGAAAGTGAGCGGCTCATTGTGGTGACAACTCACCCCACCTCCGTATTCGCAACCCAGATCACCGGTGAGTGAGAAAGCCATCTTGTCGAGGAACTTGGTCGGCCGGTCGTAGTACTTGATTTCGACGCTGTTGTCGGAATGGAAGCGCGAGCGGCCGAGCGGAACATTGCCCGTCCACAGCGTGTCTTCGCCCATGCCGTAGGTATTGAAGACCAGCGAAACCCACTGTTTCGGCCGATACAATATCTGCCCGCCGAGGCCCGGTTTCGTACCGTACCTGCCATAAGACTGCCAGCCGTTGATGACCCACGGTTCAATCTTCAGCTTGTCCGTGGGGAACCACTGAATTCGAAGCCCGTTGAAAAACCACGGCGTGTTGGAAGAAACATACGAAGGCTGGTAGGCCCAGTTGTCGAAGTTGTAATAGCTGAAGAGGCCGATGTACGACACAAATATTCCGGCGTCGACGTTGAGCCCGTGATTCACATTGAAGTGGTAGCCGCCGTAGGCTTCAGAAAAATACTTGTAGGCGCCACGCAGGTCCCACTGGCCTCGGCCTGGGCTGGCGTCGTTGCGCGGGGTCGTGACACCAAACATTCCACCCATGGTCAAGACTCTGCCGCGGACATCCTGCCAGTGGAAGTCGCCGCCGAAGCTGATCTGATCAAGCTGGATTTCGTTGGAGCGGAAGATTTCAGTCGATCCGCCGATAGTGTCGTCCTTCGGATGGTTGAAGCTGCTTACAAAATCCGTATCCAGTCTGATTTCAGGGGTGAAGAATTTCGAATCCCAGACTGCGTCCTTGTTGCGCGCGTTGCCGTTGAGCCAAGTCCAATCGGCGTAGGCAAAGGGCGCTGCGAGCTCTGGCTTCTCGGATTTCGCGGTCGCATCGGCCGCTTGCTGCTCCACTGAAGAACCCGGGCTGGTCGCGGCGGTTGCGGGTGCCGGTTCGGTCGTCTTCGCCGCCGGTGCCACGGCAGGCGCCGGTATAGGCGCAGCAGCAGACTCACGGCTCTTTAGTTCGGCTTCGAGCTGCTCGATGCGCGCCTTCATGACCGCCAGTTCCTTGACGATGTCAGCCGAGACTTCCGCATCGCTCTTGGCCGCTGGTTGGGCGGACGCAGGCGCCGCACTCTTCGGAGTGTTGGTCTCGTCAGCCACCGGTCCGTGCAGCATTGCCAGTTTCTGACCGTCCGGCGGAGTCTGAGTCTGCGCATGACAGAGCTCGCTCTGGCCTACACCCAGGCTCAAGATAAGCAACGGGAGGAAGGCTGAAGCCGCTGCGCGTTTACGCGATGCAGGTCTCGTAATTTTCAAGTTGGAATCCTTTCCGATTCAAAAGTGCTGTTCTGTTCGCTCAGGGCGGTTCTCGTTGATCTCTTCCTAGTCAAGTCACCATCACACCCGAAAACTCATAAGGAGCGAGTAAGAAATTCATAAAGAACGAATAAGGCTTCTCAAGGCGGAACAGCCTTATCCCACAAGGCGGTGTGTCCCTGTCGCGGGCGGCGGTAACGGCAATGCGGGTTCCCCGCCTGTTTTTGCCGCCGCTACCTGGATGACGCAGGTGATCAGCGCCCCGATTGTGCAGACAAGACTAGAGTGCAGCCCATGAAGAAGCCGTGAAGATGGAGATTAATAATTCAACTGGAAAGGATAAGTTCCTTGAATTGGCAGTGCGGAGCGAAGCGAAGCGAAGACGCGGAGCATCCCTGCGGAGCGAAAGGTTGAGGAAAGCCGAATGTCAATCGGGGAAGCCCTAACTCGGTGCGTTCCATGCTCCGCCGGCGGGACGATCGAGAGGATCGCAGAATCGATATCCCAGCCACGGCTCGGTCACGATGTATTTCGGCTTGGCAGGATCCTCTTCAATTTTCTGCCGCAGAGTCTTGACGAACGAGCGGAGGTAGTCCAGTTCGGTCCCATATTCCGGCCCCCAGACTGTTCGCAACAATTTCGTATGCGTAACCGGGGTTCCTTGATTCCTCATCAGGAGCGCCAGCAACTCGAACTCAGTGGGCGTGAGGTGGACGACCGCTCCCTGCCGGCATAGAACGCGGCGGCCGACGTCCAGAATCAACTCGCCCGCCTGCAACAACGTGGGTTCATGCGCGTCGTCGACATGAAGCCGCCGCAACACTGCTCTTAAGCGCGCCACCAGCTCGCGAAACCGGATCGGTTTCGTAATGTAGTCGTCCGCGCCTGCATCCAGGGCCCTGACCATTTCGCTTTCGCCATCCTGCACGGTCACCATTACGATGCCGATTTTCGGCAGATGCGCGCGAATCTCGCGGCAGGTTTCCACTCCGCCCATCCCAGGCATATTCAGGTCAAGCAAGACGAGGTCAAACTCGCGCCCTGTGAGAATTGAAACCGCTTCTTCGCCGGTTTGCGCTTCGTCGATGGCAAACCCGCTTTGCGTCAAACAAGTCCGCAGCACCCGCCGGAAGGGAGCCTCGTCATCGACAATCAACGTGTTGAGCCGATCCGTGATCACAGTACCCTTTTCCCCTCTTCAGTTTGCTGCACTTTGCTTAAGACCCTGCTCGCAGACTGGCGCGCTCCGAACCCGCCACGACTCACCCCGCGCGCGGCAGCGTCAGGCGGAACACGGTATTCTGATCAGCAGTTGCCCCCATTTCCAGATCCAGACTCCCGCCATGCGCGTGAACGATCTTCCGAGCCACATATAAACCCAACCCCGAGCCAGGAGTCCAATGTCGCGTTTCGCTGCCACGATAGAAGCGCTCGAAAATGTGGGACCGCTCACTGGGACGGATAGAACCACCAATGTTCGATGTCCGAATCGCCACCCACTCATCCTGCGAGTCGATGCTTACGGTAACGGCCGAGCCTGGCACGGAATACTTGCAGGCGTTATCCAGCAGCTGCCGCACAGCCAGCTGCAACAGCTCGTGATCGCCCATCACTCCGGTGGCTCGCGCTTCTTTCTGAATGGAAAGCTTTCTGCCGGTCCATTGTTCGGCGTACTGGTCTGCTACGACTGTCACCAGATCGGCCATATCGGTGAATTTCAGTTGCGGCCTCAGCTCTTCTCGAGCGAGCTGCGCCGTTCGCAGCAAGCGTGAGGTCAGCGAACTCAACCGCGAAGCCTCGGTCTCCACAATGTCCGTCATGTCCAGCTGTTCGGTACACAGAGGTCCGAGCTCGCGCGTGCACCCCGCGGCGGTCACGATGGTCGCGAGTGGAGTCTTGAATTCATGCGCAAGTGCATCCAGAACGGCTCCGCGGAATACTTCCGCTTGGGCCGCCGCCTCAGCATGGCTGGCGGCGCGGAAGGCATGCGCCCTTTCCAGCATCGCCGCGGCTAGCGCGCAGAGAGCTCCGGCCGTGAATTCCGGATCGTGTAAACCTTCGATGCCGATCGCGCCAATTGTGCTCCCACCGGCGAGTAAACATCGAGTCAGTACTCCGGAAGCTGCATCCTCGCTATCCCGGCCGGTGGAATATGCCGCCCTGGTCTGATCAGCCAGGCCCTCGGAGAGATCACCGGTGCAATGAACTTCTGCGTCGGCCGCATCGAACAAGCAGACCGACCGAAGACCCAGAACATCTCGAAACAGTTGGATCGACCTGGCGTGCACGTCCTTTTCGGGGTCCAGCGCCAGCAACCCGTGCGCCAGCTGGTATAGCCGGTCCACCTGCTGCCGCTGGTGATCTGAAACCGCTGCCTCCTCGCGTACTCGCGTGGTGAGGCGCGTGATGACCAGCCCCGTCGTCAGGAACGAAATCAGCGCCAGGATGTCCAATGGGTTCGTCACCTCAAAGGAAAACAGCGGCGGCGTAAAGAAAAAATCCAGACACAGGACGGCAACGACAGAAACCGCGGCGGATGACCCGAAGTTCCCGGTCAAAGACTGCAACACAACGACAATCAGGTAAACGAAGCCCGTGATGCTGAGATTCAGTTGAAGGCGAAAGCAGACGAGAGTTATCAGCCCGATCAAAAGACAGCCAGGCATGGTACGAATGAAGGAATACCAGACTCTGTTGGTTTGTCTCATGCGCCGCTTGCGTTTCTTAATTACTCTTGCCTTCTTGTGACCCGCTTCTAAATTGGCCGTGCGTCGCTGGTCATGTGCCGTGTACGACACCGGACCGTCTGGTTTCGATGTCTTGCTCAGGCGTTCTCGATGTTCGTGACTTGGAATCGGATTCCGACGACTCGCAGACAGTAAAAGCACCCATAAATTCAGTCCAATTCATATTTCTTATTGCGCCTATTAGACTCTCCAATACCGCCCGTCATGAGTTACGCGAAGGCTGGGGCCGCCGGCTCAGAGATGGTTTGGATGGGTTCCGTATCTCTTGCTACAGGTCGGACAAAAAGCGCACGAAGCGGGGCCAGGAGGAAGGAAGCAGAAGGAATTCGCGACGATTCACATTGATCTGAAAGATAACACGACGGTGGAAGAAAGAGGCCCACCATTAGTCGCTGCGCAAGATTCAAGTAAATGGCCCTTCTCTCATAATGTGACAGGTTCTCTCGGGGGCTTCCACGCAATGGAGTCGGCGCAGAATCGCGATTACACTCATCTCTGACCGCAATCAGCTTGCAATAGTTCTCAGGACTTTGATCGTGCCACGTTGACGACAATTCCAAGAAGGTAGAGAACCGTCGCCAGCACGACTCCACGAAACGGAGAAGCGAAAAAATAAAGTTTGGCGACTGCTGCGTAGCTAAGCAAAAGTACGAAGCCCAGGGCCAGCAAAAACCAGGAGTCAAACAGGAACGCGCTGTGGCGCATTGCGAGGTAACCGAACAGCGCGCCAAAGAGAATAAGCCCGAAACTATGGGTTGCGTTGAAGCCAATCCATGCCCGCCACATTGTGGTTTCTCGGGTGATGACAGGCGAAACGGTCATCATCTGGGCTGTAAGCTCCGCGTCACGGGGACGCAGCATCGGCCCGCGAAAGGTATAAAAGAGGTGCATGAGTCCCAACAGCAAGATAACCGCAGCACTCGCCGCAATGAACACGGAAGGTTTCACGATTTATACTCCCAACCCCGACCGCCTTTAGGCAGTGGATTGTGCCATATTTCGAATCGCCCCCTGTCGCCGGAGACGCGTTTCCACGCGTCCGCGCCACTCTGCGATTGTATTGTTTTTTCCAGAAGAAGGTCTCCCGGGTGCGCGCCCGGAATTGCGCAATGGAACTGCAGTCACCAGATAGCGTCAGTTATCATTAGCGAGGGTCCCGTCTGGCAACACTGAGCGATCCGTCGTTCGTTACTGCGAGGACAGGCACAATGGCGTTCCTGCTATCGTTTCTACTTGGCTGTGTGGATGGGTTGCGCTCCCTGACGGCTCCTGCAATCGTCTGTTGGGCAGCGCGTTTCGGCTGGTTGCATTTCGCCGGAACGAAGTTTGCCTTCATCGCTCATCGGTCCACGCTAACGGTGTTCACGCTGCTGGCGATTGTCGAACTCGTCGTAGACAAGCTGCCAAACACCCCGGCGCGTACAGCACCCGTGGGCCTGATCGCGCGGATTGTCCTGGGAGGGGCAAGTGGTCTGGCCCTTGCTACCGGCGCCGGAATATCAGTGTCTCTGGCGGGGGTGATCGCCTCAATCGGTGCGATCGCTGGCGCGTTTGGCGGATATCACATCCGCCGTGCGGTAGTGCTCAAGACACACCTCCCGGACCTCGTTGTGGCGATTGCAGAAGACGCGATCGCAATTGCCGGCGGATTACTCATCGTCTCGCATGTATGACCAGCTAGCGGCATCTAGAAGCCCTTTCATTTCCTGCTCGTCGCGGCCGAACTATACTTATGTGCGTCCCCGGCATATGAAGCGTGTCTTGGACTCGACACAATTTCCTTTGGCTCATTTCTGAAAAAGGGAGTAGCAGATGAGCATCTACGTTGTTTTCATCGGTGGATTTCAATCCTCTAAAACCGACATGGAGCTTTGGCTGGCCAGCGCCACAAAGCAGCGCGACGACGTGAAGTTCGACGCATACCCCTTCCCGGAAATCCGGGACTCCGATGAGGGCCCCTCCGTCGCGGGCTTCGAAAAGCAGTTCGATGGGGTGATCAAGAAAATCGAAGATTCCGGAGCCGACAAGATATTCATCGTCGGCCATTCGAGTGGCTGCGCGATTGCGAACGAGGTGAACTCGCGTCTCCCAGGGGACCACAAGAACGTCACGCTGGTCGACCTCGACGGGTTTGCTCCCCACCCCAAACAAAAAAAGGGGGCAACCGTTCAAGCCTGGTATGCCGTGGGACCTGGCGGCAAGGGTAAGTCCAAGAACCACTCCCTGGGACACATAAAGTACACCGCAACCCACGCCACGGAGGAGTGGTCGCTTCATTTCTCCCTGGTCAACAAAGCTGCAACCAACGACATCACTAACAAGAATTACAAGACCGAGGGCTACGCCGGATGCATCGCGAACCTGGATTGGCTGAAATAAATCTCGGCCCACTGGGGGAAATGCTGTGTTCCTGGCTCAACTCCAAATTGAGGGGGATGCGACCAAGGGATCACTTCCTGTCTGGACGAATTTACTGCCCCTTCAAGCCTTGGATTCGACGATAGTCCTCCATTTCGCGGCTGGCCAGAGCGGATTTACCCTGCTTTCTATGGATTGAGGCCAGAAGCAGGTCGGCCTCTGCAGCGAGCGGCGTATTTTGTTCGATCTTGAGCACGCTGGTAAGTGCCTGTTCGGCTGCGCTCGCATCTGCGGCGGCTAATGCGCGCCCTATTGCATAGAGTGTTTCCGGCATATTGGGACGAAGCGAATCAGACCGCCGCAGTTCATTAGCAGCCTCTTTCATTTTTCCTTCCTGCAGGAGCGCCTCGCCCAGTCGAAATGCAGCCTCTGCGTTGCCCGGCTGCAACGTCGTCTCGGCGCGAAATTGCTCTTCTGCGCGTGGCCACTCGGTGCGCCCAGCATAAATTTCCCCAAGTTCGAGGTGCACGCCGGGCAAATCGGGGCCCATTGCGATTGCCTGCTCGTATTCCTTCACCGCCTCGGGAATCATCTTTCTCTGGTAGTAACCCTGGCCACGAGTCTGGTGCGCTCGCGCAGACCTTGGAAACGCCGCAAGCAGTTTGTCGGTTGCTTGCGAACCCGCAGCCGTTGCAGCGCGGCCCAGATAAAAAAGAAGGTCAGGATTGTCGGGATCGTCTGCCAACGCGGACTGCAGGTTCGCCATCGCCTTCGCAGGCTCGTCGTTCTCCAGCTGTGCGATTCCCAAGGCACCCGGATCACGAGCCATCTCGAGATGAGGAATCGCCTCAGCGGCATAGCCTTGCGCCAACAGCGCGTAACCCAGCAACTGCTGAACGGGAACCGAGTCGGGGCTCAGCCCGGCGGCACGCTTCAGAGGCGCAATGGCCGCGGCAGCGTCATGTTTCTTCATGCAGGCATCGCCGAGGCGCAGAAGAACATCCGACGAAGACGGATCCAATTCCGCGGCCTTGCGAAATTCGACCAAGGCGCGGTCGAGGTCCTTGCGGTTTTCCGCATCGATGCCCGACTGGAGCAGCGCCTTCGCTTGATCTGCCGCTTGAGGCGCGACGGCCTGCAGCGGAAGAAGCAAATGCAGGAAGAAGACTACCTGGATCATTTCCGCTCCGGCTCCTTGATGGTAAGAAACTGATCTGCTGAAACATCTCGCAAGCTCTGACGAATTCCTGACGGCCAACGGATTTCAATTTCCGCCTTGCTATTATCTCCCAAGCCGAAATGCAATCGCTTGTCGCTCGAGGAAAGATAACTTCCCGCCGCAGTCGCGAATCTCACTTGGCCATTGACTTGAACGCGAGCCCCATATCCGTCACGGTTGCTGCTCGTCCCGCGAAGCGTAATCGTCAGCCAGTGCGATTTACCGCCGTGATTCAAATAGAATTGCGGCCCGTCCCCGAGTGAAGTAGTAACCGCGTCGATCCAGCCGTCATTGTTGAGGTCGCCGAAAGCGGCTCCGCGGCCGGCCACGGGCTGGGTAGGCCCAACATTCCCTCTTTCGAAGTGACCGTGATTGTTCAAAGCCAGCAAAGGGACATCGCGATACCGGAGGGAGTTGTCGTACGAGTGCACGTTATCGAAAACGTGGCCCTGCACGATGAACGCATCTTTCCAACCATCGTTGTCAAAATCTTCGAGGCCAACTCCCCACCCGGATGAAGTTTCAGAGAGCGCGCCGAACCCGGTTTCCAGCTCCTGCGCACTAAACGATTTGTTTCCGTCATTGTGAAACACAACGTACGGCTCGTGGGGCAATTGCGTAATAAGAAGGTCAGGACGGCCGTCGTTATCGTAGTCCTGGAAAACGACGCCCATGCCCGAGGGCATTTTGCCGGCATTGTTCAGGGCCGCCCCTGAATCAAGCGCGACTTCAGTGAATTTACCGTTTCCGTTGTTGTGAAAAAGGAATTGCTCGATCGCGTCGTTGGCTACAAAAATATCCGTAAAGCCGTCTCCATCGTAGTCGGCAAAGGCAACTCCTAATCCACGCCCCTTTTTCGCAGCGATTCCCGAAGCCACACTTACATCCTCAAAAGTGCCGTCCCCGCGGTTGTGGTAGAGGATGTTCGCCGTAGAGCCGAACTCGCCTGGAGGGCAATACATCGGCTCTAGGGTCCGGCCACAGGTCTTGCTCGTTTCCGGAGTCCAGTCGAGATAGCGGGTGACAAACAGATCCAGCTTTCCATCGTTGTCATAATCAAAGAATCCTGCCGATACCGACCATCCCCCCGCGGCCACTCCAGCCTTGGCCGTAACATCGGTGAAAGTGCCGTCGCCATTGTTGTGGTAGAGGATGTTCTTCCCAAAGTTAGTCACGTAAATATCAGGAAAACCATCGTTGTCGTAGTCGCCAACGGCAACTCCCATTCCGTAGTTGGTGTCGCCGGCGTGCTGCAGGCCGGCTTGCACGGTGACGTCGGTGAACGTGCCGTTCTTGTTTTGACGGTAAAGCCGGTTCCAGTATGCCGGGCTGTCCCGCTCGAAGTGAGCCGGACTGCGTAGCGGGTTCGACAGGTGGCCGGCGTTCACCAGAAAAATATCGAGCAGGCCGTCATTGTTGTAATCGAGCAGGGCCACACCGCCGGGCATGGTCTCAATCAAGTACTTGCGCGGGGTTGGCGAATTGCGCAGGACGAAATCGACACCGCGGAGCGGCGTGAGTTGGAATTGGGGAGCACGAGCTACCAGTTGGGCTAAGACAGGAAGGGCCGCCAGCACGAGCACAATACCGCGTTTGCGAACAACCCTTTTCACTCGGGCTACGGCTCCGCTGCCGTCCTCACTTCGCTACTTGCCCGTGGCTGCGGTTCACTGATGCCCGCAATGTGCGCCAGCGCCGTGTTAATTACCGAGTTGTAGTGTACGAGCTTCTCTTGGGGATGGTCCGAGCCGGATTCGCTTGTTGTGGCGAACGCGGGAGAAGCCTCCGTTGCGTGCAGCGCCTCGATCGACTCAGGCACAGCAGCGAGTTTCTTTTGTAACCCACCGACTTCATCGAGCGCAGTCTTTGGAAAATAACCGATGCGATCGCCGGTTTGCATAGCACTCACGAGGCCGTCTGGAGACCACGCTACCGGCCAATTGGCGTTCAGCAGATCATACGTTTCGCGTAACCGCGCCAGCTTGCCCGCGAATCCATCGAGGAGCGAGCGATTGTGCGCCATGTCCAGCCCAAAGCGCAGCGAAATCTTAAGCGGGCTATTCACGGAAACGCGCGAAGTAGTCACTATCGTCGTCAGAGTATCGCCCTCAAAGCGCCAGCCGATTGTGCCCTTTCGCTTCGCAAAACGCAATGGCTCACCGTTTACGGTTACGTCCGAGGGAGGCCAGCTTCCAGGAAGTCTCAGTTCATAGGCACGCTCGTTCGGCATTCCCGGGTAGCGGCCCTCGACGGGCGCAACGCTGATGTTCAATAATGTCCCATCGCCATTTAACGACGCGCGAATCGGAGTCCATGCGCTCTCTCCGTACTCGTATCCGGGCGTGTCCCCCGCGTCCTCATAGACACGATACGTCGAGACCTGCCCATTGTTCAGAGGAAAGACGCTCAAAATCAGCGGCTCTGTCGGCGCTTTTGGAAAATGCGTTGCAGGTTGCATCGGAACGATGCTTCCCGCCTTCACATACACGGGAATTTGACTGAGAGAGAAACTTCTCTCCAGCGTTGCAGGGCCTTGCAGACGTGCTCCGGTATCCCACTCAATCCAGTCTCCGGGCGGAAGCCAGACCGTCGTTTTCGACAGCTGAGAATCCTTTGCGACAGGCTGTGTGATTGGATCGGCGAGAATGCTGTCGCCGAACATGTATTCGTTCTTTGCGTCGTACGCTTCGCGGGCTTCCGGCCAGTCATAGTAGAGAGGCCGCAGGAATCCAACACCGGTATCGTGAGTTTTCCTGGCTTCGGTGTAGATGTAGGGCTGCAACTCGTCACGACGCACGAAACATTGCCGCATCAGGTCAGAGTAGGGCTCAGGATACGCCCAGATCCGTCTCTCCGCGTCCGGATTCTTCGTGGTGTGAGTCCGCAGGATTGGACTGAAAATTCCCCACTGAATCCAGCGCAAGTATAGCTCAGGTTCAATGCCACCCGGCTGGTGGCCGCCAATGTCATGGCTCCAATAGGTGTAGCCGACATTCGCTGCCGTTGCGGTGAAATAAGGTTGAAATGCGAGCGAGTCCCAGACGGAAATAGTGTCGCCCGAAAAGCCGATCTGGTAACGATGGTTGCCCAGCCCACCCCACCGATGGAACAGTAGCGCCCGTTTCTTCTCTCGTTCCTGGTCGGAGAAGAACACGTAGTTCAACCAAAAAGTGGGATTCACGCCGGTAAGTTTTGTCGCGTCCTCCTGCTGCCAGTCGAGCCAGAAGAAATCGATCCCCTGCTGCTCGAGGGGATGGATCACATTCTTCAAGTAATTAGCCGCGAATTTCTTGTCAGTGATGTCAAAGGGAACATATTGCTTACTCGCGGGATCGATTCCCATCGAGCGTGCCATCGCAGGATAGCTGTCTTCCCAAGGTTGAATGCCCGACGCCGGATGAATATTGAGCGTTGTCTTCAGACCTTGCTCGTGAACACTCGACAGAAAACTTGCCGGATCGGGGAATAGGAGTTTGTTCCAGGAATAGCCAGTCCAGCCAAGACGGTGACCCGACGCATCCTCTTCGTTGTTACCAACGACTTCGTTGAAGGTGGGATGCCAGTCGATGTCCATCACCAGGACGCTCAGGGGAATGTCATGCGTACGGAATTGTTGCAGCAACTGTTCGAATTCCTGATCGCTGTAAGACCAGTAGCGCGACCACCAGGCTCCGAAGGCAAATCGTGGCGGCAGCGGGATTTTGCCCGCGACCTGAGTGAAGTCATGAAGGGCGCCTTTGTAATCGTGCCCATAGCCGAAGAAATACCAGTCCTGCCGCTCGCCCGCGGGGCGCGGCATCACCCAGGGCCACGCGCTCTGCTCACCCGCCGGAAAGCTGAAGTCGGCCGAATCGAACAGCGGGCGGGCGCTGTCATCCACGAACGTCCAGCCGTCACGCGAAATCAGGCCGGGTTCCAGTTTCACTGCACCGCGGACAGTATCAAGCGTACGGGCGGTGCCCAGCAGATTGCCGGTGTCTTCCGTCCCCGGTTTCCATACGACTTCTTTTCCATTCAGGCTGAACGAAACCGTTAGGTCATTTGGGGTGAACTTACCATCGCTGTCGCCGGGATCGTAGACCAGCGTCAATGCTCTGGTCTTGAGCACCACGCGGTGACCGGGTCCGATCTGCCGCGTGAATTGGGGAACCGGGAGCATGCGATTCACGAAGGCGAAAGATGCATGATCCTCAAACTTCCCGTCGCTAGCCCACTCCAAGCGGATGAGCTGAGGTGTAAGAATCGTGAATCGCGCCGAGCCGGCTACTACCACCGCGCGAGGATCGGCGACGGGATCGTAATTATTGGGGGCAACTGCCGCGTTCACCAGCGCAGTCTGCAGCGCAGTCTGCAGGACGATGCCCAGGAAACACACGAATCTGAGCGAGGCAATGCCGTGGAGTAGTTTTCTCATTTGCATCGATACCCAAGGTCGAAGGGACGGTTTACCTTGTCGGTTCAGAGTGCCCGGCGGATTCGAATCCGCCAGGCATCGCTGAAGGGTTGGGCTGCCTGGCAACCTTGGGAGCTACCAGTAGAATTTCCCGCCAAACTGGATGCTTCTTGCGGGATAGGCCGAGGTGATTGTTCCGAAACTACGGTCGCCCAGATTGGTATCTGGCTCGAAGAAGTCCGGATGGTTGAACGCGTTGAACATCTCGAAACGGAACTGCAGCTTCCTAACCTCGCCGAGGCTCCAAAATTTTCCGATGCCCATGTCGTAGTTGAAGAATTTAGGCGCTCTCAGATTCGACAAGAATCGCGGAGCATCGCCAAATGTGAAGGCCGCAGGCTGGGCAAACGCCGCCGGGTTGATCCAATCTGTGAGTGACTGACCCTGCGGAACCGGACTGACTCCCGGTACAAGATCGGGTCTCTGATTGAATCCGAATCCGGCTGTATTGTTGGTCGCTGGATTGATAGAGAGCGGCAATCCGGATCTGGCAGTTAGAATTCCGCTCCATTGCCATCCACCAAGGACTGCATTCACGGGACGGCTCCAATGGTCGCCGACCACTTTGCCCGAGCCGAATGGGAGTTCGTAGTTGTAGTTGATCACCAGGCTCTGCGGGGTGTCGGTTACGTCGACCGAATGCTCCGCGGCGAGGTTGTACGAGTTTCGCACCGAGCTTCCGCTGCCGGGGAAAGCCCATCCGGAGGCGCCCTGCACGTCGTCCATAAATTTGGAGTAGGTGTAGGAAACGTTCAGATCCAGCCCCGAATGCCACCGGTGAGTGTACGTGGCCTGCAGTGCGTTGTAGGTTGAACCGCCTACGGCTGGGGGTGCCTCGGTCACGCTGCAGTATTCAGGGAAGCGGCGCAGCAACTGGCCCATAGCGACCGTGGGTTGATCAAGGCCGCAGCCGCTCGAGGTTATGTGCCCGAAGAATGGATTAGTAACCTGGTTCTGCAACTGATTGCCAAGGCTGGCATCGGACGCGGGAATCTCGTCCCACTCCAAATATTGTGACAACACATGTACACCGTGATTTCCAACATAACTGATGTCAATCAGATCGTTCTGCGTAAGCGAGTACTGAGCACCCGCCATCCATTGCTCCACGTACGCAGAGGGGCGGACATTATTAACCACTGGATTCAAGCCGAAGCCAACGTCCGTCATACCGCCTAATGAATCTCCCGTTGGTAGAACCTCCCCGTTCGGGAATGCACTCAGGCAGGGCGTGGACGTCGCGCCATTGCTGCAGTTCGCAGTGGAGCTTCCGCTTAAAGTGGTAAATGGGTTGAGTCCACCGTTAAGGGTTGTGACCCACGGCGTGCCCTGCGAGTACCCGGTGTTAGGACCTTGACCGTAGTAGTTGGGCACGAAAAAGATGCCATATCCGGCGCGCACAACCAGTTTGTCACGAAGCCGGTACGCCGCACCGATTCTTGGGGCAAAGTTCTTGTGCTGGGTATCATAGAGTCCACGGTTGCCGCTGGTGTTGAATACAAGTTCGCCCGGATAGTTGGTGCCTACCGCGGCACTGATCGGATTCACAGCGTTAAAGTCGAAGTATTCCTGCGCGTTCGTCCTCTCCGACGGCGCGTTCTGGATTTCATAACGCAGACCGAGGTTGATCGTAAGCTTCGGATCGATCTTCCAGTCATCCTGCAGATACCAGCCAAATAGGTTCTTGTCGGTCGCCGGAAATTTGTTAAAACCGGTGTTATCGTTCCCACTGCCGACGCCCATCAGGAAGGAAGCAAAACCGTCCCCCGTTCCGGACGTTGCATTGTCAGGATCCGGTCCTGCGGTCGACGTGGTCTGGAACTGCAGAACCGTGTTCGCATAGTGGCCGCCGTCGATGCGGGCCCACACATCCATGAATCCAAACGACAGTTGATGCTTGCCCTGGACCTTGGTGAAATCCACAGAACCGGTCCACAAGGTTTGAGGCACCATGTAGTTGTCGAGTCCGGCTTGCGCGCCTAGATTCGCATAGCTCTGGGGCTGAACTTCAGGGAAGCTTGGCGCAATTCCGTCCACGAACGACGGCAAGCCCAGCGCTGAAGACTTATACCCAAAACTCTGCGTCACCGATTGCTCGACGTGGCGGTTCACGCCCAGATTCGCGTTCATGGTCAACGTCGGGTTGAAAATGTGGGTGTATCCGACATCCACGCTGTATCGGTTGTTGGGAGCAACCACGCCTGGCCCCCCTGGATCGGAAGCTCCGTAGTACGTGGGGAAGTTAATTTTCTGCTGGTACTTCTGGGACCAACGCCCGAAGAGGCGATCATTAATAGATAAGTTGTAGTCGATGCGGCCCGAGTACTCGTTGGAGTGCGCCGCGGCCGAGGAGGCCGCAGTGAAGTTGTTGATGGGGTCGCTCGTGGTCGGGTTCGGCCAGTAGTTTCCGCTCGCAATATTGCTGGCAATCGAATCCATCAGGCCGGTGGGAATAACGTTGGTGACGCCCAAACCGGTTGCGATATTTCCGGAAACAGGATCGCGGATGTACTCGGTCGTCGCTCCGGGGGCGGTACAGGTGACATGATCTCCGGTTATGCTGTCGGTGCCTCCGCAGGTAACCAGACGAGTGCTGAACGGGTTATAAATCTCGCCGCTATAGATCGGCCGTCCGAGATAATCCGTGCCGGTCTGGGCGCCCAGCGAAGCGGTAAAGATGCCCGTTCTTTCGTTGGCTGTGGGCATGGTGACCGGACCGAAAGTAGCGGGCGTCGCCTGCCGCAGACCTTCGTAGTAGGCAAAGAAGTACAGTTTGTCTTTGATGATGGGGCCGCCGATTGTGCCCCCGAACTGGTTTCGGTGGAATTGCGGCTGGCTGGAATTATTGAAGTAGTACCGGGCGTCATTGGAGCTGTTCCGGTAAAACTCCCAGGCGTCGCCGTGAATCTCATTCGTCCCCGACTTCGTCACGACGTTAATCACGTTGCCGCTGCTCCATCCATACTGCGACGTAAATGCATTGGTTTGGATTTTGAATTCCTGCACGTCATCCAGCGAGGGCACGTAAAGCACGCCGCCCCAGTCCAATCGGGTGTCCCAGGTGCCATCGAGCAGATATTCCGCAGTGCCAAAGAATGTGCCGCCAAAGTTGAGAAACGAAACATCCTGGTCAGCGCTCCCCGAAATGCCTGGAGCTCCCACAACCTGCTCCTCGGCGGTATTGCTCACCGAGGAGTTCAGCACGGCGAGGCTTATGATGTTGCGCAGGTTCAACGGCGTTTCCGCCAGTTGTCTGGCTGAAATGTCAGAGGAGATGTTCGCGTTGTCCATATTAAGAAGCGGAGCTTCCGCAGTAACCTCGATGGTTTCCGAAGTCGCTCCTACCGCCAGCCGCACATCTTGACGCGCAGTCTGACCTGGCTCCAGCGAAAGGCCATGCTGCTTGAAGTCCTTGAAGCCCGATACGGCGACTTCCAGGGTATAAACAGCCGCCGGGAGCAGGGTAAATGAGTACAGACCGTCCTCTTGAGTCACATAGTGGCGGGTGACACCGTTTTGCGCGCTGGTGAGGGTCACCGTTGCATTTTTCAATGCCAGACCGGTGGGGTCAGTGATCGCACCGCTCAGCGTCGCGGCCACCTGCTGATTTTGAGCCTCAAGGTAACTGCCACTCAGGAACGCAGCGAGAACCGCGAATACGAAGCATGCTTGCCAGCGCACTTTACGCAACATTGGTACCCTCCAGTGCTTCTTGACCGACCGGTTTGCAGCCGAGCTTATGTGGATTAGACCCCGGCTTTGGGCTCGTCGTGGAATGCACAAGACAAAACCAAACCCGACGCCGCGATATAGTGGAGTCGCCGTTGGAAAATAGCAAGCGTTTACAGGTAAGAAGCAGGGGATAAGGGGGATAAATCGATTTCGTAGCGGCTTTCTCCTTTGATTTCAGATGCTTCCGAGACCGTTAAGAAAAGGGAGAAAAGATAGTTCGCGTTCTGTTTTACGGTTGAACTCGCTTGGTGAGGCGCAGTAGTATCCTCAAAACAGAGTTCGCTCGCGACAGAATCCTGTTTGGTCCCACTGTAGTGACGCTATCGGAAGGCCGGAATCCATTGATACCAGAGCCCGTCGTTGAGAACTGGACTCCGTCCAGCGAACTAGAAAAAGAAGCGGTTCAGCAACAGCTGGAGCGGCTGCTGGCCTCTACTCTTTTCCATTCCAGCAAGCGCTATGCCCAGTTCCTGAGGTTCGTGGTTGGGCGCACGCTGGAAGGCCACGGACATGATCTGAAGGAGCGAATCCTCGGCATCGAGGTCTTCGACCGTCCGCCCGATTACGATACCAATATTGATCCGATCGTTCGTGTAACCGCCGCAGAAATCCGCAAACGCATTGACCAGTACTATCACGATCCCAAGCATGGCCAGGAAATTCGCCTTTTCCTGCCGTCTGGTTCCTATGCGCCCCAGTTCTCCTGGCCCGGTTACCCCAACGGATTGGCAGTAGCCCCTTCCCCGCCACCAAACGGCTCCTCAATTACGACTCAGACTGTCACTGAATCCGAAAAGGCTAAGTCCGTTCCGCATCGATGGATCTCGACAAAGGCACTGCTCCTCGTCCTTATCCTTGCGATCCTGGTCTCGATCGCAGCCGCGGGCATCTGGTGGCGAGCGTCCCGGCCGACGATCTTGCGAGAGTTCTGGGCACCCTTTGTGAAGTCCCCCGATCCCGCCCTGTTCTGTATAGCCGACCAGGTGCAGTATGCAAACATTCAGCTGCGGGATGCCGCCGACCCGCAGAAAGAGATCACTCTTCCCGACACGATGGTCACCGTGATCATTGACGATCTGAATCCTCTGGTGAACATCGCCGGGACTTTGCGCTCGTATAACAAGAACTATCGCGTGCTCGGGGAGTCCACGACCAGCCTCACGGACCTTCGCCGCAGCCCTTCCGTCTTCATCGGCGCCTTCGACAATAGTTGGACCTTGCGCCTGACCTCCGCGCTGCGCTTCCATTTCGTGAATGATCCCCCGATGTCCAAACTCTGGATTGAAGATCGCGAGCATCCCGAGAAGCGGGAATGGCTGCTGGACCGTTCGCAACAGAAGACAGATAACTACAAAGATTACGCCATCGTCGCCCGGTTCATCCCCCCCGATACTGATCAGTATGCGGTGGTTGCAGCGGGAATCAATCGCGGTGGAACGGTGGCGGCGGGCGAGTTTCTCGTCGACGAACATCGCATGCAGGAAATATTGGCGCACGCTCCCCAGGATTGGCAGACAAAAAACATCGAGATCGTGCTCGAGACCCAGGTGATCCAGGGCCGTTCCGGCCCCCCTCGTGTCAGAGCGATCCACATTTGGTAAATCATCCTCATTGCTTGTCGGCTTGCATGTACGCAAGCCCTTTGGTTGATTTTGCGCCTCCAAAAGTCTCCTCGATCGATGGCCTTGGGGTAGAATGCTCGTCTCCTCGACTGGCAAGGCAGAAAGGATGATAGGCATGAAATCAGATATCAAGATCGGCCAGCAATTCGAGTTCGCGATACATTCAGACGAAGGGCTCAGGCAGAAAGCGGTCGTAACCCGAGTTTTATCCAATCGGGAAGAAGGACTCAGTCCGGAGGTGGACGACTACATGGCCGATTGGATTGAAGCGAGAACACTCTCGGAACAGCCAAAGACGCTGGTCTTCGTGCTTGCAAACGACGGGAAGGTTTATTTGAATGGCGAGAGGGTCGACATAATCCTGGACCTTGCCGCGTAGCTGTCGCGAGTAATGCCCGAACAAAACTAACTTTAAATCCCGCCATCGCTGAGGAGTCATTACGCTCAAAGCCCCTGCTCTGCGGCTGGTGCCAGAAGTGCGCACGCAATCTTCCTCAGCACTCCTCGATCGCTAGGTCAATGCTATGTGCATCCACACGCTGACAGCGTGCTGGCCGCTGCGGAAAATCTAGCAATTGCCGGTGGGCACAAAATGGTCACAACCGAAAAAGGCGCGCCCTGAAATCCGGAAAGAGAAAATGCTGAAACGCAGCAGGGACCCTGCGGTTATGTGGTGAGCGCGGCAGGACTCGAACCTGCGACCCATGCCTTAAAAGATTGTGGAAATAGGGCCCTGCCGCGTGTTCTCAACTACTTACGATCACCCCAAAGCCTGCAAAATCGCCTAGAGGGCTGCTGGTCGGGTCTTAATCATCACGCTAATAAACACTGGAAAAGTCAGCTGCGCTTCTTCGGCAACTTCGCGACAGTGTCCTCGGCTCCGATCTTCGCCAGGCCGAGTACCAGATTTGATTTCGTAAGCACGGCGCGCGGCCAGATCGCACTCGCGGCTCGCTCGAGCAGCTCGTAGTCTTCCTCAGTCATTTTCACGGTCACAGAAACTGTTCGATTCGCCATGAGCGGATCATCCTCGATTCACTAGTATTCTGCAACTAAATCCTTCGCATCGCCTTGTGGATATCATCGTTTTCCCCAACGAACACGCCCTATTAAATGCCTAGCATCTAAAGCATCCATCGCATACAATTCATTCGATCGAACAAACCGGTCCTTCGGACCAACAAAAAGGAGTGACCCTTTATGGGACACGAAGCAACCGACCAAAACGCAAGTGCACGACACCGTCTAAGAGTCCCCATTCCATTCCCCAGCGCGTACGAATGTATCGTGCGTGACCGGGCCAGCCGAAACTCTCAAAAACTCATCCTCTGCGATCCTCATTTCGAAGAGGCGCGCAAGCGGGCGCTGGTAGTTCTGACCGGTTCGATATCGCCGGCAGGGGCGTGCGACCAGTGTCAGATCGAGCATGCTGCGGCCGAGGAATCGGCGGCCGCGAGGATGGGGCTGGTGTCATGATCGACACCCGACACTCACCGTACGAACGGCGCCGCAGCGACTTTGCCATGAAGCCCGGCCTCTCTCCGAAGATGGCCGCGCTGCTCTGGCATCTGCTTACGATTCTTCTCCTGGCGGTAATCGTCGTGTTTTCGTGGGTGTATCTGACTCACAACAATGCAGGGCCGTCCGCAGTTTCGGTCACGTGCACGGAAGGCGGTGGGCCATGCAAACCGTGATGTTCACTGAGCCAGGCGCGCTAGTCCTGATGGGAGGGGTCCTGCTCGCAGCCGCGCAGGTCGCTCGCAGGATCAGTGGGAATCGCTCAGACGAGGCCTCGCTGCGATCGGCACGCTGGCATTTTCGCCGGGCTCTGGCCGCTCAACCGAAACCAACTTACCGACCGATTCAGCCTCCGCCCCTGCACCCGGCGCAGATTGAGTTTCTGCGAAGGCAGCAGGAAGCGGAAAACAGTCGTCGTCCTTGGGGCAGCTGGGAAAGGCCCAGGCCATGAGGGCGACCCAACCGAAGCGAGACGGCTGGGCGGATTTCTCGACCGCCGATCTTGAAAACGTTGTATTGCTGCTGGTCGCCCGCGCCGAAGCGAACGTGCTCGACGTGGAGGAGATCAGCATTTTATGGAAATGTGGCTGCGAGCTTCATCGGCGGCGAAACAGAAAGCTGCTGGGATTCCTTGCTGCCACGCCAGACCAGATCGTCGAGCACGAGGCACGGTTGCTCGAAAACTGACAACCCGAACCGGGCGAGGGCTTTCGGCCTTCGCCCTTTTTCTTTGCTTGGAGACGGAAGCAATGGCTGAGATTACAAAGATTTCGTGGGCGATGCACACGATGAACTTCTGGCTGGGTTGTTCCAAGATCAGCCCCGAGTGTGCTCACTGCTACATCGACCGGCAGCTGCGGAAGATGGGGCGGGAACCGTGGGGCCAGCTCTACAAAACGTCAGACCAAATGTGGCGCGGGCCGGGCAAGTGGGAAACGAAGGCGCTGCGTCGAGACAAGGCGCTGCGCATCTTCACCTGTTCGCTGAGTGACTTTTTCCATCGGGACGCGGACCAGTGGCGCCCGGACGCGTGGCGGATCATGCGCAGCACTCCGCATCTTGTCTGGCTCGTTCTGACGAAACGACCTGGACGGATCCTGTCGCATCTTCCTCCGGACTGGGGCGAGGGTTATCCGAACGTCTGGCTGGGCGTCTCGACCGGATGTCGAAAAACTCTCGTGTTGACGGACGTCTTGCGACGCGTGCCGGCCGCGGTGCGGTTCATTTCCGCGGAGCCTCTGCTCGAGCCGATCGCGCACGAAATCAACCTGACCGATTTCCAGTGGGTGATCACTGGCGGAGAGAGTGGGCCCGGTCCCGAGTACTTGTGGCCGGGGACGAACTGGCAGCACGAGCGCGAGCCAGGTCGACGCACGATGCAGTTGCAGTGGGCGAAGGATCTGCGCGACGCAGCACACGCAGTCGGCACGCGATTCTTTTTCAAGCAGATCACGTCGTATCGTTCCGGAGAGGGCGAGGAGGCACTCGGCCAGCCCTACCACGAATTTCCTGCGGGGCCCTTCCCTTGGTACCGAGAGCGAGAGCTGCTCGAGGATTTCGGCACCTAATCGTCATTCCTTCCACATGGGGTCCGGAGCAACCCGCGTTTGCTCAACTTCGGGGCGACTCATGCCTGCAGGCAGCATGGCATCTGAGGCATCTGAGAGGGCCATGTTTCGCCGTCCTTCGAAAGCTGCTTTTTCTGTGCACGTAAAGCACGCAAACGCAATAGTTTACCGCTGGCGCGGATTCGCGTCCTGCGACGAATGCGCCTATCTTATTGAATGTAGGCACCTTACAATCGGTCCTTCGGGACCAGAAAAGAGCAACCGACCATGAGCGAGACGCAACTGGCGAAAATCCGCAAAGCAGCAGCGAAGAAGGCCGCAAAGTCGATCACTCACGCGCAGCGGGTGGCAAATGCGAAGAAGGCTTGGGAGACGATCCGCGCGAACCAGGCGAAGGCGAAGAAGGGCCAGTCCAAACCGAAACCAGTCCCGAAGAAACCCGCCGTCGCTGCCGCCTGAGACCCACCCCCAAAACTTCCCTACCGGCGACCCGGTAGGGCGTTTTTTTGCCCCAATCCGGCCAATCCCCTGCCGCCACAGCTCGCTTTCCGCCCTCCGCCACCCTCAACCCTCCCCTGGAATCATCTTCGCCTAAAACGGCGTATGGCTCGAACGAATCGAAAGAATCTCTTGCACCTGTTGCAGCCGTTGCGGTACCGTTGCAATCATGGCCCCCGATGGATACGTCACAGTCTGGAGCGGTTCTCTCTCAACCCAAGTAGCAAAGTCCCAACAGCGGCAACCGAGCGAACTCGAAGCCGACACGCGCGGGCACGTTGGAAATGCTGGAGTTGCACGCAAGCGACGGCATGCGACCAGTGGCGACGATCCCGAAGCATCACGGATTCGGGAGCAGTGGCACCGAGAGAATCAACCGATCTTGACCAGCGGCTTACCCCGTGGCGAGCCCATCAAAGCATGATTGCAACACCACTCGAATGGCCGAAACGCAACACACGCAACGCGAGTTGACCTTGAAAGAACGGCGACGGCTCGGCCTGTTGCCGTACGATGGGAGAGTTCCGCGCAAGAGCAAGGAAGAGCGCGAGCTGCCGCTGTTTGCAACCCTCCAGGAAGGTCAAGCCGATGCCGGAAGGTAAGCTGCGGTGTGCGATCTGCCAGCACGTCGACCGCGCGAAGATCGAAGCGCAGTTTCAGGCAGGCACGTCGCTGCGTCGCATCGCCGAGCAGTTTGCTGGCACGAGTGCATGGAGCATCCGGCGCCACTGCGGGAAGCACATGCAACGACCGCAGGCGACGACCGTGCCGGCCGCGGTGGGCACGACGGGACCGCGGAACCTCGAGGAAGCGATTCACCAAGCGTTGGCTGAGCAGTTTGCAGGACAGGACTTCATTCGCAGGCCGCAGTTGATGCGCCTGGCGCGTAGCGTTGTAGCACAAGCGGTCGCCGGACGATCGGCAGCGTTGCATCTGCTGTTTGCGAGATTGTGGCCGGAGGCGAAGCCGAGCATGATCGGCGAGTTGGTGGTCAACAATCAAGTTGGAATCGGCATCAACGCCGGAGAGGGCAAGCCGCGAACTGAGGCCGAGCGCAACGCGTGGTACATCGCAAAGCTGCGCGATATCTACGGGCTGTCAGAAAGCTATGTAGAGAACCGGGCGAAGACGGACGCGGCAGTGAAGGCGGACCCAAACGCGAATTGAAGTTTACCGGGGAGTTGGCGCTCCCGGTGATGAGTGAGAGTGGAGCGCAAAAAAAGGCCTCCGCTCTTTTCTCTGGCAGGCTGATAATCGACATCCCGTCGACAGAAGCAGCCTGAAACCCCCATGCGAGTCGGTTTGCAGGGCGAACCATGCCCACGGCTGGCCTGCATCAGAAGCGGAGAAATCGTGCTATGTTTGCATCTGGAATTTTACTGCGGGGCTCGGCCACGCCCTAGCCTTGGTCGGTTGCTGCGTGGTACGAGCCCCCGGTAAAATTCCCGCCATCGCAGGTCTAATCCTTCCACCTGTGGACATTTTGTCGCTGGGAGAACCGAGAGTGAATAGCCCGACCTCTGGCGCCGATCGACCAAGCCTCTCGCTTCTCCGCGACTATCTATTGGCTGTATTGAAGCACTGGGACGCAGTGGTCGTGGGCATCGTGCTGGGCTGGCTCGATCTGGTGGAGAGAATTTTCGGCACCTGGTGGATCTTTAAACCTTGGATGCGACTAACGACCATAGCACTCGGCCTCGGTGTCGCCCAGTTTCTCGCCTACCGTGACCTGCACCTGGTGCACTTACGCACAGTGGCCGACTTGCAGAAAGAAATCGACGCTCTCAAGGTTAAGCCATTTGACCGACAGCTGGCCGAATTGGTCGGCCAGAAGGTGCGAGGGCTGGACGCGAATCACCTAGAGCTGCTGCGGTTCTTACTGCAGCACGGGCCGACAGAGCGCGGTGAGATGGGGCGGCGATTGGCGTGGCCGGAGGCTGTCTTCAATGGTGCCCTACAGAACCTCAAAGAGCGCTCGCTTATCCTCTACGAACAGAGGTTGAATGTTGGGCAGCGCGGTGCCGACATTTTTTGGATGGCCAACCCGGCCTTCGAGGCGGTATTGCGCGACGAGATGTTCAAGTAGGATTCTCGTCCACCGGGGGACATATGTCCTGCGACGCTTCCCTCAGCTCTGGCGCCCGCGCTCTCCAACAAGCGTGTTAACTCATCCCATGATTGCGCGATCTGAGGCATCTCGAACGACGTTCCGCCCTTCAGCTTTATCGCGGGTATCGCGTTCGCTTTCGAGGCGGCGTCTGCGAGAACGTTAATTCCCGATCCGCCTCCGAGTGCCGTCCAGGCTCCGATGGTCGCATGGTCATTCGTTTTGAGGATCGCCTTCCCGAGGTACTGCCAACAATAGTGAAGGTGAGAACTGATGCCGAACGGTTTGGTTCTCTTGAGCATGTTAGTGAGTGAGAACCCGAGAATCGCGCCCATGCCTCCGGGATTCCCAGCCTCCATCTTCAGCAGCTCAAAGTTTTGGTTTTGATCGTTCGAAACATCGTCCAGGTCATTCCACACATTTTACTTTCTGAACACACTCTTCGGCTATCAACGCAGCGGTTCTTCCATGCCCCCGCGGAGCATGGTTCATCTCGCAGCCCGCGTGCAACAAGATCTCGACGGCGTCATTGTTGAAGCGATGATGATTGAGCGAGACGGTGACTGACGAGCCCCCGGTAAAATTCCCGCACCAGTCCGACGCGCCAAACCCTCTGCTGGTGCCTTTAGCGTGGAGATGGCACAAGGCGAATCGTAAAATGCTGGTACTGCTTTTTCAAGGCGACACGGAACGCATAGATTCCGATGGGCAGCCCGACGATGAACGCGCTAGTGCCAGTCACTATAGGCTGGCCAAGCCAATCCAGCGTCGATAGTGATGCACCGACGAATCCCTCTATAAATCCGACGATGAAACCCGCTCCGCCACCCAGCAATAAGCTCCGCCAAAGGACAGCCCACCATATCCGCACCGCGCGTCCAAAAGTGATGTCGAGATAAACAGGTTCAGAAGGGTTCGATGTTGGAGCAACGCTGCTCATGGCTCATTCCTCCTGTTTCTTCTTGGTCTGCTTCCCATCATTGTAACCAGCGAGCCGGCCTGGAAAGTGGAAAACCGACACCAGTTTTCAGTTGATTCGCACAGCGAGTTCTGCTATAGCTGGAATTGCGAGTTTGGTCACCGGGAGTCGCGAACTGGTGACGAGTAGAGTGCGGCGGGCTGGGCGATCAGGTACTTCTTGGACCGATGCCCCTGGCCTCAGCCCCACGCATTTTGGCAGAAGGTCCATGACAGCACTCACACAATTCGAATCGTCATCGACCCGGGAAAAGTCCGTCCGCTTCTAGTAGCGCCCTGCGGAATGGCGTGCTGAAGTTCGGCAACCGCTGCGAGTGACCCTTTGGGACACGCAAACCTTGGAGGTTTGTTGTGTCCTTTTCGTTTTTATGGCGAACTGAATCTCCGGCAGTAAACCCCCACAGAAACTCGTCTGCTCACCTGCATTCTGCGGGAGGGCGCAGCTGCGTCTGTGCACAGGAGGCAGCTGCGCGATGAAACGGCCAGCCTGTTATGCCAGCCAGCACCTAAGTCCAGAAGAGTGGGGCGTTCTGGATGTTTGCATGCGTCTGACTCATGGCGGTCGAAGGCCTTTGTGTCTGGACGGCCGGACGCTGGCGTCGCGGTTCGGACGATGCAACAAAAATGCGATCTATCGAATCGTGGGCCGGCTCGACGCGCAGGGTTGGATTGTCAAGACTGGCGGTGGAGAGCGAAACACCGCGACCGGCAAGTACAACAGCACGACTTACAAAGTTCTGAGCCACGCTCAGTGGTCAAAATTGCACCCTAATACCTGTTCACCAGTCCCGGAATCGGGACAGGTCCAGTCCCGATTTGAGCAAAAACCAGTCCCGGAATCGGGACATAGCTCTGTAAGTACCTCCGTAGTAGAAGCCTCCGTTAAAGAGAACATGGCCGTGCTGTCGCACGGTGCGTCATTTGAAAATTCTTCCGATGAAGCGAAAAGCGACAACTATCTCCAAGGAGCAGTTCGAGCACCGCGGAGTTCTGACTTTGTTTGGACTCCGGAGATGATGAAACAGATCAAGTACGACCTTCAGAGCGAACCCCTCTTTGAGCGGATTTGGCGCGGTGAGTGGAGCAGGGCAGGTTACTTAGATCCCGGCAGTCGCGATTGGGGAGTGTTACGAAGGCTCGGAGGCCTTCTGGCGGGCAGTCAGCCGGAACGATGGGACACGTTGTTCGAGATCCTCACGGACGTGCAGGTGCAGTACGAGCCAGAGGATTCCGGGAAACTGTTTTCCATCGCCACAGAAGCGGTGGAGCGTTACATAGGAGCCGCATGATTCCACTGGAAGAACGACGAGCGCGTTGGGCAGCAATCGTGGAGATGACCGAGAGCGCAAGCGATGAGCAGCTGCGCGCCTGGCTCGAAGCGAAGAGTGCGGAAATTCGTCAGCGGAAGCGGAAGGCCGGTTTGTTTCTGGTGCCGAAGCCAGCGCCGAAGCCCGAGCAGCTCGACCTGGACTTTGACGGCGAGAGTCAGCGCGAGGTTGAGCGCGCGATCGCGGACGTGTTGGAGCGGAACAGACGACCCAAGGTGGGCTAATCGTCACTGCATCGACACTGACCGCTTCGATGGCCCGGGTTTGCAGGTAGTCAAAAATGAACCATGCCCGGCGAGGGCATACCGGCGAATGAAAGGCACGACGATGAGCAACGATTTCGGGAAGTGTTTTCTTTGCAGTAAGCCTTGCGAGGCTGACGATCCGGACGTGACGCAGGTGCACGGCGGTCGCGACGGCTTCGCCCATATTTCATGCATCCAGGAGGCGGCAGAATCCTTAGTCGACACAGAGGCCGCGATCGAGAGGCGCGCCTGATGCTCACCGCAGTTTTGCTTTCGCAGTTATTGCTGACGACCGCACGATGCCGGCACGACCTTGGCGCGTGGCGCACGCAGGACCTCGCCCAGGTGCCACTGCAGACGTTGGCGCAGGAGTCTGCTGAGATGAATGCTTGCGCGTTCGTGGACGAGGAAGAACTCCGAACTGTGTTTCGAGAGCGAGCGGCTGGCGGATCGAAGCAAATCACCTACACCGAGCAAGGCATGCTCCTGCAGTTGGAACGGATGCGGCGCATGGTGGAGTTTCTGAAGCGGCACCAAATGACCGACAAGTTCCTCCGCGAGGAAGAACGGGGGCCGCATGCGAATTGAAGCTTGGCTGGCCGCTCGCACAGAACCCCAGAAGTATGGCTTTCACCTTTGGTCGGCGCTGATCTATGTCGACGGCGTGCTGACCTGGAGTGACTTGCACTGCGTCGGACGGCTGCCGACAGTCAGTTTCCCTTATTG
>Ga0210383_10000144_pt1 | contig 73065 bp, 62 predicted proteins | sample IncBWC14OmetaG_FD_160072 | JGI IMG/M metagenome (GOLD analysis project Ga0210383, IMG submission 160072) | Forest soil microbial communities from Barre Woods Harvard Forest LTER site, Petersham, Massachusetts, United States - Inc-BW-C-14-O ...
CGTCGCCAGCCTTCACATCCAACATCAGTTGGACGTCGGTTCTAGCCATAGCCGCCACACTTTAACAAACACGTTTGTTCTCTAAAAGTTGCAGTTACGCGACGGGATGCGGGATGACCAATATGATCGTTTGAATGGCGTTCTGGGCCAGGTCACCTGGCCCTTGCTCGAGTCGGCCTAGACTTTGAAGAAGACCTTTAGAATCAGCAGACTAGCGACACCAACAAATACCAACAGCGCCATTCGCCAACCGGGCTCCCGGTTTACCTCCGGAAGTAGGTCCGTAGCCGCAACGTACACCGTTACTCCTCCAGATAGCGGTAAGGCGTATTTGAGTTGCCCTTGAAGTTGGCTGGTCAGTAGGACTCCAGCCAGGGTAGCGGCTCCTAGGAGGCCTGCGGCACGGACCGCGTTGCGTTTCCCTTGCCCGCTGGCCAGCACCACGGACGCAATCGTGAAGCCTTCGGGCAGCTTGTGCAGGAAAACCGCTACGAAGATTACAGCTCCGAGCCAGGTCGAAACCAGGAAGCCCGCCGCGATGGCGACGCCGTCAAAAAAAGTGTGGATGGCCATGCCCAACAGCACGGTACTCCGCGCGTGATGGTGATGCTGAATTTCTTCGATGTGGGTTTCTTCGCCGAAATGAAAATGGGGTGCGATGGTGTGCTCAAAAAGATGCACCAGGAAAAAGCCAACCAGCACATAAAGCAGCGCGTTCTCCCCACCGAGTTTGATCGATTCCGGGATCACTTCCACAAACGCGACCGACAACATGTAGCCCGCGCCGAGGGCGATGAAGTATTGCAAATACTTTCGCGGCCAATCGCGCCGAACGACAAAATAACCGCCGAGCAAATTGCCCGCAGCGGCCAGCAGACCAAGCAGCGCCGCGAGCGCGATTCGGAATGGAAGTTCGTGGCTCAAAGAAAGGTTCTCGGGTGGCAGCTATCAGTTTCAACCACAGAAATGCAAACTTAAAACCTTCTCACCCGCTGTGGCGGAAGAGGATAACATCCCCTTCTTGCACGATGTATTCTTTCCCTTCGAGGCGCACTTGGGCCTTTTCTTTTGCTGCGGCGAGGCTTCCTGCGGCCAGCAGATCGGCGCAGGTAACCACTTCCGCGCGGATAAATCCCTTTTCGATGTCGCTGTGAATCGCACCGGCGGCTTTCACGGCGTTCGAGCCTTTGCGAATCGTCCACGCGCGTACTTCCGGTTCGCCCGCGGTAAAAAATGAAATTAGGCCCATCAGGTCATAGGTCGCGCGAATCAACCGATTCAGGCCGGGCTCCTTCAATCCGTAGGAGGCCAGTAGTTCGGCCGCTTCTTTCTCGTCCATCTCGGCGAGTTCGGCCTCTAATCTCCCGCATACGGCCACCACCGCCGAGTTTCGGCGGCCCTGCAACGAAGTGAGTTTGTGACGTTCCACCGCGGAGTCGAGTTGCGCCGCCTCGTCGTCGCCCACGTTCAGCACGTACAGAACGGGACGCGCCGAAAGAAACAGAAAGCCGCCAATAGGCTTTCGTTCTTCCGGAGTCAATTCCAATTCGCGCAAAGGCTTTTCCGCTTCGAGATGCGCTTTGCACTTTTCGAGGACCGTTTTTTCCAGCTCCAGGAGGGGATCGCGCTTTTTCTTTAGGTCTTTTTCGACTCGTTCCAGGCGGCGTGTCATTTGGTCATGGTCGGATAAGATTAGTTCGAGATCGAGATTCAACGCATCGCGCAGAGGATCGATAGTGCCCTCGGAGTGCGGCACGCTGGGATCGTCAAACGCGCGGATTACGTGTGCGATGGTATCGACGTCGCGCAGGGAGGCTAGGCTCTCACGCATGCGCTCCTTCTGCACGCCGGCGAGATCGACGTACTGCACGGTGGCATAGGTAATTTTTTTCGGGTCGTATAGCTTGGCCAGTTCCACCAAACGGGGTTCCGGCACCTTGGCGACACCAACGTGCGTGGTTTGCGACGCCTTCGCGTCAAGCTGGGCTTTTGTCAAAATGCGGAACAGCGTGGTTTTTCCGACCTGTGGTAGTCCAATAATTCCTGTCTGCATAAACCAGAAATTTTAGCACACACGCGATGGTGAATTTCTCGCTGGTGGCGTTTTCTCTTGGCGCGGAATCGCCTAAGGCGCCCGCTTCGGAAAGCGGCCGCTACACAGGTATGCCCAAATGCTTTACTCTAGCGTGGCCATGACCATCAACATGCCGCCATCAAATCTTAGCTTTGATCTGGCGAAAGCCGTTCGACACCTCTCCGAACGCGACGAACAACTCAAATCACTCATCGCTGAAATGACTCCCTTTGCGATTGATGTGGCTGACGCTCAGTCTCCCTACGAAGTCCTGCTCGAGTCCATCGTGTACCAGTCTATTTCTGGAAAAGCCGCCGCCACTATATTTGCCCGCATCGTGGCGCTTGGCGAAAATGGACGCGCTCCGACGCCGCAAGCCATGCTGAAGATTCCAAGTCGCAAACTTCGCAAAGCGGGACTCTCGGGCGCGAAGGTTCTGGCCATGAAGGACCTGGCCAAAAAAGCCATTGAAGGCGTTGTGCCCACCCATGACGAAGCCTTAAAGCTCACCGACGAAGAAATTGTAGAGCGATTGGTTTCCGTTCGAGGCATCGGCGCGTGGACGGTGGAAATGTTCCTGATTTTTCGTTTGGGACGCCCGGACGTGTTGCCGATTCACGATTTGGGAGTGAAAAAAGGTTGGTCGGTTGCGTACGGCAAGAAGCATATGCCCAAGCCGCAGGAACTCTTGAGATTTGGGGAACGCTGGCGCCCGTACCGCACCGTCGCCAGTTGGTACATGTGGCGCGCCTTCGAACGCGCAGGATACAAAGTCACCAACAAAATCCGTCCGCGCAAACCCCGCCGCAAAAAATCCACGCCGCACAAATCAAAAACAAAACGCAAATGAAGGACGGCTTACGGCCTGGCGGCGACTTCTCGCACTAGCATAAACATTGTTGCAAATCCCAATAACAGGACTGCGCTCTCATACATCACAGATGCCTTATGCAATTTATTGAATTCCACGCGCCGGGCATCGGTTTCCGACGTGTTCTGTACCGAAACCATTTCGTGGCGCAACTTCGCCATCTTGTGACTAACCGTAAATTGCGAAGCGGCGGTCAGCACCACCATTAGCGCCACGCACAGCGCGGCCGGTGTCGCGAGGCTCGCAAAACTTCGTGTCCGCAAGGAGCGCACCACCAGAAACAGAATTCCCAGAATCATCCCTCCGGCGTGCATGCGGCTCAGCGAGTAGCCCACTACCAACCCCGCTGCGTCACGGTCAGCGAGCACAGCGAACGCGCCCGGCGCCACTACAAAACTCAGGAACGCATCCGCACCCACCCAAAGGCTCAAACACAAAAACTCAACCGCACGAAGAAAATTGGACATAAGCCTCCCGGCGGATATCCCTGCCATTATAGGGAATTAATACCGGTCCCGGGCCTCCCGCTCGCCGTAACAAGGAATAACGATCTATGCTATAGTTCGTTACTAGAGGACAGTTTTTATGAACGTTTCCCTTACTCCGGAACTCGAACGCTGGGTTGCTGAAAAAGTGGAGAGTGGTCGCTACACTTCGGCCTCCGAAGTCATTCGAGAAGCCCTCCGGCTCCTTGAAGAGCAGGAACTTCTCAAACAAAAGCACCTGTCGGAAATCAGGATAAAGATTGATCGCGGCCTTCAGCAACTCGACGAGGGAAAAGGCATTCGGCCCGAGGAGGCCCGCCAAAGATTGCGACGCTAGCGTGGGAAGTGAGTCGCCATGCCCTCCTACGAGATCTCGCCTCTGGCGCTCGACGATCTTCTTGATATCCAGGAATTTATCTCGCGGGACCATCCGACTGCAGCCGAACATCTTATCGATAATTTTTTCGCAGCCTTTGATCGTTTAGCAGAGTGGCCGAGCACTGGCCATTCGCGGATCGATTTAACCCGACGCGACGTGCTCTTCTGGCCGGTGGGTTCGTATCTGATCATCTATCGAGAAAACCGCAACCTCGCTGAAATTCAGATTGTCTCGGTTTTACACGCTGCGCGCGATCTGCTTTCCATTCTGCCGAATAGATAGCCGCGACGCCTGCCCTAGGTTGACCGCGGCGTTCCCTGTTCCAGGGCCGCTTTGGTGCGAGCAATCAGACCATGGCTGACCTTGCCTGCTCCTACGAACAAATAGCGGATTCAACACAAATGATCAGGGGTTTGCTGCGGATTAAAAGGTTAAGATGGGAGAATTCAGGGAGTGGTGGGCGATAAAGGATTTGAACCTTTGACCTCTCGCGTGTGAGGCGAGCGCTCTAACCGCTGAGCTAATCGCCCGTCTGATATAACGGGTGACCCGGTTCACCGGGGAATACGCAGCGCACAAATAAGAAACGCAAGTGCAACAACGTTCATCTATTTAAACAGGAAGATTCCGGGTTTTCAACTAATGCCGACCGCCACATCTCACGTGGTCTCTCAACTTCAACGCTCGATTGCCCGCGCCATTTTTGGCAAGGAAGACGTCATCCAGCTTGCGCTGATTACCTTGCTGGCCAAAGGTCATCTGCTGATCGAAGACGTACCCGGAGTCGGCAAAACTACGCTGGCGCAGGCACTTGCCAAGTCTTTCCATTGCAGCTTTCAGCGCATTCAATTCACATCGGACTTGCTGCCCTCCGACGTACTCGGCGTTAGCGTTTATAATCCCGAATCGCGCGAGTTTGAATTTCGTCATGGGCCCATTTTTGCCAACGTGATTCTGGCGGACGAAATCAATCGCACAACGCCGCGGACACAATCCGCTCTTCTGGAAGCCATGAACGAAGCGCAAGTCACTGTGGACGGGCGCACGCTGCCACTGCCGCAGCCATTCTTGGTAATCGCGACACAGAACCCAGTGGAACATCACGGCACCTATCCACTGCCCGAATCGCAGCTCGACCGTTTCCTGATGCGAGTAAAAATGGGCTATCCGTCGCACGAAACGGAGCGCCAGATCCTGCGTAGCCGCGCGACCGACGACCCGGTGGCCACCTTGGAGCCCATAGCCGACGTTACGGATGTAATGGCCATGCAGGAAACGGTTGCGCACGTCAAAGTCGATGCCAGCTTGCACGATTACGCGCTGGAAATCGTCAATCGCACGCGTAAATCCGATCAACTGGCGCTCGGCGTTAGTCCGCGCGGAACTCTGATGCTTCAGCGCGCCGCGCAAGCCCGTGCTTTCCTCGACGGACGCGATTTCTGCCTGCCCGACGATTTCAAGCAACTGGCGGTCGCGGTGTTTTCCCATCGCGTGGTGCCCAGCGCGCGTCATGCGTCTTTTCAGAAGAAATCGGAGACCACCGAAAATGTTCTTCGCGAGATTATTGACTCCGTGCGCGTTCCGGTGTGAGTGATGGGGACTCGAACCCCGGAGGACGCGGGGTCACGAGGAGTGCTCGTAAAGATAGGTCGCGTAGAACTTCTTATGCCCACCAGTATGTCCACCCTTAAACCTGCGCTGTCGCAACTGTGGGCCAAGGCCGATCGCTCCGCTGTCCGAGCGTTTCTTCTTTCCATGGTGGCTCTCAGCATCGCGCTGGTCCTCGCACTGTATTCCGGCGCCGCCGCGCAGCTTGGAAATCTTTTCCTGGCGAGCGCGTCCGCGCTTACCGCGCTGGTTGTGGCGGCGTGGGTGGGCGTCACACTCGTTCCGGTTCTTGCCAAGCGCACTCCCCTTCGCTGGATCGGCTATCGAATGGAGTACAGGATCACTCGTGAAGGTTGGTTCTATATCGTCGGCATCGTTCTCGTCGCCATGGCCGCGATCAACACCGGCAACAATTTGCTCTTCCTGATCCTGGCCTGCTTGATCGCCAGCATTCTGATGTCTGGCATTCTTTCTTCCATCACCCTGGCTGGCGTGGAGATGCGCCTGGATCTGCCCGAACGTATCTTCGCCGGGCAAATGGTTCGCGGCAGCCTGCAGCTGAAAAATGAAAAACTGACGCTGCCTTCTTTTTCTCTGCGCGTGGAGGCTGTGAAACCAAAGGGGGCCGCATCCGCCGCGCTGCTCGAAACACCGGTGTATTTTCCCTACTTGCCGCGCCAGCAAGCAGCTGTGCAATCGGTGCCGCTTCTATTTCCAGATCGCGGCATCTACCGCCAGGAGGCGTTCCGCATAGTCACTCGCTTCCCGTTCGGCTTCCTGCAGAAGGCGCGGCGCCTCGATCTGCCGGCCGAAGCGCTGGTTTATCCATCCGTCGAAGCAGGTCCCGAATTTCTGGACATCCTTCCGGGAATTCAGGGAGCGATGGCCAGTCTCGCCAAAGGCCACGGGCAGGATCTTTATGCATTGCGCGATTACATGCCGAACGATAGCGCTCGGCATGTGCACTGGAAGGCTTCGGCGCGCTCCGGTTCATTGATGGTTCGCGAATTTTCTCGCGACGACGATTGCCGTGTTCTGCTGGTGCTTGATGGCGGCGATCCCGCGGCGGTAAATGGCTCCAGCAGAGCGAGGGAAACGTTCGAGCGCGCCGTTTCTTTGTGCGCCGCCATCGCCTGGGATTTTAGCGAACGCGAGGCGCTGCTCGAATTTCGCAGTGGTTCGGTGAGCGTGCCGCTGCTACCCGCTTCGGAAAATATTTTTGAGATTTTGCACCACTTGGCTCTTGTGCAGCCAGAGCGCTCCAATTCTTCAGACTCACTACTGGCGAGTCTGACTTCGCGCTCGGATTCTTTTCGCGTGGTGGTGACTTCCCAATCGAGAGGCGCCATTCCCACCGAGGCGTGGAACACGTCGTACGTGGTATTCGCCGAGGACTTCGCGCGCTAGACAAGCCCCCAATTTGGCCGCTACACGAAACAAGCGGCCATTCGTGCGAAACTACTGGCCGATGCTCACTGCCCGCGCCCTGCTTCACTTTCGCAAGAATCTTCTCGCCTGGTTCAAGAAGTTCCAACGGGACCTTCCCTGGCGCCGCACCAGCGATCCGTACGCAATCTGGCTTTCCGAAATCATGCTGCAGCAAACGCGTGTAGCTGCCGTCATTCCTTATTTCGAGCGATTTCTCGAGCACTTCCCGACGATCGAAGCGCTTGCTAAAGCGCCAGAGGAGGATGTCCTTCGTTTATGGGCAGGCCTTGGCTATTACTCCCGCGCGCGCAATCTGCAAAGTGCCGCCAGACAAATCGTCGCGCTTCACAACGGGGCGTTTCCATCCAACGAAACGCACGCCCTGGCGCTGGCGGGTATCGGCAATTACACCTCGGCAGCTATTCTGAGCATTGCGTTCGGCAAGGAACTCGCCGTGCTCGACGGTAATGTCGCGCGCGTTCTGGCGCGTCTGGGAGCAATCCGCGGCGATCTTCGCGCCGCCAGTCGCTGGCCAGAGCTTCAAGAGACGGCGAATAAACTGCTCGACCGCGAACATCCCGGCGACTGGAACCAGGCCATGATGGAGTTAGGCGCGATTCTTTGTACTCCAAGAGCGCCGCAATGTCTGCTTTGTCCTGTGAACGAATTCTGCGAAGCCCGCAAGCAGGGCATCGTGGATCTGATTCCCGAGAAGTGCAAGAAACGCGACACAGTACAGGTTCTGCTCGCCGCCATTGTTTTTGTGGACTCGAAGGCTCGCACTCTCCTTCTACCACCGCCAAACAGGGCTAAAATGCCCGCGGGTAAGGAAGATGTTGCCGCTCTGCTTTCCCGGATGTGGCACTTTCCGACGATACAACTCGGCAACCGCGGTAACTCGCAGCGAAGAGGCTCTGTGCTTACGAGCGTCGCGGCGACAGAGCTCCTTCGATTAATCGAAGCGGAATATTTTCCCGGCGGTAAATTGCCACGGGATCTCTTGCCACTGAAGCACGTGCGTCACGCAGTGACTTACCGCGCGATCTCGCTCTTCCCTTTCTTAGTCAAAGCTCGCAAGCTCCCTCGCGTTGCTGGAGCGAGAGTTCTTCCACTAAAGGACCTTGGTTCCGTGCCGATATCGAATCTGACCCGCAAAGCAGCGCGCGCGGCGCTCCTGGAGATGCCTTTGTAGCGGCCGCCTTTTTACCCGGACCGAAGCGATGGGCCGAAGCGGGCTCCTTAGGCCCGCACCTCGTTAATCCTTTCGCTCTCCCGCGCAAACCGCCGTTCGCGCAGTGTTATTCTGGATCTTATCCCCATGGGCTTCCTGGCTGCGTCTCCAGCAAATCCTCTTCCCGCCGAGCGCTTCTACCGCACGGCAATATTTTTCCTTGTGCTGACTTCCGTCGTCACTCTGGTGACCTCCGGAAGGCTCGACCCCATTACTTCGGTTCTCTGCATCGCTCTGATTCTGTACAAAGGCTATCGCTGGTGGCGGGGTTTTCCAGTAGAAATCAAGCAATCCATCGCCACGCGCATGGTCATCGCCTACGTGTTTTTTCTGCCGGTCGATTACCTGTTCATTTCGCATAACTTTGCCATCGATTCCACAAATCCCACGCTGTTCGCCGCGCTGCTGGCAGTGGTGCATTTCCTGCTTTTCGTGACCGTGATTCGCCTGTACAGCGCGGTTTCCGACCGCGACTCCATCTTCCTGGCGATGTTGTCTTTCGCGGGAATTTTGGCGGCTGCCGTCTTCACCATCGACACGTATTTCTTCGGGCTCTTTGTTCTGTACTTGTTTTTCGCGGTAGCCACCTTCGTGGGCCTGGAAATTCGGCGTGGCGCAACCGCCGCAATCTTTCCGCCTTGGCAGGCGCAACCCGCGGTCGAACGTCGTTTTCACCGCGCGCTATCCCTTGCCGCACTGACCGTGGCGCTCGGCGGAGTGGCCATCGGGTCCATCCTATTTTTCGTGTTTCCACGGTTCAGCGCCGGCTATTTCGCGCGCACCGGTTCTCAGCCCTCGCTGATGAGCGGTTTTTCGGATAGCGTGGAATTGGGTCAGATTGGCGAAATCAAAAAGGGCACGGCCATCGTCATGCGCGTGCGCACCGGTTCGCCGGTGCAGTATCCGATGCTCCGCTGGCGCGGAGTCGCGTTGTCCGACTTTGATGGCCGCCGCTGGTTCACGGCAGATCGTACGACCTACGTCCTTTCACCGGAGGTTACCGGCTGGATCCACATCGCCTCCGTGACCCAGGCGGAAAGACGGCCCGCCGGTGAACTGCGCTTCACGGTGTTGCTGGAACCCATGGCCAGCGATGCGCTGTTCGCGCCCGCGGACTTGATCGACCTGCGCGGCAATTTCGTCAGCGACGGTGGTACCTACAACTCGATGGCGCGGCGCGGCGATCTGGTGGTAGACGTGGGTGGCTCGGTATTCAATCCCTATCACAACTATTCGCAGATTCGTTACGAAGGCCTTTCCCTTTTGCCCGTCGCCCGGCCCGCCGACGCCCGCAACGCAACCACGGATTATCCCGCGGAGATCAGCGAAATGTATCTGCAGTTGCCGCCACTGGACCGCCGCATTCCGGAGTTGGCGAGCAACATCACCGCATCCGCGCCGAGCCCCTTCGAAAAGGCGGTAATCATGGAAAGTTATCTCCGCCGGAATTTCACGTATACCTTGAATCTCACCGGAAAACCGGGACACGATCCGCTCGCCAATTTTCTGTTCGTCACCAAGGCCGGCCACTGCGAATATTTCGCGTCCGCGATGGCCGTAATGTTGCGCAGCCTGGGCATTCCGTCGCGCGAAATAAATGGCTTTCTTCCTGGAGAGTACAACGACCTGGCGGGAGACTACATCGTTCGCGCCAGCGACGCGCACAGCTGGGTCGAAGCGTATTTCCCGGGCTACGGCTGGATTACCTTCGATCCCACGCCGCCGGGAACCGAACCCGATTCCGGAATACTTTCGCGCCTGGCCATGTACATGGATTGGTTCCAGCTCAGTTGGAACGAGTGGGTGATCAACTATGATTTTTCGCACCAGTTGGCGCTGGCGCAAAATATGCAGCGTACCTCGCGCAACTGGAACGATGTAGTCCGCGAATGGCGCCGCAAACTGCGGGCGCTCACCGTCGGGCGCCTGACCTATTGGCAGTCGAGGCACGCGAGTCTCGGTATGGTCTTCCCGGTGGCGCTGGTCCTGCTGTTGGTGGTGCTTCGCTTTGGATGGATCGTCTCGCTGGTTCGCTGGCTGAATTTCACTTGGCAGGTGAGTCGTTCTGCTGCTGGACGCAGCAATCCCCAGCTCGCTTCGCGTCTTTACGACGAGCTCTTGCGCCATCTGGCAAAACGCGGGTATCTGCGCAAAGAAAATCAGACGCCGCGCGAGTTCGCAACTTCGCTGGCGCTTCGTTCCGAACTTGAACCCAGTGTGCGAGAGTTCACGGAAATTTATGCGCAGGCCCGCTTTGGCCATCAACCCTGCGACTCTTTCCGGCTCCGCCATTTGCTTAATCAGATTCGGGCCGCTCCGCGCTGATCTCTCTTCGATGTTTCTCTAACTACATTTTCGCGCCGGACCGGTTCGTCACTTCCTGGCCTCGCAGAGGTTGATCGGACCGGCAAACACTCTAACTGCTGAGTATTGCGCCGGATAGCTCTGTAGGCGAGTGCTAGGGCGAACATCCGATATCCAGAGGGCACGAGGCACGATAGCCTTGGAGCGTACGGTAGCCCATGCCGAAACGAATATTCGTCGTAGACGACAGCAGCATCGTCCGAAATATCATCAAGACCTTCCTGGCCGGACAGGGGGATCTCGAAGTCTGCGGTGAGGCGTTCGACGGGGTGGACGCCGTGGAAAAGGCAAGCTCCTTCCAGCCAGATGTGATCCTGTTGGACTTGGCGATGCCGAGAATGAATGGCGCAGACGCTGCCCGCGCGTTGAAAAAACTGATGCCAGAGGTTCCCATCATTCTTTTCACCATGTACAGCGAGAACATCGGGACATCTGTGACCTCCGCCCTCGGAGTTGACGCCGTGCTTACCAAGCCGGAGGGGATGACGGCGTTGGTGAATGCGGTTGACGCGGTTCTGGCACGCAAATCCGCGGCAAGGCCGTCTGAATAACCTGGTTCACGAAATCTAGAGATATAAGTCCACCACTTCGCTAATTCCATTGCGATCCAAAAAGTACTTCGTCGCTGAACTGGGAAACGGGCTCGCGTGCCCGCGAAGCTGCCGGTGCTATACTTTTCGCGATCTTATCGGCCTGGAGCAAACTGTGAGGAAAAGAATGTGCAAGCTTTTGAAGTCCCCGCTCACCATGGTTTTGTTCGCGAGCCTTTGTTTTATGGGCGCAATCACCCAGGCCTCCGCCCAGAGCAACAAGGTAATGGGAGAAGTGCAATTTGAAGGCGCTACGAAAGTGGAAAGGGATTCGGGCGTTTGGATCGATGGCGGGTACGTTGGTTATCTGAAGGAGCTGAAGGGAAACAAGAAGGTGCTGTTGCTGCCGGGCGAGCATGAAATCTCCGTGCGCCAGTCCGGCTACGCGGATTTCGTGCAAAAAATCGTCGTCGAGCCTGGGCAAACGCAGCTACTGCGAGTGACGATGCACCTGATGCCTCACGCACAGACTCCCGCCGTCACCGCCACGTTAAAGGTTACCGTCCAGCCGGGGCGCGCGGCAGTGTTTCTGGACGGCAACTACGTTGGACACGCGAGCGAATTGGGCGGGGCCACGCATTCCCTGCTGATCAGTCCGGGAAAACATCAGATTAAGGTGGAACTGCCGGGCTACCGCACTTTTGAGACGGAAGTGAATCTTCTTGCGGGACAAAAATCAGAAGTAAAAACCGAACTCGCCAAGGGCAGTATCGAACAAGCCAGCCCGGACATTAAAGCTCCGCAGTAGCCCGGGCTAAGTCGCGTCCCTGCCAGAAAACCGCCTGGGGGTTAGGCTGCGGCCACCCTGCTGGCGGGAGCAAGCTTCAAAATCGCAGGAACCAGCAAATCGGATAACTTCATTTTGTCCAGCAACTCGGCCGCGCCAAAGCTCGCTGCTAAGGACTTCGTTTGTTCGTCATCCCACGCGGAAATGGCCACCAGTTGCGAGCCCTGGTTGAGTTTCGTCTTAACGGTCTCCGGCGTGTTCTCGCAATCATCGGGCATCCGCAAATCCATAACGATGACGTGCGGCCTCAGATCATTGGACATCTGGATAGTTTGCGCAAAATTGACGGCCTCGCCCACCAGCTTGATGTCCTTGTTATTGTTGAGCAGGAAGCGGCGGATGGCGCCGCGCGTGATATCGGAATCATCGGCCAGGAGCACGGTAACCGGAGCGACTGTTATTTCCGGGGAACCCTGCAGTGTTTCTTCCTCAACAGAATCCGCCTCGCTTGTGTTTTCGATAATGTCTTTGATGGCTTCCAACGGGATCTGCTCAAAATGCGTTATTTGGTTCATGTAACCCCCACAGGTTAAAGCTAGCAGGGAACAATTCGTACGGGTCAGATCTTTAGAAAAACTATTGGTGGGTTTAGACGCTCTGAGTGGTTCGCTTAGCGAGGTTAAGCCGCGAGGACTCGCTACGCAGCGTAGCCCTTTAAGAAAACCCTTAATTGCAGGACTCGCTACACCACCCACGCCTTTAAGGAAGATTTTAGTTGCAGAACTCGCTACGATGCGCTACGATAACGCATCGTTTAGTTTAACGTTTCTTCTTGGAGGAGATCATGGCGAGCCGTCAGAACCCGCCGATGCATTTCAAATCCATGATTCAGGCCGACGTCCCGCAGGGCCGAAACGGCAAGCATAAGCAGATCATCACCATCATTCTGAAAGACCTGGAGGGGCTGAAAGCAGACGCTGCTCTGAAGGTTCCTCTGTCGGAGTTGGCAGAGTCTAAAGAGAAGGTGCGCTCCGCGCTGAATCGCGCGACACGAAAGGCCGGACGCAAGGTTGCTACCGCAAGCGACTCGAACTTTTTGTACGTTTGGAACGTTCGCGACTAATCAAACCAAACAAGCTGGCGGTGCATTGCCGAGCGTGAGCAAGTCAGACCGGCCCGCCACCCGGGTGAGATGGACATGGCGCCCGCCTGTGTTACGCCCGCAAAGAAAAAGGGGAAGCGTTGTTGTTTCCGCTTTTTCGATCTGAACGCGGGACCACGGAAGATCTTCTCTCCACCCCTTGAGCGCCATTCCCCGGCGGTCAGGCACGCGAACTACGTCGCCGTTGTGGACCTGAAACCCAACCAGCGCGTTTGGATTTGTAAAAAAGAAAAAAGAGGGAACGTAATTACGTTCCCTCTTTCGGCCTGAACGACAACGCGGTGCAGTGGGGGCTTACTTGGAAATATTGGCGGCTACGATCACCAGTTCCGGTTTCTCATGATTCTGAGCCAGCAGGCGTTCCGTCTTGCTAAACGGGAACTCGCGGCCCGAGGAGTTGCCCTCTTCCCAAATCTGGTAGAGGAAATATTCGTCGCCCATGCGGTGGAAAACCAGCTTAGTCGAAGCGGATGGATTGGCTGAGGTGCAAGTCGTGGACAGAACGATGCGGGAAGTCGACTCTTGAAGGTTATCGACACGAATCGGCTTGCCGTCTACCAGGATGGACTTCAGGCTGTATTCGCCCGCGGAGTAAGCTTGATTACCGACGACGAAGTCGAAGGGAACCTTTGCGCGAACGTTGGTCTGCTGAGCCTGCGCTACGGATGCCATCAGAAGCACAGTTAACGCGATGAGGATTGAACGTAGGTTTTTCATAAAATCTCCTTTGTCGGAAGCGGAAGCAGGTCGAGAGGGAAGCTGCGGTGAACGTTGCGAGGTGCGGATGTTCCCTTTTCTGGGTGCCTGACTTCTTCTTTGTACTTCAAACTACCGACGCGGATGAGTAATGCAGACGAAGTGCCAGACGGGTTCTAAAATTGATGCCAAAACAAAAATCGATTTAAGTTCAAGATTCAGTAGCGAATAAACGAAGGGCCATGTAAATAGTGGCGCGGAGTCTGAAGAAGAAACTGTTCTAGAACGCTAACCAAACGGATAGGGCGTCCCGCTTTTTGGTTAGTACCGGCGCTCCTTATTTCGTCTCGGATTCCTTCTCGATCTGTCTTCCTAATTCTTCTAAGTCGAAAGGGAACTCTCCGCGAGTTGTGCTGCCCCGTGGCGGATTGCTCATTGGAATCGCTGCCGTCGCCCTGAACACGGCATCGTCCGGCACGCCATCATGCAGCCTGGGCAAGCTCACTCCATGTCTTCCATTCAACATTTGCAACACTCGCAAGATCGATACGCGCAAGAAAACCGCGTAGACATTTGCGCCCGGGCTACAAGCGCGCTCGTAAAGAGAAATGCTAAGTGTAGGCTGCTGCTCCGGTTGCGGCGGGTAGGCAGCTAGGACATCTTCTTGCATCAGCCAAACATTCTTGACATCCGCCGTATCAACGGGTGGGACTGTATCGCCTCTGAACCCAAGGAAAAAACCGGAATCCGTCGCCATATGGCCACCCCTGCTTAACCGACAGGATAACATCGGCGCGCAGTGAACCCGCACGGTAGCCCCGCACGATAACCGCGCGATAACGATGATCCAAATTGTGGCCAGCTAACTCAGTATTCTGGCAATCGAAACTGCTGCTTTCCGTAGTGACGTCGCGGCCTGCATTGATCCTGTTCTCTCCATGCTAAACTTGTAAGGTTACGAGCAGGTCAGCAAACACACCCTTATGACCAAAGTTGGATTCATCTCCCTCGGTTGCCCAAAAAATCTCGTTGATAGCGAGGTAATGATGGGCATTTTGGCGCGCGAAGGCTACGAACTGACCGCTCGCGCCGATGATGCGGAGATTCTTGTCGTCAACACCTGCAGCTTCATCGAATCGGCGCAAAAAGAATCCGTCGACACTATTCTGGAAATGGCCGAGCACAAGAAGTTTGGCTCGGCGAAGAAGCTCATCGTGGCCGGCTGCCTGGTGGAGCGTTATCGCAACCAGATCCTGGAGCAGGTGCCGGAAGTGGACGCGGTGGTCGGCACCGGTGAAGTGGAGCGCATTATTGAAGCCGTTGAGGGCGACCTGAAGGTGCTTCCCGCGCAGCCGCCTTCGTTCCTGTATCACGACCTGACCCCGCGCGTGCTCACCACTCCGAAGCATCAGGCGTATATCAAGATCGCGGAAGGCTGCGATCATCCCTGTACTTTCTGCATCATCCCCGAACTGCGCGGCGCGTTTCGCAGCCGGCGTTTCGAATCCGTTCTGCGCGAGGCCGAAAATCTCGTCGCTTCCGGCACCCGCGAAATCACGCTCATCGGCCAGGACACCACTTCCTATGGTGAAGACCTGGGCCTGCGCGAAGGCTTGGCGCAACTGCTGGCCAAGCTGGCATCTATTGAAGATGTGCAATGGGTGCGTTTTCTTTATGCGTATCCGAATCGCTTGACGCAGAAAATTCTGGACACGCTCGCGGCTCATGCGCGGCTCGCCAAATACATTGATATGCCGTTGCAGCATGCCAGCCGCAATGTTCTGGCGCGTATGAAGCGCGGCTCCAATGGCGACGCGTTCCTGAAGTTGCTCGAGCGTGCGCGCACTACGATTCCCGGCGTTGCGTTGCGCACCAGCTTCATCGTCGGCTTCCCCGGGGAAACCGAAGCCGATTTCCAGGAGCTTTGCGATTTCGTGAAGGCTGCGCAGCTCGATTGGATGGGAGTATTCGAATACTCCGACGTGGACAACGCGGAGAGCTTTCCACTCGACGGTAAAGTCGACGCGGAAACCATCGCGGACCGGCGCAACCGTCTGATGGCCATTCAGAAGAAAGTCTCGCGCGAAAAACTGCGCGCGCGCAAAGGCCGTGTAGAGACCGCGCTTGTGGAAGGCCCGTCGAAGGACAATCCGTTGGTGTGGGAAGCGCGCCTGGAATCCATGGCGCCGGATATCGACGGCAAGGTCTATCTGACGGACGTTGAGATCGCTTCGCCGTCATCGGAGTCACTTGTCTCCGCGGAAATGGGCGATGTGGTCCGCGTCGAAATCACGAAAACCGATGCCTACGACCTGATCGGCCGAGCTGTCGAAATTCTGCCGCGCCCCATCGCGAATCCGTTGCGGCATATACCAGCTCCGCCACCTCCGCAGCAACTCACGCGCATTGCCACTGGCGCTTCCCTTCGCGTACTGGGCTAGCCATATTTCTCTCTTTGGCGCGTCTATGACCTGTGTGGTAAAACCTTGCTTAGGCCATGAAACACAAATGCCCCATTTGCAAAAAGCCCACGGACTCTGAATCGGACGCCGACTTCCCGTTCTGCAGCGACCGCTGCCGGATGCACGATCTCGGTAATTGGGCTTCCGAAAAATATGTAGTCTCCGATCCAGTATTCGATGAGGAAGACATAGCGGAAGCTGATCGCCGCCTGCCCCAGCAAGACGAGCACAATTCCGATGAAACCATCCACTGAACCGGCGGCCGCCGAAAGCAACAGAACCGCCAGCGAAAAACCTACCTTCGCGTTCATTATCGCCACCGTTTTCGGCATTGGCTATCTGAAGCCGGCTCCCGGAACGTGGGGTTCCCTGTTTGGCCTGCTGCTCGCGGTGGTCGCTCATCCATTCACCTGGTTTTTCGTGCTGGGCTATGGCCTGGAAACCGTACTAGGCAAGGAAATATTCCTCCACTCGGGCGCTGTGGGCCTGGCGCTTCTTCTGCTTCCTTCGATCGTGGTCTGGCTGGTGCTGGCGTGGCTCGGCGTTCATACAAGCTCGGAGGTCGCCAACTTCACCGGGATAAAAGATCCCCAGTTCGTCGTTATCGACGAGGTCTCCGGCGTGCACCTCTCGCTGATTCTGGCGCTTATCCCGCTGGGGGGCCCGTCGGCGTTTCTCAACACCGATGATGCCGTGGCCTTCGCGCTGTACACCGGCATGAGCATCCTGAACTGGAAATATCTGCTGGCTGGCTTCGTGCTTTTCCGCTTATTCGACATCCTTAAGCCTTTCCCATGCCGTCGCCTTGAAAAGCTCCCTGGCGGCTGGGGCATCATGGCCGATGACTGGATGGCTGGCGTCTATGCTGCCATTTGCTTGCGTCTCGCGTTACACTTCCATGTGCTATGAAATTCGGGTTCGGCTCGCCTTCCGAAAGGAACGGCATTCCCAAGATCGATCGCATCGCGCCATCGGCCAGCATTCCCGGCGGTGAAATCACCATCTATGGATCTGGTTTCACATCGCGCCATGGTGTGCGGCCCACCGTGCGTTTTGGTGAAGTAGACGCGTCCATCGCTCTGGCCAGCACCAATCGGGTAATTGCGCGTGTGCCGGAGAATGCCAGTGGCAGCAGCACCATTCAGGTGGTCAACGGCCAAAGCGAGAGCCAGCCGTTTCCAATTTCCATCGCGCTGCAGATCGCGGACAATCTTCACGCGGTCGCGAATCCTGCGGTCGACGCCGTGGGAAATATCTATGTTACGTTTTCGGGACCTCGCGGCCAACGCGTTCCCGTTTCGCTCTACAAAATTTCTTCCAGCTATGCCGTGAAACCCTTCGTTACTTCGCTGATTAATCCCACCGGTCTGGCCATCGGACCGGACGGCGATCTGTACGTTTCCTGCCGCCACGACGGCACCATTCATCGCGTCTCTCCCGACGGCCGTGCCGAGCAATTTATCGAAGGCATGGGCATTGCGACTGGATTGGCGTTTGATCAGGCGGGCAATCTGTTCGTTGGTGATCGCAGTGGCACAATTTTTAAAATTAGCCCGAGCCGCGAAATCTTTGTATTTGCCACGCTGGAACCGTCGATGGCCGCGTATCATCTGGCGTTCCATCCAAATGGCGAGCTCTACGTTACCGGACCGACCACCTCGAGCTTCGACCGTGTATATCGCATCAATCAGGGCGGCGAAGTGAATGTTTTCTATCGTGGACTCGGGCGTCCCCAAGGCATGGCCTTTGACCGCGAGCACAATTTGTACGTCACCGCTTCGTTCGCCGGACGGCGCGGCATCGTGCGCATTTCCCCGCAGGGACACGCCGAACATGTCCTCAGCGGCTCCGCACTGGTAGGCATGACTCTGCTGCCCTCAGGCCGCGCCATCATCGCCGCCAACAGCGTCCTCTATTCCCTCGACTGGAACGTCCGCGGGCTACCGTTACTGGGCTAAGCCTTTGTAGCGTACTTGCTGAGCCTGTGTAGCGGCCGCCTTCTGAAGCGGGCGCTTTACTTCAAACACAATATATAATTAATGTGGTATATATAACTATAGTTATGCCATGTCTTTTTTTTCACAAGGACATTCGTTTACCTGCCTACGAGTACCTCGGCGCAAAATCCTTTTTCATCACGATGTGCTCCGCTGGCCGGCGCCCGCTCTTCACGAACTCTCACCTCGCCTTCGACCTCTTGCAATTACTACGTAATCACGCAGTCGAGCGTGCCTTCGATATTCACGCCTACTGCCTAATGCTGGACCACCTCCATTTTCTCGCGCAGGGAACTCAACGGGACTGCGATCTGCGCGATTTTGTAAAGATTTTCCGGCTCAATTCCTCGCGTTCCCACATGCAGGAGACCGGCCAACCGCTATGGCAGAAGGAATATTTCGACCGCATTCTGCGTTCCGGTTCCTCCATTAACTCCGTCGCATGGTACATCTGGATGAATCCAGTCCGAAAAGGGCTTGCCGCATCAGTTGGGGAATACCCGTTTTGCGGCTCTTTCACGGACTTGGAGTGGCTTCACAAGGAGCCTGCGGAGGCCTGGAAGCCAGGTTGGAAGTAGCCGTTGCGCGCAATCGGTCGCACCCCGAAAGAGGCGCCCGCCTAAGAAGGCGGCCGCTACACAGTCCCATCCTCCACGCCCGTGGACAGCCAGTCGAACGTGCCTGCGGTAGTGGTGCGATACAATGATTGTTCCTATGAAGGCTGAAATCATCGCTGTTGGGTCGGAGTTACTTACTCCCGACCGCCTGGACACCAATTCTCTCTTCCTCACCGAAGAGTTGAACAAACTTGGCATCGAAGTTCTGCGCAAGACCATCGTCGGCGACAATCGCGAACTGCTCGCCGAGGCCTTTCGTGATGCGCTGAATCGTGTTTCCCTGGTGATTTCCAGCGGCGGGCTTGGTCCCACTGAGGACGACCTCACTCGCGAAACGGTCGCGGAATTGCTGCATCGCAGACTGCAGCGCAATGAGGAGGTCGTTCGGGCCATTGAAGCGCGTTTCCGCAGCTTCAAGCGCGACATGCCCGCCGTTAATCTTCGTCAGGCCATGGTCCCGGAAGGCGCGGAGATCCTGATGAATCCGCGTGGCACAGCGCCGGGACTCTGGCTGGAGGATGCGGGCCGCATGATTGCGCTGCTTCCCGGTCCGCCACGCGAGCTCAAGCAGCTTTTTTTCGACGAGGTTTTGCCGCGCTTGCGGCGCCGCGCCTCTGGTATCCGGATGTATCATCGCGAACTGCGTGTTACAGGCCTTGGCGAGTCGCACGTCGAAGAACGCATCCGCCCCGTCTACACACGGTTCCCCGAAGTGAACACCACCATTCTCGCCGCTCCCGGTGAAGTGCAGGTGCACCTCCGCGCCTGGACGGATAACGAGACGCAAGCCAACACCACGCTGGACGAAATTGTTCGCAGCTTCGAACTGGCGCTGGGCGACCGCATTTTCGCTCACGGTGGCACACCGTTAGAAGAGGTTGTCGCCGACCTGCTAGCCTCCAATCGCGCCACCATTTCCGCGGCAGAGAGCTGCACCGGCGGGCTGCTTGCCGAACGACTTACGCGCATTCCCGGAAGTTCCAGTTATTTCGTGGGGGGCGTGGTGTGCTACAGCAATGAACTAAAGACTGCCTGGGCCGACGTCTCTCCCGACCTTATCGCCAAAAAAGGAGCGGTGAGCCCCGAAGTTGCTGTTGCTTTGGCGGATGGCATTCGGCGTCGCGTGGGCAGCACGCTCGGACTGGGCATCACCGGCATTGCTGGACCTGGCGGAGGCACCGAAGAAAAGCCTGTGGGCACGGTGCACATTGCGCTCTCGTCTCCGACAGGCACTAAAGAACGCGGGGTGCTCTTCCCCGGTGATCGAGACATGATCCGCCAGCAAGCCTCGCAGGCCGCGCTGGATATGGTGCGGTTGCATTTTCTGTACAACAATGCCGGGAGTAGGAAGTGAAGAAGGAAGAAATAATGAAGTAAGGAAGTAGGAAGTAAGGAAGTAAGGAAGTAAGGAACTGAGACGGACCTTCGCTGTGCGCCTCTTTGTTGCCATCTCGCTCTCTGCTGAACTGCGTGCGAGTTTTTCCAGCCTCCTTCAGGAGCTTCGTCCGCTTGCGCCGCTGGCCAAATTTGTGCCAGCGGAAAATCTGCATCTCACCTTAAAGTTTCTCGGAGAAGTTCCGCAGGCGAAGCTGGATGAGGCTCGCTCCGTACTTTCCACCATTCGTTCCGAACTGCCAGTAACACTGGAATTCCGCACCTTGACCTTTTTTCCCAACCAACGCCACCCTAAAGTTCTTTGGGTAGACGTGGAGTCCGCCGCAAACCTGAAATCGCTCGCGGCAGATATCGATCGCCCCAGGCACACTCTTGGCTTCCCTCCCGAAACTCGCGTATTCACTCCTCACCTCACTCTGGCGCGTTTCTACAAACCCGGCATACCACCGGAGCTGCGCGCCGCAGTAAACGATAACGCTTCGCGAAGCTTCGGCTCTCTGACCACCGGCGATTTCCACCTCATCGAAAGCAAGCTGAAACCCTCCGGCGCCGAGTACGCCATCCTGGAATCTTTTCGCTTCGCCGCCAGCTAGTGTAGAGTCCTGTGGTAACGCCTCTTGCCGGGAACGGTCCGCAAAGAGGCCATCAACAAAATTTATAGAACGAGTGAAACAAACAGGATTGATCCAGAATCAATTCGCTGACCCTTTTTTCGGAGGCCGGAACCGCCGATGCCGCCAGTTCTTCAGCACGTTGTGTTACTCCTCGTTGCATACCTGCTGGGTACGATCCCGTTCGGTATTCTGTTCGCGCGCCTTTTTGGCGCGTCCGACGTTCGCAAGGCTGGCAGCGGCAACATCGGCGCCACGAATGTCGCGCGCGTCGCCGGCCCGATCCCTGGAATTCTTACGCTTCTGGCTGACGCAGCAAAAGGCGCTCTAGCCGTATGGCTTGCGGCCTACTTCACGCAATCCTCGTCAGAATGGATGATGCTCGCAGGCCTCACCGCACTGCTAGGTCACTGTTTTCCGGTGTGGCTGGGCTTCAAGGGAGGCAAAGGCGTGGCCACGGCACTCGGTGTTTTTGCCATGCTTTGCCCGTTGGCAGCGCTAGCGGCTCTGATTTTCTTCGGCATCGTTCTCGCGGTATGGCGATTTGTTTCGCTCGCTTCCGTTTCTGCGGCCGCCGCAATGCCGCTGTTGATTTATTTCCTGTGGGCTCCAGGTCACGCGCCGCCCCTGCCGGTGATTTTCGGCACGCTGCTTGCCTCGACCCTGGTCATATACAAACACGACGCCAACTTGCAGCGCCTGGTGGAAGGCACCGAGCCACGTATTTCCTCTGAAAAATCCAAAGGGACCGCTTCGTGACCAAAATCGCCATCCTCGGCGGCGGCAGTTGGGGCACGGGTCTGGCAGTGGTCCTTTCACACAGCCATATCCCGCACGAAATTTCGATGTGGGTTCGCGAGCCTGCAATCGCAGAATCCATTAACCAAGCACGGGAGAACCGCGCCTATCTCCCGGGAGTACAAGTCCCGGCGAACGTCCGTGCTTCCACGATCCCGAGCGAAGCGATCCGTGACGCCGCAATCGTTGTTTGCGCGGTGCCGTCCGCCTTTTTGCGTGGGGTGCTGACGCAACTGATTCCTCACTTTTCCACGCACGCTATTTTCGTCAGTGCTACCAAAGGCCTGGAACCCGCCACGCACCTGCGTATGAGCGAAGTCATTGAACAGGTCCTCAACGCAAGGTTCGTCCCGCAAATTGCGATACTCTCCGGCCCATCCTTCGCCCTGGAAGCGGCGCGCGGTGAACCTACAGCCGTGGTGATTGCATCCGCCAGGACCGAAGACAAATTCGCCCCCAGCCTTCGGCGCTATTCCCCGGCCATCGCCGAGAGCATCCAAGCCGAGTTCGCGGGTCCCTCATTCCGGCTGTACACAAACGATGATGTCGTCGGCGTGGAGCTCGCTGGCGCCATGAAGAACGTAATCGCCATAGCCGCGGGCGTGTGCCAGGGGCTAGGCATGGGCCACAATTCCCTGGCGGCACTCATCACGCGTGGGCTGGCAGAGATGACGCGGCAGGCAGTGGCCCTCGGGGCGCGGCAAGAAACGCTCAGCGGGCTCGCGGGTCTCGGCGACCTCGTACTCACCTGTACCGGCAGCCTTAGCCGCAATCGCGGTGTTGGCATTCAACTAGGCGAGGGTCGCACCCTTACGGAAATCCTCTCCGGGATGACCATGGTCGCCGAGGGCGTTGGCACTGCCGCCGCCCTGCTGTCCCTGGCCGCAGCCCACCAGATCGACCTGCCGATCACCAAGGAAGTAGACGCCATCCTGCGTCACGGGAAATCGCCCCGCGAGGCTATCCGTTCCATCATGGAGCGCCCCCAAAAGCGGGAATAGTCGGCGAAAAAACCCTTTTTCTGATGGCCAGTTACCATGGTCCCTGGTACTTCCCTGCCAGTTGTACTTCCGCCTCTCCTGTCCTTTCGACCAGCCGCTTTTCCCCGTCCGCAAGCTCTAAAATTTATGCAGTACGATGGCCGTCTCTATCCCAACCCTGTTGACGCGCCTCCGCTCCGGCCGAGTGCGAATCCTCTGGCTTGTGCTCGGAGCGCTTCTGCTTGTGAGTTCACTTCCGCTCGGCCTGTATCATCGTCAAGTTCTGAGCCTTAGCCAGGAAAAATTAGTGGATACCGAGCGCGTCCAGCAAACGGAGTTGACTCGCTCGCTGGCGCAGGAAGTTCAGTCATTTGAATCGAATCTGACGCAACAGCTCATCAGCCAACGCCAGATTCTCGCGCTCACCGGGCTGATCGAGAACGTGCAGGATCCCGCCGCGGAGCCAAAAGTCACTCGCTTGCTGGAAAATTTCGTCGATTCCAATCGCAACACGTTTATCTATCTGACCGCCGTAGGCCGCGATGGAAAAGGCACCAGCGCCTCGCAAGGCAATTTTCGCGCGGCGCAGGATCCCTTCGTGGCCAAGGCACTTCAGCGCGCGTTCATCTCCTGCATGCAGTCCGTTAAATTTCGCAGCGATCCTCTGGCGCTGGCTCCCGACAATCGCCCGGCCTTCGTGATCGCGGTTCCCCTGACCGATGCGCAGAATAATTTTACGGGTATGCTCGCAGCGGTGGTGTCGCTGGACACCATACTTCACCGTCTCCAAGACGCCAGCGTCCGCGGCCGCAACGTGTACGTCGTGGATCACTACGGCCACGTCGTCGCTCACCCCAACACCAAGAACTTTGTTCCTGGCGAAGACCTCAGCGACAAGTCCTATCTCGTTTCGCAGATCAAAGCCTTGCCGAAGGATCTGCGTAACACCGAAACCATGCGCTTCACCGAGAAAGAAAATAATCACCCCGTGGAGATGGTCGGCACCTACAGCACCTTCCCCGAAGTAAATTGGGCGGTCATCGCGCAGCGCAGCGTAAACGAAGCGCGCGCGGATGCTGGGGTTACCGAACTGAATCGTCAGGCGCTCGCGTTCGTCAGCGTTGTGGTGCTCGTCGCCGTTCTGTTCGGATATTTCTTTGCCGTCGGCATCAGCGGCCCGATTCGCAGCCTGGCCGCCTCCACACGCGCCATCAGCCGTGGCGAATTCCATCAACGCACCCCCGTGCGCGGCGCCAAGGAAATCAGCGAACTCGCGGAAAACTTTAACCTGATGGCCAGCGATATCGAGGAATACATCGAGCGCTTGAAGGAAGCTGCCGAGGAAAATCGCGAGCTGTTCGTCGGCTCCATCCGCATGCTCTCCGCGGCCATCGACGAAAAGGATCCCTACACGCGAGGCCATTCCGGGCGCGTATCCAAATATTCGACAGTGATTGCGCAGGAGCTTGGGCTTTCCGCCGAAGAGCTGGACAAACTGAAAATTTCCGCGCTGCTGCATGACGTCGGAAAAATCGGTGTGGACGACAAAGTTCTGAAGAAACCCGGCTCGCTGACGCCGGAAGAGTTCGAAATCATGAAAACGCACACCACCAAGGGTGCCAACATCATGCGTCCGGTTTCGCAATTGAAGGACATGTTGCCGGGTATCGAACTCCATCACGAGCATCTCGACGGGCGTGGCTATCCCTATGGACTCTCTGGCCCGCAGATTCCGTTGATGGCACGCATCATTGCGGTGGCCGATACGCTGGACGCCATGACCACGAATCGCCCGTATCAATCGGCGATGGACTTGGATTTTGCGCTGGCACGCATCAAGGCGCTTACCGGTTCGAAGTTCGATCAAGCAGTCGTCAACGCTCTGGATTCCGCCGTGAAATCCGGCAAGATCCGCCTATCCGCCGTCGAAGTCCACGTTTAATCCACTCCCAAGCGCCAGTGACGGTGTTCTACCTCCCATCTGCTACACTTTTCTTTCGTGGCACTTGGCGTTGCCGAACGAATCCTATGATCACGCTTTTTGGAAAACCCGAACCCACCCTTCTTGAGCGCCTGAAAGAATCCGTCAGTAAGACCAAGGACGCCCTTGCGGATACGCTCGATACCATCACCCAGGGCGGCCGGCAGATCGATCCATCGGTCCTGAAAGAGGTAGAGACTGCACTGCTTTCCGCCGACCTGGGCGTCAAAACTACCCGCGAAATTCTCGATTCCGTACGCGAACAGATGTCACGCAACGCGTTGAGCAACGGCGACCAGCTGAAAAAAGAAATCAAAGCGCATGTGTTTCGCGCGCTGAACGTCTTTGGCAATACGCCCAGGTTGGCAGGACCCGCGAATGGCAACGATCCACGCGTGATTTTTATCGTGGGCGTAAACGGAGCGGGCAAAACCACCAGCATCGGCAAGCTGGCCAACCGGCTGCGCCAGGACGGCCGTAGCGTAGTCCTCTGCGCCGCGGATACATTTCGCGCGGCGGCCATCGAACAGCTCGAAATCTGGGCGCAGCGCAACGGTGTGGAAGTCATCAAGCAGAAATCTGGCTCGGACCCTGCCGCGGTTGTTTTTGACGCGATGATCGCCGCAAAATCGCGTGGCGCAGACGCCGTCATCGTGGATACCGCTGGGCGCCTACACACGAAATCGAATCTGATGCAGGAACTGGAAAAAATGAAACGCACCGCGGCCAAAGTTATTCCCGGCGCGCCACACGACGTGCTGCTGGTTCTTGACGCTACCACTGGCCAGAACGGCCTGGCGCAGGCGCGTCAATTCACGTCCACGGTGGGCGTCACAGGGATTATTCTTACCAAGCTCGATGGCACCGCAAAAGGCGGCATCGTCGTGGCCATTTCGCGCGAACTCGGTCTGCCCATCCGCTTTGTCGGCACCGGCGAGCAAATCAACGACCTGGTGCCCTTCGATGCTCAAACCTACGCCGATTCCCTCTTCAACTAACGATGCGCGCAAATAAAGAGTGTGTGGCTCAAAATATTGTCATCCCGACCGGAATGGCCGGTTTTTTCTTTCACGCCGTAGTCTGGCGTGCCGGCCATGGAGCGGGGGGATCCTGGCGACAGCTTAGCAACTCCTCCAGTCACCATCACAAAGAAGCAGGTCGATCACGCAGCACCCAACCTCAACACACTCATGCCTGACGCGCACGATATTCGCTTCATGCAGCACGCGCTCGATCTCGCGCGCAAAGGCACCGGCCTCGCGAGCCCGAATCCCACGGTAGGCTGCGTCATCGTGAAAGAGGGCGCAAGCCTCGGCGAAGGCTTTCACCAATACGACTGGCGCGACCACGCGGAGATCGTCGCGCTGAAACAAGCCCGCGACAAAGCGCAAGGCGCAACGCTCTACGTAACCCTCGAGCCTTGCAATCACACAGGCCGCACCGGTCCCTGCAGCGAAGCAATCGTTGCCGCAGGCGTCTCCCGCGTTGTCGCCGCCATGGAAGATCCCAATCCCAGAACGCAGGGCACGGGTTTTGCCCGTCTGCGTGCCGCGGGGATCGAAGTGGAATCCGGTGTACTCGAATCGGATGCTCGGCAACTCAATGAAGGTTTTGTCTCCTGGATCACCACGCATAAGCCGTTCGTCACTCTGAAATCCGCGCTCACGCTGGACGGCCAGCTTGCACTGCCCAGTTCAGGCCCGAAGAAAAAACGCGCATGGATCACAGGTGAAGAATCGCGCGCGGAAGTGCACCGCATGCGTCACGCGTCGGACGCGCTGCTGACCGGCATCGGCACCATTCTCGCCGACGATCCGCTGTTGACCGACCGCAGCGGCCTCCCTCGTCGCCGCAGGCTACTACGCGTGATCCTCGATTCCAAACTGCGCCTCTCGCCAAAATCGCGTATCGTCGCGACCGCCGATGACGACCTGCTGGTATTCACCGCCGCCGCGCTTAAATCTCCGAAAGCCAAGAAACTGCACGCCGCCGGCGTAGAACTGGTTCACGCGAAATCTCGCCTGGGCAAAATCGATCTACATGCTGTACTTACCGAACTTGCGCGGCGCGAAATTCTCAGCGTGCTGCTCGAATCTGGCCCCGAACTGAACGCCGCCGCTATCTCAGCAAATCTCGTCAACAAGCTTGTCCTCTTCTACGCGCCCAAACTCGCTGGCCAATCAACAGTCCCGTTTTTCGCTCCCTTAACGCTGCCAGAGCATTTCCGCATTATCTCAACGCGTCAATTCGGCCCCGACCTCGCCATCGAAGCAGTCCCCGTGAACCGTCCGTAGAGCAGGAACAAACTTCCGCTCTTCCCACAATACCTTCGCAACCCCAACCAAGAATCCCCTACCCATTCCTGCCGTTCTTTGCGACCATTTCTTCATCGCACACAAATTCCGCACCACCCTCTCCTGGAGGTTGTTCTAGAGTGACTGACGCTCCCCGCCCCTGGCGTTCCGGATTCTGGAGCCTCATCGCCACGCAATTTCAGGGTGCATTCAACGACAATGCCCTGAAATTCCTGGTTATTTTCCTGATTGTCGGTACAAACCTCTCCCCGGAAGATGAAGAAAAAAAGGTTTTGCTGATCGGCTCGCTTTTTGCGCTCCCTTTCATTCTTTTTTCGATGACGGGCGGCTATTTCGCGGACCGCTTCAGCAAGCGCTCCGTAGCCATCTGGACGAAGGTCTTCGAAATTGGCGTGATGTTGTTCGCCATTGGGGGTTTCGCGATTCACAGCCTGCCGTTATCGATGGCCGCTGTTTTTCTCGCCAGCACGCAAGGCGCTCTGTTCGGTCCGACAAAGTACGGCCTGCTGCCGGAGATTCTCCCAGAAAAGGAACTTTCCTGGGGCAATGGTGTCATCGAACTGGGCACGTTCCTCGCAGCGATCTCCGGCACGGTTGTTGGCGCCTATTTCTCCGAAATATTTGCGGGCCGCCAATATCTCTCCGGCGCGGCTTTCTTAGTCTGCTCCTTCATCGGCCTGGCCACTAGTTTCGGCATCAGCAAAGTCTCAGCGGCCGACCCCTACAAGAAATTCAAAATTAATTTCCTCGGCGATCTTTATTCCGAGTGCAAACGGATTCGAAGCGATCGCGTCCTGTGGCTCGCGGTATTGGGCAACACTTACTTTTTCTTTCTCGCTGCGCTGCTGCAATTTGACATTGTCTTCTATGGACGCGATCTTCTGCACGAATCGGCCACCCGTGGCAGCTTTCTGCAAGCGGCCATCGCCATCGGTATCGGACTGGGCAGCCTCTCCGCCGGATATCTCTCTGGCGGAAAAATCGAATACGGCCTCATTCCACTGGGTGCCACGGGAATTACGGCCTTCGGGTTCCTGCTGGCTTTGCCTCACCTTTCATTTCTCACCGTCCTGACCATGCTCGCGCTGCTGGGATTTTTCGGCGGCTTCTTCATCGTTCCCATCAGCGCACTCCTGCAGCATCGCCCGGAAGAGCAGCACCGCGGGGGGGTGCTGGCCGCCGCAAATCTACTCTCCTTTGTCGGCATCTTCGCGGCATCCGGCGCGTTTTATGTTTTCAAGCACTACCTGCATCTTGGTCCCGCGGGCATCTTCTTCTGGTCTTCGCTGCTGACCCTTGCCGCGCTCATCTATCTGTTGTGGCTGCTGCCCGATGCGTTGATTCGTCTGGTGCTGTGGATCGCCGCGCACACCATTTACCGGCTCGACCTCAAGGGCAACGACTACGTTCCTGCGCGCGGTGGGGCTTTGCTCCTGCCGAATCACACCTCCTGGGTGGACGCGATCCTGATGATTGCGGCAACCGATCGCCCGATTCGTTTTCTGATGTTCAAGGGCGTTTACGATCATCCGCTCTTCAAGCCCTTCGCGCGCATGTTGAAGGTAATTCCCATCGCCAGCGATCAGGGCCCGCGCGAAATGATTCACTCTCTTCGAGAAGCGTCCGACGCGCTGCGTAACGGCGAACTGGTGTGCATTTTCCCGGAAGGGGAAATTACGCGTATCGGCCAGATGCTTACATTCCACCGGGGATTCGAACGCGTCGTCAAAGGTATCGACGTGCCGATCATTCCCGTGAATATGGACGGCATCTGGGGATCCATTTTCAGTTTTTCCGGTGGGCACTTTTTGTGGAAGTGGCCGAGACACATTCCGTATCCCGTGCGCATCACGTTTGGCAAGCCGCTGCCGCCGAGTGCCACCGCGGTTGAAGTTCGCCAGGCGGTGCAAGATCTGAGCGTGGACGCTTTCGAGCGCCGCCGCGCGTACATGCAGCCTCTTACGCGCTCGTTTCTGAAAACGGCGCGCCGCAATCCTCGCCACTTTTCCATGGCCGATGGCCGCACTCCAAAGTTGAGTTTTGGCGAGGTGTTGCTGAAGACCATTTTCCTGGCGCGGCGCCTGCGGCCCCTTTGGCGCGATCAGAAAATGGTAGGAGTTTTTCTGCCGCCATCGATACCGGGCGCGCTCGTCAATTGGGCTGCGCTGCTTCTGGGCAAAGTTCCCATCAACTTGAATTACACGACGTCCGCCGAAGCGCTGGCCTCTTGCGCGAAACAGTGCGATCTGAAAGCGGTGGTCACTTCGCGGCTTTTCCTGGAGAAAATAAAGATCCAGCCGCCCGGTGAAATTATCTATGCCGAAGACCTCGCGGAATCCCCCCGCCTTGGCGAAAAGCTCGCTGCGTTTTTAATCGCAAAGTTTTTCCCGGCCCGCCTGGTGGAACTCTCGCTGGGCGTGTCCAAGAAGCTTTCGCTGGACGATACCGCCACGATCATTTTTTCCAGCGGTTCCACCGGCGAGCCCAAGGGTGTTATCCTCTCGCACTTCAATCTCGCTGCTAACGTCGAACAGATCGAACAGGTTTTCCATCTCCAGCCGAAAGACAGCATCCTCGGCATACTTCCCTTCTTTCATTCCTTCGGCTTCACCGGAACGCTTTGCCTTCCGGGCGTCACCGGTATCGGCGTCGTTTATCATCCCAGCCCACTGGATGCCGGGGCCATCGCCGCGCTGATCAGCAAGTATTCAGTCACCATGCTTCTTTCGACGCCAACATTTCTGAATTCGTATACCCGGCGGTGTCCCGCGGAATCGTTTGGAAGTCTGCGCATCGTGATGGCTGGAGCGGAAAAACTCCAGGAACGCGTCGCGCAGGCGTTCGAAGATCACTTTGGCATACGCCCGCTTGAAGGCTACGGCTCTACCGAATGCTCGCCCGTAGTAGCGGTAAACACGTACGATTTTCGCGCCGCGTACTTTCGGCAGGTGGGTGCAAAGCGCGGCACCATTGGCAGGCCTCTGCCGGGCATCGGCGTGCACATCGTCGATCCCGAGTCCGGCGACATTCTCCCAGTGGACAAGCCCGGATTGTTACTGGTGCGCGGACCCAACGTGATGGTGGGCTACTTAAATCGGCCGGAGAAGACTGCGGAAGTGTTGAAGGATGGCTGGTACAACACCGGCGACATTGCCACGCTCGATGAAGACGGCTTCCTGCGCATTACCGATCGCCTCAGCCGCTTCAGCAAAATCGGTGGAGAGATGGTTCCGCACATCAAAGTTGAAGAGGAACTTCATGATCTTCTCGAGGCCGATGGCCAGGTCTTGGCGATAACCGCAATCCCCGACGAAAAAAAAGGTGAGCGCCTGGTAGTGATCCACACCCTGAAAGAAGAAGCGCTGCCGGAACTTCTCGCGCGGCTGGCCAAGAGTGAACTTCCCGCGCTGTGGAAGCCCAAGTCCGATCAATTCGTTTATGTCGAACAACTTCCGTACCTGGGCACGGGCAAGCTCGACCTTCGTCGCCTCCGCGAACTCGCGCAAACCCACTTTGCTCCCTCAGCCTGATGCGCATGGCTTTAGCCATGCTTCCGGCCTCCAACCAAACGCCATCTCCAACCCAAACGCGCTATCCTAATATCAGCTGAACGTTGGTATCTCAGTTGAGCGTTTACATCTTAGCTGAGCGTTTTTTCTTTAGGAGGCCGGGCTTCAGCCCCAGCGTTGCGGGCCTCGGGATCCGGGCTTTAGCCCCGGAAGGAAATTGAAGCGCGGGAGTCTCCCTTGTTTACCGGCATCATCGAGCATCTCGGCACCATCGAATCCCTCAAATTAGCTGACGATGGCGGCCGCATCGCCGTCTGTGCGCCCACACTCGAGCAAAATTTATCCGTCTCCAACAGCATTGGGGTAAACGGCTGCTGCCTCACCATCGTCGCCAAAGACGACAAAGGTTTCTCCGCCGACCTCAGTGCGGAGACCATCCGCAAAACCTCCTTCGGCCATCTCGCGCCTGGCATGAAGGTAAATCTCGAGCAGCCGCTCACCGCGGGAAAGGAATTCGGCGGGCACTTTGTTCTAGGTCACGTGGACACCACCGGCCGCGTCGCGCGTCTCGATGCCGAAGGCGAAAACTGGTGGTACGGCGTTGAAGTTCCGAAAGAATTCGCGCGATACATCGTTCCGCAAGGTTCTATCACCATAGACGGCATCAGCCTTACCGTTGCAAGGTGGGATGGACGCCTAGCCGAAATCGCGGTCATTCCCTACACGTACGAACACACCAATATCCGCAATCGCAAAATCGGAGATGCCGTGAATCTCGAAGGCGACGTCTTGGGAAAATACGTAGAACGTCACCTGGAAGCGCGCAGCGCCGCGAAGGCGAGCGGCTCTTTAACCCTAAGCGAACTCATCTCACAAGGCTTTTAGTCTTTTGTTTTGGGTGTCGTTTGGCGCCGACTGTGTAGCGGCCGCCTTCTGAGGCGGGCGCCCTTCTCTTTCCGATTTGTCGGGTGCCCGACACGCCGCCGTCGCGTGTGGGTCTCGGGGTTATCTTCTCCGGCCGGGTGCCGCACCCTCCGCTTCTTAAGGGTGCGGGTTTAGATTCATCCCATCCCAAATCGCAGTGCGAAGACAATCATCCGCGCTTCGCCTAATCTAAGTCGCCTTGGATCTAGCCCCCCGCCAATATAAAACCAATCCCAACAAAACCGACACTAAAGTCCCAATCACCAGCTTCAACTCAAATCCCAGCTTGTCCGACGAGTCACCGGGAGGCACCAAAGAAACAAAAATAGCCGCCAGCACCACCACAAATCCCAATCCCCCCGCGATCCACACGCCAGCAACGCCCCCGGGGACGAGCACAGTATTTTGACTCTCGGTGCGATCCTTGCGGCGCGCCAACTTAATGACCGCAGCGAACATATACAAGAACGGTATGAAGTACAGGATGATCGCGGCATCGATCAAAAATTGGTACGCGCCGCGAGCCGTTTCGTTAATCTGACTCAACAACAGAATCGCGCCAGAAACGATGGCCTGCACCAAGATTGAGATATACGGGGTCTTCCAGCGCGGATGAATCTTTCCGAAGGCCGCAGGCAAATACCGGTCGATACCCACCACAAACGGTACGCGCGCAATCCCCGCCACGGTGCTGCCCACTCCACCGGCATTTCCCACCGACACCAGGATCGCGGCCAAAATGCCGATGAATCCGACTTTCAACGCTACAGAGCCAATGGTGATGGCGTGAAACACGCCGCTCTTCGGGTCGAGATCGGCAGCTGGCAGCAGGGTCAGAATCGCAAAGGTCCCCGCGACATACATGAACGCAATCAACGCCCCTGCCCCAAACACAGCGCGCGGCAGCGTGCGCCGCGGATCGCGCACCTCTTCGCTCATCGCCGATACAAGTTCGAGCCCCGTGAACGCGAACGCTATCTGTGACCAAAAATTCACGGTGTCCCAATTCCAGGTCGGCATCATGTTCGCCATGGTGAAGTGCGTAACCGAGCCGCGTTTGAAATACAGAAGCACCGCCACGCCCGCCAGTATCAACAGCGGCAGGTACGTTCCCACGCCTCCTGCATTTTGCAGCCACTTTCCGATATTCAGACCGATAATGTTCAGAACCACCGCGATGACCAGCAACGCCAGCGAAATGGTAATTAGAAATGTGCGGTCTTGCGAAAGAGCGCCGCCTTTTTCACCAACTACGAACGCGCTCATCGAAGCGCTGGCCAGCAGCAATCCCGGGAAATAAAAAACCGTGTAAATCCAGTAGGTCCATCCGGCGACGAATCCGTGAAAATCTCCGAACGCTTCCTTGGCCCAGACGTACAATCCGCCCTCTTCCGGAAATCTGGAAGACAGCTCATTGATCACTAACGCTCCGGGTACAAAGAAAAACACTGCCGCCAGCACCCACAAACTGATCGAGGAAGTTCCGTTGTGTCCCGCGGCGGCAATCCAGCGTGGGCCCAGCACCGTGGCGATGTTGAACAGCAGCACATCCCAGAAGCCCATTGTCTTGCGAAGTTGTGATTTTGGATTCCCAGCGGCGGCCGCAGGCGTGCTCACAGGGTCACGTCCAGTGCGGGAATAAGCTGATCCTGCAGCAAGAAGTCGTGCAAAAACGGATTCTTGGTCTCCTCAAACGCTTTCCACGAATCGAACACTTCCCCACGGCCGTCCTGAAGGAACACGACAATATCCGCTAAACGCTTGGCCAGGTGCGTATCGTGGGTCACCACGATAGAAGTTTTCTGAAACATCTCCTTCAATTTCACGATCAGGTCGCCCATATGCCCGGCCATGATGGGGTCCACCATCGTGGTCGGCTCGTCGAAAAGAATGGCCTCCGGATTTTGCGCCAGCGCTCGGGCGATGGCCACTGCCCGCTTCATTCCGGTGGATAATTCGCTCGGCAGCTTGTCGAGCACTTCCTCGACTTCCAACATTTTTGCCAGTTTCGAAACGTAAGCGTCGATGTCTTCGTCGGTAAGGCCCGTTTCCCCTTCCAAGGGAAACGCGATGTTCTCCGCAATCGTCAGTGAATCGAACAACGCGCCGGACTGGAAAACCATGGTCACCTTTCGGCGGATCTCTGACCATTCGTTTTCCAACAGATGCGTGACTTCTTCCCCGTCAATATAAATTTGCCCGGAGTCCGGTTTCAGAAAGCCCATCAGGTTTTTCAAGGCCACCGATTTTCCCACTCCGCTTCGACCCATGATCACGCAGGTTTGCCCGCGTTTGACGCGAAACGATACGTCCTTCAACACGTCATGTTCGTCGAAAGACTTGCAGACATTTCGGAATTCAAAGTAATATTCGGCGGCGTTGCGGCCCACTTCCGTGGACGTTAATCCCGCTTGCTGCAGTTCTTCGCTCATCGTTTACCGGATTCAAGGATTCGCTTGGCTTCGGCGTAGTCTTCCGGCGTGTTCATGTTCCAGAACAGCCGGCCATCGTTATCAAATCGTTTCCAGGCCTTCTCGTCAAGCACTTCCATCCGCAAGCGTTTCATGGCCTGCGTGACTTTTCGCACCCCTTCGTCGAAAGCGATTTGCAGAGTTTCCAGCGCGTCGCTTCGCCAGCAAGCGCAGAGCGGCTCCAGCCCATTCGTGGATTCCGGCACGACAACCTCCGCCTCACTCTTCAATGCGTGCTGGCACAAAAATGCAAGCCACTCGCATGACAGGAACGGCATGTCGCACGAAACGATCAGGTTCCAGGCTGGCTCATTCGAACGGCTCCGAGTTTCTCTGATAGCTGTGATGATTCCTCCCAGCGGTCCCTCGCCCGGCCATGCATCGCGCAAAATCGAAATCCCCGAATCGACGTAGGCTGCAGTGGATGAAACGATCTGTCCCGTGCCGCATACTTCTTCCACAAGTTCCACGGTACGTTTGAGCAAAGTCTTGCCGTCGAAAATCGCCAGCGCTTTATCGCTTCCGAAGCGCGTACTGCCTCCGCCGGCCTGAATATAGCCCGAGATCTGTTGATATCTCATCCTTAACTCACTAATATGTTGATTGTAAACAACTTAACTTTGGTACAAGAATGGGAAAATGTGAGTGTCACCCACTCAAATATCAAGTTTTTACTTGACTCCTATCGGAGGCTTGCTATATTAGCACTCGGTTGCGAGGAGTGCTAAATCCCACTTTGCCTCTCCTCCACCCAGAATTTCCAGGTTGCGCTACACCACTTATGGAGGTTGTTCCCGATGGCAGTCAATATCACACCGCTCCACGACCGCGTGATCGTGAGGCGTATTGAAGACAAGGAAACCGTTAAGGGCGGCATCATTATCCCTGATTCGGCCAAAGAAAAACCGCAAGAAGGCGAAGTCATCGCAGTTGGCGCCGGTAAGCGTGAAAAGGGCGAGCGTGTGCCCCTGGACGTTAACGTTGGCGATCGCGTTCTTTTTGGCAAGTACGGCGGCTCCGAAATCAAGATCGATGGCGAAGAACTGCTGATCCTCCGCGAAGAAGAGATTCTCGCGAAGCTCGGTGGCGCCGCCAAGGCCGCAAAGAAGTAACTCCGCGGCGGCTTCCGGCCCCGAGCGCGCAATCGCGAAGGGCGAGTCGCCAACCTAGCGCTGGCATTCCTGCCAGCGAGTCCCAGAGCAAGCGCTGGCTCTTAAGCCGGCAAGTTTTCAGCAAGAAAATCTTAGGAGGATTCAAGAAATGGCCAAGCAGATTGTTACCGGAGAGGCTTCCCGCCAGGCGATTCTTCGCGGCGTGAACGCACTCGCGGACGCAGTAAAAATTACCCTCGGCCCCAAGGGCCGCAACGCGGTTATCGAAAAGAAGTTCGGCGCGCCGATCATCACCAAGGACGGCGTCACCGTTGCCAAGGAAATCGAACTACGCGACCCACTGGAGAACATGGGCGCGCAGATGGTTCGTGAAGTCGCCAGCAAGACCAGCGACGTCGCGGGTGACGGCACCACTACCGCCACCGTTCTGGCACAGGCCATCTTCCGCGAAGGCGTGAAGACGGTTGCCGCCGGCGCAAGCCCCACGGCTCTCAAGCGCGGTATCGATCGCGCCGTTGAAGTCGCCGTAGAGGAAATCAAGAAGCTCCACAAGGACGTTAAGGGCGACATGATCGCCCAGGTTGGCACCATTTCCGCCAACAACGACAAGCAGATCGGCGGCATCATCGCCGAAGCCATGAAGAAGGTCGGCAAGGACGGCGTCATCACCGTGGAAGAGTCCAAGACCATGGAAACGACGCTGGAAGTCGTGGAAGGCATGCAGTTTGACCGCGGCTACCTCTCGCCCTACTTCATCACCGATCCCGAGCGCATGGAGTGCGTCCTCGAAAACGCGCTGATCCTCATCAATGAGAAAAAGATCAGCTCGATGAAGGACCTCCTGCCGTTGCTCGAACAAATTGCCAAGCTCGGCAAGCCGCTGCTGATCATCGCTGAGGACGTAGAAGGCGAAGCCCTCGCGACTCTGGTGGTGAACAAGCTGCGCGGCACCCTGCAGTGCGCCGCCGTCAAGGCCCCTGGCTTTGGCGATCGCCGCAAGGCTATGCTCGAAGATATCGCGGTTCTCACCGGTGGCAAGGCCATTACCGAAGACCTCGGCATCAAGATCGAGAACGTCAAGATCGAGGACCTCGGCCGGGCTAAGAAGGTCACCATCGACAAGGACAACACCACCATCGTGGAAGGTGGAGGCAAGGCCGGCGAAATCGAAGGCCGCGTCAAGCAGATCCGCCAGCAAGTGGAAATGACCACCAGCGACTACGACCGCGAGAAGCTCCAGGAACGCCTGGCGAAACTCGTTGGCGGCGTGGCGGTGATCAAGGTGGGCGCAGCGACGGAAACCGAGCTGAAGGAAAAGAAGGCTCGTGTGGAAGACGCCATGCACGCAACACGCGCGGCGGTTGAAGAAGGCATCGTTGCCGGCGGCGGCACGGCCCTGCTTCGCTGCATCTCCGCAATCGAGAAGCTCAAGCTGCACGACGACGAAGCCGTTGGCGTCGGCATCGTGAAGCGCGCTCTCGAAGAGCCTGCTCGCCAGATTGCACTGAATGCCGGCCACGAAGGCGCGGTAGTCATAGGCAAGATTCGCGAATCCAAGGACGAAAACTTTGGTTTCAATGCGGACACCGGTGAATACGGCGACATGGTCAAGGCGGGTGTGATTGACCCAGCCAAGGTGACTCGCCTTGCGCTACAGAATGCCGCGTCCATCGCGGGCCTGATGCTCACCACGGAAGCGCTCGTGGCCGAGCTCAAGGAAGACGACAAGAAGGCTGCTGCTGCCGGCGGAGCTCCTGGTGGCGGTGGTATGGGCGGAATGTACTAAGTTTTGCCCTAAATTCGACTCGAAAAAGGCGGCCGTTTTCTTCGGCCGTCTTTTTTTGTTTACGTTTTGTTCGGAAGCCAAGCCGCCACAATTAGGCAGAGCGTGATCAAGCTGGAAAAGACAATAGGCACGACAAAGAAATACTTCCAGCTCAGGATCGTGACGCCGATGAAGCACAGCGCAAGCGACCATTTGACCGCTGGAATCAAGGCCAATATTTCCGCCGTCATCCCGCCCAGCTGCCACGCCAGAATCGCTGAAAAAAGCAGGAAAACCGAGACGAAGAGCCCGAACCCCACGAAGAAATCCCAATAGCTCCTGTCAAACCCTTGCGCATCGAAATGAATCTTTTGCATTTCCGCAACCAGCGCTTCTACTTTCCACTGCGGGTCGGTCTGACGGAATCCTAGCGTATGACCGATGGAAAAAAGCAAAAGCAGAACCGCGGCGATCTTGTAAAACCACGATGCTTTCAAGGCGTCATCTCCTTACATTGAATGGACCGATCGGGACCTAATTTTGATCTCGTCTTGCTTCCAGGCGGCGGCAAAATTCATTTTGCAATAAGCCCAATCAAAAACGTCAAAGTGGCCGCTAATCCGAGCCCTGTCCGTACCGCGTGAAGTCCGCCCCACTTCACGATCAGTGCCCGGCTCTGCGCACCGGCATCTTCCGGAGGCGTCGCCATCAACTCTTTGTTTACACGCGCAATTACAAGCATTGTCCATGGCCAGTTTGCGAGCAGGAGTGCCCCGCCGAGCAGGAACTCCACCTGCGTCAGTTGGTACCACGCCAAACATCCCAGCACCCCTCCGAGGATAGCTAGAGGAGCTTGTAACAGGAGTCCGCGGGGGTACGCGATCTTCCACTCCGCCAACAGTGCTCGATCGTCCAGCGCAAGCCTCGCCGGTTGTTCGGCAAAGTTTATGTAGAAGGCCGCTCCCGCAAAGAGTGCCGCAGTGAGAAGCGCAAGTTGGGCTGCAATCATCTGCCAGCCGTTATTTCTCGCGTTACTTCAAATGCCTTCACGTACTGCTCCAGAATCATCGGCCAACCGCCTTCCGCGCCCACCTGCTCGCGCATCTTCTCCCAGCCGGCTCCGTGCCTCTGCAGGTGCCGGTGCTCAAACTCCACACGCGTCAACTCTCGCCCCTCGGCCCTGAATTCCAGCGCTACTTCGCTGGCCCTCGCCATATCCGCGTTGAACGACCAGTCCGGCTGCAGGTGCCAGGAAAGCACCACCTTCTTTGGCGGCTCCCATGCCACTACCGTGCCCCAGATGCACTCCGCCCCCTCCGCGTTGATTTCATACCAACGCCCTCCGGCGCGTGGATCGATCAGGATGTCTTGGAACGGCTTGGCTCCCACGTGATGGCTCGTCGGCCACCACTTCCCCATCCGCTCCGTAAACACCTCGAACGCTTTCTCAATCGGAACTTCCACGATCAGAGTCCTTCTTACGACCGCGTCTTGGGCCGGTTCGGGCGTCATGCAGTTTCTCCTTTTTATACTCTTCTTCGGCAACTTGCTTGAAACTAATCAAAGCCTGGTCCCACAACTGTGCGAAATGGTCCCGTAATTCAGCGATTCCCTGCGGATCTATCGCATAGATTCGCCGCGTGCCTTCCCGGCGGTCCTGCACCAGGCGGGCGCTCTTCAGCACCCGCAGGTGCTGCGATACAGCTGGGCGAGACACCGGCAGACCGTCGGCCAACTCATTCACTGCCAGCGGGCATTTGGCCAGACGGTGAAAGATAGCTAGGCGGGTCGGATCCCCCAGTGCGTTCAATCTCGATTCTATGTAAGTATCCACTTACGGTAAGTTATGACTTACGGCTGCAGCTGTCAAGCGCTATTTCTGATGGCTTGGTTTTAAGTTCTAAGTTTTCTGTAGGGGAGGAGCTTGCTCCTCCCTCTTGGGTTGCTCTCTCCGCCGTCACAACCAATCGTTCTAGCCTGCGTTAGCTCTTGGCCTTACTTACGATCTAAAACTTATGACCAATAACTTCTTCAATCTCCTCCGCGCTGTACGGCACTCCCGGCGTTAGCTTCTCCGCTCCATCCTTAGTAATCATAAACATGTCTTCCAGGTAGTAGCCCTGCCCTCCTATGGACGCGATGGGCTCGAAATCGATGGTCATTCCGGAGCGCAACGGGCCATCGATATATCCCGCATCAAGATTCATTGTATGCATCTGCCAATAGGGCACATTCTTGCGTTCCGTCCAGTTCTCGATGGCCTGCTTTGCCGGAGCGCTCTTCACGTTGTTTCGCTGCGCCAGTAATTCCTGCTTCCATGCTTCAAACACCTGATCTTCGGTGCTGCCTTCCCGCAGTTGCTTCACGCCAGCCTGATAAGCGGCTACAAACAGGTTCCAAATCTCGCGCTGTTCGGTGCCGTACTTTCCGGAAACCGGAATGGTCCTTCCCAAATCTCCCTGGTAATGGCCCCATTCGCACCCAACATCCAGCCGCACCAGATCTCCCGCTTTCATCGTCGTATCCAGATGGTCGTAGCGAAACATCGATTCGAATGGCTTGGGGAACACGCTGTTCTCCCCCGCCATCGCCCATGGCCAGAAGGAAACTCCTCTGGCTCCGGCTTTCCAGCACGCCAATACGACTGCAATCTCCACGGTTCTTTGCGACACACCCGGCGCGACGGAGCGAATTCCCGCCATAACCGCCTGCACCGTCGCCTGCGCCGCTTTGCGAAGCGCCTCTTGCTCGGCTGGAGACTGAACCGCCATCAACGTGAACAGCTTCGTTCCCACCGGCTGGAAATCCAGCTTCGGCCATTTCTGCTGAAGCAGCTGAACCCAACTCGGCTCTCGCTCATCCTTGCCGGCCGAAAGATTCGGCGGCAACTGCGCGTCCGTCCGCTGGTAGTAGACCTTTGCGCCACTTGCAGCGCGGTCCGCCAGAAACGTTTCCAGATTCGTCCAATCCTCGACGTGCTCCATGCCCAGATGTTCCGCCGATTCGCCTCCCGGCTTCAGAGCCCAACTTGCTACGGCTCCATCACGCGGTATTTCCGAGAGGAACAACCAGCTTTCGCCACTCTTTCCATCAATTGCCAGAATCGCCGCCTGGGCATTTTCCAGGCCCGTCAAATAGTAAAATGCCGGATCCTCGCGATAACCATCCGCCGCAGAATCGATCGCCTGGTGAGAGTGCACCAGCAGCACTCCGTCCGAAAACGCCTTGGCGGCCCGCTGCCGCCGTTCCTTCAACTCAGCGCGGTCTGCCGCTCCGGCTGCCGTTATCGCAAAAAACCCCAGTAAAAGCGAGCATACCAGTCGTTTCATGGCGCCAACGTATCACAGCACGCCTTCCCTTTGTAGGGACCGCCTCCTGCTCGCACTGGAGATGGAAGGAAGAAGGAAGGAAGACGGTCCGCAACGCCGTCGACACCCAAACTCACCCTTAGACTCTCGACCTCCTCTGTAGGGGAGGAGCTTGCTCCTCCCTCTTGGGTTGCTCTTCCGCCGCCACAACCAAATCGTCCCACCGGCGTTAACTCGCGCTCTTACTTAGAATCTAATACTTAGAACTAACAACTTCCCGGTTCCTGGACTTACTACCTCCACGCTAATCCCGGTATACTATTTCTGGATATAGACCCGTGACCATTCCAAGCGACGCATTCTGTTCGGTCGAAGAAGCGGTCGAAGAAATCCGCCAGGGACGCATGATTGTGCTGGTGGACGACGAAGACCGCGAAAACGAAGGCGACTTGACGCTGGCCGCCGAGAAAATCACTCCCGAAGCCATCAACTTCATGGCCAAGTTCGGCCGCGGGCTGATCTGCCTGGCGCTGACGGAACAGCGCTGCGACGAGCTGAATCTTCCGCTCATGTCGCCGATCAATACCTCGGTTCACGGCACCGCCTTCTGCGAAGCCATCGATGCCAAGGTTGGTGTTACCACCGGCATCAGCGCCTCCGATCGCGCGATCACTATTCTCACGGCTATCGATCCCAAGACTCGCCCGCAGGATCTCGCGCGCCCCGGGCACATGTTCCCGCTGCGCGCACGCAATGGCGGAGTCCTCGTCCGCGCCGGCCAGACGGAAGCATCCGTTGATCTCGCGCGCATCGCTGGCCTCAATCCGGCCGGAGTAATCTGCGAAATCATGAATGAAGACGGCAGCATGGCTCGTGTGCCGCAGCTCATCGAATTTTGCCGCGAACACGATCTGAAGCTGCTTACGGTCGCGGACCTGATTCGCTACCGCATGCAGCACGAGCGCTACGTCCGCCGTGTCGCGGAAGCTACTCTTCCCACGCGCTTCGGCGATTTCCGGTTGATTGCGTATTCCAGCGATGTGGATCACGACCAGCACGTCGCGCTGGTTCGGGGCGATCTGGAAGGCGCTACGCCCCCTCTGGTACGTGTGCATTCGCACTGCCTCACCGGAGATGTCTTCGGTTCGACCGCGTGTGACTGTCCCGACTTAGTTGCCAAATCACTGGAAAAAATCGCCCACGAAGGCCGCGGTGTATTTCTCTATCTGCATCACACCGGCCGGGGATTTTCGATCGACTCTCCGGAAACGCCCGGCGCGTTGCCGCAAATTCATTTTCATTCGCGTGGCCAGCTCGACCGCGAACCCGCGCGCCAGCGCATGGTGCAGCACGAAAGCGGAATCGGCGCGCAAATCCTGATCGATTTGGGCCTCAAGGATATTCGCGTGCTGACCAACCATCCCAAAAAGGTTGTAGCCCTCGAAGGCTACGGCATCCGCATCGCCGACCAGGTTCCCCTCAACCTGTCCGAGCGCAAACCTACCCACCAGAATCTTTAGCTAGCGTCCCCGCTGTCATCCCGACCGGAATGGCTGGCCTTTTCTTGCACGCCGTGGTTTGGTGCGCCGGCCATGGAGCGGAGGGACCATGGCAAGACTTAAAATGAAGGTAACGGCGATCCGGATGCAACGGTGTCTACGGCTCTTCGTCTTCACTCGCAACGGCGTCGGGCGGTACCGGCTTTGGCGTGGCTGCCACCTTCGCCTTAGCCGGAGGCGCCTTGGGCCGGGCTCCCGCAACTGGGGGTAGTGGAGCACCCGCCTTCTTGGCCTGCACCGGCTTTCCTACCGTTAGATACTTGCGCATTTTCGCCAGGCGCTTCTCGCCAATTCCGCGCACCGCGCGCAAATCATCCACGGTCTTGAACGCCCCATACGATTTCCGCATTTGCAGAATCTTGTCCGCAGTGGACGGTCCAATGCCCGGCACCTGTTGCAATTCCGCGGCTGTCGCAGTGTTCAAATTAATGGGATGAGCCGGAGGTTTCTTCTTGGCAAGCCCTGGAAGGGTCAAGGCACACAGTACAATGAGAACGGAAATTCTGGCGGCTCGACAGTGAAGCGCTCCACGCACAGCCGTGATTATACATGAGTGACGTATATAAATATATAATCAAGACGCACTACCCGCCGCGCTACTGAGAATGGTTTCTAGGGACTGCCTTCTGCTTGCCCTGACAAAGGAAGGGCGGCGGTCCGCCAAGCCAAGTGTCTATCCCGGTTTCCAGTCAGCGCCCAGTCCTCGCTACGCGGACCGCCTTCACTCCAGCTTATTCCCCTGCGCGTCGAACACTTCCGTCGGCCCAAACAATCTTGCCTGCTCTTCGATTTGCCCGCGCTCTCCAACCACCACGATCTGCATATTGGCCGAATCGAAATATTTTCGCGCTGTCGCCAGCATTTCCTCGGAGGTGACGCTCCTCACTTTTTCACGATACGTCTCCAAATAGTCCGCGGGCAATTCATTCAACTCCACGGTGGACAATTGCGAAAGCAATCCGTCCTGCGTCGCAAGCCCCATCGAAAATATGCCGGCGACATAATTCTGCGCGTCCGTTAGCTCCACCGCCGGCACCGGCAACGACCGCACCTTGTCCAGTTCATAAAACATTTCCGTCAGCGAAGCAGCCACCACATCATTGCGTACCGCAGCCGACACTGTGAAATATCCATACTGCCGCAGCGGCGAAACACCGCTGCGCGGGCTGTACGTATATCCCTTGTCCTCCCGAATATTCATCACCAGCCGGGAATTGAATGCGCCACCATACAAACTATTCGTCAGCCCCAGCCGCACCCAGTCCGGATGCTTGCGCGTGATCGCATGCACACCAGCCAGAATCTGCGTCTGCACCGATCCAGGGTTGTGCACCAGATACACGCGCCGTCCCTGCGGCCGCGGCGGCGCTGCGCTTCCCTTTGCGGTGGGTTTCTTTCCCTGCCCGCTCCCAAAAATCCTCTCGATGCTCTTCAGCATCGCCGCACTCTCGAAATCGCCCACCACCAGCAACAATGCATTTTCCGGCGTGTAAATCTCCCGGTAAGTCTCTAGGAGATCCTCACGGCGGTACGCCGCCACTTGCGCTTCGCTCGGTGAAACGATTCCGTAGGGATGCGCTCCGAAAAGCACCTTGCGCAACCGTTCGCCGGCCAAAAATCCCGGCGAAGTTCGCTCCAGCTTTACTTCTTCCAGTTTCTGCCGCCGTTCGCGTTCAAATTCAGCCTCAGGAAATGCTGCGTCGCGCGCAAGCTCGTTCACCAACTCCAGTATCGGTTCGGCAAATTCACTTAACCCGGCAAACGAAATCGCGCTGGTGTCCTGCCCGGCGCTGCTACCGAGGTCCGCGCCCAGTCTGCGCAAATCTTCCTCGATCTGGCGGCTGGTGCGCTTCGCAGTGCCGGTTCGTACCACTGTCGCGGTCATTTCCGCGAGGCCCGGCGCCCGCCCTGATACCAGCGCATTACCCGCCCGAAAATAAAGCTCGCCATGAAACTTGGGAATCGAATGGCTCTCCGCCAAAACTACTTCAATTCCATTTGCCAACCGCGTTTTCGTCCGCTTGGGCCACGTCACTGCCCGCTCCGGAGCCAACGCTGGTACCATGTTCGAATATTCCGCCGTAACCACCGAAGCCATCACGCAGCCTCCTTCACAGTTTTACTCACCGGAGTGCGAAACACGATGGCCCGGTTTTCTGGTTTCAAGTACTTGTCGGCTACGCGCTGAATGTCTTCACGCGTCACGCTCAGAAATCCGTCCAGGATCGAATTCACCAGCCCGGGCTCCTTGTCAAAAAGCGTGAAACACGCCAGCAGATGCATCAGCCCGTAGCGCGGCATATACCCGCCGCGTCCGCCTTCCAGCGTCGAGTAATAATCCGAACGCCATTTCACTTTGATCTCCTCCAATTCGTCTGCCGCAATTCCCTTTTCTCTTACTTCGCGCAACACTACGTCAAACGCCGCCAGCGTCTGCTCGCTCGAATATTCCGGCTTGTGCAAAATGCGCGTGCTCATCTGTGTTGGACCGTTGTAGCCGAAAATATCGTCAATCCCACCGTCCGCTTCCACTGCCACCTGCTTCTCCAAAACCAGCTCGCGGTGGATTCGCCCGGCTCGCCCGCCGTGCAGCGCCTGGTCCAGCATGGCCATGGCAAACCAATCCGGCGTGCGCCGCGCCGGCATCACATAGCCGATCGCCATCGCCGGCAGAGTCCCGAATTTTTCTTTCACGTGCCCGCGCCGCTCTTCCTTTTGCGGTGGCTCCGTAGGATCCGCAAACGGCGGTGGCGCGCCCGCAGGAATGCCGCCAAAATATTTCTCCGCCATGGCGAAACCATCTTCCGGCGTCACATCTCCCAGGAGCAGCAACACCGCATTATTCGGCAAATAGTAGGTCCGGAAAAAACTCTGCACATCCGCGAGACTCGCAGCATCCAGATCGGCGAAATCCCCATAAAAATTATGGGAATTCGCCCAGTTGCGAAACGCCACCGGCGGCATGTCCAGCCAGGGAAATCCCCCATACGGCTGGTTCATCACGTTCACGCGCACTTCTTCCTTCACCACGTCGCGCTGGTTTTTCAAATTCTCGTCGTCCACCTTCAGCGCCCGCATGCGGTCCGCTTCCAGCCACAGCACGCGTTCCAGCGCGTTGGACGGCACCGCTTCGTAATAATTGGTTACGTCGTACATCGTGGAACCATTCAACACGCCTCCGCTGGAATTGATCAGCTTGATGTGCTGCATCTTCGCCGCGTTCTCCGAACCTTGAAACATCATGTGTTCGAACAAATGCGCGAATCCGCTGCGTCCTTGCGGCTCCAGCCGGAATCCGATTTTGTAGTACACACCCAGGGTTACCACGGGAGCAGCCGGGTCCGGCGCTGTCACCACGCCCAGCCCGTTTTTCAAAGTCTTGTATTCGATCGGTATCTGCAATCGTTTCACGCTGGTCTCCTCAAGTTCCTTGCTGCAAATTCCTTCTTTTGCGAAATCGTTTCCAACTGCTTCAACATCGCGTCCGGATCCTCCGCCAGAACGCGCGCCGCCAGTTGGCAGGTCGCACGGTAGGCCTCCAAAAATTCGGGGCGGAATTCCTGCAAAGCTTCCTCATGCGTCGCCACCACACGATAGTCTCGTCGCGATAGCGGCCCGGTCCACGCTTTCTGCGGCCCCAATTTCTCGTAGTGCTCCAGCACCTGCCGCGTCAAGGACAACAGCGCTCGCACCGCTTCGCGCCGCTTCATTCCGCTGGCCATCGCCATCTGCACGCCAGCCTCTTCCATCGCCAGCACCAGCCCCGCCGCCAACGCACCCGCAGCGTGATACAACGGTTTTTTGGGTGCCGCGATTCTCACCGGTGTGCCGCCCAGCGACCGCGTCATTTGCCGCGCCACGCGCACCGCTGCTTCGTCTCCCTCAATCGCAAAAATCTTGCCTTCCAGCGGAGGCACCTCTACTCCGCTGAAACTCTGCAGCGGGTGCATCGAACCAACCGCTGCGCCACAGATTCGCAACACGTCCAATGCGTCCGATCCGCACGCTCCGCTGGTATGCAGCACGGTTTTTCCGCGCAACTCTTCCCCGCCAACCCGCGCAAGTTCTTCGCCCGTTTCTTCAATCGCATCGTCGGGCACGCAAATCAAGATCGCCGACGCGGAGACAATTTGTCGCGTAACCGCTGCCGACGCTTTCCCCGCGCCGATAAATCGCACGGCCTTCCGCGCGCTCGACTCGCTCCGCGTAACTACGCTCGAAATCTTCCATCCGTTTTCGCACAGGCGGCGTCCCAGCGATCTTCCGACGCGTCCGGCTCCCACGATAGCGAGCGCTTTTTCCATCCATGCTAGGATACCTTGAGGCTGGCTCTCGACTCCAATCCGCATGCATCTCTTCGGGATATTATTCTTCGGCTTGATCGCACTCTTCTGGATCACCTACGGACTGAAAGTGGCCTACGGAGCCGCCCGTTTGCCCTGGCTAAAAGATTTCCCGCCATGCTCTGACTCTGATTGTCCGCGAATTTCCCTAATTTTCGCGGCCCGCGACGAGCAGGAGAAGCTTCCCGCGGCTCTGGCGACTTTGGCTGCCATCGACTATCCAAATCTCGAAATCATTGCTGTAGACGATCGTTCCAAAGACGCTACTAGCAAAATCCTGGGCGATTTCGCTGGGCGCTGTCCCCGACTTCGCGTGGTCCACGTTACCGATTTGCCTCCGCTATGGCTCGGCAAGCCTCACGCCCTTCAAAAGGGCTACGAACATTCCGCCGGCGATTGGCTGCTTTTCACCGACGCGGATGTGAAGTTTCAACGCGATGCGCTGCGGCGTGTGGCGACGCTTCTTGGTGAACACCGCCTCGATCACCTCACGCTGCTTGGCGACGTGGAACGCAGCGGCTTCTGGGATACCGTGCTGCTCTCATTTTTCGGAATGGGTTTTCAGCTCGCCACCGATCCTTATCAGGTCAGCAATCCTAATTCCCGCTCCTACGTCGGCGTCGGCGCTTTCCAGATCCTCAAACGCAGCGCGTACGAGACGCTCGGCACGCATCGCCGATTGGCCATGGAAGTTGTAGACGACATGAAGCTGGGGAAGCTCGTCAAACTCGCAGGTTTCCGCTCCGCGGTCGGAGTCGCGCAAGGCGCGGTTTCCGTCGAGTGGCACGTCGGATTGGGAAATCTCGTTCGTGGCGTCGAGAAGAATTTTTTTGCGGGAGCGGGATTCAATGCCGCGCATGCCGCGCTGCAAATTTTCGCCCTGTTGCTGATGAACGTCGCACCCTATTTCGGTTTGATCTTCGGCCACGGCCCGATCCGCATCCTGGCGGCAATTGCGCTGCTCATCGCCACCTGCTTCCACATTGGCGTGGACATCGTAATGCGCTATTCGCCGCTCTATTGCCTTACGCTGCCCATCGGCGCCACCATCTTCGCTTACATGCTCCTCCGCTCCACCATCATCACCCTCAAACAAGGCGGCATAATCTGGCGCGACACTTTCTACTCCCTAGATGACCTCCGCCGCGGCCTGGTCTAACCTACCCTCGCTGTCTCCGCGTGCTCTGCGGTTCTCTGCGAACTCTGCGTTGAACTCTTCTCTTCCGCTTCACGGCGCCGCGGACGCTTCCGCATCCTTTCCAAACAATCCCGCCAAATCCTGCTGCTTCAACGACCGTATGCGGTCCCGCAACTGCGCCGCTTTCTCAAACTCGAACTTCTTCGCTGCTTCTCGCATCTGCGTTTCCAGCTTCGTCAACATCTCCGCCAACTGCGCTTCGTTCTTGATATTCGAGGTCGCCGCATCCAACTCGCCTTCATCCAGCGGCACGGTCACGTAATCCGCCTCCACGATGCGTGCCAATTCCATGTCCACGCCCTTCACAATCGACATCGGCGTAATATTATTTTCCTGGTTGTACTCTAGCTGTTTGGTGCGCCGCCTGTTGGTCTCGCTGATCGCTTCATTCATCGAGCCGGTCCGCCGATCCGCATACAGAATCGCGCGCCCTTCCACGTGTCGCGCACATCGTCCAATCGTCTGGATTAGCGAAGTAGTGCTGCGCAAAAATCCCTCTTTATCCGCGTCCAGAATCGCCACCAAAGAAACCTCCGGCAAATCCAGCCCTTCGCGCAACAAGTTGATGCCGATCAACACATCGAATTCACCCCTGCGCAAATCCCGCAGGATTTTGATGCGATCCAGCGTCTCCACTTCGGAGTGCAAATAGCGGCAGCGCACGCCTACCTCGGAAAAATACTCGCTCAAATCCTCCGCCATCCGCTTGGTCAGCGTGGTCACCAGCACGCGCTCGTTTTTCGCCGCGCGAATGCGAATCTCTTCCAGCAAATCGTCGACTTGCCCCTTCACTGGGCGTATTTCTACTTCCGGATCGACCAGTCCTGTCGGCCTGATGACCTGCTCCACAATCGCGCCGCCGGATTTCGTCAGCTCATACGGCCCTGGCGTGGCGGACACATAAACCACCTGGTTCACGCGGTGTTCGAACTCCTCAAACGTCAGCGGCCGGTTGTCCAGCGCCGAAGGCATCCGGAATCCATAATTCACCAGGGTTTCCTTGCGCGAGCGGTCCCCATGAAACATCCCACGCACCTGTGGCACCGTCACGTGCGCCTCGTCCACAAACAAAAGATAATCCTGCGGCACATAGTCCAGCAGTGTTGGCGGCGCTTCACCCGGCAATCGCCCGCTCAAATGCCGCGAATAGTTTTCAATCCCGTGGCAATACCCGATGGTGCGCATCATTTCGATGTCGAACATCGTTCGTTGCACCACACGCTGCGCTTCCACGAATTTGCTTTGTTTCTCGAGTTCCTTTTTCCACCAACCCAACTCTTCCTGGATGGTCACAATCGCCCGGTCGCGCTGATCCTGCGGCATTACATAGTGGTTTTTCGGATAGATGGTCACTCGCGGCAGATCCTCTTGGCCCGCGCGAATCTCTCCGGTCAACGGATCGATTTGCCGCAGCGTATCGATCTGGTCGCCCCACATTTCGATACGGTATCCCTGATCCTCATAGGTCGGATAAATTTCGATGATGTCGCCACGCACCCGAAAAGTTCCACGCCGCAAATCCTCCGACCGTTCGTACTGCACATCCACAAACCGCCGCAGCAGTGCTTCCCGCGAAGTCTGCATGCCTTTTTCCAGCATCACCAGCATTCCGTAATATGCTTCCGGCGAACCGATGCCGTAGATGCAACTCACCGACGCCACAATGATCACGTCGCGCCGTTCGAACAGCGAACGCGTCGCGCTCATGCGCAGCTTGTCCAACTCGTCGTTTACCGTGGATTCTTTGGCGATGTAAATGTCCGCGGAGGGCACATACGCTTCCGGCTGGTAAAAATCGTAGTAGCTGACGAAATATTCCACCGCATTTTCGGGGAAATAACCCTTGAACTCGTGATAAAGCTGCGCCGCGAGCGTCTTGTTATGCGCCAACACCAGCGCAGGCCGGTTGGCATGCTCGATGACCTTGGCCATCGTGAAGGTTTTCCCGGAACCGGTCACGCCCAGCAATACCTGGTGTTTGTCGCCGGCCTCAATTCCGCGGTTGAGTTGATCCAACGCCGCTGGCTGGTCCCCGCGCGGCTGGTAGCTGCTGCGTAGCTTAAAATTCATGGCAAGTGTCCCCAGTAGGCCCGCCGGCCTCCATCGAAACCTATATTATACACGACGCCGCAAGCGCCCTTCGGGTTGGGGAGAAACCATGTAGTGACCGATCTTCAGATCGGCTCTTGGGTTTGCTTTTTGTAGGGCGCAGCACTGCTGCGCCCCATGTCCGCAAGATCGCAGGTGCTGGAGCGACGGAAGCTCGACACAAGTTAGTCCAGCGCGTAAGCGCTGGGAACCCCGGGGGAACAAAATTTAGGGCCGTAGGTGCGACACTCAGTCCCAAACCCTAAGGCGCTCCGAATTCTGAATGAGGGTCTCTTGCTTCCTTGCTTCCTTGCTTCCTTGCTTCGCTACTTCTTTACTTCCTCTCCCATTTCCAGCACCGCCTCCTGATGACTACTCGCATTCACCTTGTAATGCACGCCATTCGAACCGTCCGTCTTCACGATGATCACATCCATCTCCTGCTCCGCATCTTCCGTCGCGCGCACCAGCAGCCCGGTCGTCTGTGAAATGTATGTAATCGTCTGGTTCTTTCCCTTCACCTTACCCATGGTCTTCAACGCGTGTGCCTTGTAGTCATCCGGAGTCGAGTCCTTGTTGGAAGACGTTTGCTTCAATGTCGCTTCCGTCAAAAAGACCGCGCAAGTCTCGTGCGCCACAATCGGGCATTTGTCGTCGTGCACGTAAGTCGTCTCTTTTTCCCAGTACATTCCCACAATTGGAGAATCCGTTTTCTCATCTTCCCTCGCTTTCCACTTTTCCCCAGGTTTCATTCCTTGCGGCGGCAGCGTCCAACCCAGCGCAAACCTTCCTACCCAGAATTGCCAGGCCACACGCTGTTCGGCATCGAGATCATCCAGCCCCTGCATTTGCGTCAAATTTCCATCCGTGCCAATTGCAAACTCCACCACGCGCTTGGGCGCATTTGGTAGCGGCGATGGGTCCGGCTCGATCCACCGTGTCGTCGCGCTTACGATTGGCCGGTCCTTTTCAACGCGGACCTGCTTCACCAATAGGCCAATCTCTCCGGATAAATCGCGATAGAGATCCGGCCTCTGCAGCATCGAAGCGACGCGGCTGTCTGTCTTCGTCTTGCGCTCAAGCCGCGCCGTTACTTTATACCGCATGCTCTGCCCAGCACTCAGGCGCGGCAGCAGCAAACTCCCGCCCGTGCCGCGAGCATCCACGGCACACACCACAAGCAACGCAGCAATCGGCCAGCAATTCCATTTCATTTTCGAGTGAGTTGACCGCGTCATTTTATTTCGGCGGCATCTGGAACTGGCGATCAAAAAAATCGCTGCTCGCCTGGTACGCTCTTATCCAGTTGCTGTACAACAAAAAATCGTGCACCTCGTCTGGGAATACCAACTGTTCGATCACCACTCCCTTTTCCCGCAGCCTGGCCACCAAATCCACGGTCTGCGAAAAAATCACGTTGCGGTCGTCGTCGCCGTGGATGAACAGCACCGGCGATTTCCAGGTGTCCACGGTCGAAACGGGAGAAGATTCATGCGCCAGCTTGTTCAATTCCGTCGAAATGTTCTTCCCTTCCCAATTGTCCGTTGGCCAGTCGTGTACTCCGTGCATATCCACGCCAGCTGCAAAAATGTCGGAGTTCCAACCCAGTCCCAGTGCCGTCAAATATCCGCCGTAGCTCCCGCCCCACAACCCGATGCGCTTGCCATCCACATCGTCACGGCCCCGCAAATATTTCCCGGCTGCCAATACGTCCTGGTATTCCGTAGCGCCGCGTCCAGCGCGTCCCTGCGCTTCACGAAACGCCCGTCCGTAACCGATTCCGCTGCGATAATTCAGCGTCATTACAATGTATCCGCGGTTCGCCAGATACTGGTTCAATCCATACGCATTCGAGTAGTAGTACATGTAATGCCAGCCCAGCAGCATCTGCCTCATCGGCCCGCCATGCAAAAAGATCAATGCTGGCCGCTTCTCGCCGGCCTTCAGATTTTTCGGCAGAAAAATTTGTCCATGTAACTCCAGCCCGTCGCCGGACTTAAAAATCACCTGCTGCGGCGGAACAAACTGTCCCGCGGGAAATCCCGCTGGTTCCATGGTCACCACGGTGGTTTTCGGGCTATCCGTGAAATCTCTTACAAACACGCTTCCGCGGTTCTGCGCATCCGATCCGAAATACGCGTACTGTTTCCCATCGCCGGTGGGCCTGGCGTCCCACTCGATGCCCTCTCCTTTAGTCAGCGCCTGCGGATCGCTTCCATCGCTCGCCACTCTCCACAAGTGCCGCCGGTCGACGTCACCGCAGTTGGAATTAAAAACAATCGCCTTGCCATCTCCGGAAAGCGACCAATGCTCGACCTCGCAATTTCCCGGCGTCAAAAGTCTCGCTTTGCCGCTATTCGAGGAAATGGCGTAGAGATGCTGCCAGCCGTCCTGTTCGCTTGCAAACACGATCGAATTATCGGCCGCCCAATTCAGCGCGCCTCCACCCGTTTCCGCAGCCATGTACGGAAACGAATCCTGCGCCGCTGTTCCGCTCTGCCAGATCAAATGCGCAGTTCCGTTCTGCACATCGCCAACCCAAATCGCCCAAGGGTGCGGCTTATCCGGCTGAATAAAATATCCTTGTGGCGCATCGCGTTTCTCCGCGGGCTGGCGCACAAAGGCAACTTTCTTGCCGTCGGCGGACCACACCGCATCGGAATCTGTATCCACGCTCGGCGCGATGAACCTCACGCTCTGCCCGGCGGACGTGTCGTAAATCCCAATAAACGCATGATCCCCGCGATCGGACACGAACAGCAATTTCTCCGCCGTGGGCGACCAACTGAGCGGCGTATTCTTCCCGCGCACGACAACCTGCCTCGGCTTCTCCTTCCCCAGCGCGTCCGCAATCCAGATTTGCCCGCCGCGCGCATACGCAATTTTTCCCTCGCGCGAAATCTTTGGCGAATTGCCGGCGTCGACTCTCACCGACGCTCCGCCATCCCACGCCGCGATCCAAACCGTCTGCTCCGCACCCGCCGGATTGCTGGTGGGGTTCGCGTAGTCCCCCGCCGAATCTTTTCCTTCGCCCCTGACGAAAACAATCGCTTTGCCATCCTCCGAAAACTTCAGCTCGCCCAACTCCTCGCCATCATCCTGGTCGTAGTGCGTCAATTGCCGCGCCACAAAATCCGGCCCTTCGGCGACCCAAATATTCCGTTGCCCTTCCTGATTCATGGTCCAGGCGATGCGGCTGCCGGTCTTCGCGGCAACCAAATTCTCCGGGAAAGGCGCCTTCATCACGTCCTGTAGTCGCAGCGATTGTCCCGCCGTCACCCGCCCACAAAACAAAATCATGCCAACGACAACGACGCACGCCCATCGCCTCATTCATTTCCTCCCACGACTCTTCGTCCCAAGAACTCATAGCCGCTTCGTTTCAACTTCGGCCCGCGCACTACGGCGTTGTTTTTTCCGGTTCCGGCGCCACCATGCTTCCCTTTGGCGCGTCCAACGGCCCACTCACCCACAAAACTTTTTTCAAGCCCACATCTCCAACAGCCCGCCTACTTCCCGGCAACGGCCCGAACGTAAACTCGCCCTCCTGGCCAAATCCGACTTTTCCTTCAACCCTGGTTTTGACGCGCGCGGCATCTAATTGCATTCCATCCAGCACCAATTCGCGGTCTTCTATCGAAAACTTTCCCTCGCCGCTAGTCCAACGTGACACACCCGCTTTGGGCGCGCCGGTTTCCAGGCTGGCCTCCGCATCCCACCCGCGAAATTCCGCCGGCTGAAGCTTCACTTCCCCGCGCCCAGTCAAGCCACGAAGCAGTTCGTCCCGGCCAACACCCTCGGTCGTGAGCCGCAAACTTCCGGTAGCGACGCCACCCCACCTCGACGCCCACGGCAGTTGCGCCAGGTTCACCCCATCAAATTCCCCGGCAATCTCATAACGAGGCTTCACGGAAAACACGCCATCGAAGCTTCCGCGAATTGTACCGCCCGCCCAAAGGCATTCCATTTCACTGGCATGCACCTGTAGCGCACGGACCGCCACTCGAGCCTTGGCACGGGAAAGTTTCAGTTTTTCAATGGTCAAATTGTCGACTTCCAGAACTCCCTCGGCTGTCACTCTCTTTAACAATTCACTGGCAGTGGTGATCCCGCTGGAGCCGCTTTTTCCGCCAAGCCCCTTTCCTCCGAGCAACGAAGGCAACAATCGCTCCAGCCACGTTGGCCTTCCGCGCGGACCAAACCAGCGGTCCAACTCCGTCGCATCCAAACGATCCGCGTGAAGTTGAAATCGCCATCGGGACTCGTCTGCCACCGCGGTGGTAGATGAATCCTCAATCGTGCCGCTCCAATTGGTGCCAAAAGCTTCCGCCTTAACGATCGCGACGTTACGCCGTCCGTGGTCCCAACCCAAAACTCCGTCGTCAACGCGAATCGGTTCGTTCAATCCCGCCGTTTGCAATTCCGCTCGGTTCAATTTAATCGAACCACTCCATCGGCCTTCCACCGCGCGAGTGTTCCACTGCCGCGTCATCGTGCCGGTGGCCGCGCCCGTAAGCTCCCATCCGTAATTCAGCGTGTGTCCAAAAACCTTGGTGAGACGGAATACGTCCGAAGCGTCCGCGAGTTGCGCGTTTACCTGCAGGATTCCATCGCGCGACGCAAAATCCTCAGCAATCAAAATTTCCGCCTCGTTCCTGGGCTCTTGTGTCGCGCGGCCTTTGATCGCTTGCTTTTCGCTTTTGTTATTTGAAGCCGGCAACGTGGCTGGAGGAGTTACGGGCGCGTACACATGCACCGGTTCCAGAACAAATCTTTGCCCCTTCATCCCACCGGCTAGTGCGCTGATACCCACTGGGGCCGCAATCCCGGGTACTCTCAGCAGTCCGCCCTCGCTGGAAATTCTTGCGGAACTCCATTGCAGCGGCCATCCGCTCACGGTGGCCTGGCCCTGGAAAAACTGTTCCAGACTCAGTTCGTCCGCAACCTCCGGTTGATACGCTCGATAGCACGCCAACACGTCCTGACCGGTCACCGCGGCTGAATCCACGCGCATCTTCCAGCGCGGCACATCTGCAATTTCTATTTCCGCCGAGCCGTGCAAATTTGAATGCGGCAGATCGATATTCATTTCGTCGGCGCGGATCTTTCCGGCGGCCACGTCCCATATTCCGGCAAACTTCGCGCTGATTTGCGGATTATCGCTGCGTTCGGTCAAGTCCCAGCGATGCACCTCCGCGGCCCGCGCAGCCAGCGAAAATATCCACTTGCCGAGAGCAATTTGCTCGCCCGGAGGCGCGTTTCCAATACTGGCCTGGCCGTCCATCGCGAGTTCGCCACGCACTCCGGAATCCGTACCCATAATCAGCCGCGAAAGATCCGCCAGTGAAACGCGGTCCCAGTGGATGCGAATTTGCGCGGGCTGCAATCGCGAAGAAGTTCCCGCCACGTCCCCGCGCACGTGCAAAAGTCCCGTCGCCTGCAGCTCAATTCCGCTGCGCCACGGCTCGGCCTCCAACTGCAACTGCCAGCGCCCCGGGGAAACTTGTTCCACGCTTCCAGAAACGCTTCGGAAGGCAAAAGGCCGCTTTTCGTCGCCCAGCTTGAAGTTGATTCGGCCGTCGTCGAAATCGATTTTCTGCAGATGGTTGGCGGTTTCCGCGGGCTGGTTCGGGCCATACTGCCCTGAATTGTTAGCGCCGCTGGCTCCCGCGGGAGGTAGCCAGTCCTCCAGATTCCAACGGCCGTTCGCGCTTCGCACCAGGATCAGGCTCGGCCGGGTCAGCGAAATCGTACCGAACTCGAAATGTCCCCGCAGCAAACCCATCCATCGCAGGCTGGCGTCAAGATGCTCTGCACGAAGGAAATACTCGCGGCCGAACGATGGGTCTTCGCCAATCGTTACTCCGGCCACATCCAATTCGGGAGTAGGCAAAATCTGTACGGAAAATTGTCCGACCTCCACGTGCCGTCCAAAGGTTCGTTCCAGACGGGTTGTCAGATACGCGCGCATCTTGCCCGTTCGGACCAGCATGGAGGCAGCAATCTGCGCGCCCAGCAAGATGGCCAGCGTCACAATCGCGACCCTCATGTATTTTCGAACGCGATCCATGCTTTTATTCTGTCATCCCGACCGCAGTGGCCGGTGTTCGCGCGGCGCGGACATCGGCCACGCAGCGGAGGGATCCCGGCTTGATTCCAGCACTACAAAAACCGCTCCGAGCCCACACTCATTAAAAATCAATGCACCGTATGCAGCATGCGGCTCCAGCGCGTTCTGGCTGGAAGGTGCAACAACGTGTCGAATATCCCCATGATTCTTTGGCCGAAGGTGGACTCCCCATAGTCGCTGCTGTTCGCTTCCACCGACCAATAAATCAGAAACGGCCGCCCCATAATTGCGTCGCGGTCCACAAATCCCCAATAGCGGCTGTCCAAGCTGTGGTCGCGGTTGTCGCCCATGGCAAAATATTTTCCCGGCGGCACGACCAGTTCGTCACCCTGGATGTATTTGCGAATCTCGTGCGCCCATTCCGGCTGCACAGGAGAAACGTAAATCTGATTTCCCACCGGCGGGAATGAATAATTCAACGGGTCATACCCGGATGCGGCGTCATGCACGACATACGGTTCATTCAACATTTTTCCGTTGATGTATACCTGCTGGTCCACCACTTTCACGTGGTCGCCCGGCAGCCCGATCACACGTTTCACAAAGTGCGGATGATCCTGGTAGGGAAACTTGAAAACGATGATGTCGCCGCGCTCCAGCGCGCGATACGGCAGAAGCTTGTCATACCAGTGCCCGCGCCCGCCGAAAATGAATTTATTCACCAGCAGATGGTCGCCTACCAGCAGCGTGCGTTCCATCGATTGCGACGGAATCTTGAATGCCTGCACGACAAAACTCGTTCCGAAGAGCGCCAGAATCACGGTCACCAGCAAAGATTCCATGTACTCCGCGAATGTAGTCTGATGCGTGTGGTGGTGTTCTTCGAGGCGTTCCTGCTCCGCGGTAGCGGCAGCGCCTGGCGCCGTTTCCACAGTCTCTACCGGAGCCCCTGTTTCACCCGCCATTCGGTCCTACCTCGGCGCTTTCGCTGGACTCCACTTCCAGGAGTTTGATCAGGGCGCTTTTTGCCGCTTTCTGTTCCGCTTCTTTTTTAGTGCTGCCATGCGCATGCGCCAAGCACTCGCCTTTCACCCACGCTTCCACTAGAAACGTCTTCTGGTGATCGGGACCGGTCTCGCCCGCCAGTCTGTACTCCGCCGGAGGTTCGCCTTTTCCTTGCAAAAACTCCTGCAAGGCGCTCTTGCGGTCTGATTCCCAAATTCGCGCGCCGTCTTCCTGTACCAGCAGGAATACCGTTTTCTTCAGCAGGTCCCGCGCCGGGGCGAGCCCTCCATCCAGATAAATAGCGGCCAGCACGGCCTCAAATGCATCCGCCAACAGCGCGGGTTTTTCTCTTCCGCCGGTCTTTTCTTCTCCGCGCCCCAGGCGCAGGTATTCTCCCAGGTTCATTTGACGCGCCGCCAATTCCAGCGAATGCGCGTTCACCATTCGGGCGCGGCTCTTGGAAAGTTGCCCTTCGCTCCACTCCGGGAAACAACGCAGCAGATATTCGCTGGTAAGGAGTTCGACGACCGCATCTCCGAGGAATTCAAGGCGCTCGTTGTCCTGTATCGCCGATCCTGGCGTGGAAACCTCTTCGCCGCGAGCCGCTCGAAGTTCGGGGACCGCCGAACTGTGCGTCAGCGCTCGATCCAGCAGGTTGGGGTCGCGGAATGCGTAGCCCAGCCTCTCGACTAGTTGTTCGTCTCCACCGCGAGCCATGTGGTACCAATCCGGCGTGCCGCGGCGCGCCGTTTATTTTCGCTTTTTACTTCGAATGTTCTACTTCTTCAGCCGTCTTATTTCGGTGCGCTTAGTTGCGTGGCGCCCAGCTTCTTTGCCTCGTCAGCGCCCGCTTTGCAAGTCGCTTGAATTGTACCGCCTGGGATCGCCGCGCACTTCGTGAACGCCGTTACCGCATCGTCAAAATGGGAAGCCTTCTCGTTCGCCATGCCCAGCAGGTAGTAATTCACCGGATCGGGGTTCGGATCCAATTTTACGGACTGCTCCAGGTTCGGAATTGCCTCCGCAAATTTTCCGCGCCGGATGGCTACGATTCCCAGTCCGCTGTAAGCGAGAGACATGGTTTGGTTCTTCGCAGTCACAAACGTTTCCTCGCTAACGTTATCCGGTTTTGGGTAGGTGGGAATAATCTCCAGCGCTTTCTTGGAATAGGTCTCTGCTTTTTCCAGCCGCTTCTCGGGATCCGGCGTGCTGGCGTTCATCGCGCGGGGAAGTGTCGAACCCATAATGGCCAGCGTTTGCGCATCGTTCGGCATAATTTCGAGTTCCTTGTCCCCAGCGGCCTCCATCTTGTCCACCTGACCCGTACTCAGGTAACCCTTTACCAGCCAGCTGTAGACCTCGGCCCGGTAACGGCTCTGTGGGTACTTCTGAAGAAAATCCTCGCCCAGCTTCTCTTTGGCCACCACGTCCGCCGCGGGGGCGTCCCGGAACTTCTTGATCGCCGCATCCTCCTCGGCGTTCACGGGTGCGGGCGTGGAGTCCAGCGTCAGCGGGGCCGGCGCTGGTGTCTTGGACTTATCGTCCGGTGCCGGTGTTTGTGTCGGCTGCGATCCCTGGGTTTGCGCGTTCGCTGCAACTCCCGCGAACAAAATCCCGCTGAAGACCGTCAATGCCACGATTGTTGCTTTTCTCAGATTCATGCCACTTCTCCTTGTCGAATTTTATGGCCGGTCTGTCGCCTTCCGAAGATCTAAATCACCAATACCCTTTTGCGCCGCTTGCTGCGCTTGCGAAGGCGCCCCTTGCACTGCCATGACGGCTTGGTATTCCGCCTTGGCTCGATCTAACTGCCCCTCGTCTTCCAAAATACGTGCCAAATACACATGCGACCATGCCATCACCATGGGATCAGCCGAGGCCGCATGCTCTCCAGCCGTCAATCGCCCGAAAACTTCCTTCGCACGCACCGCGTCGTGATCCAAGACAGCCACCATGCCCAACCCGTACCACGCGCGTATTTGGTCTGGATATTTCTCAAGTACCCTCTTGAACGAGACCTCAGCCGCTCGGGGATTTTTCTCCGCCAGGCGGCGTTCCCCCTCGGTAAGCGCGGCGATCGCATCTTGATCGTTCGGTACCGTCGTAGGCACAAGCTTGCTACGACGCGTAATTTCCTCGTTGCTCAACTGCGAGGCCCGGTGCTCGTCCATTCCGGGTTCCGCAAACTTGATGCTGGCCACCCGCGGTTGCTCCACTTTCAGGTCGATCGCCCGGACAAGATCCGGGAAATAGAATTTCATCGATGGTTCGGCGTGCTCGTAGTTGCCCAACTCCCGAAATATAGGCCGCACCGCTACGTAGCCGTCGGCATCATTTCTGTTCAGCGCCTCGTCCCGTTCGCCTGGCGACATTTTCTTTAGCTTCATTTCCACCGCGCGCACCGTGCATTCGCTGAACCACGCAAAATAATCGTCTTTTAGATCCTCCGCAAGTCTCGGCGCCTTCGCCCCAGCTTCGAACAATGGTCGTTTCAGGACAACTACGTGGGAATACTTTAAGGGCAGGGGATCCAACAGGAAATGCAGGTAGGCATGCCGTACCACGTCTACTGGAACCTCGTCTTCGCCGCTAAGAATAATGGCGTAATGATCCACGTAATTGCGTACGTTCGTCACTCTCCCCACCAGCGGTTCAACGATTATGGTGAAACTCCGCTGCTCGGCAGGATCCATCAACTCGCGCAGATAAGTCGTGGCTACGAAAATTACCTGAGTCACCGGGTCGTGCAACCGCTCGATTTCCCGGTAGTAAACCGGCTGCACCTCCTGCCACAGACGTCCGATTCCTTGCTCCTTATAGTAGGCGGACAAAACCTCACTGAAACCTTCCAGCGCAAGCACTTCCGGCGGCAATTGTTCCCTGCTCAGCACCGGATCAAACTTCGGCGCTCGCCCAGCCACCAGTCCAAACCACACGTACTGGGACAGCATGGCCGTCGAATCTCGCAATTGGTGCCGCGTGTAGAACTCTCGCAACGCCTGCACCGCCGGCCCTTTTTGCTGCCTCGCTCGTTCGCGAATCTGGGATCGAAAAGTCCCCCAATGGTCGGCACTAACGTCGCCCTCATAACCGGCCGCATACAGCGCAACCATGGTGGTAAACATGGCTTCGTTGCCGTCCACGGTAACTCGCGTCAGCGGCGCAACCACCCGTTCTCTTGGAGGCGGCGCAGCCACCTGCGCCCTGCACGCGCCTGCGCACACCCCTAGTGCCAATACCATCATTCCCAGTCCCGTGCACATTTTTCGAATCATCGATTAGTTTAATTTCTTACGGCAGTTCGCAAAAAGCGGGCTCTTCCCGGCCGTCTCTCGAGGTTTCGCTGGTGGGAACCCTTGCAGATACAGACAGTCACGAACAGCACTGCCGAGCCATTTGCCAATGTACAGGCGGCTCCCACTTCCGTCAAGGAATCGCCACGCGATAGGCCCGTCAATCTCCCACGTTCCCCTCCCTAAGGAGATGACCTTAGCCCCCGTTTTCGTTGTCTCGCTACCATCTCAATCTCATGGTTGACTCGCCCTTGCCTGTTCTGCCCCGTTCTGCTATCAATAACTTTCCGCCCCTAGTTAAGACTCTTGCCATGCAAAAATCATCCCATTTCCTGCCTGTCGCAGCGCTAGTTCTATTCTGTTTCGGAGTGCTTTGTGCCCCGCCCGCGTTTGCTCAAGCCGGCATCGACCCAACGGCTCCGAAGCAACTCACAAACTCTCCAGATCCATCCGGGAAAGCGCCGGCAGCGAACGCCACTCCCGCGAAACCTATCTCGACAAAAGAGTTCACCCTCGACGGAAGCAAGATCTGGACGGACACCGGGATCGCCCTCCAACCCGGCCAGAAATTCTCCGTCACCGCGGACGGCAAACTTCGCTACTCCGACGCCAAGGACGACAACGGCCCCGAAGGGCTCACGCGCGGATTCAAGGATCTCATCCGTATTCTTCCGTACAACAATGCAGGCCGCGGCGCACTGATAGCAAGGATTGGCGACCCGGATTACGCTCAGCCCTTTCTGCTCGGAGCTCACAAAGAAGTGACTGCGCCTGTTAGCGGCAACCTTTTCCTCGGTATCAATCAGGCTGGTGTCGACACCGGCGACGGCTCCTACAAAGTCACGCTCGCAGTATTCGCTGCGGACAGCTCCACTGCGGTCGAAATTGCGCGGCAGGTCCCCTCCATGCCCGGCATTGACAATCAGCTATTCACGAAAATTCCGCGCCGCATCGGAGACAAGCAGGGCAATCCCGGCGACATGGTCAACTTCCTGATTATCGGCAACGAAGATCAAATGAAGCAGGTTTTCACGAATGCGGGCTGGGTTCACGTGGACGCCGACGTCCAGGCGACTGTACTCGCCGGCTTTCTTGCCAGTATGTCCAAGGAATCCTATTTGACCATGCCGATGAGCCCGCTGTATCTCTTCGGCCGCCAGCAAGACTACGGCTGGGCTCACGCCGAACCCATCACCGTGGTCGCTTCTCGTAATCACCTGCGCGTCTGGAAAGCTCCGTTCACCGTCGAAGGCCGCATGGTTTGGGTCGGTGCCGCCACCCACGACATCGGCTTCGAAAAGGACCAGCGCAACAACGGACTGACTCACAAGATCGATCCCAACATCGATCTTGAACGCGATTATGTGGAGAAGACTCTCTCGACTACCGGACTCGTCACCGAGGTAACGCACTTCCTTCCGCAGAATCCGATGCAGGAAGCAAAAACCGCCACCGGCGGCTCTTTCCACTCCAATGGCCAAGTCCTAATCCTGAAGTTGGCAGACACCCCCGCAAAATAAAATCGCCGCGCTTCCAAATGCTGTCATCCCGGCCGGAGTGCCGCGCCATTTGCGGCATGCAGTGGAGGGATCCTGGCTACCAATCTTCGCCACAACAAATCAAATGAAACAGCGTCACCCTTTCAATGCCCCACCCGCTCCGTAGGGTGATCACTCCCGTGGGCCTCTGCCGCAGGGTACAGCCTCTGAAACTCCTCTTCGTCTTGCAACATCGCCAGATCCGGATCGCGGCGCGCCCAAACTGCATCCCGGAATCCCGCTTCCCACGCCTTCTTCAATGTGTCCATCGCCTCGCGCTTCCTCTTCAACAAGGCAAACGTGCACGCCGCGTTGTACAGAATGGACGCCTCATTCGCGCGCAACGTGATCGCCAGGTTCAGCTCCTTGATCGCATCATCCACGCGGTCCAGCTCCGCGTAATCCACCGCCACCAAAATCCGCGCCCGCGCATCCTCCGGCACTTGCTTCAGGTGATTCTCCAGCGCGCCAATTCGCCGGAACAACAAATTCCGCCGCTCTTCCTTCTTCCCCAGTGCACCCAATGAATTCGCGATCGGTACGTACACGTTATAATCCTCGCCGTTCACCTCCAGCGCCGCTTCCATCACATCCGCCACTTCCTGATAACGCCCCGCGGAAAAAAGCGCCCGGCACAATAGGTAATACGCACCCTCGCAATCCTTCTTGCGCTCGATGGCCTTCAACACCATGCGCACGGCTTCGTCGTGCAATTCCGTGGCGTACAGCACCCAAGCCTGGCTTACCTGCACTTCCGGCAAATCCCATCGCAGCGCAACGGCATTTCCCGAAGCGTTGCGCGCGCGCTCCACCCAGATCGCGTCGCGGCTGTAGTTGCAATAGAACATCGCGCAGGCATTCGCGCATGCCGCGTACGCCAGTGCGAAACTGGGATCCATGGCCACTGCGTTTTCGAACATGGTCAGCGCAAATTCCAGGTCTTGCCGTGTTTGCCGCCGCGCATAACGCTTTCCGCGCAGATACAGGTCGTACGCCTGCAAATTTTCCGTCGGCTTGACCGCCAGCGCCTCCAACTCCTGCGGCGATAGGGTAATCCGCAGCGCTTCCGCGATCTTTCGCGCAATTTCATCCTGCATCTCAAAGACGTCTTTCATTTCGCGGTCGTAGCGCTCCGACCACACCGGAAAATCCGTAACGGTATCCACCAGTTGCGTGGTTATCCGCAAGCGGTTTCCGGCGCGCCGCAAACTCCCGGTCAACACATACGCTGCTTTCAATTGCTGGCCGATCTGCGAAGGCGCCACTGGACGGTCGCGAAACGCCAGCACCGTCGGCCGCGCATACGTATTCAGCCCGCGAATTTTCGAGAGTTCGGTAATGATGTCCTCGGTGATACCGTCCCGAAGATATTCGTCTTCTTTCGCGGCGCTCAGATTCTCGAAATAAAGCACCGCTACCGATTTCGTCGTCAGCTTCGCCGTTCCAGCCTTGGTGTCCAGCAGCTCCGCGGCGCGCCTCGTTCCGGTATCGAGATCGCGTTTCAGCCGGTTCAGGTCGGTCTTCAACTCCGTAGCCGTCTGGCAACGCAGGTTGCGGTCTTTTTCCAGCAGCTTGGAAAGAATGCGCCCGAACTCCGCCGGTAGTTGCGGGCTCACTTCATCCACGCGGGGGGGATCGCGATTCAGGATCGAATCGAAAATCACCGCGGAGGTGTCTCCGGAAAACGGGGAAACTCCACTCGCCATCTGGTACAAAACCGTTCCCAGAGAAAACAAATCCGTCCGCGAATCCACCAAATGCCCGCGCGCCTGCTCCGGAGACATATACGATGCCGTGCCGATAGCTGCTCCTGGCGATGTCAATTCCGCCGCCTGCTTCTCGATCACCGTGGACGGGCCATCTCCCTTGCGCCCCTCCGCGGGCTCAATTTTCACCAAACCAAAATCAAGAATCTTGATCTGCCCGCGATCGGTAACGAAAATATTCGCCGGCTTGATGTCACGGTGCACGATTCCCTTGGAGTGCGCGGATTCCAGCGCATCTGCAATCTGTACCGCCATCGGCAATAAGCGTTCCATCGGGAATTGCACGCGCCCCAGCATCTGCCCAAGCGTCTGCCCTTCCAGCAGCTCCATCACCAGAAAATAATTGTCCTCGTACTGTTCGATGGAATGAATGGTGCAGATATTCGGATGATTCAGCGCCGATGCCGCGCGTGCTTCGCGCTGAAAACGCTCGCGCAGTTGCGAATCCTGCGCCATCTGCTCCGGCAGGAATTTCAGCGCTACGCGGCGCCCGAGGTTGGTATCTTCGGCCTCGTACACTACGCCCATGCCGCCGCTGGCAATCTTTCGCAGCACCTTGTAGTGCCCAATCGTCTGTCCAGTGTGCGAAGGCTTTTCTTTCATGACCCAACGATACTATGGAGGTCTCCTGCCTTGGTCAACCTTTCCGATTTTTCCTGTATCTCTGCGGCAATTCGTTTATTTGACACTTCCATCACATCGTCTTATTCACAAGGTGCCGGCGCTATCTTCTGCTCCATGACGAGTTGTGCGAGCTTCTGTCCCTCTAACAATTTGTTGAATGCCGGGAGACTCTCCGTCCTCAGTCTGTTCCACGCCGTCACATTTTGCTGATACGTCGTGCAAGCCGTGGCGAACGCTTTCTCCGCCGACTCCGTCGGACGCATGTCCGCGCCCTGCACCAAAACCAGGTAGCGGCTCGCGTCGCGATTCAGGGTGCCGAAACCGAGCGTCTCCTTGGTCCCGTTTTGCAGAGTTTCCAGTTGCTTCTGAAAATCCGCAACCGAGCCCTGGAATTCCTTCGGAGCATCCGCCGCCACTGATTTCTTTCGCGCCGCAAATTCGTTTTGCACCGCCGTCACCGCCTCCGATGATGTCGCCGCGGCATCCATCAGTTTGCAAATCTTCAGCGAAAGATCGCGCTGCGCGGCGAAATCGGCCGCTGTCGCATGCACCCGCGGATCGGGGTCCACTTGCAATCTCTGGCTATAGGTTTTTCCGTGAACCGTCAGCACCACCTCATACGTTCCTGGAGTTACCAACGGTCCGGGCGGTTGCAGGCGCGGAGTCGCTCCTGGAATCGCGTGATCCGGCAAATCGTATTCAAAGTATTTCAGCGGCTCCCCAAAATAGCTGTAAGGCAACGTTCGCGGTTCCGGATAACGCAGATCCCAAACGAATCGGTGAATTCCTGCTGTTGTTTCCAAGGGTTCCGGCGGGTAAAACCAGAACTCCGGAACATTCGCAGGCAAATACGCCTCTCCCTTTGCCGCTTCGCTGGAATAATGACGAACCAGGACTCCCTGCTCGGTCTTGATGTCCAGAGTGATTTCGCCCTTCGCGGCAGACGGCAGCGAGTAGTAAAGAATTGCTCCATCGGGCGGATTCTCCGCCGCAGGCGCCCCGGGTTGCAGCGGCGTGTCCGGATGATTGTCCCATCGGACCCGGACCGCATGGCTTGGAGGGAACAAACGCACCTCCGCGTGGCCAGGTTCTCTGCCCAGCAAGCGAAGCGGCGAAATATCATCCAGGACAAATAGCCCACGGCCAAACGTGGACGCCGCGAGGTCCGTGCTATGAATCGCCAGATCGGTTACCGCCGTAGTCGGCATATTCAGCTGCAGGGATTTCCAGCGCTCTCCCGCATCCAATGACAGATACACTCCGGTCTGCGTTCCCGCGAACAGCAACCCCGGGCGCTCGGGATCTTCCCTCACTACCCGCGCCAGGCCGTATTCCGGCAGCCCCGTGACAATTTTTTCCCAGGATTTCCCGGCGTCCCGCGTGCGATAAAAATAAGGATGGTCATCGGGTTTGAAAAAGCGCCCGCGCCTCCCGGCTGGCACAAATACGGCTGCAAACGCGGTGTTGGCATCGTGAGGAGAAGCCTCAATGGAGTTGATGACTGCGCGGTCCGGTAGTGCATCGGGCGTGACGTCACTCCACGTCGTTCCGTCTTTCGATAGGTGTATGCGGCCCGTCGTTGTCCCAACCCAAACTGTATGCTCGTCCAGCGGGGACGCCGCGATGGTTTGAATCTCGCCCTTAGGCGCTTCATCCTCTTCGCCAGACTCTTCGCTCTCAAACGGATCGCCATCGAAATCGTCCTTCGAAGGCACATGTCCACCTGCGGCCGCTTTCGGAATTCCCGTGGCCGGCGCCGGCTCGCCAGGCTTCCGCGTCAAGTCGCCGCTGATTTCCTTCCATGTCAGTCCAGCGTCCGTGGACTTCAAAACGAATTGCGAGCCGTAGTACATCGTATGTGGCTCGCGCGGAGAAAATAGGAGAGGTGTCTCCCACGCCACGCGGTAGCTGGGCGGTGGAATGAACAACGTTGCTATTTGCCCGGTGGTTCTGTCCAGTCTCGCTACTACGCCATACCATCCAATGGAAAACACAAAGTTCGGGTTCAATGGGTCGGGCGCGATAAATCCGCTCTCAAACGCCCCGCTTGAATACCATTCCCGGTAGGTAATCATCCCGAAGTCGGAGCGCGTCGGGACCACTACCGAACCCGAATCCTGCTGCGGCGCATATAAGTGGTAAGGAAACTGATTGTCCGTGAAGATGCGGTAAAACTGCCCGGTCGGCTGGTTAAACCAGGAATTCCAGATCTCTCCACCATCCAGCGTTATCACTGCCCCTTGGTCCGTCCCCATCAAGATACGGTTTGGATCCTCCGGCGCAATCCACAGCACGTGATCATCTTCGCCGCTTGGCGTTCCCTTCCATGCGGAAAACGTGCGCCCGCCGTCTGTCGACCGGTAAGTGGCCGTCTGCATGACGTACACCACATCTGGATTTTTCGAATCGCTGTACACCCTTCCGAAATAGTCGTTCCCCAGGATGCGGGTATCGCTGGTGATCTTTTCCCAATTCTCGCCGGCGTCGTCCGAACGGAACAGTCCTTGCTTCATCAGCGCAAAAACGCGTTTGCCGCCAAGTGCGGGCGCCACCGCCACGCCTATCCGGCCGCGTTTTTCCGTCGGCAAACCCTTGTCGGATACAGGAGCCCATGTTTCTCCTTTGTCGCTCGACCGCAGAATTGTTGTCTCTACTCCCTCGGGCGGCTTTTCCCCTGGAGGCGGCGGAATGCGTCGGACGACGGCGTAAATCGTCGAAGCGTTCTCAGGATCGAAGTCTAGTTCTGTGGGACTCGTTTGCTCGTCCTTGTAAAAAACTTTGCGCCACGTCTTCCCGCCATCGCTGCTTTTGTAAATTCCGCGAGACTCGCTGGGTACAAGTTCGCCGGTGGCCGCCGCGTACACCAGATTTGCGTCATGCGGATCCACTAAAATGGAAGGGATGAGCCGCGAATCACGAAGTCCGATGTTGTTCCAGGTCGCGCCCGCGTCCGTGGATTTCCAGACTCCGTTGCCGCCATCCGTCTGCCCCAAAGCGATGTCGCCTGTGGCGACATAAATTACGTTGGGGTTCGATGCCGCCACCGCCAAGTCGCCCACGGGTCCCACATGCGCTTCGTCAAAAACCGGGAACCAGGTTACACCGCCGTTAATTGTCTTCCAGACTCCCCCGTCGGGCGTACCCATGTAATACGTTTTCGCATCACCGGAAATCCCGGCAACCGCAGTCACCCTGCCCCCACGAAACGGTCCAATCAGCCGCCAGCGAAATGCTGTGAGTGCCTCGTGCGAAAATTCCTGAGCTCTGGCGAAGGGCGCGAGAAAGGTTCCGGCGAAAGCCACCAGACAAGAGACACTTAACCAGACGGAGTGCTGAACTCGCTTGCCATACAAGTGCTTCAACAACCTGGACATGAAAGTCTCCTCAAATCGCGCCGAGTGTATCACGCAGCGACGCCACTGGATTCGCGGGTGCGGGGTACGTGTTGCTCGGCTCGCCAAACACATCCCGTCTGTGGAGCGGCAAAGCATTAATGCGCAGCTTCGCCGTCCAATTTTCCCGCGGCGCCGAGGTCTCACTACGATGTGCTAACATCCCCGCGCAATACACATACTTCCGTGCGAGGCCAAACCCATGAATAAGCCGCCCAACTCCTCTGGTCGTCGTGATTTTCTCAAGGCAGGCGGCGCGGTTGCCGCTGGACTTCTTACTCCCGGCGCCATGTTTGCGGAGCCTCCAGCTACCACCACACTTCCCGCGCTTCCTTCTAATCCCAAAACACAGGCTTCCATGCCCACACGGAACCTCGGCAAAACCGGCTACAAGGTCGGAATCTTTAGCCTTGGCGGACAAGCCGCGCTCGAAAAGCCCAACAACTTCGACATCGCGGTACCCATTATTGAGCGTGCGCTCGACCTCGGCGTCAACTATATCGACACCTCTTCCATTTACGGCGGACGCGAACGCTGGAGCGAGCAGTACGTTGGCCAGGTGATGAAAACGCGGCGGCAGGAAGCCTTTCTCGCCACCAAAACAAAAGAGCGCACGCGAGACGGCTCGCTGCGCATGATCGAAGAGTCGCTTCGACTGCTGAATACCGACCACGTGGACCTATGGCAGTTGCACGACATTGGTTTACCCGAAGACGTGAACGCCATTTGCGCCAGGGGCGGCGCCATGGAAGCGCTGATCGAGATGCAGCAGCAGAAGGTCGTGCGCTTTCTAGGGGTCACCGGCCATTACCGTCCGGAAGCATTGATGGACGCCGTGAACCGCTACTCCTTCGACACTATCCTCATGGCTTTGAACGCAGCGGACACGCATATTCACAGCTTCACGGATCAATTGCTGCCGCTGGTGGTGGAAAAACGAATGGGCATCATCGGCATGAAGGTGCCTTCGCGCGGCAGGCTGCTTTCGGCCTGGACTCCTCCTTCCCTCGAAGCACAGCAGCATTCCTGGGAAGGCTCCGCGATCGCAACGCGAGCGGGTGTGATGAGTATGCCCGAAGCAATGCACTTCACGCTTTCGCTCCCGGTCAGCACGGTGATCATCGGCTGCGACAATCTCTCGCAGCTGGAGCAAAACGTCGAGATCGCGCGAGATTTTACGCCGCTCTCGCAAAATCAGATGGCCGCGCTAAATCAGTTGGCCGAGCCGGTCGCTAAGCAATCGCTGTTCTTCCGCTTCACCGACCGCAGCAAAGGCTGAAAAAGACCGCCAAATCCAGCTTGAGCTAGGAGTTGCCCTCATAGCGCGTGCTCTCGTTGAGATTCGCGATCAACGATAAGCTTCTTTGCGGTGACGGACCGCTGTTATTTCGATTGTGCCACCCTTTTTCTTATCGGAGAACACGCGGTAATCGCCGCATCGAAGACGGAAGGCGGTGAACGGAGGTTTCAGCTTTTTCACTTCACCGGTACGGCTGGCAAGGTACCGATCAATGCAGTAGAGAATCTGCATCGCGGATTCGCGGTCGACGGCGCGGAGGTCGTCACGAGCCTCCGGCGACCAAACGACGGCCATGCGCTCCCGCAGGCTCTTCGGTCATTTCTTGATACCGAACTCACGTAGAACTTCTTCGTGTGGAATGCCTCACCTCGAGCGAGCGAAGCGCGTGAGCGCTGCAGCGCAGCCGCAGTTTCGGAGCTTATTTCTTCCTCTTCGACCGGTACCTCGCCTGGCGAGACAGGCTCGAGGATGGCTTCGAGCAGACCGACAACAGCGGAAAGTTGTGTCGGCGGAAGCCGGTCGATCAATTCATGGGCGTGCTCTTTAGTGTCGGCCATAAATCTTCCTCTTCATGTCTATCCACTGAAGAATACCACTTAGATAATAGCCGCGGAAGCCGAGAGAGGCGCACGGCGCCGTGCTACTATCGTGGACGCTCACCCCGCGACCGCTGCGAGTTGATCCTTTCGCGCTTCTTTCCATAGCGCCACGTACGGCTTCAACTCCGTCATCATTTTTGCGAATTGCGCCAGGTCCAGCGATTGCGCGCCGTCGCTGATGGCCTTTTCCGGAGCAGGATGCGTCTCCACAATTAACCCGTCCGCGCCTACGGCGACACCCGCGCGCGCGATTGCAGGCACCAGACTGCGCTTCCCTGTTGCGTGGCTGGGATCGAGAATCACCGGCAAGTGCGTCAATTCGTTCAGCACCGGAATCGCCGAAATGTCGCACGTATTGCGAGTGGCGGTTTCGAAGGTGCGTATGCCGCGCTCGCACAGAATCACGTCTGGATTGCCGTGCGCCACAATGTATTCCGCGCTCATCAGCAACTCGCGGATCGTGCTGCTCAATCCGCGTTTCAGCAGCACCGGCCGCCCGCACTTGCCCAGCGCTTTCAGCAGCATAAAGTTCTGCATATTTCGCGCGCCGATCTGCATCACGTCCGCGTACTGCGCCACCAGGTCCACATCGCGGTCGCCCATCACTTCTGTCACGATCGCCAGTCCCGTGGCCTTTTTCGCTTTCTGCAACAGCTTCAATCCTTCTTCTTCCATGCCCTGAAAATCGTACGGCGAAGTGCGCGGCTTGAACGCCCCTCCGCGCAGGAACTTCGCGCCGGCCTTGGCTACCGCCTCCGCCGAGCGCATGATCTGCTCTTCGCTCTCCACCGAACAAGGCCCGGCGATCACTACAAATTCGTCGCCGCCAATTTCCGCGCCGTTTATCTTGATGCGCGTTTTTCCGGTGCGAAATTCTTTGCTCACAAATTTGTATGGCGCCGAAATACGCACCACTTTTTCCACCTGCGGCATGGACTCCACCGACTCCAGGCACGCAGTCACATCGCCAACACCGACCACGCCAATCACCACGCGCTCTTCCCCGTCGATCGAGTGCACCTTGTATCCGTAGTGCTTGACGATGGCGGTGATTTCGTCGATCTCTTGCCGTGATGAATGCAGCTTCATCGAAATAATCATGTGCGTCTCTCCGGTCGGTTCTCAGTTCCAAGTTCTCAGTTCCAAGTTCTCAGTTCCAAGTTTTTAGTTCTAAGTTTTTAGTTCCTGATCGCTGCTCCGTGGTCGCCATTTCTGCGCCACAAAATAAAAAAGCCCACTCATCACGAGTGGGCCACAATTCCTTGAGTGCACTCAAACTAGACGATGGCCCCTCGTTGCCGGTTGGTCCGGTACGTAAATCGCCACCAATAGGAATAAGCCGTGAAGTTCATGGAAAGAAGTCTACCGATTTCCCACCAAATCGCCAAGTGGAATTCGTTTCGCCCGATTGATCGCGCCGCAAGGGCTGGAATACTGTAAGGACCGCCCGCTGAGGCGGTCCGCACCACGAAGCAGCGCTTTCAGGAAGGTCCAGATGTTATCGAGGGACGTATCGAACGCGGACCGATAGCTCCGGCCGATAAAGGAGAATGGCGATGCGATAGCGCACGAAGTCCACGGCGTCTGGCGCTTCGCAAGCGCCGACCGCGGCGCTTTTGAATTTTCCGCCTTCCAATTTTTCTTCCACATCCGCGGGCAAACGGCTTAGGTCTCCCGTTTCATAGCGCAAAATCACCGCGGGCCGCTGGCCAGACCAGCCGCGATCCATTTCGCAGGTTTTGCGAGCATCTTCTTTTGCATCCGTGATGTGCAGGCCGCGCGCGACAAGGTGCGCGGCAATTTGATTCTCCTGCGATTCAAAACTCATTTCCGGCACGGCCGCGGAGAAATCCTGCACCGCGAAAAGCATGTTGCCGCTTTGCACCACGGCGATTCCAATGGCGTTCAATTCCGGGTCCAGCAGATTGGCGCGATGCGGCGGAGAGTTCATCCACTGTTTGTGCAATCCAAGAACGGATGGGCCTTCGGCGATATTCTCCGCGATCAGACCGAAATGCGCACCGGCGTGCCGAGCGCGATCTTGCAGCGGAGGTTCCCCGGGAAACTGGTGCGAGAGATTATTGTGCTCGGCCATGCGAACGGCGTGGGCGTGGGCGGCGGCGGCCAGCGCGGTATCCCATTGAAGCGGGGGGATTCCGGCGGCGGCGCGATCGCGATTGGCGGATTGCAGCAGCATGCTTTCCGGCGCGGTGAGCTGCACGCGCGTGGACGCATGAAGCGTCTCGGTGAACAGCAGAGCGAGCAACGCGAGGGTTGCGAGAATGGTAAAACGCCGAAAGATCGCAGACATATGAAGCCAAGCCTCTGCTACCCATTGAACACTGTTGTGAGGGAAAAGCTGTGGCGGCGAAGGACAGGAGACGCAAAAAATGAAGCTGGCCCGGCGGGCAGGGGTGAGGGTCAGGTATAGGAAATTGTTGTTTTTGCTGGGGTTTTCGGAAGTTGGCGGCCTGGCTTCCCGGTAAGCACCGGGACGCCAAAGTCGCGAACGCCAGGCGCCTACAAGAAACAATCCCCTCACGGCGGGCGCGGCGGCGTTACTTAGCCGCGGACGTGGACGGCGCTGAAGCTTAGCACTACGTGGCCGCCGGGGGTGGGCCGGCCGAAGCTGAGCATCGGGCGGAAGCGCGAGAACAGCAGAGTGCGATCCAGCTGTTGGTGCGTCTGGTCGTTGTCGGGGCCATCGACGATTTCGTAGCGAATCATTTGCCCACGGGCATCCACGACGACGTCCACTAGCAGATCGTGCTGAAAAACCGCATCGGGATGCTGCATTTCTGCCATCACGTTTTCCGGGAGATCGGAAAGCGAGATCAACTCCGCGGGGCGAAGCAGAGAAGTGGGAATGTCGTTGGGGTCGGCTTGCACGGTAATACCCGGCAAAATCATGTGCAGCACGAAGACAAAAATCACAATCGCGGAGAACAGTCCGCCCGTCGCCGGGAGTGTCAGAGGACGAAAGACATTGTCGAGCAGGATTTCGCTGCGATCCTTGATGCGCTGCCAGCGGCCTCGCCAATCCTGGGTCTCCTGGGCCTGCGCGGCGGCAACCTTGATACGCACGGCGAGATCCGCCGGGGGCAGAGCGCGTGGCGCACGGGACAACAGCACGGAAAGCTTGCGATAGCGCTGGAGTTCTTCGCGGCAATCCGCGCAATCGTCCAGATGCTGGCGCAAAGCGGTACGCTCTTCCGGGCGCGGCGCGGTGGCCAGCGCGTCATCCAGATATCCGGCGAGCTTATTTTGAACCTTCTCGCAGGTCATGATTTTTCCCCGCGCGTCCAGGTAGGACGCGTGTTTTCCTCGCCCGCAGAAAACGCCGCGGGGCGAACGTACGTGATGTTCAAACCGATCTGAGAAGTAAAGGGAGCGCCACCGGCGTGCGCGCCGTTATTGGCACCGTGCGTCAATTCCCTATTGGCTGAGGACGGACGGAGCGCTTGGCGATGCTTTGCCTGGTTGGGGTGCGATGGATTGGCATGCAACGGATCACCAAGCAGCGGCTCCAGGATTTGTTTCAGGGCGCGGCGGCCGCGCAGGATGCGGGACTTTACGGTGCCGACGCTGCAATCGAGCACTTCGGCAACTTCTTCGTAGCTAAGTCCTTCGAGGTCGCGCAGGATCACCGCGCTGCGGAACACATCGGGAATTTGTTGCAGCGCGCCTTGCACGGCGTCCTGAATTTCGTGGGCGGCGAGTTGATCGAAGGGCGTGGCGCCGAGATCTTCAATTTCTATCGCCGCGCAGCCTTGTTCGGGCTCGGCGTCGATGGAGATATTTTTCTGGAGATGACGCTTAAACCAGCGGCGATGATTGAGCGCTTCGCGGATGGCGATGCGATAGAGCCAGGTCTTCAAGGAGCTGCCCTGGCGGAAACTGCGAATACCCTTGAAGGCCTTCAGGAAAACTTCCTGAGAGGCGTCGGCGGAATCGGAAGTGTCGCCCAGCATGCCGAGGATCAAGTTGTACACGGGACCGTGATAGTGCGTGACGAGCCAATCGAAGGCGGTTTCCGAGCCGGCTTGCAGCTCGTTTACCAGCTCGCTTTCGTCGTTGCCCCACGAGAGGGCATTGGCCCAATCGGACACGGTCTGCCTTTCCAGCCCCGCCTGCGAAGGCTGTCGATATACTGCCGGGGCCAACCGGGTGGGGGAATGCCCCAACCCACGTCCGCTCTTTACATTAGACACCAGAGCGGGCGGAAGTGTTTCCTTGTGTATCCTTCGGGCCTTATGCGCCTGAGGGTCCCAGGGCGCAATGGGGCGGAGGTAATGGGCGTGGGCTAGTGACTGGAGGCTTGTGACTAGTGACTGGGACACCCCCACCCCCGGTTTCTGCGCAAGTGTGGGAATGATTGAAGTTACGGGAAAGTGGGCTGTAAGGGCGACAATATACTAGACACACAAAGT
>Ga0210383_10000145_pt1 | contig 72931 bp, 79 predicted proteins | sample IncBWC14OmetaG_FD_160072 | JGI IMG/M metagenome (GOLD analysis project Ga0210383, IMG submission 160072) | Forest soil microbial communities from Barre Woods Harvard Forest LTER site, Petersham, Massachusetts, United States - Inc-BW-C-14-O ...
CCGACGCCATTGAGAACCTGAGCATGCCGATCGTCGTGGACCAGAAACGGCTCGGCGGCGGGTCCCATTCGACGATGGGCACGATCACCGACATCTACCCGGTGCTGCGCCGGTTGTATTCGCAGATCGGCAAACCGCATGTTGGACATGTGAATGTGTTTTCCTTCAACGACCCAAAGGGCATGTGCCCGAACTGCAATGGCCTCGGCCGCAAAGTAGGCGTGGACCTGGATCTGTACCTCGATAAATCCAAAACACTGAACGAAGGCGCGATCCTGTTCCACGAATATGCCGTTGGCAGTTGGTATTGGAACTTCCTCGGCCAGTCGAAACTCTTCGACATGGACAAGAAGGTTTCGAAGTTCAGCGACAAAGAAATGGAGCTGCTCCTCTACGCCAAACCCTACAAAGTGAAAACAAAGGTCGGCGGCAAGACCATCAATATATCGTGCGAAGGCATCATCAGCAGATTCACCGCCAAGTACATCACGCGCGACGTGAAGACCATGTCGGAACGCACACAAAAACTCGTGGCGCCTTGGATCACGATGGGACCGTGCACGGTGTGCAAAGGCGCGCGTTTGAGTCAGGGAGTTCTGAAGTGCAAGATCGACGGATACAACATCGCGGAGCTGGCCTCGATGGAAGTGAGCCAGTTGATTGGCGTGATCAAGTCGATCAAAGAACCGAAAGCCGCACCCATTTTGAAAACGCTGATCCAGCGGCTGCAATATCTCGTGGATATCGGCCTCGAATATCTGACCTTAAATCGTGAAACGGACACGCTCTCCGGCGGCGAATCGCAGCGCGTGAAGATCGTCAAACACTTGAGCAGCAGCCTTGTGGACGTAATGTATGTGTTCGACGAGCCTAGCGTCGGTCTTCATCCGCGCGATGTGCATCGCCTGAATGAACTTCTTCAACAGTTGCGCGATCGAGGAAATACGGTTCTCGTTGTCGAGCATGATCCTGACGTCATCAAAGTCGCTGACCATGTCGTGGATGTAGGGCCGCATGCGGGAACGCAGGGCGGCCAGATCATGTACGAAGGTCCGTTCAAGAACCTGTTGAGCGCGGACACACTGACCGGAAGATATCTGAAACAATCTGTTTCGATCAAAAGTAATTTTCGTCCTCCCAATGGAAAACTTCCGATCAAGAATGCAAAAGCCAACAACTTGGAGAACGTGAGCGTGGACATCCCGAAGGGTGTACTCACCGTGATCACAGGAGTGGCAGGTTCGGGAAAAAGTTCGCTAATTCATCAGACCTTTCTTCGTCAACACCCCGACTGCATTGTGATCGACCAATCCCCTGTAGGTATTTCGAGCCGGTCCAATCCCGGCACATATACCGGCATCATGGACGAGGTGCGAAAGGCATTCGCGGCCGAGAACAAGGTGAGCCCTGCCCTGTTCAGCTTCAATTCGGAAGGCGCCTGCGAGAACTGCCAGGGATTGGGCGTGATCTACACGGAGATCCCCGCGATGGGCGAGGTCAAGTCTCCTTGCGAGATCTGCGAGGGCAAACGATTTAAAGAGGAAGTGCTGGAACACAAGCTCAACGGAAAATCTATCAACGATGTGCTGGAAATGACGGTCAAGCAGGCGCTCGAATACTTCAAGCTCGAAAAAATCACGAGCAAGCTACAGGCCATGAGCGACGTAGGCCTCGATTACCTGACGCTGGGCCAGCCGTTGAGCACGCTCTCCGGCGGCGAGTGTCAGCGCATCAAACTGGCGAGTGAACTGCACAAACAAGGCAGCGTCTATGTGCTGGATGAGCCCACAACCGGTTTACACATGTCTGATCTCAGTCATCTGCTGGAAATCATGAACCGCCTCGTTGACGCCGGCAACACTGTTATTGTGATCGAGCACAACACGAGAGTGATCAAAAATGCAGACTGGGTCATCGATATGGGCCCCGAAGGTGGCACCAAAGGCGGCAAGGTCATGTTCGAAGGCACGCCCAAGCAACTGCTCACTGCAAAGAATTCGCTGACCAGCGAGTACATGCGGAATTAACGCGATGGGCCAATTGATTTTCGGATTCACCATTGAGGTTGCATTCCGTGAGGTCAGCCTTCGGGGAGCAAATAGTAGTCTGGCTTGTCATGGGCACGTGAATCGGGTAGATTTAAATCGATTCGATTGGAATAAGAAGGCCTCTCCAGGTTTTTGCTGTGATCTCTTTTCGACCCAGGAGTCTTTCTGAGTACATCGCCAGTCCGTGTGCTGGTAGTAGATGACTTTGAGCCTTTCCGATCTTTCGTTTGTTCATTGCTGAAAAGAAATCCGGAAATGCAGGTCATCTGCGAAGTGGGCGACGGCCTGGAGGCCGTTCAGAAAGCGGTAGAACTTAATCCCGACCTTATTCTCCTCGACATCGGTCTCCCAACACTGACTGGCATCGATGCCGCTCGACAGATTCGCCAGCATCTCCCGAATGCAAAAATACTTTTCCTGACTCAAGAATCCTCTGACGACGTGGTGCAAGAAGCTTTTCGCTTGGGGGCACAAGGCTATGTTGTGAAAGCCCGCGCCGGCACCGAGCTGCCCCCGGCGATCGAGGCCATCATGCGGGGCGAGAAGTTTGTCGGCAGCGGAGTGACGGATCATTCTTCGACCGCTGCGACTGCTGCACGGATTCCCGGACGACCGAGCTCTGTCGAGATTGTCGGCTCATCCGCCTCGCCGACATCGCGCAAGACGCCGAGCCCTTGCTGCCACGAGCTTCTACTCTATTCGACGGATGAGTCGTTCCTGGAAAGGTCGACTCGCTTTATTGCCGCCGCACTCAACGCCAGGAATTCAGTTATTGTTCTGGCAACGGAGCCGCATCTGGCCGAACTTCGCCGGACATTGCGGGAAAATGAAGTGGACGTTGCAACTGCCGTTGCAGAGGGGCGCTATGTTCCTCTGAATGCTGCCAACGCGCTCTCGACATTTATGGTAAACGGTTTGCCTGACCCTGTGCGTTTCTTTGAGAGAGTTGGCAGCGTTGTTACGGCGGCACTCAGAGCAGCGAAGGGGGAGCCTCCGCGCGTGATGGCTTACGGGGAAATGTCCCCCCTTTTACTGGCCGAAGGCAAGGCAAACGCTGCGGTTGCCGTCGAGCGGCTCACTAGCGAATTAATCCAAGGCTACGATCTTGATATTCTTTGCACCTATCCGGCACGCAGTATCAGGGGCCAGGAAGACCGACAGATCTTCGAAAGAATATGTGCGATGCACTCGACCGTCTATGAGGATCAAAAAGCGATCTAGCGGACTCGCAGACTAAAGTTCCCTCCATTTCAGGCCCGACAGGAACACTACGGAAGAAAAACTGGCGCGCGACGCTGCATGCTGCTCCGGCAGACCCGAAAATTACGTTTGCCCGTTCAAGTTCTACATATAAAAGTTCGCGTGGCCGGGGTGTGTTCGCACACCGCCCGACCACGCGAGGTAACAACCGCCGAAGAGCTCGCGCCGTTTTGCAAGCTCCCGGCTCATGAAGCTAGTCGATTAGTTCTGTGGTTTTGGCTTGGCTCCTGCTCCTCCGACTTTGGGGCTAAGCAAGGTTAGTGAATCTTCGGCGTTAAACGGGTACTGGCGAACGGACTGTTGTCCAGTGCCGCTGAGAGTTATATCCACACGTCGGTTTTGTGCCAGCGTGACAATCTGAAGGTTATTGAGAATCTTGTCCTTGTTTTCCTGGCTCAAGTTGGGATGCTGTTCAACCAGTTCTTTCACTTCATCAGGAGTCAGATTTTGTTCTTCTCCCAGTGCTTTTACTTCAATGTTCCTTTCCGGAATGCCCTGTGAAACCAGGAAGCGCCTTGTGATTTCGACGCGTCGTTCGGAGAGGGATTGATTGTAGTCATTCGTCCCGCGGCGGTCCGCATGGCCCTCGAGGACTAGATGTGCATCCGGCTTGGTGGCGAGATACTCCTTGAAGTCGTTTGCAAGCGAGGTAAGAGTTTTTTCCTGACTTTCAATGAGGCCCGAGTCCGGATTCGCTGGCAACGGTAGGGCCGTTGGGAAATAAATGCTGCGAAGGGCCAGCCTGACTTCCACGGGCGTGGGAGCAGGAGGCGCTTCTATGGTGAATTGTGCAGTGCAGTCTACGGCGCCGCCGCGTCCGTCATCGACGCGTCCCGTCACTGTGTAGTTTCCAGCCGTCACACCTGTGGTATCAACCTGAACGTCCGAGCCCGTTCCGACGACTTGGCCACCGTTCGCTTTCCAAGTGAACGTAAGCGGGTCGTTGTCAGGGTCGCTCGCCGTGGCAGTGATTTTGATCCGGTCACCCGGATGAGCCGAGCTTGGATCCGCGGAGCAGGACATGACCGGCGGTCGATTGGGCCGCGGTTCTACGTGGGCATCCGCCGAGCAACTCGTCACGCCGCCGCGCCCGTCGTCCACACGCACAGTAACTGTGTAGGAGCCAACCGCAAGGCCGGTGGAACTCCAGCGGACTTGCGCGCCGGCGCCATCCACCGTACCTCCGGTGGCAGTCCAAGTGTAGGTTAGAGGATCATTGTCCGGATCGCTGGCGTCCGCGCGCACTTCGACGGCATCACCCGAGCCAGCGTAAACGGATGCTGGAGTTGCCGAGCAGGAAGCTACTGGAGGCCGATTCGGCGGTGGAGGAGCGGCACCACCAAAGCGGAATAGGAGTCCCCCTTGGTAGCGGAAGTTGCTTTGGTTGTTGTTGCCACCGGTAAAGCCGGTGCCAAAGCGCGTCAGCAAGTAATCGACCTGCAGTGGCCGAATGGCAAATGACCTGGTGATGGGGATATCGATACCGCCGCCGATGATGAAATCCCACGCGTTATTGCTGGGTGATCGGCTTGCAGAGATGCAACCGATGGTAGCTCCGCACTCCGAGAAGAGACTCCCATAAAGATTGGAGTGTGCTCCGCCAAACATGGTTTCAATAAACGGCTCGAAATGTCTGGTCCGGAATTTCACGATCGGGCCGATATTGTAGGTGAAAAGATTGCCTGTCGCGGTGAGCGTGCAATTCACCGCACCAAGACATGCCGGGTTCCCCGCAGGAATAATTATGTTGTGCGAAAGGTCGCCGTAGCCCGCAAACTCAGTCTGAATTCCAATATGCTTGTTGAAGTAAAAGGCCCCGCCGCCGCCGCCCCCGTTGAGGGAGAATGGTTGAATGATGTTGTTGTTCTGAGGATTGGCGTGGATATACGAATAATCGATCGAAATCTCAGCCTTGGGACTATCCTGGGCAAACGCTACGGCCCCACACAGCAGAACAATTCCAAAAACAATCGCGCTCCTGATCTTCATGTCTGTGCTCCTCATGTCTCACCGGCGAATGGCCTGAGTGTGTGAGCAATACTGGGAAGGCTCATTCACAACGAGGCTGCCAAATCGCCAAGTGAGGACTTCTTCTCCATGATCTCCGTGAAGACTTTTTCATGGTGCCAACAAAATACGTTGAACACGGATTCGACGAGTACTGTCAATAGTGCCAGCGCTGTACATGTATTGCGTGATTGCATCGGCGGAATCTCTCTTCAAAGCTCTCAGAAGCGGAATAAAACTCCGCCTTGGTATCTGAAGTTGCTCTGGTTGTTGTTACCGCCGGTAAAGCCTGTGCCAAAGCGTGTAAGCATGTAATCGACCTCCACTGGCCGAATGGCGAATGATCTGCCAATCGGGATATCGATACCGCCGCCGATGATGAAATCCCATGCGTTATTGCTGGGTGATCTGCTTGCGGAGACGCAACCGATTACAGCTCCGCATTGCGAGAAGATACTCCCATAAAAATCGGTGTGTGCTCCGCCAAACATGGTTTCAATAAACGGCTCGAAATGCTTGGCCCGGAATTTCACGATCGGGCCGACATTGTAGCTGAATAGGTCGCCTGTCGCGCTGAGCGTGCAATTCGCCGCACCAAGACATGCCGGGTTCCCCGCAGGAATAATTATGCTGTGCGAAAAGCTGGCGTAACCGTTAAATTCCGCCTCAATTCCAATGTATTTGCTGAAGAAAAAGGCCCCGCCGACGCCACCCCCGTCGAGGGAGAATGGTTTAATGATGTTGCTATTCTGAGGATGGGCGTCGAGATACGAATAAACGATCGAAATCTCAGCCTTGGGGCTATCCTGGGCAAACGCTACGGCCCCACACAGCAGAACCATTCCCAAAACAATTGCGCTTCTCATCTTCATTTTTATGCTCCTTTTGTCTTTTCGGATTATTGCCTGAACGTGCGAGCAACCCTGGGAGGGCTCATTCACAGCGAGGCTGCGAAATCGCCAAGTGAGGACTTCTTCTCCATGATTTCCGTGCTGAAGTTCTCATGGTAGGTACAAGCTACGTTGAACAGAGGGCCCCCGCGAACTGTCAATAGTTCCAGCGAACGAAATATTCCTCGGAGCGAGCGTGGCCGTACGGGCTAGTTTTGGCCGACTCTTAAGCTCGGGGCTCGGTCCCGAATCATTTGTAGAAAAAGTATCGAAGAATTTTTTCTTGTGCTGTCCTGGCCAAGCTACGTGCAGCGGTGCCTGTGGAGAGAGTGGTCTGAAGGACTAGCGCGAAGAGTTTGCCGGTCCGGCCCCCCCTTTGTCCCCCTACTGTAAGAATTGACAGATGCAATCATCCGCCGCTCCGCATAGATACAGGGGAGGTGTACCATGCTCACTTTGCCCTCGATCTCGAAGCATCCGGCAGCGAGTCTCGACGGGCGCCCGTTGGGATTCAAATTCCTCCTCAAGAACGTTCTGAGCATTCCCTCTGGATGGGGTGCCGATCCTCTTCAGGCTTGCAAACCCAAATAGCTGTCTCAATGGGGACCTTTGCATCATCTAAATCACCCGGAGAATAAAATGTGGCTTGTTAAAGCGATTGCTGCACAGAGAATTCGAAAGCTCCTGTCGATTGCATTGCCTTTAGTATTCCTGGTGTTCTTGCTGGAATCTCCGGCATGGCCGTGGCAACACGCAATGCCGGATATGGAGAACATGCCGGGAATGAATCATGCCGGGATGAGTGGCTCTCCCGCCCCGGAAGACCCCGCCGTCGCGGCAAAGCGGTTAGCCGACAAAAGTGAAAGTGAGTTCAATCACCACCTGGCGGGATTCTTTGTAGTTCTCGCAGGCATTTTCATTTTCGGCGAGGACAGTCTTGCGAAGCGCTGGTCCCTTTTCCGTTACGCCTGGCCGATGTGCTTTTTGGCGGCCGGACTCTTTCTTCTGGTCTTTAGTGATACGGAGATTTGGCCTTTTGGTCCTCAGAGCCCATGGTTTGCAATCACCCACAACATGGAAGATCTGCAGCACAAGCTTTTCGCTCTTATCCTTTTATCTCTTGGGTATGTGGAATTCGAGAGAACTCGAGGCCGACTCAAGGCAGCCTGGACCGCGTGGTTCTTTCCAGTGGTGGGTATGGCGGGAGCGATTCTCCTGCTTTTTCACGTACACGGGGGAAACATGCAGGCACCCAATGCCATGGAGACCATGGAACACATTCAGAAAGAACACTTGTTGTTTGCATCGGCAGGCTTTGGAATTGCCCTTACCAACGGGTTAGCTGAAACGCGCTCAAGGTGGAAGCATATTTACGAGAATGCCTGGCCGTTGCTCTTGATCGTTCTTGGAATTCTTCTGATGTTTTACACGGAATAATAAACGGATCGTCCAAATATGTTCCACCTCCAGCGATAGCAGAGTTGGAGCGCCAGCGCAGGGTACACTTGATTGCCGATTTCATCCGCTTGGGGCCCCGGGACGAACTGACGTCCTGCGCTCTTGCGAATCTCGGGAGAATCAAGCAGACCGCCGAATTTAAACCACAAATCCAGAGGAGTGAGTCCCACTCGGAGAGGTGCACGGACGCGGCATCGAACAGCCGGTTGTCTAGCTGTCATTATTGCCAGTCCCAGGGCGGTGCAGCAGTATCTTATTGTCCTGCTGCATAACATCAGCAGAACATCCTTTATAATGAAGCTGAATCCGAGGCCTTATGCCTTGCAAGAAATGCGGGTCGCAACATCAGACAGAGTTAAGCGCGGAGATTAATTTGCACTTTCCGGGATATTCTGGCGTGGAAAAGCCGGCGATACTCATATTCCCGAAGCTTTTCGTTTGTTTGGAATGCGGTTATTCGGAATTTTCTGTTCCGGAGAACGAATTGCCGCTCCTGAACAGGCTATCCGAAAAGAAGACGCAAGCGTTTTGAGCCACCTTTTCATCCTGATGAATGGCTGAGTGCTCAGCGCAGATCGCTCCGAATGGCTTGCCTCTAAGCTCTTCGTTCATTGGGTACGCACAGTGCAAGTAAAAAAAGCACTCTTGAGCGAGTTCGTTCCACAACTTCTCAAGTTCGATGGCGGCCTGCATTCTTCCTTCTGCGCAAAGAAGTGCAACCATTTCTCCGAAGACAACCGCCCTCTTGTGTCTGGATTCGGCAGCAACCGCCGCGGAACGAACGAGTCTTCCCACTGTGGCCAGGAAGCGCTGTTTGTTAGGTCCTGAACTTTCCATGAATGCCGAGAGCACTTCGGATGCATCCAGAGAGATATAACGCCCTTGGGCGATTGCAGCAGCGGTGTCGAGATTACACGCTTGCAATCGCAAAAGGAGACTCTGCCGGTGTGACTCAGTCGCAACGACGATAACGGAATTTTCGGATCTCAGCGCAGCTTCGATAGTGCGAGTGAGGCTATCCAGAAGAAACGTGTCATCAGAATAGAATTGAACTTCATGGCAGTAAGGACGCGGCGTTTTTCCCGCTGAGAGCAGAGCCTGCGAGGCGACAATCTCGTCAGGACCATGGCCAAGACGGCTTGGGATTCTTGCGTCAGCAAGACCGACCGAATATTGCCTCGTCACTCCACGACTGACGAATTGCTTGCCCTGCATCACGGCCTCAATAGCCGGCGACAGCTCGGTGCCGGCGCGGGCTTTCACAACGTAGCCTCGTGCCCCCAAGCTCAAAGCTTCTTGCACCACGTCGTCAGAGGATTCCTGGGTCAGGAAAAGGATTTTTGCATTTGGGACGAGCTGGCGGATCTGTCGAGCGGCTTCGATGCCCGTCATTGTGGGGAGGCCGATGTCGAGCAGAATCAGGTCCGGATTAAGTTCTACCGCTTTCTGAACGGCTTCCAGGCCGTCGCCCACTTCGCAGATGACCTGCATTTCCGGATTTCTCTTCAGCAATGAGCTAACAAAGGATCGGAAAGGTTGGAAGTCATCCACCACCAGCACCCGAACGCATGGAGCGATTCGTTCATCAATCATAGATGTTCCTTGCGAAGTGGAGCGATTCCCATTTTCGTGACGAAAGGCAAATCTGTGGGAGCACCAAGGAAATGCCGAGGGAGATTCTAAAGGACTGTGCTCTTTCGTCAAGTCGTGCGGACAGAGATTTCCACAGTCTTTCCAACGGGCTGTTTCACCGGGAACCGGATGGACGTTTCTCCAAGCTGATCGTGCAATTTTGCGTGGAGCACTTGTCTCGGCTCGGAGAAGTTTCTGCTGAGCGCGACCATCTCTTGCTAACTGGATTTAGTTGGCAGGCAGAATTCCCCAGAAGATTCCCAAGGCGCAAGCTGGCGAAAAACGATGGAAGGCTGTCAATGCTGACAGTTCACTGCGCGATGGGCTTGCTCATACAGTGAAATCAGGTGGTAGCCGATACGAAACAAATCGGCACCGTCCACCAACGCCGTTATTTTGCAAACGCTTGATAGCCCTCAATTCTTTATCCAAGCGACGGCGGCGCGGCGCTATCTCCACGGCGCGAAGAGGATCGCAGAGGTGATCTTGCACTCAGGGGCCCGAAGGACTCTTTAAGTAGCGGCGACTCCCTCCGGCAAAACAAGGAAACCAGTTGGCTTCCCACAGCTGACTCTGCCTTCCCTATCAATTTACGCGCGCATATATCGAGGCGCGTGTTCATGGACTTTGTTCAGGAAACCGAGCGACTTCAAGAATCGAGGACGTTCCCCCACACAAGCGCAATCAGGTCTGTTGATTCGGGAGACACACAATTCTGAACAAGTGCAGAGGGGCCAATGACGAAAAGAAGTTGGGCGGCCATTTTAGTGATCAGCAGCGGATTACCATGGTGCGCAGGATTCTCGTCAGCGCAGGCTGTGTCCGCTCAACAAGTCCAGGGAGCTGGAAGCCCACAAGGACCGACCTTTTTAGACACGGGTTTGCAGATAGAACGAGGAAGCGTTAGTCCTGAGAAACGGCAACTCATCACGTCCAACTTGAAATTTATGGATGCCGGCGCAGGAAAGTTCTGGCCGAGCTACGAGGAGTATGCGGCGGAGTTCATGCAGGTAGATGATGATGAGTACGCCGCCCTGGGGCGATACCTCCAAGACTACGGTGGTTTGAGCGACGATCACTCCTTCCCTGGTAGCGCGAATTCGCCGAGACCTCAGGACATTCCTCCGCGTTCTTCCAGACGCTTCCACTGGCTGCCTGCGATCCGCGAGTCGCTTCTTTACACGGGGATCATGCACTCGTTTGACATTACGACGCAGGCAGGCACTCGGGACGCCCTCAACGGCCACTGGTTCCGAAATTACACTCGCTCGGTTTCCGAACTTCGTGGTTGGAGCGACAGCGACAAATTCATGGCGCCTTATGTTGGACATCCTATTGAAGGCTCGATCTTCGGCTATATAGAGCGGCAGAATGACCCGGAATACCGCCGCGTTCAGTTGGGCGATGGGCGTGATTATTGGGTAAGTATGCTGCGATCGATGGCTTTCTCGGCGGTGTGGCACACGCAATGGAAAATTGGTCCTGCCAGCGAGGCCTCGATCGCGAACGTCATGCTGCACGCTTCCCCGGGTTTCATCACGCTCGTCGACACTCCCACGCTCGGCTTCTGCACGATGCTGGCCGAGGATGCGGCCGATCGCTACCTGATCATTGGCCTCGAGAATCGTTCGACCAATCGAGCGTTGATCATACTAGCGCGCAGCTTTTTGAATCCTGGCCGCACTTTCGCAAACATGATGGCTTTCAAGGCTCCCTGGGCGCGTTCCACTCGTTTGGGTCTGTTTGGCGAGAGCTATGAAGTGAGGAAGCAATGGGTGGAAGACTTCAAAAGCGGTAACGGGGAAAAGCCATTCGAGTTCGTGCGCGATGCCTACAAACCAGCCGGGGTGGAATTCAAGCACGACTATCCGCTGGAAGCCCCCATTGAGCTCGCCGCTTTCCCCGAGTATGAAACATTTCTCGGCGGTGGAAGCTGCATCGGCGGCGGCGGTACAGGGGCCGCGCGAATCAGTCCGGCTTGGCAGGTCGTGGCGGAAGTAAACGGATGCTTGATCATGCATCAGCCCGCCTACTACATGAGTGCGGATTCCCTTTCGTATTCCGGCGGATTGCGATGGACTCCCCGCGCGGCCCATCGCTTTTCGCCCTACGCCCAGCTGAAATTCGGGGGAAGAAAAGTCACCTACGAAATCGATAATCTGGCCCTCAAAGAACAGTTGACCGAGGAATGGAATGATGGAAATGGGACACTCCCTCACTATCCGCTGCGCAGTGCGTGGTCCACAGAGTGGGCGCAGAATGGGCCGATGCTCTCTGCGGGAGGTGGGCTTGATGTGGTGATTACTCGTCCTTTCGCCTGGCGTGTTCTCAACGTGGAGTACACTCACACATGGATCGACAATGTTGCAGGCATTCATCCCCAGAATGGTCTTTCCATCACTACGGAAGCTGTGGTGCGCATCGGCACTTGGTGATTCAGCTTGCTGAGCCTGTGGAGAAGAGACTACCAAACCGGCGATGAGTGACGCGCGGAGGGCATGGCAGGACTTCGCTCGACGCGCTTAGTGGGGGTTTTCTCCAGCACGAAAACGCCGACTTCAAGAATTTTTTTCCGGCGTTCGCGCAGTTCTCGTTATGTTGGAGTTTACGTCGGCAACGGAGGCTCAATCGTTCGTGCCGTTGCGCTGGCGGAGTATGCAGCGAAAGCCGATGTGGGTCATCGAAGTTTCCACCATCTGCGGTTGGCGGGCGGCCGGGCGGTAACGCAAGCAATAGTTAGGGGCGCACAAGTGTGAGCCGCCCTTGACGACTTTTCGAGGAATGCGAAACTGCGGTTGCGCGGGGTCGTAGCTTTTCTCAGGCGACAGAACGCGCGGATTTACTGATGGCGCGCAACAGGATCTAACGACCTCGTCGGCGTGCCGAGGAACGTACCAATCGGCGGTCCACTCCCAAACGTTCCCAGCCATGTCGTACAACCCATATCCGTTCGGAGGGAAAGCGCCGACAGGCGAGGTTCCTTCATAGCCATCCTGGACGAGATTTTGCCAGGGGAAGTCGCCTTGCCATGTATTGGCGAGCATCTTTCCACCGGGCGAGTGTTCGTTGCCCCAAGCAAATTCCGCCCCATCGATGCCGCCGCGCGCAGCGAATTCCCATTCGGCTTCTGTCGGCAGCTTCTTCCCTGCCCATTTTGCAAAAGATTGCACATCATCAAAAGCAACATGCACCACTGGATGTTGTTCGATGGCATTGAGTGAACTATCAGGGCCAAACGGGTGACGCCAATTCGTGCCTGGTACCCACGCCCACCAATTCCGATAGTCGCGTAGGTTGACGGGCCCAGCCGTTTTACGAAACACCATCGAACCCGGGGCCAGATTCTCCGCCGGGGCTCCGGGGTAATCTTCGGGCTTCAAAGGGCGCTCTGCGACAGTTACATAGCGGGTTTCGTCGACAAATTTTTGGAACTGCTCGTTCGTAACGGTATGACGATCCATCCAAAAACCGCCCACGCTGACCTCGTGTACCGGGCGCTCTTCGGGGTAGAACGCTTCCGATCCCATGCGAAAGGTTCCGCCGGGAATCCAAACCATGTTGGGATAGGGCGGGGTTTGGATATCCGGGGCACGAGACCCCACACCGAGTGCGGAAATAGTTTCCCTATCAGAGATAGCCATAAGTGCCTCCCGAAAGCGTGCGTTGCGCCCTTTTCAATTTACGATGCCACTGAAGAGTAGAGAGCTCGTTGATTGCTTTGACGCAGACTATTCAGCTGGCTTCGCGAACGCCTAATTCCGTCTCGCCGGTACGCCGCCGCGCCAGCTGGGAGTCCGGCGCGGCGGCGTACAACAAGCCTGGCTTTCAAGCGTGTGCGCTGGCGGCCTTGGCTGCAGCTTTACCACCGGAGGCGGCAGCTGCCATTTTTTCCAGTGCTTGATCAATGGTGAAAGACGCCGCCTTCTGACGCGGCGGGAATTCCTTGAACGTCTCCAAGAACGGCGTCACAACGGCCTGCGCCGCCATGATCATGTAGGCCTTGGACAGATACCAATCGTAGTAAGTATTCGAAGTGATGTCGGCGCGCTCGTAGGGATCTGTTCGAAGGTTGTAGAGCTTGGGGCATCGGAGTGTAGTAAAAGGGTCCATCCAGATTCTCAGGGTCCCTTCGCAACGCTGCTCCATGAAGACAGCCTTCCAGTTTTCGCAGCGCACGGCGACGAGGTTACCGTCGTCGTCAAAATAGATAAGCCCCCGGCGTGGGCTCTTCTTGTCCTTGCCAGTTAGGTAAGGCAACAAGTTATAGCCGTCGATGTGTACCTTAAAGGTTTTGTCGCCGGCCTTGTGACCCTTCTTGAGCTTCTCAACGATATCGGGTTCGCCGGCCATGGCCAGGAATGTCGGTAGCCAGTCGTGGTGCTGCACGATCTCATTGGAAACGACACCAGCCGGAATCTTGCCAGTCCAGCGTACCAACTCAGGAATGCGAAAGGCGCCTTCCCAATTTGTGTCTTTTTCACTGCGGAAGGGAGTCATGGCGCCGTCTGGCCAGGTATTCATGTGTGGCCCGTTATCAGTGCTGTACACGACTAAGGTGTCTTCCGCGATGTCCAGCTTGTCCACGAGGTCCAGCAGCTGACCGACATTCTTGTCGTGGTCAATCATAGTGTCGTGGTAGGGAGACTGGTGTTCGCCGGCTTGCCCGAGGCTGCTCGGCTTGGTGTGGGTCCGACAGTGCATGTGGGTGAAATTAACCCAACAGAAAAATGGCGTGCCGGCCTTGGTTTGCCGTTTAATGAAGTCGCAGGCAGCATCTGCAAAGTCGTCATCGCAGGTCTCCATTCGCTTCCGGGTAAGCGGGCCGGTATCCTTGATCTTCTGCTTACCAACTCTGCCCCAGCGAGGCTCTTCCGTCGGGTCGTCCTTGTCGGTCGCAAAGCAGTGCAGAACCCCGCGGGGTCCGAACTGTGCCTTGAACTTGGGATCCTTCGGATAGTCTGGGTCTTCTGGATCCTCCTCGGCGTTGAGGTGATAGAGGTTGCCGAAGAATTCGTCGAAGCCGTGAACGGTCGGCAGAAACTTGTTCTGGTCGCCCAGATGGTTCTTGCCGAACTGCCCCGTCGCATAACCGAGGGGCTTGAGTAGTTCGGCGATAGTCGGGTCTTCGGCTTGCAGTCCCACGGGGGCGCCGGGTATGCCGACCTTAGTCAGGCCAGTGCGATAGCCGCTTTGGCCGGTAATAAAGGATGCGCGGCCAGCCGTGCATGATTGCTCGCCGTAGGAGTCCGTGAACATCATGCCTTCCTTGGCGAGGCGGTCAATGTTCGGGGTCTTGTATCCCATCACGCCGTGGCTGTAACAACTGAGGTTGTTGATGCCGATATCGTCGCCCCAGATGACGAGGATGTTGGGTTTTTTGTGTGCGGTGGCCATGCGATCTCCTTTAGGTGGCAACATGCTTGCGGCTCGAATTGAACAGGAATGCCTTACGAACCGGCGCTGCGGCGCGAGACTTTCCTCATCGCTGTTAAAAACTTACGAAGTTCGTGCGCCTGTATTCGTCTTGTTGAAGCAACGACAAGCTATCCGCGCACATGCATTCTCGTAACTGGCAAGTCTTACAGGTCTCGAGGAAGTAGCTGAGTGGATGCAGCGGCCTTGGGTTCGCCACGTTCGTCCTTCATTTTGAAACCCTATATTTTGGCAATTGGTCTGGCGACCGGTGAGACGCCGACCACTTTGCGATGCGATTTACCGGGCCGCGGATGAGAAGGTAAGGAATGAATCCGAGAACGAGAGCGACAATCACTGCTTCACCGATGTGGAATGTCCGAAGCTCTATGTACTGATATACGGCGTCCATGACGATTGCGAATAGCATAACCCTGGCTACAGACTTCAGTCCCTCCTTGAGCAGTTCCGCACGACGGCCGGGAGTTGTGAAGATCGACCAGAAATAGGGCGGCTGATTCGTACGGGCATCTTTCAATCCATCCCGGATGCCTTGGATCATGGCCATCCCTGGCTGCAGATATAAACGGAATTGCATCGGTCCGCTAATTCGGCCGATCAAATCGTGAACGATGCGCTGCAAAGTACTGTCCATTGTGTAACCTCACTTCCTGCTTCGCGCCCTAGCAGAGCGCCCGCCGGGTTGCGCTGCCCGCCCTTCGCCGAATTCGTTTCGCAGGCGAAGCTTTCCGGGTACACCCAACGAATTCTTTGCACATTTGGTGCAGCTGCTTCAAAGGGTTGAAGCTGTCTCTCAGCTCGCGAAACGGTTCGGTCTCTTTAGCGTCGATTCCCGCAGTACGCACAGACATAAAATTCGAGCGATGGCCACTCTATCGTCTTGATGGATAACGGGGACGATGGTTCGGGAAATTACGTTCCAGTTGTCATTCAATCTGATGGGAATCACCGGTTGGATATTCATCGTATAGCCAAAGCCGTTTTGTTTAGGCCCCATCCCGAAGTCGAAGTTGCTTTGGAGCGAAATACTAATCAGTAATGCCAATGGATTGGCAAGTTGCTTGGCAAGCTCCACGCTGTCACTCGTAGACGGCTGCGAAGATGAGCTTGCCTGGGGCACGTCAGGAACTGGCGCAAAGACCCCGGCCTCCGATGAATTATCCTGGCCAGAGGTGGCGGAAGGAGTTCTTGCGGGCACTGTGGACATAGATCTAAAGAAATTGGGGCGCCAAGACGATCCCCAGGAGTTGCGTCCAAAATACTTAGAGACAATCAAGAGCGAACATGAAAGCGAGGGAATGCTCGGAGGCAAAGCCACCTCGGCAGGACCCCAGGTTTCCTGATGGGGTAGAGGGAGGACTGTCCACACAGGCATGCAGCTTCTGTCACTCTGCAGATGCTGAAATTCGACTTCTCTCGTTGAAGAGCTCGTTCGCTGCGCGCCCCACGAATGAAGCGCGGGCGCGGGAGCAGTCTGGCCAAAAACAGTACCCGTCCCGAAAGCAAGCCCAAAGCTGCTTAACAAAAAAGTGAAAAGCAGGCGAGTCATGCAAAGTACGCTTCCATGGCCATCCCTCAGTTTGCTCGGACCGCCGCGTGAATTAAGGGTGTGCGAGTGGCACGTGATGGCGGCTGGCATGGCGCATCATCGATTCGCGAGCGCTGAGCCACAACTGTCAATCCTGACAGCGAGGTTGAACAGTGAACGCAAAACTGATCATCGAGATGGCCGTTCGGACCCAGGGCATGAGCGCACGTTCGTGAGCCAGCTAAGATCGATCCAAGGCCAAGTCCGTGCTGTCGAGTTTTAGAATTTCGGCACTCAAAATTTCTCCTTTCCCGTCGCCTTCTCCTGGTCCTTCCAGCTCCTCAAGCGCGCCGGCACGCGCGCGTAGGTTAAGTCGGAGATCCCGGCGGTTCCCCGTATTTTTCCAAGTCCTTTTCGAGGAAGAAGTTCAGAAATGTGCGTATCAGACCGATAGCGGAGAGCTGTCCGATGTCGGTCCAAGTTGGCGCTATGGCGGTGCGGACTATGTCGGCTGCTAACTCAAACTCAAGTCCGAGTAAGAGCCAAATACCGAAGCGCAACCAGATGGACTTTCGTCTGCCGATTTTCGGCCCGACTCCAATGAGACTGCTCGCGATGCCCCACAGTGCCTCGAGCGCCCCGATCGCGATGATCACCGCAGCGCTGGCTTCAACCAGGAGCGCGATAGATGTGGCAACGCTCTTGAGTAACGCTTCCATTGACGATCCCCTATGAAAAGCGGATGGCGCTGTCCTACTCAGACGAGATCACGACGGTTCTATCGGAGGATTGTTCGAGAAGCATCGATGATGAGTAACTGTCAAAGCTGCCGGTACCGGGAAGAGTGCGAAGCAAAATCGCGCGAACAAAGCAGAAGTAAAAGCCTGGTCTGTTCTCGAATGGACCTATAGATCTCAGACCAAACGCTCACGCAATCCTGGCGGGTTCCGGGTGCTCCGGCGCTCTGTTCTGGCATGGAATAGACGTGCTCTCGGCACTCAAATTCCTGCCGACGAGGGAGCTGGCCGGCGTTTTGGAGGCCCGCACGTCTTTGCTGGCTTGCCGACACTCCGCGAGAACCACCGCCGGCGTAATTTTCTGCAGCACCTTGAGACCAACGTACAACACTGCCGCATCATCCATTTGCCCGATCACCGGAATGAAGCTGGGAATAAGCTGAATCGGGCTGAAGATGTAGCCCACTGTACAGGCTGCTACCACTTTGCCGTACCACGGCACCTTAGGATGCTTCATCAAGAGAGAAACCAAACGGATCTGACTGCGAAGCCACACGTAACGCTGCTTCCAAGTGTCAGCCTCTGCGTCGATTCGGCGCTTAAAAATGTTTCGCTCAGACTTACCATCGCTGGCTTGCCCTTGCAGCTCAATGGGTATCGAATTTAGTCCGCTCACAAAGCTCCATACACGCGAGCGTAATAATCCTGACTCGGCTGCACCACTGTCACTGTGCACAGCGGAGCATGGTTTTAGGCCGCGGCCGGGCGGATGGACCCTCAATTGGGCTGCCCAAACGTGAAACCATAGTTGCGCTTTCATCCTCCGAGGCTTTTCGTTTGGCCTTCGCCCTTTTGCATAAATATTCTCAGTCCCGCGTGGGAGCATCGAGCTCAACCGCTGTGAATCTCTATGTTTCTGACTGTGACGTGTTTTGCCTGGTATTCGCCCAATCCCAGAACGGATTCACTCTCCCAAGCTGAAGATCCTGGCTGTGTCATGCCGGCATGTCTCCTATTCCTGCACAAACTTGGTCCCGGCGGGATCCGGGCGTTCTGCCAATAAGTACCAAGTCGGGAAAATCACCCCTCACTTCGCTGTCGGTTATGGCAGTCCTTAGGCTGTTAGTTCTTCCAGTTGATGCGCGAGGTAGCATTGTGTGCAATACTGCTCCCCACATTTATCCTCCAAGTTGCGAAGGAGCGGGTGTTGGGAAACCAGGAGGTTCAGAATGGGAAAAGCACGGATATTACTTGCCGATGACCATACGCTGATTGTGGAAGCATTTAAAACGCTTCTTGAGCCTCAATTTGAGATCGTAGGCATGGTCTCTGATGGACGCAAACTTCTCCAAGTTGCGCCATCGCTGAAGCCTGACGTAGTTCTCATCGACATCGGCATGCCGATGCTCAACGGGATCGACGCAGGACGACAGCTTAAAAAGATACTTCCTTCTGTAAAGCTAATCATACTCACGGTGAATGAAGACTACGAGTTGGCGGTCGAAGCGCTACGTGACTGGGCATCGGGGTATCTGCTCAAAAATTCGGCCGGCTCAGAATTGGTGAAGGCCATCGGGGATGTGTTGAAGGGCAAACAGTATGTCACCCCGCGTATCGCAAAACGACAGCTCGAAGAGTTCATTCGCGATCCCCGCCCGACACGCGCCAAGAGCTTGACAGCGAGGCAGCGAGAAGTGCTCCAGCTACTTGGTGAGGGTCGAAGCATGAAAGAAGCAGCTGCAGAATTGCAGGTCGCAACTCGCACGGTGGCGTTCCACAAATATCGGATCATGGAAGAGTACGGTTTGAGGACGAATTCCGATCTGGTGAGATTTGCGATCAAACAGCACGTCTTAAGTGCGGTCTGACTTTGGCGGAGTCAAGAGAGTCTTGGCGGATGGTCAAACCTGAAAAGCGCTATTCTCAATCATTGTGTTGAGTCCCTATCTCCTCAGCGGGAAGATGGGGTGTATTCCCTGCCCTCCTCGAAAATAAACTATCCCCATTTCGTGTGGGTGCTCAGCCCACAAGCCTGATTACGATTCGCGCTGAAACACGGCCAATTTCTCGGCTACATTCTCGGTATCTATTGCTGTGATCTCGCGCAATCCACACTGCCGTAAGGTGGTGGCTTGGGTAAATACATCTAAGGTTGAACTGTCAGATTTCCTGTGGTGGGTTTATCAGCTCCCCCTCCCAACCAGAGTCTTCCCGGAGGCGGTCGGGCGGGGGAGCAGCTTCACTTCATCCAGCGACGCCGAGGGTGCGCTTGTTACTTTTCCTCCACAACTGTCAGTTTTGACAGTATTCGACTGTAAGCCTTCGGGAACCTTGAAGAAGCCAGGTATTACCACAAGTGGCGGCTTTCCTTGCGGCGATCACGTCTTAATTTCGTGAGCCGGCATCCATCTGCTCTGTTAGTCCTAACAGTTGTGCCGATATCCCTACTGGACATACCGTGTCAGCGAGAGTTTGTTGCTGATATGGAAAGAACGGCAAGGACAGGCCACGGGAAATGACTGGAACCGGGCAGGCGAGAAAACCGGATGCCACTCCGACGCTGCTGACTGGAATTCCGGAGAGAGACGTCAATAGTATTCTAGAGGCGGCCACCCCAACAAAGTTGCTTCCCAATCGGATGATCTTAACCGGCGGTGAGCAAGCGACTCATGTGTTCATGCTGAAGACCGGAATAGTAAAATATTACAGGTTAACTCACACAGGTGATGAAGTTCTCTTCGGTTGGTTGGTTCCCGGAAACGTCTTTGGGCTGGCCTCACTCTTATCAAGCCCGGTCGCTTACCTTGGCAGCGCCATGGCTATCACGGAGTGTCAGCTATACGTCTGGGAACGCGACCGTATGCGGAAACTCGCACAGACATATCCTCAGTTAGCCGAAAACTCATTTAGGGTCGTGCTCAAATATCTAACAGCCTTGGCCGATCGACACGCGGGACTGATCAGCTTGAGCGCCGAGCAGAGGCTCGCAGATGCCCTGCTCGAGCTTGGACGGCGAACGGGTCAGGTCCATTCCGCAGGCGTCGAGGTGGAAATCACGAACGAACAACTGGGTGATCTGGCGCATACAACGTCTTTCACCGCGAGCCGTCTCCTCAGCAGATGGAAACGAGCTGGAGCTCTCTCAAAAAAACGAGGGAAAGTCATCATCCACACACCTGAATCGCTGGTTTCAGACTGAAGACCGGAACATTACTTGCTGCACGGCCATGAGCACCGAAAGGGGCACCGCTATGTTCTCAGAACGTCGGAGCTCACCGTGCCCAAGCGCAAGGTGCGCCAGAGCAACTACGCAAGATTGACGTTCCTCTTCTTCCCCATTTGCGCCCTCCTATTCCTTGCTCCAGTGCAACGACAAAATTCGTAATGCCGCGATAGCCTTCCTTGAGGCCAAATCACTTGCGGTTGGGCCTGCCATTTCATTCGTAGCGCGGACTCGCCTTGCAAACGAGCATTTCCTCAGGCCATCCGCTGGACTATCCCGGAGGCAACCTAGGCATTTCCTCGAGGAGGCTTGGTTCGCTCGGTTCGAGAAATGCTGGAGAAAAATGAATCTTAATTCTACAAAGAGACCGCGGCTTGTGTTAGCCGACGATTGTGACCTAATGCTTTCCTTTGTCGCCGATGTTCTGAGAAAAGATTTCGAGATTGTTGCATCGGTCCGCGGCGGTAAAGAAGCCATCGAGAAGGTAGTTCGCCTCAATCCAGATGTCCTGGTCCTGGATATTGAAATGCCTGGCCTCAACGGAATACAGACGGCGCAGGGCCTGAACAAGTCCAGAACCCTCACCAAGATTGTGTTTCTGACTGGACACGAAGATCCAGAATTTGTCGCGAGCGCATTGGCAGCGAATGCCAGCGGATTCGTTTTCAAATCCCGTCTATTGGGCGACTTGCCGCGCGCCATACGAGAGGCTCTTGCCGGCCGCTTTTTTCTGTCCGCTCCAAAGCAAACTTAGCTGCGCCTCTCGAATCGTCACGCAGGGTTCATCGAGTGACTAGCAGGCGGCACCGCAGCCCACGAGGCCCTAATGATTCGGCTGGAGGAGTGCGACGATTTGGAAACCTCAATGACACGATCCGTCGTCAACAAACTGGCCACTAGCCGCCATCGATGCCAGCGACCGCGCGCAGCTCAAGATCTTCTGGTTCAGCGGATCATTCTTCAGCGAGTCCGGAGCCATATAATTCAGGGATTTGCGCGCGGCCACATATTTATTGCTCAATTGCTGCATATTGTCGAACACGTTGCTGATGAGCTGATATGCGCTCCCATCAGAATCAGTTGAAACTGCCACAGACGCCAGCCTGAGACTTGTGGCTGCTTGTCCGCGGTAGGCTCCCACCCAATCTTCGGTTACCGGGTAGCCGTTTTGTACGGCGTTAGCAAGCGCGCTTCGCCATTCCCTGATCGCTGACATTTCTTCGATGCCCGCCTTCATGAACTCCTTTGAGAGTCCCGAACTTGCAGTTGGGCTGGCAGGAGGAGCCGCCGTTGCGTTGCTCCCCGAGGAAGCCGGCAGTGTCAAAGTAATCCGATTCCCATTGAAACTGAGGGAGCCGTTCACAGCCCGAGCTAACGCTTCGAGATCAACATAGGATCTGCCATTTATCTGGAGAACTGTTGCCTCTCCAGACTTCCCTTCTACATTGAGAGTCTGTGTCTGCTGCTGCGCTTGTGACAGAGCGAGTGCAGGCACAATCAGAAGCAGTACCAACATCAGTCGTACTAGAAGTGCTTTCTCTCTCATGTGCTTGCTCCTGAAGTTTCTTCGCTTCTTTCCATTCATGATCATGGCGTGACTTCGACCGGAGCGAGCCATTGCCTTTTGTTGCTATCGTTCGGTCGAGTGACGGAGTTATTGAACTCGCCAAAATCTTCTTGGCAGTATGTTTCCCCTTCGGCAGTTCACAACTGTCACGACTAACAGACCTAGCCGCTTCCACCGGTCGAATACCTGCCCCGGTTGGATCCACGCGCAGTCTGAGCTCCCGGCCGCGTTCGTGAGCGTTTAGCCCTCCTCTTCCACGCATAGGCGACATCTTGCTTCACAGGCGGAATGGAGACAGAGCGAATCCGAAGAGTTCATCTTCGAACTCCGAAGCGGGGCCCGGCAAACATAATGAACCGCGCAAACTCGCCTATTACTATTGCCAGTTGTTGGCAACCTCGAAGACCGTTAGAAAGAATGAGAATTTATCGTATCGGTCGCATCCTGGCCGATCGGCATAAACATGGGCGCATTAAAATCCGGCTAACCCGAAATCCTGACAATTCTTGGTCCATCAATCCTTGATTTGGCGGCGATGTAAAAAATAAAGACAAAAATGCGAGGAGGTAATTGGTTATGGGCGTTTTAGACGCGGTTTTGACGGAAACTGAAAGCCGGCTAGGCCTCAGCTCGAGCAAAACCAGCACATTGCTCAGCGGTTTCCTAGGTGTAGTCAATGAACAAGCGGGCGGCCTGGGCGGTCTTCTGGATCGCTTTCGGCAAGCAGGTGTCGGCGGGTCTGTTTCGTCGTGGCTTAGCGGGGGAGCGAAGGCGATTCCGACCGAAAATGTGGAGCTCGCGCTGGGGAACGACACAATTCAGAAGCTCGCAAACAAATCAGGACTATCGTTTGCGGCTGCTTCCTCCGCGCTAGCCTTGATGATTCCGATGATCGTCCAGCGCCTCGCGCCGGGAGGCGTTGTGCCTACTCACTTACCTGCGAATGTGACCTCGTATATCACGGGGCCGACCGCCGCGATGGCTTCTGGAGCGCGTCAAGCTGTGCAAGCCACTGAAAGCGCAGTTCGGAGCAGTGCTATCCCTCGATTTATCTGGGCGTTCCTGGCACTCGCGGGTCTTCTTCTGATCGGCATCCTGCTCTGGAACAGCCGTCAAACTGCGACGAATGTCGCCTTCAACGCGGAAGAACAAGTTCGTCTCGCTAGCCAAAAGGCCTCCTCAGCGCTGGCAAGCCTGAAGCCTGGCTTCACGACCCAGGACCTTCTCACCGCTCTGAACTTGGAGATCGTCAATTTCCCGCAGGGAAGCGCGCAAATCCCCAGCGAGGACTTCGACTTTCTAAACAAGGCGGCGGTGGCGATAAAGGCAGCGCCGGCAAACTCCGTTATAGAAATAGGAGGACACACCGATAACACGGGAGACGCCGATGCAAATGTGCGGCTATCTCAACAAAGAGCGGACGCCGTACGCGATTATCTGATCTCACGGGGGGTAGACCCCGCAATGTTGACGGCAAAAGGATACGGCGAGACAAAGCCGGTCGCTTCGAATGACGGTGAAGAGGGTAAGTTTCACAATCGGCGAATAGAATTTACCGTCGTGAACTAGATTCTTCCCCCAAGCAAACCGGTCGGTCCGGACTAGAATCGTCCGGACCGATTTTTCTTTCTATCGATGAAGAGTTCGCGCGTCACAGTGAATAAGCGCCGGTTGACTGTTTGCGCTTAATCAAGGAGCCGCAAGATCTCAAGCGTAGAGCACCAAGGCCTGTTAAGCTCGTACCGGTACCTAGCGAGGCCTGACGAATGAAGCGCTCATTGATGGCATTGGGGTGGCTGCGTGACATTGTTCTCGTGCTTCTGCTCGTAGCAGGAAATAGCATTCGCCACAAATCCCCATTTGTGGGAATCGCTATCATGGTTTCTGCAGCGATCATTTTCGCGGAACGGTTTCTTTGGTCTTGGATGTTATTTGATCTGAGAGAGCTTCCGGGAGCTCTGGCTTCTTCGCGAAAGGACGCTTCCTCGAGTTGATCCCGCCTCCTGAGCCGCGTTGTTCAGTGCCCCGACAGATTACATGTCCCTGGACTCCGGATGCGCCTTCACCCTCGCCGTTGCCACCCGTGGTGCCACATATTAAATAGCCTGCACCACCCAAGCAGCCCTTGGCAATTGGGTTGCATTTTTCGTTCTAATTGATTTTGACCGTCGCGCGTTACAGCCTTACCGCTCGAAAACTGCGTGGCAGCCCCTTTCATCAGATCCATCTAGAAAACGGTCGATGTGAGCAGAGATTGGAAAAAATGGAAGGTGAGGCACAAGCGCGAAACCGAGCTGCAGAATTGCGTAGCTACGCTTTCGGAAGGATTACGGGCTTCATGTCATTATCTCCAGCCGAGGAGGACAGTGGGTGGGACATGACCGCTCCGTGAATCGTTCGCTTGTGCCTCTTGGTGAGGTTTGTGGATTCTGACAATTCCACAGAAAATCGAAACTGTCAGATTTGACAGCGCCTGAGCTGCCATTCAAGAATATTGGCGGTCGCATCGACTTCGATCGGCGAGGCGATCTGTTTTCGTAACTTTATTTTTGAAGTGGGGTCGTACCTCGATCTGCCCACAATGGCGAATCCAAACCATCGCCGCGTTCGCCAAATTTGCTGAATGTGCGCGGCCTGATAGTTACTTCTTTTTCGTCCCCGGTGGAAAGCCCTTCAACGCTTTCGACATTACATTGTCGATATTTTTGTTCAGGTCATTGAGAAATTTCTGAGGATCTCTCAATTTCTGGGAGACTAAGGCCTGCCACACTTCTTTACCAGAAGCGGTGTCCGTCACCGAAAGCTTCATTTTGCTGAGCGTTGACGTCCACACATCTAAAGGAGTCCCGCCCAGGCTGTCCGAGGAGAACGTAGGACCAGGCGGTCCGGGGTTGAGCAGATCGGGCTGCGTCGAGGTTGCTGCCTGCGCCAGACCGCCAGCCTCATACTTTACGCGGAAATCAGGACTTTTCTCGTCCAATAGGAAGCCCTTGGCCTGCAGTTGCCGATTCAACGAATCAACGATCGCTTTGTCGATTTTAGCTTGAACTTCGGGGCGCTGGTGCGTAAGCAGATAGTTCTTGCCCCACGCATAGTGTTTATAGACGGCAAAGTTCGCCGATTTGTCGTATTTCGTCTCGACTTTCTGCGCCGAGGCGGAGGCAACCACTAGAAAAAGGAGCGAGGACAATGCGGACAAGGCTAACTGCGGTTGAGGCCGTAATCCCACGCGCGTATCGCTAGGCACTCCGCACCCCTCGTGACACGGCCGTCCAATCCTCCGCGGATACCAGGTAATACGCAATGGTCAAACATCTCGCCAAAAGCCGCGTACGGCATCGTGTTCCGCAGCGTGGTGATTGTTGAAGCATGCTCTCTGAACCTAGAGCACGCAAAATCTACCGCGGGGCGGCTACTACAACGTAGCTCGCAGAGGTCCCGACAAACTGAGGCTGATACCACGTGCTGCCGCATTGCTGGTACGTCACTCCGTTGACCACGACGGCCGAGCACGAAGGTGGAACGGTATTGACGACGGAACCGATCACAGCAGCCGTCACCATCGCTGTTGCGGTAACTGCAGCTGCTGTAGCCACTGGATGGTAGCAACATCCGCCATAACCACCGTAATATCCGCCGTGAACGTTGACGTCCACGTTTCGGTTGACGTTCACATTGTTGTTTACATTTACGTTGCGATTTACGTTTGTGTTGTTGTTGATGTTTGTGTTGTTGTTGACGTTTGTGTTGCGGTTGGCGTTTGTGTTTCGATTGGCGCTTGTGTTCCCGCCCTGGTTTACGCTCGTTCGAGCGCTGCTCCGCGTCCCCCCGCCTCCACCACCACCGCCGCCGCGTTGAGCTAGATTTACGCCTCCTGACAGCAGCACTAGCAGAGTGATAGCCCCACAATATCTAATAGTCCTGTTCATGATTATTCTCCTACTGCTTTTCGCCGCTCGATGCCTCGTTGGCTTGTGCAAGAACAATCTGGTGAGCGTCCTTGGGCGGGTAAAAGGTAAATGCTGCTTCGTTGAAGGAGGGCGCAAGGTTCCACGTCAGAACAGCTCGGTATTGGGGCCGAGCATCGTCGCTCAGAGTCGTAATGATGAGCTTTCGTGGAAGCGGAAAGTCCCCATCTTGGATCCAAATTTGCCAGTCCAACCCTTCCTGGCGAAATGCGTATTGTTCGCAGGTGGTGCCCCCTACCTCTGATGGACCCACATCCGTCGCAACTTTGATGTCGCCAACCTTCGACTTATCGGTTCCCCAGGAGAAGAGGTCCGCGAGCGGAAGCTCGATGTCAAATTTGTCCTGAAGATTGTCCACAAGTTGACCGATTGTAGGGGGCGCCGGAACTGTAGCGTAATAGTTCAGACGCTCGGCATAGAGGGTGAACTTCTTTCCATCGTACAAGTAGAGCCGCTGCTGACGATCGTTCGTCGTCTCAAGCCGCATTTGATCAGGTCTTTGTACGAGCACGTCGGCTACAGATTCGTACTCGATTTTCTGCCCATTTTCTAACACGTCCTCCCTACTCGTGTTGGAGCGCACCTGGAATGCCTTCAGGCCACGCAAGTAGGTCCCCATTTTGTTCAGCGTGGCGATCGCGTTGGGATCGATGTCGGATGTGGCGGTCGCGCCGGAAGTCTGACTGGGAGCAGGACCAGCCGGTTGCGTCCGTACCTGCGTCGCCACCAATGTGAGCCCTACGGCTAAGATTGCGATACAACCCCATAGTTTCATCTTTGATCTCCTTTTCGCCGGACAGTCTCATTGGGCGGTCGACAAACAGGGCGCCCAAATCTCGCGGCCACATCGAGACCTCTCAAGATCGCGTTTCCATCAGTGCTTTTTAGCGGCCATTGATTGCTCAAGCTTAAATTTCGCGGAATTCCCGAGTGGTAAATGGATGTCGCGCTTGCCGCCAGATGCGCCTCTGGCCATTCCAGCGCCACCACACGATGGAGCACCGATCGACCCGCCCCTCCCCAGACCGCAAGGCCGTCAGTTCAGAGAGCTATCTCTCTGTCTCATACGGCCTTCCATGAGAACAGAGGATAGGTGGAGCACACCGCGGCGCGAACTGTCAGAGTTGCCAGAGTTGAGTTTCTGAAAACGGCTGCGGAACCAAGAATCCGAGTGAATCTGCTTTGGCCGTTTTGTTTAGCGTGACCGAGGCCAACCCTATCTGCAAACTTTGACAGCTGCCATTACCCGAAAGCAACTAGTACTCCTGACAGTTCACGAGATTCTAGAGGCCGGATATTTTTAATGTGAGAATCAATCTCCATGCTAGCCAAACCAGCACTTGCCAAACAACAAGACCAAGCAGCTCAAGGACCGGCGGTAAGCGCGAGCCCTTGGAAGCCGCGGATTCTTGTGGCCGAACAAAATTCATTAGTTGCCGAAGGTCTGGCGAAGCTGCTCGAACCTGAGTTTGAAGTTGTGGGTCTCGTGGTCGACGGTCGAGCCCTTTTTGAGTCGGCTTCCAGGCTACGGCCAAACGTCGTGATCCTCGATCTGAGCATGCCGGAATTCGGCGGCGAAGACTCTGGCAGGCAATTGAAGGATCTCTTGCCTGCCGCCAAAATCGTCGTTCTGAGCACCAGCGAAGATCATAAGGTTGCAACCGAGACCCTTCACTCCTGGGCATCTGCGTTCCTCCTCAAGAAGTCCGCCTCCAGGGAAATCGTGGAGGCCGTCAGGGAAGTTCTGAAGGGAAATTCCTATTCCACACTTCGACTGGATCAGGAACTCGAAGCCAGAGCCCTTTCGGACGAGAGGTTAAACCAATCCAGGGACCTGACTGTCCGGCAGCGCGAAGTCTTGCAGCTATTGGCCGAGGGACGCACCATGAAGGAAGTGGCAAGCATTCTTGGCGTCACCCCGCGAACAGTGGCATTCCACAAATACAAAATCATGCAGAGGTTAGGGCTGAAGAATAATTCGGATCTAGTTCGGCTTGCGATTAGGGCACACCTAATTCCAGCTCCCTGATATCCATCGCTACAAACTACTGAGTCCAATGCGCTACTTCTCGGACTCAGACTGGTTCACACGGCCGCTCTTTCACGGCTGCTTCTAATTACAGCTGTGTTCCTTCCCAGTAGACGAGCTCCAGTGAAGGAGCCTTAATAGAGTTCTATCTCGCGTTCCGGATTCCGTCTGTACCCCCGAAGGAAATGGATCAGACTCCGATGACGAATACCAAACCCACCGTGCTCATTGCGGATGACAACGCCGGAATTCTCGAAAGATTGTCAAATCTCCTGAGTGAACGCTTCGATGTAATAGGGGCGGTCCGAGACGGGTCGGCTGCATTTATTGCTGCAACCAGTTTACATCCCGATATCGTGGTGATGGATATAACGATGCCGTGCCTCGACGGCATCCGGGTATGCCGCGAAATTCGAAAGAACGGTGATACCAGCAGAATTGTATTCGTTACCGTGAATGAAGATACCGATTTCATTGTGGAAGCATTCCGGTCCGGCGCAAGCGGCTACGTCTTCAAATCGCGTTTGCATTCCGAATTACTTTCCGCCATTGCGGCCGTTTTAGCCGGCCTTACGTTCGTTTCTCCTATAGAAGCTGATTTTGGGATAGCCAACACTGGCGGTCTCTAGCTGCTCCACCAGCTAAACGCCCGGTAGTGAGAAATTGTTGGTAATTTGTATTGCTGTCTATGCCCCAGTAGTTATAGTCTCCACATGTTAGTATGTGTAGTCGGCCCCAATCTAAATCTGGCTGTGACGCATGCCCCTTTGTCCCCAAATTCGGCTGCGGTCGGTTTCTCTCTCAACTTCTCTACGCTGCGCAGGCATCCTGCTCGTAGTGGCCTTTCTGGTTGTCGCCCCAGCCCAAGGAGTTCCCTGGACAAGGGAAGGTGCTAACCCAGGTTCGCTTCGGACCGGCCCCACGTTGGTATCATTTGCTTTAGATTCGAAGGTGCCAGCTCCCTTTGAAATTCCCGGCACGAGATTCTCGATAAAAAGCACGGGCTTCTTCCTCGCACCACTTTCGCGCAATGGATACCAGCGCGGAATCGAAGTTCTAGCAGTGCTCATTGTGCTCGAGACTCTATGGATGACCTCTCTCCTGATCGAAAGGAGGAAGCGTAAACACACGCAAGAGTCGCTTCGCCGGCGCCTCGCTTTGGAACAACAAATCAGCGAGCTTTCCACCCGCTTCGCGTCGAGTTCTCCCGACCAGATTGACAACGAAATCCACGATGGCCTCGAGCGAATCCGTAAACTCCTGGGGGGCGATCGCGCCTACTGGTATCAGAATCCCAGCGGCTCGACGGTCTTCGAGTGCGTTCATTACGCCTGCGGCCCCGGCATTGAGCCTCCAGCCGCTCTCGTTGCTCACGACGAGTTGCCGCTAGTCATCGGTCTACTCCTGGCAGGCAGTCCTGTTCGCCTGGATCGCGTGGCGGACTTGCCTGCCACCGCCGCGCTTGAGAGGGCTTTCTTTGAAAAACTCGGCACAAAATCTGTCGTATTGGTTCCTGCTGACGCGGGCCGCAGTGCCAAGGGCCTGCTGGGCATAAGTTCTGCGACTGCAGAAAAGGAATGGACCTCTGATTTAGTCAGCCAATTGGGCGTTCTGAGCTTTGTGATTGCGTCGGTTATTCAGCGAAAAAAGGCCCAGCTCGCCAGACAGGCTAGTGAACACCGCTTTATGCGCCTCTTTGAGGATGCCTCCGTAGGCATTGCTCTCGAGGGTTCGGAGGGGCGCCTCCTCAGCGTAAATCCCGCGTTTTGCTCCATGACTGGATACTCGAAGGAGGAGCTCTTGCAGCTTAGCTGCGCGGACCTCAGTCACCCGGAGGACTCTCGTTCCGAAATGGTTCTTTTCGAGGAACTGTGGAACGGCAAACGAAAAAGCTATCAAATGGAGAAGCGGTTCTTCCGCAAGGGCGGCAGCGTATTTTGGGCACAGATCAGCATATCTCTACTTAAGAGCGTGGAAGGCCCTCCGTTGGTTATTGGGATGGCCAAGGATATTTCGGAGAAGAAAGCGTCCGATGAACAGCTATCCGCGGCCAAGCTGGAACTCCAGCACCTGACGACCCGGCTCATTCAAGCGCAGGACGACGAGCGAAGACGCATCAGCCACGAGTTGCATGACGACATTGGTCAACGACTTTCTCTGCTTACCGTGGACCTCGACACCTTGCAACAACAACTAGATTCCCTTGGGATTGTTTATGCAGCTCGACGGGCATCGGATTTGCATCGCTTTGCCTGTGACCTGGGCTCGGATATTCATCACCTTTCGCACGAGCTCCACTCTTCCAAGCTTCAACACCTGGGATTGGCTTCCGCGTTGAAGGATCTTTGCGATAAGGTTTCAGCGCAGAACCAGGTTGCCGTCACTTGCCACGCACACGGACTGGCGAATGGTTTACCGTCTGATGTGGCGCTCTGTCTCTTTCGCGTCGCGCAAGAAGCCCTCAATAACGTGCTGAAACACAGTAATTCAAAGAAAGCATCCGTCGAAGCTGTGGCATCCGGCCAAGCGATCGCCTTAAAGATCTCCGATTCTGGCCAAGGCTTCGATACGACAAGATCCCACTGGGGCATCGGTTTGACCAGTATGCGAGAACGCCTTCGCGGCGTCGGCGGCGAACTCATGGTCCTCTCTTCGCCCGGCGAGGGGACGGAAATCATTGCGGAAGTGAAATTGGAACGCGCTGCAGCCGCAAAGGCGGGCTGAATAGGGTGGCACGTCGGGGCAAAGCGGGTCTTACTCCACAACTCTAGACTATCCTCGGGGCTTGGAAGCTACCGGGCAGGTCATGTTTGCTAATTCCCCCGCCCGGTAGTGCCAATGCTTTCCATTCCCCAAATCTTGATTCTTCTCGCGATCCAGTGCCGAGCGTGCCTCGCTTGGTGCTTAGCCGGATAGCCGCTCGACGCGAGACCGAACCGTGCCCAATGGCTATGCAAATAGCCTTCGCAGCAGCCCTGCTCCCAGTGAACCAGCAAGCGACAGTGCAGCCAACAGACCGACGAGCGGTGTGTTGCTTCCGGTTTTTGGCAGCTGGGTTGGAGTCGGCTCTGCCTGCGCTACTCGGGTCGGCTGTGGCGGAGGCGCGGGAGCAGGAGTTTCATCTACCAGTATTGCTATGTCCACTTGCGGCGCGGGAGGAGGGGGAGGCATTATTCCCGTTCTCTTTATCTGCTGTGCAATAACGGTCTCCGGAACCTCTGTGACCGAGGACGCAGAAATTTTCATGCCTTTTTTGAGACCAAACGCATCTGTTTCCCGCCCATCGACCATGAACTTCTGGCCACTGGGGATCTTGAATTGCTTATTGGTGCCATCCTCCAGCGTCAGAATGACTGAAAGCGGCGGCGTGACGTTCCACACGGTGCCCGTGACCGTCTTGACTGTTGTGATTGTCTTCGGTGTTGTGGTCGTCGTTATGGTGCGTTGAAGCTTCATGCCCGGTTTCAGGTCGTGCACTGTGAGTTCCTTACCATCTACGGTCACAGTGACATTATCCGGAACAGTAAAATGCCTGATTTCTCCGTTTTCCATTCTGACCACCAGGTTGTTGCCTGAGACGTAGATCGCTTCCCCGCGTTCGACCTTGGTCTGCGTAGTTGCCGTCCCGTGCTCAACACTCGTCGAGCTCTGCACCTGCGCTCGCATCTGCGCAGGATAGATCAGGCAAATCACTCCCGCCGCAAGCAACCAATTTGAAACCCTTCTTACCTGTTGTGAGTTCATGTTGATTTAACCTCCGTCTGATGGACCTTATGCATCGAACTGATCTTTGCGGTCTATCCGGCTCGGTCCGCTGGCACCCCCGAGTGTCCCGCAAGAATCAGGGTACATACTTGGTCTCTGTCGCATAACTTTTATGCGCGTTTTAGATTATCTAAGAATGGAATTTGTATTTTGACTGTCAAATCTAACAGGCTCGCCCATAGGGGACATTTTGCGTTTGCCACTTCAATGTTTTCATTTTCGATGGGAGGACTTCCTTACTTTTCTTGCCCTCGCGGAGTCTCACTGCCCAGCCTTGCACGAACAATGAATCGCTGCGGTGCGCTGCCAACATGATAAAACGGGTAGCAAGTGACGAGCGTGAGTAGTGGGGCATCTTGGGCCCGCAAAACGCTTACGTCGCTGGGATACACTGTTTGAATTCGGTCAACGAAGAACACTTGTTTTTTTTCGTGAGTAGTAAGCTCGATTGTGTCCTCAGGTCCAATGTCTTTCAGCCCGCGAAAAAAGCCGTCGCGGTGCCCTGCAATCCCTATGTTCCCCTGCTCGCCAGGCTTCGCAGTCCCCACGATCCGGCCCACGCCACGATCGAGTGCCGAGTCCTCTGTTCCATCAAACACCGCGACCTCAAGATGAATCTTCGGAATCTTCAAAATCGCGATGGGCGGGGGCATACGCTCGGCGAGACTATTCTGATAGGCCTTCAGGCGCCCCGGTGACCAGAGACTAAAGTCGATCCCGCCCTTATTTGCTTCATTGCCAGACGGAAGCAGTTCGGATGATTGTCCAGACTCAAAGCTCTTCAATGCTTGCTGTGATTCTATGCGGGAGAAAATGTGGCGCTTCGCGTAAATGCCAGACAAAAGGAGGCCGAGGCCTAGAAGCCCGACTTCAAGCAGCCGAAGAGCTTTCGACCAAGGACTGTGGTTTATCGTGGCTGTTATGCTCGTCGACATTCCCAATTCCCTTTCTCAAAATCCGGACAAAAATGCGGTACCCGAAGCTGGTCGGATCAGGAAGCTAAAGCTCTAACGCAATCTGACTTCTGTGTCCACTTCCTGCAACTGTAATAACTGGCAGTCGCACGACACCGTTCTGCGGGGCTAGCCTACGCGCTCCGATTCGTTCGTCGGTGGGGCAGGAAAAGTTTCAGACCTTGAAATCAAGGGACAGGCACTCCGGAGGTCGACGATGGACTACTCTTTTAGTGTCGGACTCCTCCTCGCTCTGTTCTTGATCGCTCTATTAGTTGTTGTGGCCGTTTTCGCCGCCATTTTGTGCATTGGATCGCTGGCTTTTCGAATTTTCCTGGCCATTGGCTCGAAGCTCTTCTCAACTCACGGTCGTGCGCCAGACTCTAGCTCACCCGATTGGCTCAACCCCGGTGGGGTAGGTGACCCGCGGCTTGCTTCTCTTGATCAACTGCCACGGTCCCGGTTGCCTCGTTTCCCTGCCTATTCCCACGCAAACCATTTCCTTCCACATCGTTATTTGACACGGTTGGATGGATCCCCGCCGATACGGAAAAATCTTTCAAAGTAATGCCCCACTGTAAGTTTTGACAGTTTTCCTTTTGGATTCCTTATGGATTACTAGGTATAGAAGGATCGCAGTTTACTCAGATGTGCCCGCCCCTTGAGGTTTCTCGACAGGGCACTTTGACTGGGTGGGCGCTGTGATTGGCTGGGGCAGCGCCCTCTGCGATCTAGACGTCAACATCTCACCGCGTCGAACCACTGGCCGCAGCCTCCTCATACTCACTGGCATTCTATCTGCCAGTAACATCTCTCTCTTGAACGTATGGGTTTCGGAAAATTAAATGGGCGAGGTCGCGCTCAAATGCACGATTTCATTTTGGCGATGAGAGCAAACTGCGCTTTGCCCGGGCCGTCCTAGGGTGCACTTACAAACGAGCTTCCAGAGATCACAGCATCCACAGCCGCGAGCAGATCACTTCCGGCCTTTGATTTCAAAACGTAGCCACTCGCCCCCAGGCTCAGAGCTTCTTGCATCACATCAGCGGAAGACTCCTGGGTCAGGAAAATGATCTTCGAGGCCGGAACGAGTTCGCGAATTTGGCGAGCGGCTGCGATTCCACTCTGCGTTGGCAGCCCTATATCCAACAGAATCAAATCTGGTTTCAGCTCCTCCGCTCTCTGAACTGCGGCCAAACCGTCCGCCACCTCGCAGATGATCTGCAGGTCAGACCTACGGCTTAGCGTCGCGGAGATGAATACCCGAAACGGCTCAAAATCTTCGACAACTAGAATGGTGATTGCTGACACCCCTGCCCCCGGCCTTTCGCAACTCCAATTGCGTACTCTCTGTACCGGGGAGGAGTACAGATACCCGCGAAGTATAACGCATCAGCTTGGTTGGTGGGAAGTAGCCGATCACTAAAACATCTTCGTTCCACATAAGTGTCAGCTGTTATAGCACAATCAGTAAACACGATTGGCGATTAGCCACTCTGCCAGCCATCCTCTCAAAAGAACTTCCGTCGTTGGTCTCACGCGATAAGGGACGCATTGTTCTCTATCGTTTTCAAAGGTTCGACCCGGACATCGAAACCTGGTAATTCTGGCACTCGAATCTTCACGCTACTCCGTAAATGAGCAATACGGGATGCATCTCCGACCGACTTACCAACCCAGAGGTCACCGGAGGCGTCTCCGTTATGGGCTATCGCCCTGGCCCAACATCTGGATTTATCTTGTTGCTGGACTTGGTGGCGCCGCGCTGGCCGCGGGCCCCTTTAAGGCATGCCATTACGGCGAACTCCAGGTGCCGTTATGCGTTTGCTTCGTAGTGTTTCTGCTCCAGAGTGTCTTGCGTGCCCGCGCCGGACAAGGGTACTCGCACACGGATTTGCGTTCCACATTCGGGCTTCGATTCAATCAAGAGCTGCCCGCCGAGCAACCGGAGCCGCTCACGCATGCTCACTAAGCCAAGACCAGTGCCACCGTTCACAGCCTCAGGGTTGAAGCCAGCTCCGGAGTCGGAGATTAACAAGTCGATTCTATCGGCATGCCCCCACAGCTCAACCTCGGCTCCCGACGCTCCGCTATGCTTCACGACGTTCCGCAAAGCCTCTTGTACAATCCGGAATACGCACAGCGTCACTTCGCGCGGGATTGGTTCCACGATGTCGCGATGTACAAACTGCACTTGCAGGTTATGCAGACTGGAGAGCTCTTTGCATAAGGCTCCCAGGGAAGGCAAAAGTCCCAGCGTGTCAAGCTTGGATGGGTGAAGTTGATGAGATAGGCCGTGGATGCCGGACGAGACTTCCCCGGCCAATTCCGCAATGCGATGCAGCTGGCGGCGCCCTTGGGAGGGAAGCGCACCGGCGTCTTGCTCGAATTGGTCGAGGCCGATTTGAAGGAGCGCAATCCGCTGGCTCAAATCGTCGTGTAACTCTCGCGCAATGCGGGCTCGCTCTTCCTCTTGAGCGTGGATCAAACGGCCGCTCAGCTCCAATACGGACCTTTCTGACAACTTCCGATCTGTAATATCGACGCACGATCCTATATAGCCGCAGAACGTGCCGTCGGCTCCAAACCTGGGCACGCCATAGTCCAGGATCCACCGATACTCCCCATCAAAGCGACGCAAACGGTACTCCATCTCAAAATTTAAGCGCGCATCAAATGCTTCTGAGTAAACTCTCAGACACCGATCCAGATCCTCCGGATGCACACTGGAAGCCCATCCATCCCCCAACTCTTGATCCATGGATCGGCCGGTAAAATTTAGCCAGCCCTCATTGAAAAAGTTGCACATCTTATCTGTTCCCGACATCCAGATCATCACGGGCGTGCTATTCGCCACCAACCGGAAGCGCTGCTCGCTCTCGCGTAGTGCCTCCTCCGCAAGCTTGCGCTCCGTGACATCGGCAACCATCCCAATGATCCGTAGCATTTTCCCTTGACCGTCGAAGTAGGCGTGCCCGCTATCTTCCAGCCAGACTACACTTCCGTCGGGACGTATGATCCTATAGCTGATCTGATAGAAAGGATCTGCGGCAGTGAGCTGGGCGTCCGTAACCAGATACGTTTCGCGGTCGTCGGGATGGACTCTCTCGATAAACTGCCGGCCGGTATCGATCGTCGGGCTCGGCGTCCAATTGAAGATCTGGTTGCTCTCTCCAGACCGCACAATCACATCGGTTATCAGGTCCCATTCGAACGCGTACATCCGGCCGGCCCTAACCGCTAGCCGCAGCCTCTCCTCGCTCTCTCGCAGCGCCTCTTCGGCTTGCTTGCGTTCCGAAATATCGCGAACAACGGTGACGTAATACGTGCGATCCAACTCGACACGCTTGGCATTTACTTCCACCGGAAATGTTGATCCATCTTTCCGCCTGTGGATGCTCTCAAAAATCGCGAATCCTGATTTCTCGACCTCTCCCCTAACTTTTGCGTGCGAGGTTTCATTCAGAGTAGGGTCGATATCAGAAACTTGCAGCGACAGAAGCTCCTCGCGAGTGTAGCCGAGCTCGCGGCAATCCTTGTCGTTCACGTCGAGAAAACTTAGCGTCTCGGGATCGATCACCTCAATCGCGTCGTTGGACTGGTCTATCAGTCTTCGGAACAAGCGCAACGATTCTTGGGCGCGCCGCTGCTCGGTTATGTCCACCGCCATACCAAACATCCGCTCGGCTTCTCCTTCCGGCGAATATTCGAATTTGCCTTTGGAAGAAATCCACCGCTCCGTTCCGTCTGGCCATACAATCCTGAACTCTGCCGAGTACGGATTCCTGCTTCGCTTGGCTTCCCCAACCGCTTCCGAGACCAGCTTTCGATCTTCCGGGTGCACATAACGATAAAAATCATCTGCCCGCCCGACGAAGGTATCGGACGAGATTCCAAACATTGTTTGCAGGTCCCCGAACCACGTATCACGTCCGCTCTTGATGTCCCATTCCCACCCCACGCATTTGCCAGCTTCCATCGCTAATCGAAGTCGATCGCTCGTTTGGACGAGCTCTCGCTCTGCCTTCTTCCGCTCCGTGATGTCCGCCACGATGCCTACTATCCTCAACAATCTCCCTTTCTCATCGAAGTGTGCACGACTGTTTCTTTCCACCCAAATCACTGAACCATCGGGTCGTATCATGCGATGGCTAATCCTGAGATCAGGCTCCTCGGGACTAAGCTCGTCCGCCGCTGCCTTGAATTTCCCTCGATCGTCTGGATGGATGAAACTTAAGATCTCTCGACCCGTAACTGGCGTCGTCTCATCGATCCCCAGTATCTGAGCGCTCTCTGCCGACCGGGCGAACACATCGGTCGCCGCATCCCAGTCGCAGGCAAACATCCTTCCGGCCTGCACGGCGAGGCGTAGCCGCTCTTCACTTTTGCGAATTTTTTCTTGTGCGAGCTTCCGCTCGGTGATGTCCTGAACCGTACCGCGCAACCCGATGACTTTTCGGTCTACGCCTCGCAGCACTTCACCCCGGGCGATGACCCACATTGTAGTGAAATCGGAACGGACTATTTCGACATCGAGTTCGAAAGATCTCCCTCCTTGCAAAGCTGCTGCAACTGCTCGGTTTAGTCGCTCCCAACTTTCAGAAGTGTAGAATTTTCGCTGCTCCGCGAAGGAGGGCACATGTAGATTAAGATCCATGCCAATGAGGCAGTAAAGCTCCTCAGACCATGTCACCGTATCTGTCCGCGTGTCCCACTGCCAGCTTCCTAGTCCTGCCAAACGCTGCGCCTCAGAGAGTTCTGCCTCGCTCTGCTGCAATGCCTGCTCTGCTTGCTTGCGTTCTGTAATGTCCGCGACCATCCCTATTATCCGCAGCATCCGCCCGCGTTCATCGAAATGTGCCAGGCTATTTCTCGCCACCCAACTCATGGAACCGTTAGGACGTACCAGGCGATAGCTGATTTCGAGGTAGGGTTTCTGAGGACAAAGCTCTGCAACCGCGGCCATAAGTCTGTCTCGGTCGTCTGCGTGAACCCTGGCCATTATTTCCTGACCGGTAGTGGGCTTCCCATCAGCAATTCCAAGAATCTGGGCGCTCCCCTCCGAGCGCACGAGCACGTCCGTGCTCGCATCCCACTCATACGCGAACATCCTCCCGGCCTGAGTTGCAAGAAGTAGCCGTTCTTCGCTGGCGGTCAATGCTTCTTCATCGCGCTTTCGCTCTTCTACGAGTGCTGCCAGAACCATGAACGGTGCGGCGGCGAAGAACAGGAAGAGATCTAGCGACAATACCTGGTCTATCTCGTCCGGTTCGGTGAATGGCCCTCGGCCATGAACGGCACCCCAAATGGAGAAAAACGCAATGACAAACACGGAAGTGGACGCTCCCATCGATCCGAAACGCAGAGCTGACCAGAGCAGCCAGGGCACAAGAGAACAGAGCACCACCGGTGAGTTGTTTCTCCCGGGAGCGGCAAGAGCGAAATATCCGACGAAACCTAACGAAGCAAGAAGCGCAAAACCTTCAAAATAGTAAGTGGCTGATTTCTTTGCCCAAGCCGGTCCTCCGCCAATCCAGCCCAGAACGGCAGGCACCAATGCGACGAAAGCCAGCACCTCCGAAAAAAAACCGATTCGCCACCCTGTCCAATAGTCGGTGTGGATACCAAGCGCGCTAAGGAATGCAGAAGCGAATGGCGCGAGTAACACCGCGAAGAACGAATACTTGGCCAGAGCGTTCACACTATCGAGACGGGGTATCCCTGCGAAGAAATAGCTAAGCGTAAATGCGGCGATGAGGACTTCGACTGTATCAGCCGGGATGAACCAGTTTATTGAACTAATTGGCACACCAGCGTGCAGGTCGTACAAGACAATCCCTGCGAAGGCTGCTGCGATGAGCATCGGCCAAATCTTCCGCGGGACCAACAGCAACACAGTCACTAACAGTGCGCAACCAGGCCAGAACGGCCAGACGGTGTGAGGATGCAATAACAGCGCCCCTACCAGCCACGGGACCAGGTAGGAAAGAACGGCCACGGCGCACACTAGTATTACGGTGCGAATAGGAGAGTTCCAAATTACTCTGTTCGGCTGGCGGTGACTACGGCCGCTTTCCATGGTCGACCTCTAATGTCGCGGGACGGTTGGCCGCTTAGCCCAATTGCGAACCGTCAACCCGTTTATGGCCGGTGGGAGACGAATGGCTTCCCATATCGTCTGCTGGTAATTTTGTAAGCTGTTATATCATTTTGAGTGTCCGAGTTGCACGGTAAATCCGGCATTCTCTGGCACTTTGAGTGCACCGCCGGGATAAATGCTGTACAAAGTGACAGTAGGCTTCACCCTGGGTTGCGGATAGTTTGCTCACGCGGTTCTCTCCAGCGCATGGAGGCCGAGCATCCTCAATGCTTAGCCGATGACCATACACTCACAAAATGTTCACAGTATCCAGCGCAAGGAATTGAGCGCGCTTGGACCAGGCATTGAAGCACGCATGAACTACGGTAAAACTCTGCGAGAAAGAGTTCCCCGAACTGCACATGCCAAGTGGGCCTCTCCTTCCGGCCGCCCCGATCCCGTCGACATCCTGCGGCACTCCGACCACGGCCGGCTTCCCGAACTCTTGCCGATCCGCTATGGCCGGATGCGACAATCCCCTTTTGCGTTTTTTCGAGGTTCCGTGGCGGTCATGGCGTGGGATCTCTCGAAAACGCCCTCCACTGGAATTCGCGTTCAATCTTGCGGCGATTGCCACGCAGCGAATTTCGGCGGCTTTGCTAGCCCCGAACGGCGGCTGCTCTTCGACATCAATGATTTCGATGAGACGCTTCAGGCGCCGTGGGAATGGGACGTCAAACGCCTGGCGGCCAGTGTTGTCCTCGCGTCGCGTGAACTTGGCATGGGCCACGGCCGATGCGGCGATGCCACGCTTGCGATGGCACAGTCCTATCGGGAGCACATGCGCGAGTACGCGGAAATGCGCGCGCTCGAAGTTTGGTATTCGCATATGGACGCCGAGGTGTTCGTCGAAGAAGCGAAGACGGCGGCCGCAAAAAAACGCTGGCAGCAAGTGGAGAAGAAAGCTCGCGAACAGACCGCCGAACACATTTTTCCAAAAATCGCTGATGTGATAAATGGTCGGACTCGCATCGTCGATCACCCGCCCCTTGTCTACCACCCCCGCGCCAGCGACCTGATGCGCAAGCACGTTACTAAAATGTTCCGCCGCTACCGCGAGACGCTCCCCGAGGAGCGGCGCGTGATTCTGGACCGCTACCAATTAATCGATGTAGCCCGGAAAGTGGTGGGAGTGGGCAGCGTAGGAACACGTTGCGATGTGGCCTTGCTGATGGCCGGCGAGCACGACCCCATGTTGCTGCAATTCAAAGAGGCCCTCCCGTCGGCGCTTGAGCCGTATGCGGGCAAGAGCCAGTATCGCAATCACGGCGAACGCGTGGTAACCGGACAGCGCATGCTGCAATCCGCTAGCGATGTGTTCCTCGGCTGGACGCGCGACGAAGAGGGCCGCGACTATTATTTCCGTCAGCTCCGCGATATGAAAATGAAGATCGACCTTGAAACCATGACGAAAGGTGACTGGATCGAGTACGTTGAGATCTGCGGCTGGACGCTGGCTCGTGCTCACGCGCGGACAGGCGACGCCGCCCTGATTAGCGGCTATCTCGGCAAAAATAGCTCGTTCGATTCAGCCCTTGCACAACTTGCGGATTCTTATGCTGACCAGGCAGAGCGCGACCACGCGACTCTTGAGAAAGCAATTCGCTCTGGACGACTGAAAGCACGCGACGCCGTCGCTGCCTAACTCACCTTCCCTTTCCTAGTTTCCCAAAGAAAATACTGACAATGACCTCCTCTGGGTTTATCTCCGGCAATATTCCTACCTGTTAGCTCTACGCAATGCGGCCCGAGGGAACCCCACCTGGAACCCTCTAGAATGGCTAGAAGATGCCCTGCACAAAAGTGCCGATCTTCCTCATCTTGAGGCATGAGAAAAACCCGCCGTTCTAAACGCTGTAAGTTTTGACAGTTGAGAGCGTTTCCCGAGGCAGTTAGCTTCTTGCCTTGGAAGGGGCTCTTCCTCGAGCGAGGGCTACGCGCAGATACATCTCCTTACGGAGCTCACCTCCAAATCAGCAGGAAAGGTGTACGAGATGGACCTCATCACCGTGTCGGCTCTGCTGAACACTCTTCGGTTCCTCCTTGCGTCGAGCGGCAAGTTCAGTTTGATGCCGCCGAAACAAGGAAGACGAGAACCATCCGATCTCCAGGCAAGCAAGTCCCAGGAGCAATGAGTTGCAACCAAGTCTCTTCTCGGAGGATAGACGATGCTCGAAGCGAACGTGATGGAAACTCCACAGCTGAAAAAGTCCCGGCAGATGTCCGACAAGGATCGCCAGTTCGAGCGTCTCTTGAGACACGCTTTCCGCGCGATCCATTCCCAACGGTCTCGCGTTCGAATCGAGACTCCCGCAGTTCAGCGGACGAGTCAGCCGAGCAGTAAGGCTCAGTAATCACTTAGGAGGTCCTACGCCATGTAAGCGTTTCCCCACACGACCAAGGCGCTCTCTCCCGGTTGCGGCAGTGGCCATATCTTGAAGACCGATTTTCGCGGAACGATTGCGCAGCGCGTCCTTCGAATAATCAAACTTCAAATCAATCGTTGCTCCTGTCGCGGCATGCCATTTTGTAGAAACCCTGGCAGAGTGGCTTTGGCGACCGGCAACACGTCATGCGATATACCCAGCTGACTCTCTGTTCGCGCTGTGAACATGCGAAGCGGTTATCCCCCGTGAATCCGTTGTCACCAACCATTCATGGCCCTCTGAGGAGATCATGAGAAACAATCACAAGTCGTTCCGCTTATTACTCGTAGTTTTAATATTTGTCCTCGGCGTGCAGGCTTCGGCAAGCTCGCGTCCAGCCAGGCAATCGAGCAACTCCAGCGCGCAAGTAGATCTGAATAGTGCAAGTGAGAAGGAGTTGGAAACTCTGCCAGGCGTCGGCACAGCGACTGCCAAGAAAATTATTGCTGGTCGGCCGTACGCCTCCGTCGATGACCTGTCAAAGGCCGGCGTCTCTGCCTCTACAATCAAGAAAATCACACCTCTGGTTACAGTCGGCAGCGCCGCCCCAGCGCCTGTGAAGCCAGTCGCGAGCAAATCAGCCGCCGCCGCAAAGCCTGATGCCTCGGGCTCCTCTGGCGCAAAGGTGGATCTCAACACGGCGAGCGCAGCCGAACTAAAAGACTTGCCGGGTGTCGGCGACGCAACGGCAAAAAAGATTATGTCCGGTCGCCCCTATTCCTCAATCAGCGATCTCTCGAAAGCCGGCGTTTCTGCATCGACAATCAGCAAGATCACTCCACTCGTAACCATCGGTAATGCACCCGCGGCCAACGTATCAGCACCGCCAACTTCATCGGCATCGAACTCTCCTCCGCCACGCGCTGCCCCCGCCCCCGCCGCACCTGCGCCATCTCAGGCAGCCCCAGCGGCGACAGCGCGCACCTCGCCACCGGCTCAAGCCTCGCCTGCCCCAGCACCAGGGAGTGGAATGGTTTGGGTGAACACCGATTCCGGCGTCTACCACAAAGAAGGCACGAGATATTACGGCAAAACAAAAAACGGCAAGTACATGTCCGAAGCCGACGCAGTGAAGGCCGGCTACCGTCCGGCGAAGAATGAATAACCTGTATTCGTTTCTAAAAGGAGACTTCCATGGCAGATCGATTTGAGCAGCTCAAAACGAAATATCAGTCCGTATTGAATTTCATCCAGTCGCAAGGCGTTCAGCTTCAAAACCTGAATATGCAGGGCGACAAGCTCCTGATTCGAGCCTCCGCGCCTTCCGCGGATTTGAAGAATCGCGTGTGGGACCAGATAAAGCTCGTCGACCCCAGCTTCTCCGACCTCACCGCGGACATCCAAGCACCAGCGGCCGCAGCTGCTGCCGCCGCCGCGGTCGGCGCAGCTCCGAAATCGGCCGCGCGAACCTACACAGTACAGCCTGGCGACAGCCTCTCGAAAATCAGCAAACAGTTTTACGGCGATCCGAACAAATATATGAATATTTTTGACGCAAATAAGGACAAGCTTTCCGACCCCGACAAGATCAAGGCTGGTACGGAGTTGGTGATCCCCTAGTTTCGCGGTACAGGCTCTTCTGCGCCTGCCCGCTTGGTCCGGCACGATACTTCAACTTAAGGAGCTACATAACTCATGACTTGGACAGATCAGTTGGGAAATTTGTTGCAGCAATACACATCCGGAGGAGCTGCAGCGCAGCCTGCACCGGACGTTAACGCGCACTTCGACCAGGTGGCGAAAGCCGCTCCCGCCAGTGCTATTGCGGAAGGGCTTACCGCCGCCTTTAATTCCGATAAGACGCCGGCTTTTGGACAAATGCTTTCCACCTTATTCAACAACTCAAGCGGCGATCAGAAAGCCGGAATGATCAATCACTTGTTGTCGTCCGTCAGCCCGGGCACTCTCACTCAGGTGTTATCCGGCGCTGGACTCGCCGGCCTTATGGGCGCGGGCGCCTCGCAGATGACGCCCGATCAGGCTCAGAAACTTTCTCCCGACGCAGTTCAACAGCTTGCGACTCATGCGCAAAAGGCGAATCCCTCGGTCGTCGAGACCGTCAGCTCCTTCTACGCCCAGCACACAACACTCGTCAAGACACTGGGAGGAGCCGCATTGTCCGTGGCTTTGGCCAAGGTCGCGGAGAGACAGAGACAGGCTTAGGAATTGATTTGCAGTCGAGTCGAAACCCTTGAAAAAGCTCGCTCCAACAGACTGAATTGGCGCGGGGCTTGATGCCATGTGTTCAGGCTCTCGCAGTTCGGCGCTAGTATCCTTCCATCATGTATTTTGCGAAGTCTGGATTGTCGTGGAAAAGAAGCGGGAAAATGCTCTCCGAAAAATAGATCCAGGCGTGTAGATCCCATTTTTCCTTTTCGTCGAGGAATCCTCGTTCCCACAATGCCGCATGGAGAACTTCGTGCTGCAGCGCTTGCACATTTCTAAAACGGTCGTTGCTGAGGGCAATCGAAATTGTCTTTCGTTGATAATCCGTCACGCCCTCGCCCTCTGAATCTCCGTAGGCCGTGCTCGGTTGGTGGTAGCTAATCACATACGTCACGCAGGGTCGATCCTTCAGGCCACATATTTCGATGGAGGCGGGCGGAGAGGCATAGGTTTTCGCAGTGCTCTCCGGTCTCGCCGGTTTCCACGACCCCAGCAAGACACCGCCGAGAAGAGCGACCGCTAGCGATATCGAATAAAGACGCATCCCTCAAGCCACATGAAGCACGAGTGCTGTGTCTCACGGTAGGCAACCCGGAGTTTTTCTAGGACTGTCAAATCTGTCAGTTCTGGCCACAGTTTCGGGCCCGGTTGCCCGTTGGCCAACTCACCCGATGGGCCTGTAAATTCTGCCAGTAGCGACCGAGCTATGGCTAGCTAAGATGCACAAGTTCCTGCAGTCGTAAGTAAACGGCTGCACGTTCTTTGGGAATGACGCTTGGATTCCGGAACTCAGACACCGAAAAAACGCAGCTTGTGGGTGCATTCAGTCCAGGCAACGGTTTCGACGGACAGGTCAAACTTTCCGTCGTCCATCCGCTGCCGCAGGGAGGAGGAAACATGAATCGTCTAGCGGGACTCAATCCTACGTATCAATCTCTGCGAACCACGATCCGTCAAGAACAGATTCAACTAACTCATCTGCGCAAGCGGAACAGCAAACTCCGCATCCGGTGCAGCGCCGTCACGAAAGGCCCGAAGAACGCCCCGTGCAATGTCATAAGACCAGGTTGGCCCAAAGTTGCAATAGTAAAAGCCTTGAGTCTAGGCAGACGCAAACTCCAACTCCGCCGCTTCGCGGGCAATGCCCCACGTCCAAATCTTCACCTCCAGCCCGGCGTTTCGTTTTCCAGAATTGGCAGTAGTTTTTTTGGGCCATGCACAACCCAACCCCGCAAACCATTTGCTACGAATAGAGATCAACCAGGCGATCCGGGCATTCTCAGGTTCGCCAATTTTGAAGGTGCCTGAACACAGACGCTGTAAGAAGTCTCGATTAGCTGAAATCAACGAATCAAGTCTTTAGGACGGAAGGAGAATAAGAAATGTCAATCCTAGCCTGGGTAGTGTTGGGACTAGTTGCTGGTCTTATCGCAAGCAAACTTGTCAACAAATCAGGAGAAGGCATTTTTCTCGATATCGTACTGGGAATCGTCGGCGCCGTGATCGGTGGCTGGCTCTTCAACACCTTTGGCGCAGCGGGTGTGACCGGTCTCAATCTGTACAGCCTCTTGGTTGCCGTGGTTGGTGCTGTGATCTTTTTAATCGCCTATCACGCCATTCGCCGCGTTGCGCACTGAAAGCCTGGCATCCAGCTCTTCGGCTGGCCGCGTAAGCTCAGCCAGCTTCATTCCTACCGCCTGCGCGTACACTTGAGCGGTCGTGCGTTCGTTTTTTGTTCCAGGCCAAAAACTCCGCCGTATCAAGCGGCGCGCTTCACCTTACCTGGGCAATAGTGTCTGGACAAGTTGGTCTTATCCGCAAATAATGCCTTGGAGATCACCTCACAAGGCAAATAACGCTTCGTACTTCGCTCTTCTACGATTATGCCAAACATAATGAACTATCCATTCCTCGTTCTCGCACTCTCCTTTCTTGTGCTCTGGCTCTCGATGCGTATCGGGGTCTTCGTCCGCAACAAGCGGCGCATCTCCCCGGCCGACGAACACGAAGATCTCGCGCTGATTATATCCGCCGCTTTGACGCTTCTCGGCCTCCTTATCGGATTCAGCTTTTCGATGGCTACCAGCCGCTACGACCTGCGCAAAAACTACGAGGAGGCCGAGGCCAATGCCATCGGAACGGAATATCTCCGGGCAGACCTCCTGCCCGCCGCGGCTGCCCCCAGAGTGCGTTTGCTCTTAAGAAAATATCTCGATCAGCGCGTGCTGTTCTACAGGACCCGCGGCGAGTCCCAGCTGCGCCAGGTAAACGCCGATACCGCACGGTTACAGTCCGAGTTGTGGGCGGCCGTCAGCCCTTCAGCCGCCGCAGTCCCAACAACCGGAGTGACCCTCGCCGTTTCCGGCATGAATGATGTCTTGAACTCCCAGGGATACACTCAGGCCGCTTGGTGGAATCGCATCCCAATGGCTGCCTGGGGTTTGATGGTCGCCATCGCGATCTGTTGCCACATCCTGGTCGGCACCAACATGCACCCGACATACAACCAAGCTGCTCTGCTCCTCGTTTTGCCTTTGATTGTCTCCATTTCGTTTTTTCTCATTGCGGAGATTGATAGCCCAGCCGGCGGCATCATTCGCGTCACTCCGCAAAATCTCGTCAGCCTGTCTCAATCTTTGCAATCAAACTAACCTTGTCCTTCCCGTACAGAAGCTAGCTGTCAACATTGACAGTATTAGCCATGAACACCTTTGGCGAGAGTGTGGAGGGACCCAGAACCGATAATCCACATCGAGAAACACAACAGGAGGGGTCGTGAAAAAGATTTGGCTGTATGTTGGATTAATTGCAGTGGTCGCCTCGCCCGCACTTGGGCAGGAAAAAGAACAGGAGCGCGTCGAGAACGCCGGAACCGTCCTATCAGAAATCCTCAATGCGCCGGATAGTATTCCGCGCAGCGTACTCGACAAAGCCGAGTGCGTCGTCATTTTGCCTTCTGTCGTCAAGTTTGCCATCGGCATCGGCGGTAGCTATGGCCGGGGAGTCATGACATGCCGCGGCGGTAAGAACTTCCAGGGCAAATGGGGCGCGCCGACCATGATGGCTCTCGAAGGGGGTAGTGCCGGACTGCAATTGGGCGGACAAGCCACTGATTTCGTACTTCTCCTCATGAATCCTAGATCGGCTTCCGCCATCCTTACCAGCAAGGTTAAGCTCGGCGGCGACGCTTCCGCTGCGGCCGGCCCAGTCGGCCGCGACGCATCAGCCGAGACGGACGTTACCATGCGCGCTGAGGTCCTCACTTACTCGCGCGCACGAGGTCTCTTCGCCGGCATCTCTCTCGAAGGCTCCACACTCCGCCCCGATAACGATGCAAACAAAAATCTCTACGGCAAGAAAATGGACGCGAAGGACATCGTTCTGGATGGCACTACGCCAGCACCCGCCTGCTCGCAAAAACTAATCTCGACCTTGGACAAAACTACGCCAGTAAACAAGTCGAAAGCGTAGCCATCAACCACTCGATGCCCAACCACGAGGCCGCAACCCACGGAAAAGTCGCCACATTATCCCCATCGCGCAGCAAGCCTCCGGCGGGCGGCGACCGAGCGTACTCTGCCCCCATCTGTCCCCCTAATCCCTGGCGTCGTGTTGGAACGATTCAGGCCGGATGCTGTCGTTATTTACTCGTACGACGACTTCTGCGCTCCCGTGATCAAAGACCAGGTACTCGCCCGGCGTCCGACAGCTTAGTTCTCTCAGCCGCGTCTTTGCCGCGGACAGATCCCTCACAGCTTCGAGCCACACAAAGCTTTCTTCCCCATCCTTTTTAAATAGATCAAACGGCGCCCTCATCTATGCACCTCCGTGCCACACCCCAGCCTTTGTGAATTCTCCCAAAAGCTCGATAAGCCTCGGCTCCTAACCTCGCCCCTCGAACCTTGAGCTGCGTACCTTAGCCTCCCCAGCAGGAGCCGGGATACTCGAAAAATTGACAGTCACATCCTGCTGATTGCGAATCCCCGCGCCCCTCCCCCGGCTTCCGCGCAGTCTCCAGCGAACGTCCCGCAGTTGCTCGTCCTCAATCAAAACCTTGCTCCCAAGCAGAGACGCCGTCCTCGTCCCATGCCATCCTTTTTTCGGCAACAATTTGTTATTTCAAACTCCCCCGATGACGTCACTTTTGACGTCCGTTTCGATAGAGGCGCACGATGCTCGGTACTGTTAAATGGTTCAACAACGCGAAGGGCTTTGGATTTATTGGTCGAACAGATGGTCCCGACGTCTTCGTTCATTATTCTGCAATCGCCGGCGATGGTTATAAATCCTTGGAGGAAGGAGATTCGGTCGAGTTTGAAATTGTCCAGGGGCCCAAGGGGCTTCAAGCAGCGGACGTTCGAAAGGTCGAATGACCCCGAAATAGTGCCGTCAACGTACTCCTACGCGTTGGCGCAAATCTCGCTACGCGGCCGCCGAGTTCGTTTTCTCGGCCGGTTGGCCGGCATCCGCCTGCTCCGCGGCGTGTTGCGACATTCCTACATCTCGTCGTAAAGTTTTCCCCGGGCTCCTGAAGAAGAACCGCTCCATTGCTCCGCTCACGAAAGCAAAGATGTAAAGCGCTGCCGGCGCGAGAGGAGTGCTATCCGCTGGGCCAGTATGTAAAAACGGGAAATCGAATACGCGAAGCTGCAAAAACAATGTCACGACCACAGCCGCCACCGCTCCCACAGCTGCTCGAAAAAACATCCCCACTTGCTCGTACTGCAGTTCTTCGCTGTTCAGATGCAGCCGCCTCAGCCGGATCGAAGCGCTCAACAGCCCACCGCATGCTCCCATGCACCCTATCAGCGCAATCTGCCACGGAGAAGTCGTCGCGATATTCTTCGTCAGCAGAACGATCAGCAGCACGATCACCAAAACCGAAAAAAAGACAGTTAGAGAAAGTGCTGTAACCGCGAGTCGCCAGTTTAGCTCCTGCCCGCTTGAACCCGCCAATCCCCCGTCGTACACGCTCCTCGCCAGCGCTGCGATTTCTTCTCGAATCAAGGGCGTGTCCTCGCCCTTCCTCACCTCTTGTTCCAACTGGTCGAGCTTCAGTGCCGACCATACTTCTCGGCTCGACGGCTCCAGAACATGAATGGAAGACCGCAAATCGAGGATTATGCCCAGCAGATCTTCCGGCGGTGCTACCGAAGCGTATTCCTCATAGGCCACCTCATACTGGCTCCATTGCTTCATTTGACTGGTCTCTTGCGAAATCGCATTTAGGTGCACGTCGATCTGGTGCAGCGCCTCTTGTGAAGCCTTACTCGACTGCCGAACTAGTCTCAATTTATCGCGCAGCAGCTGTGCCCTTGCGAGTAGGCGAAGGTGGCCGAGATTTTGCTTTGGCGCACGCATGCCTAGCTTTGGAAACGAATTGACGATGTCCATCTTCTACCCTTTATCCTTTCGCGGTTCCATCCCGAACTTCACTTCAGTTCGCATCGCGCGGCAGAAGCCCCTCCCGCGGCCTGCATACACTCGTCCGCCTCTAAAGGCATAGCTTCGCCTGTGGGCACGCCCCCGCCAACTGTTCGAGTTGACAGGAACACTAGTTAAGGGCCGCGCAGGGATACCTGGAGAACTACCAAACTGTTTAAGGGAAAATCCTAAGTACTCCGAGCTGTGCACAGTAGCGCCCTCAAAACACCGACGCTTCCTCAAGCACTCCATCGGCCAACGCTAGCCGAGATCCGCCTGCGCAATCTTCGTCTCTTTTGGGATTTCGCATCCGCGCCAAGCCCGCTCGAATTATTTCGCCCGAACTTCACCATGCGCAGGGAAAATCGTCTTCCAATCCCGCTTCATATCCACCACCACCCATCCCTTGGCAGTGGCTACATCCCAAGCCTTGTCCAGCCTGCCAAAGGGCGTCCCGCGATCGTACGCATACTCTCGCTCAGCATCCGTGTGATGAACGAGGAGCATGAGCCGTGCACCCGGGCCCGACTCCGTCCACTCCAACATCTGCTGATCTCCGTCGGAATTCCCAAACGCGGCAATCGGCCTACGCCCAATAAATTTGTTAATTCCAACCGGTTTCCCCTCTTTGTCGTCTACAAAATCCACTTCTGCCAGCCGCATCAAGACCGGCTTTCCGTCACGCACCTCGAACTGGGTTTTTATGGAGCTGCCGATCACGCGCTCCGGAGGAACTCCGTAGACCCTTTCAGACCACGGCCGTATGAATTCAATGCCGCCACCCGTCACGATGTACGTCTCGAACGAATGGTCGCGCATATACGCCAGCAGCTCCAGCATCGGTTGATAGACGCATTCGGTGTACGGCCGTTTGAAGCGGGGATGTTGTGCGCTGGCCATCCATTCGTTCACGATCTGCTTAAACGCGTCCGTGGTCATCCCTGCATGCGTGGCCATCAACAATTCAATCAGGCCTTTCTCCCCGCTGGCCTCCAGCTCTTTCATATCTCCCTCCAGGGCGGCCTTAAATGGTTGCTTCTGCTTCCATTCCGGATGTCGCGGGGCAAGCGCTTTGACGCGATCCAAAGCAAACGCCAGCTGCGTGTACATGGGATGTTCGGTCCAGAGCGTCCCGTCGTTATCGAACGTCGCTATCCGTTCCGCGACCGGCACATAGTCCGGACTGCCCTGCGTCGTCGTCCGCGCGACGAAGTTCAAAATCGCTCGTCGAGCCGGGCCGTCGTTCCACGAGGGCAATGGATCGCGTGGGACGCTCGCGGACTTACACGACGCAAGCGCAAACACGAGTAAAAGAATCGTCGCCGATAGCGCTGCACAATTTTGTCGTTTTATTTGTCGAGGCAAGGAAAATGCGCCTGATAAGCGCAGCTTGAACATTAAATTCCTCAGCTATTGGAATTCAGTGCGCTTTCGCTATTGCTTAAGAGCCATCGGAGGCCCGCTGATTCGCTTGCCCGTGAGGTCGACGGTCACTTCGACGCGGTCGGCAATCTTGATGAAGGGAATTCCGCTGTTCATCCCGTACTCCTTGCGGTCAAAGGCCATGGTCCCTTTGATCGAGCCGGCGCCTGTCCCCACCCCGGAGACGGCAAACATCAGCTTCTCCGGTTTAGTCACTCCGCGGATCGTAAAGTCGCCGTCCACCTCGATCGCGCCGGGGCCAGTTTGGACGAATTTCTTCGAGTGAAATGTGATGAGTGGATTGTCCTTAACGTCGAAGAAGTCTTTGCTCTTCAGTTTCCCGTCCTTCATCCCGCTTCCCGTATTCACACTGTCGGCTTGAATCTTGATGTCCATCACCCCGGTAGATATATCCGGCGACGTAAACGTAGTCGTGGCGTCCCACTTGTCAAACGTTCCCTCTAGATCCACAGACGCCTTCACGAAAAACTTAACCGAACTCTCTTCATGCGTAATCGTAAAAACAGGAGCCTCTGCTTGGGGCGCTGTCGAGAGCGCTGCGAACGCAAGCAGGGTGGTAATAGCCAATCGCACGGTATTTTCCTCTACAAGCAGTTATGGTACAGATTGCCGAGGTTCTCGACTGGCAAAAGTACCAGCTCCCCATCACACTCGGCTGGGCGGAACTTCTGCTAATCCAGCGACAAAAGCAGCTCCTCCGAAGATGGAATCCGTCAGGAAAGGAAAAAGAATCAAAGGAAAACCTCCGCAGCCCAGCCGCTTCATTTCGGCCAGTTTAGCCACGAATACTGCCACGCCGCCGAGACGTTTTGATAATTTCCCCCGAAGCGGATGTATGTCCCGCTACTGTAGCTGACCTTTATCGATTGGTGTTTGTTGATTGGAAATGAAACTGTGCCTCCAAGTCGCGAGCCTGTCTGTTTGGTTTCCAGGTCCTGTATACCGCTCAGACTGGTGACTCCGCCCCACCAGAAGTTCCCGTCCAGCGATATCCAAAGCCTCGGCCTCACGTCGTAGCTCAAGTGCCCTTCGAAAGAACCGATCGGCGCTTCATTCTGTGGTTTGGTGACAGGGCCGGCGTAAGCATTGGAATTTGTCGTGTAGAACCACGCCCCAGCATAGCCATCGAGCACCCAATGGCCCCAGCGTTCGGAATAGCCAAACTCGGGCTTGAACGCCCACCGATTAGCGCCCCAGTTCACTAGTTTTGTGCCGCTATATTGTCCGGTTGGCGCAACAACCTTCAGACTCACTCCTAACAGCCTCTTCTGCTTCCACTTCGCCATTTCCTTCGGTTTCATCGCCGGACCGCCCATGATATTTATGGAAAAGCGGAAGATGGAGTCCAGTAGACCCGAGCGGTATACCGATTGCGATTTTCCAGAAACGTCCCCCTGAAAATTTCCCACTCCATATGGCAGCGTGGCCGCGAAGTTTGCCGAGCGTCCAAAGAAATTCACGGAATGGTAGTAGCTAAGAATCTCTACGTAATAGCTCCCGGTTGCATTTGTGATCGGTACAGTGCCGTTGAAATCCACACCTCCGTTAAAGTAAGACGAACTTATCGTGATTGCGTTCGAATTCACCGGGGTCACTACATAGGTGCGAGGTGAGAGGTCCTGCGCAGAAGCTTGCTCAGCCGATCCCGCCAGTGAAATCAGTAAAGCCAAAAGATAGTGAAGTCGCATGACCCACCAAAGCATCTGTATCCAGAACTGCCAGCCATCCCGGCCTTAGAGACAAATGGCCCGCAGTTGATTGCGGGGAACCTAGTGAGTGGCTGGACTCCACCGGAGACGAGAAAACAAGCCTCGAACTTATGCTTTAAGGAAAGTCTGAGAAGCGGCAATTCGATAAAAGCTCGCAAAATTCGCCGGTAGACGTCCTCGTGGCAAGCGAACTCTTATCCGACCGGGTTAGCCCTGATGATCAGTCGCAGCCCCACATGGCTTGTTGACGTATCGATTGGTTGCGCCATCCTCGCTGCCGGCCGATACCTCTTGCAGTAATTAGGCGCGCACAAGAAAGACCCGCCTTTGATCACTTTGCGCGGAATTCGTATGTCCGGACTCTGCGGATCATAACTCTGCTCCCGATCTCCTCCTTTGCGGCTTGCCCCTCCGCAGCAAGTCTTGCTAGCCGCATGGTGGGTGGCGTACCAATCCATCGTCCACTCCCAGACGTTCCCTATCATGTCGAACAGGCCATAACCGTTCGCCGGAAACTGCCCAACCGGCGCCGTTCCCTCGTATCCATCAGAGCGCAAATTTTGCACCGGAAAATCTCCCTGCCAGGTGTTAGCCATCTGTTTCCCGCCCGGGGTGAACTCCTCTCCCCACGCATAGGCCGCGCCATCGAGCCCACCGCGTGCGGCAAACTCCCACTCGGCCTCGGTCGGTATTTCCTTCCCCGCCCACGCCACGTACGCTTCCGCATCCTCATACGCGATGTGCACCACTGGATGCTGCCAGCGCTTTGCGATTGAACTCCCCGGTCCTTCGGGGTGCCGCCAACTCGCGCCGGCAACGTATGTCCACCAGTTGTAGTGATTTCGCAGATCAACGCGATGCGACGACTTCTGAAAGACAGATGACGAGGCACGAAGCAATTCCGGTTTGGCCCCGGGATAGTCGTCCGCATTCGCTGGGCGTTCCGCCAAAGTGACGTGACCCGTCGCTTCGACGAAACGGGCGAACTGCTCGTTGGTGACGGTGTATTTGTCCATCCAAAAGCCTTCCACCGTCTCCTTATGAGCAGGCGCTTCCTCCGTATAGTGACGGTCGGATCCCATCAGGAAAGTTCCACCTGGTATCCAAACCATGTTTTCGTCCGACGACGGCTCGAGCCGGGGAGCTTGCGTCTCAGTAGTTGGTTGCATTGTCGGGTGCCTTTGAAGAAGTGCGTCAGCTGAACGGAAACACACTCCTCACCTTGAGAATGGATACATTCTCTTCGGCGTCATTAAATCGGCCGAACGAAGGAGCGGGAACTGTCAACACTTACAGGTCTGCCGCCCTTCCCTAGTCAAGATCGCAGCCCGCATAAGACCCGGAAGTCGAATGCCGCGCAACAACTATGCCTCTTTGTAGTAGCCGGGCTTTAGACCGGCACCCCTCACCGCACCTGTTCTTCCGCAGCAACAATCCAGCAAAGAAACTTGAACCGAAACCAAACCTCCAGCAATCGCCCAGAAGCCGCTCGCCAACTCATCAGCATGCGCAAGCGCAAACACGATTCAGAACCTAACCTCTGCTTTTGAATTGACTGCGCTTGCCCGCGATTTTATTATTGGGTTCGCACTTAGCTCTCGGCCGTGGAAAGGTCCAGCCCTGATGTCACGACTGTTTGCCGTAGTCCTGTGTGCTCTAGGGTTTTTTGCAATTTCGACTGCCGCTCAGGTTTCGAGTTCCGTTATCGAACCCCTCCGCTTTCCCGCGGGAACGACTCTCGCGTTTCATATGCAAAATCGCCTTCGCCATTCGGAGGTAGATCCCCTCGGCGTCCTGCCTCAAGGAACCGTTTTGCATGTAAAAATTCTCAATGCCATAGACTCTGGCGTGGATCGCGATGGCACCGAGTTTCACGGCTCGATCGTCTCGGATATATCTTTGGGAGAAGGCGTAGTCATCCATTCCGATGCGGAAGTCCAAGGACTCCTGGTTCTTCTCCGAAGTAAAAATCATCCGGGTGGGTTCCGATACGAACTTTTGCTAACACAGGTCACCGACGGTGGGAAATCTTATCCGCTCACCGCTTCTCTCAATCCTTCCTTCGTAGATTCCAGTGCTCAGCCCGTCTCCCCAGCTCCCGTCGCCACAACAAAAGTGGAAACCAAAGAATCGGTTAAGCCAGACACGCCGAGCAATACAAAATTACCAGCAAGCTCTCCTCAATAAATCCCTAACTAGTTTGTTCACGCACTGTGAAGAGAATTCCAGTGCTGGTACTCGGGGGAGTTCCGGTCTAAAGCCACGATCCTCTCCGTAAGCTGTTAAAGCGATGGAAGTTCGAAGATTTATGAACTTCGTCTGCCACTCTGGCACACTTTCTGCTCTCTGTTATTGGCTCGGCCAAATCTCCGAGGAGGGACTAGTAATGAAGAATGCATGGCGATTTGGTTTTTCTACGTTGGCTGGCACGGTTCTCGTAGCAGGAGCACTGGCATTGCCGCCGGCCAATACGCATCAAAGTCAGGAAGGTCAGCAGGCTGCCGCTCAGACGCAATCCGTGTCTGGAAAGATTGCCTCCGTTGACCAGAATTCTTTCACTCTCACTGTTGCCTCTCCGTCTTCCGTTTCGGAGGCTCAGCAGCCAACTTCGGCGACCACGATGTCCTTCGTCATCGACAAAAACACGACGGTGGAAGGCAAGTTGAAGGTCGGTTCCGCCGCTGACGTTACCTACCGCCAGGACAATGGCGCCAACGTAGCCATCAGCGTCCGTGTCGCTCCCTGAGCGGCCTAAGCACCACCGCAACTCCATGCAGTAAGCTCCGCTGTCTGGGGCTCTTCGAGAAGTTCCATCTCCGTACCTCTCGAGGAGTCCCAAGACGCTTTTCCTTCAATTTAATCCGTGCGCCGCAACTTTCGGAGATCTAGCTCAGCGCCACGTATCGCGCGTGAAGGCAACACTCCGCGATAAGAGTGTGCAAAAATGGCGCATCAGCCAGATTGGCGGGGATTCCTCCTCCCTGACAGACCCACAGACGGAGCAGCTGAGGACCATATCCTACGCAGACGTTGAGTCCATTAGGCGTTCCGGCTTGTCGGATCGCATAAGAGTCTGGATCTTTTTTGTGTGGGCATAGCGATAGTTGTCGTCGGAGCAGCACTAATAGTGGTTCAAGAAAAAGGGCTAGTTGTTATGGTTCCTTCTAAAGCCACGCGCCTCAGTCATGTGCCTTAACGCTTGTCGCGCCACACGCGCACGCTCGCGTCGTCGGGACACTGAATCTTCAGACATCCGGAAACTTTCTCCATATACAAGTTGGCGGCATCGAGAGGCACAGTCTCTTGCACAAGTCCGGTCTACCCACAAGAATGCTGACGGCCGTCTGGGAGGCGCTTGTGCCTAGTGTGACCATTAAAATGGATATTGCAGGCCATGAAGAGGAGCTCACGGAATACCTGTGCGATTGGCCCGACTGTTCGAGTGTTGCAACCCATGTATTGGGATGTGTGAAAGAACTAGGTATCTACTCCGCGGTTTGCGAGGAACACTCGACGACGAACTTTTCCCTAGGTAGGAGAGTCCCGCGGGAATAGCAAAGGACGAAAATCTCCTCCGACTCTTCGGAAGAGCATAGCCCGGGTTCCATGGCTGTTTAAAGCATTGTGAAGTGCAGCAGTTTTGTTTACTGCCGCCCCATGGCGACAGCCATGGCCTTTTCGGGCGAAATGAGGTGATCGACGCTTACAGCATCCTCGGCAATGGCGAGTTGGACGCCCTTGACGCGACCTGAGAACTCGTTCCCGTGCGACCCGTAGTCCGGTGAAACAGGAGCTGCCGTGTCCACCCCCACGTCGCAACCATCATCGGCAGAGAAGATAATTGGCTGCGTGGCGCCGACCTTGCCCTCGCCGACCTTTTTCCCATCCACATACAAGGAGGCCGTGCCGCCCTTGCCCAGGCCACCACCAGCGTATGCAAATTCCATGCGTACCTGGTGGTCACCCGGAGGCAGAGCGCTGCTGGATTCGGCGTAGAAGTGTTGAAGTCCAAGAAAGTTGTAACAGTATTTGAGCTTGCCGTCCTTGACGTAGAGGCTCCATCCACCAGCGTTGCCGCCTTGGGCGACGATAACGCCCTCAGCCCCACTTGTGGGCACAACAATCTCAGCGGTCACGGAGTGGGACTTGTTCTTGATATTGACGACTGAGTTTTCAGAGAGACGCCCCATGCTCCCGAATAGAATTTGAGATTTGCCCTTGATCAGTACCGGCCGGCCGGCCATGTCTGAGTTGAACCGTTCGACGCGCCGGTCGTCGAGCGGTAGGACGTTGTAGCGTGCCGCCTCAATCATCCATAGGCGCTGCAGTTCGTGGAGTTTTTCGGGCATCTGCTCGGCGAGGTTGTTCGCCTGGCTCCAGTCTTTGCTGGTGTCGTAGAGCTCCCAGACGTCGTCGTCGAATGCCGGGATCTTCTCGCCTGTGAGGAGCCATGGCGTACTGTGTCGCGTAACCGCGGTCCAGCCCTTATGATAAATGCCGCGGTTGCCGGCCATCTCGAAATACTGTGTCTCATGCCGCTCGGCAGCTTTGGCGTCGTTGAACGAGTACGCCATACTGACTCCTTCGATCGGGTGCTGCTGGACTCCGTTGACGAAGAGCGGCTCAGGCAAACCAGCCAATTCGAGGATGGTCGGCGCAACGTCAATCACGTGTGCGAACTGGTTGCGGACTTCCCCTTTCCCCTTGATTCCCTTGGGCCAATGAACAATCGTTCCGTTGCGCGTGCCGCCCCAATGCGAGGCCACCTGCTTGGTCCACTGGTATGGAGTGTTCGTGGCATGTGCCCAGCCCACGGCGTAGTGGTTGTAGGATTCCGGCCCGCCCAGCTTGTCCAGCCTTGCCATCAGGAACTCAGGAGTTTCGAATGCAGCCGCGCCGTTAAAATTGATCATCTCGTTGTATGTGCCGTTCAACGTCCCCTCTGCGGATGCGCCATTGTCGCCAATGATGTAGTAAACCAGAGTGTTATCGAGCAGATTTAACTTCTTCAGTGAATCCACTAGCCTGCCGACATGGTGATCGGCATACTCCAGAAACCCAGCGTAGACTTCCATCTGCCGAGTGAGCATGGGCTTGAGCGCAGCAGGCATCTCATCCCAGGACGGAATTTCTTTGTGTCTCGGGGTGAGCTGGCAGTCGGGTGGAATCACGCCAAGCTTCTTCTGTCGCGCGAAGATCTCTTCACGAAGCTTATCCCAGCCTTGATCGAACTTGCCTTTGTACTTATCCGCCCATTCCTTGGGGACGTGGTGCGGGGCGTGGGCCGCGCCCGGTGCGAAGTAGACGAAGAAGGGCTTATCGGGAATAAGCGCCTTCTGTTGCCCCATCCAGTTGATGGCCTTATCGGTCATGTCCTCCATGAAGTGATAGCCCTCTTCCGGGGTCCGCTTGACCTCGATCGGTGTGGTGCCTTCATAGAGCGATGGGTACCATTGGTTCGTCTCGCCGCCGATGAAACCGTAAAAATACTCGAATCCGCCTCCCCCGGTAGGCCAGGCATCAAAGGGACCGGCCGGACTGGTCTCCCAGACCGGCACTTCATGGCACTTGCCGAACTGCGCCGTCGCATACCCATTGAGCTTAAGGGTCCGCGCAAGCGGTGCGCAGGTGTTCGGTAGAATCGAGTTATAGCCTGGCGCGGAGGTCGCAATCTCAGTGATGCCACCCATGCCAACCGTGTGGTGGTTGCGCCCGGTCAGCATGGCCTGTCGGGTGGGGGAGCAGAGCGCTGTCGTATGAAAGCGGCTGAATTTGAGGCCACCAGCCGCCAATAGTTCTGCCGTCGGCGTGTAGCAGGGACCACCGAAGGCGCTTGAGGAGCCAAAGCCCGCGTCGTCAATTAACACGATTAGGACGTTTGGCGCATCTTTGGGCGGACGCAACTGCGTGATTGGCGGAAACTTAGTGTCCGGATCCTTTGCATCATAAGTGACTAGGCCAGTGCGCGGGCGATCGGGAATTGGCAGAATATTGCGAGCAATTTTTTCGTCAGACATGTTTTCTCCGTGAGAATGAAGCCATGTGAGGCTAGGAGTTTGGTCTACGCAACGATACTGTTAATAAGTACAGTAATGGCCTCGTGAATTGTTGCGTGGCGTTAAGGTCTCGATTCGATAGGATTCCGTCCGAAAAACGGAAGCACTTGCAAGAAAAATTGGCGCCCGATCTCCGGCGTTCCGTGCGACTAAGGCTGAACCAGCGGAATTGAGCTTGCCAATTGGAGATCGATCATCATTTGCACGCGCCGGTCGAGTTGAAAGAATTGCGCCGTGGCTTTGGCCGATAGCGCGCTACGGAAGATAGGGACGTACTTGAGTCGGAGTTGGAGGACTGCCTCGTCCACCGCGAGCCAACGTTTCGATAGGCTGTCGGCCTGATCGTCTGTCATGTTCGTGTTCTGCAGATACTCTTTAATGAGAGCGTATTTAGCGTCGTTGATCTTTACCAACTCCGTAACGTATTGATCGTAGGTCGGCCAGAACTTCTCTGCTTCTGTGTCGGTCAACTTCATATTGGCGGCGATGACTTGCTTTCGGGTAGAACGCAGGTCTGATCTCAGCATGGCAATCGCCTGGTCGATGGATGATGCGTCGTCGCGACTGGCCACGGGCTGCGCGGTCTGGGCTGAGCCACTCTGGGCGAACGAGGCATCTCCAACGAAAAGAAGCCCGCCGAGGACCAAAACTGCCGCCGTGCACTTCCTAATCATTTGAGTTCCCTTTCCACAGTGAGCGACGACCACGTAAGCGCCGAATTAGTTGTCGGCGCGCGCATTCCTTGGCGTTCGCGGATTGCGCTGACACCCGATGTCGTTGAATTGCAGGCCAACGACCTGAGGGTGATTCGCGCTTGCAAATTAGACGTGCTCACCGCGGGGCGACACTGTCACTCTTGACAGGGATGGACATTACGCTCGAGACCGTTGGCACAACCCTCACAAGGGCGCAGCGGATTCTACGTGGTCGATTTAAGCAGTGGCCACGCTGAGCAACAGGATCAATCTGATCGTTAATAGCTGTCATTCTTGACAATCGCGTGGTGCGTGGCTTTAGTGTAGGTTCTACGTTTTGCGTCACACTTTGGTAAAGCAGTAGTGGAGGCGTCTGATGGCGACAGCAAATCAAATTGAGGGATTGCGTGGACCGAATACGATCATCAAGAAAGCCAGCGGCTGGCTTATTGGCATCGGGGTGGTATTTATCCTTCTAGGAATGATAGCGATTTTTGAGCCCGGATTTGCGGGATTGGCAGTAACGATTCTGGTTGGCTGGGTGCTGATCTTTGGCGGACTGGCGCATTTGGTCGCGGCGTTCAGCGGAGGCGGAGCAGGACGGGTGATCTGGCAGGTGTTGATCGGGATTCTATACATCTTGGGCGGAATTTATTTTTTGACTCACCCGCTGCTTGCGCTTGGAACGCTTACGCTTCTTTTGGCGGTGATTATCCTCATGGAAGCGGTATTCGAAGTCATCACGTATTTCCGGATGAGGGGCGAGGGAGGCTCGGGCTGGCTACTGGTAAATGCGCTGATCACGCTATTCCTTGGCGGGCTGATTTGGTTCCACTGGCCGTCGAGTTCGGTGTGGGCGATCGGGATTCTGGTAGGTGTAAACCTGCTAATGACTGGAATTTCACGGCTGATGTTTGGTCTTGCAGCTCGACAACTAGCAAACCGCGTAACGGCCTAGCAAACCCTCGTACGACTACCTACTAAATTCACTTCTCAAGCAAGCGCAGCGGACTGAATGGCCTGCGCAAAACGCCCGTGTGCGCCGCTGTACAAAACACTGTGACTTCTGCCAGTAGCGCATTTTGTTCAAATGTTAGAGAAAGAGTGTCTGCCTTACTTTGCGCGCGTGCGAATTTGGACGATGGAGGAACTCAGGATACGAAGGCCGTCATAGAGTCAGACATCCCGCCGGGGTTCGCGACGGTGGATCGCGTCGAGACGCCAGATCGGGGCTCCGGCGGATGGCAGAGAGTGAAAACATACATGCAACGGAAACTTGCGAAATGTAAGCAATGAGGAGGAAACAGAGAATGCGCAGCAAGCGAGTGAGAATCATTGTGGGACTTCTGGCAGTGTGTTTTGCGGCAGGGATCTCGGCCCATGCACAAGACGACAAAACCAAGGTTAAGGGGCTGATAACCGCCCGCACGGGCGATGCGATCGTCCTGAAGACGGCCGACGGAACGAGCATGACCGTAACGCTTGACGATGACACCAAAGTGCAGCAGCCGAAAGGGCTTGGAATACGCAAAAAGCAAATGTCTGCTGCTGTACTCATTCCCGGCCTCAAGGTGTCGGTCGACGGCATAAGCAAGGACCCCACGCACGTCCTTGCAACATCGATTACCTTCGATGGAGACGATCTAGAAACCGCCGAGATGATTCAGGCTGGTTTAGACCCCACCAAGCAGAAGGTGGCCACCAACCAGCAGAATATTGCTGCAAACCAGCAGAACATTGAAGCTAACAAGCAGGGAGTCGAAGAGAACAAACAGGATATCGCAGCAAACAAGGCGACGATTGATGCCAACGCCGCGGCGAGCAGTAAGCGGTTTGCGGAATTGAGCGAATACGACACCAAGGGCCAAATCGATGTCCACTTTGCAAGCGGCAGCGCCACGATCGCCCCAGAGGATGAGGCGGCACTGAAAAAACTGGCTCGCGATGCCGTCAACCTGACCGGGTACCTCATCCAGGTGAAGGGCTTCGCCGATTCGAGCGGCAACGCGGCAATGAATCAAGCTCTGAGTATGGAGCGCGCACAGAACGTAATTGCCTATCTGCTCCAGAACTGCAACGTGCCAGTTCGGCATATTGTGGCACCCGGCGCCATGGGTGAGGCGGCACCAGTAGCGTCAAACGAGACCGCGTCGGGTCGCGCAGAGAACCGCCGGGTTGAGGTGAAGGTCCTGCTGAACAAGGGACTTGCCTGAGATTGAATGGTCCCGGTTCGATAGATTGTGCAAAAAAAGCCGGGAGGCAACTTCGCCTCCCGACTTTAGTTTTTCGCACGCTCTGCAGATTCTGTTCAGAATGAGCGGCGGTACTAATCTTTGTCCTTTTCCTTATTCTTGGTCTTGTCGTTGTGAATTTCCTTACTGGTCTTGTTCTGCTCTTTATTAATCTGTTTCTTCTCCGCGGCATTTAGCTTGCCGCCGTTGGCCGCCCGTACATCTTTAACTTGCTGATTGATGTGCGCCTCTTGGTTTTCGACTTTGGCTGTTTCGCCGGGCTTCATCGTGCCGTTGGCGACGCCATTGGCGATGCGCTTCTGTTGATTTTCCGCACGTTCTCCGACTTTGCTCATCGCGGGATTCGCGGGCCGGCCGTGATTCGCTGAAGCGAAATTTGTCTTGTCCAGGCTGGCGCTGTGTTCATGGGACATCTGTTCTGTGGTCGGCTGGACGTGCGGTTCAGCCGCTGCTGCGCGCTCCTGAACTGATGCTACAGCGACAGTTCCACCCGGGCCGTTGAAGCTCGCGTGGACGCCCACGCTGGCGTTGACGACGACGGTCCTGTCGACGAACGTGTTGTGGATTACGGCGGTGTTCACGCTGAGCACGGCGGTGTTATACGCGAAATGTCCGCCGCGCCACTCGCCGCCCACGAATCCTGCTCCGCCATAACCAAAGCCGTAATTCACGCCGCCGTAGAATCCGACGTGAGGTCCCCAGTAGCCGGCATGAAATCCGTAAACTCCGCCTTCGAAGCCCCAGTAGCCGGGAGTCCACAGCAAGCCCGCGCTCGGCGGGGCCACCCATACGCCGGGCACCCAATAGTAGTCACTCTCGCCGTACGCCCAGTAACCAGGCGTCCAGAGATAGCCCTCGGTCGGGCATGGAGGTTGTACGTAAACGGGAATTGCCGGTGGCGCGACGCGGATGGAGATGCCTACCGCGATTTGCGCGGAAGCAGTAGACGCTATCAGCGCGAGCCCTATTGGCATGCATAGAGCAAAAAGAAGTACTCGAGTGAAAGTTCGCTTGGGCATTACAATTTCCTCCCTTGATCGACTGTGTTCAGCGCCAATTTTCAATTCGTTGAAACCCTTGGGAAGTTCTAATGCGCTCGACACCTGGCGTTTTAAATCCTGGAGTCCGAGAAAGTGCTCGACCGGTTCAGGGGCAACAAAAGGTAAAGGCGGCCCCCGATGTGACTATTATAAGGTTCAGGAAATAGGTGAGAATCGCAGTCGAAAAAGTACTCCCCGAATCGGTAAATACTCTTCTAAGTCAAACATAAATATAGGCTTACTATGGCCCGGGACCCCTCACCCTTCCGTCTGGCGAGCCGGACTGTAGGAACAGGGGAATCCCTAACCGGGCTTGTCCGTGAGAGGAGCATTCCCTTCTACTCGGTACACGCGGTTGGTGCCCAGGCCAATATCATTCTCCCGGCGAAAGGTCTGTCAGGTTTTTTCAAATACGATGATGAGTACCAGGCGCTGGCTCGTCCCGAAGGCCGCACGATCGTATTTGGATTTGCGCGGACGATGCGGATACCCAAACCAGCGGCGCCGGCGGCAACGCCGTAGGGGCTGATAAAGCAACGGCCGATGACAGGAACATCCGGGCAGTGGCATTTGAACAGGATGCCTTGTGTAACGATCGCTTCGTACCTCTTAAACGACAAAGACTGCCGTACTCGGGCACCTGCTAACGCAGAAGTAGCAGCCCCGAACCGCCGCTGATTATTCTGGCCAAGGGCTAAAGTTATGAGCGATAGCGATGGCCGCAGTGAGTTTCCTCCTGGATTTCACGCGGCGGCACAACCTCAACGATCGACAGTTTCGACGATTGAACAGGACCAGAGTCTTGCGTTGCTTTTTGAGGTCAGCCGCGAATTGACAGCGATCCTCGAGCGTGACGAACTCTTGCAACGAATAGCGGACAAGGTGAAAAAGCTCGTTAACTACCATCTGTTTAACGTGATGGTGTGGAACGAGACAGCGGCGCAACTGGAATGTGCCTTTGCCAAGCACTATGGAGAAGCCATCGCGATGCGCCTGTCCGTTGCGCTTTTTGAGGGGGTTACCGGGCATGCCGCGGGGTACCGCCTGCCCGTGCGCGTGGATGACGTCAGGCTCGACCGTCGTTATGTAGAATTTCCGCACAGCGACAACGTTCGATCCGAGATGGTTATTCCACTGTTGATCCAGGATCGGCTCATCGGCGTGCTCGATCTGGAGAGCACCAACCTTGCGGCATTTACCGCGGAGAACGAGAGGATGCTGGGAATCCTTGGTTCCTATGTCGCTATCGCACTGGAAAATTCGCGGCTCTATGAACTTTCCAGGGAGCGCGAGCAACGCATGCAGAGCGATCTGGATACAGCGCGAGAGATTCAACAGCAACTACTTCCGCAGGGCCAACGGAAAATTCCAGGTCTCGATATTGCCTCCGCTTATCTTCCTGCGCGCCAACTGGCGGGCGACTTCTATGATTTTCTGCCTTATGGAGGCGGCCGGCTGGGGATGGCGCTGGGAGATGTCTCCGGCAAAGGAACCGCGGCGGCGCTATATGGGTCACTCACGGTCGGCATTATGCGGGAATATACGCAAGAGCATCGGTGTTGGCCGGAAGAGATGCTCGCTGTCTTGAACACACGTCTCAACGCAGCGCACATGTCGCCTAACTATGTGGCGCTCTTGTTCGCGGTGTACGACGCCAGCTTGCGGCAGTTGATGGTTGCAAATGCCGGCGCTCCTCGTCCGATTCGGAAACGCGGCCAAGACATTCAAGAAGTCCAGGTCGAAGGCACGCCCCTGGGGATGTTTCCCGACAGTGAGTATGAGACGCTGACGCTTTCTCTGCAGCCGGAAGACATTGTGGTCATCGCATCCGACGGCATCCTGGAATCCATGAATTCCGAAAACGAAACTTTTGGGTTGGAACGATTGGCGGGAGTGCTCCGGCGTCTGGCGCCGGTCAGCTCGTCCGAAAGCATTTCTGCCGCAATTCTTGAAGCAACCGACGCGTTCAGCGGGCAGCCAGAGAAAGCTCATGATGATCGTACGCTGATCATTCTGCGCGTCACGGAAACATGTAAAACGAAGGAACCAGCAACTCAGAGTGAGGCTAGTGTCGTGATTTAGCAGCAGCGCGATGGAAGGATCGTCTTACCTGGATTTCAAGTACGTGCCAAGCATTCAACCATGGATATGTATCTGCACATTCGCGTGTTGTTTACGATTATCCTGGGCCTTGGAGTCTCACGTCTGCTCAGCGGTGTCGCGCGAATAGTACAGCATCCGAAAGAATATAAGGTGTATTGGGTTCACCTGCTGTGGGCGTTATTCGTATTTCTTTATCTGATTCATTTTTGGTGGTGGGAATATCGCCTCCAGACGGTCCAGCAATGGACTTTCCCGCTTTATTTCTTTATCTCGATGTACGCCGTGGTTCAGTACCTGCTTTGCGTGCTGCTTTTTCCCGAGGAGATGGCCGACTATAAGAGTTTCAAGGAGTATTTTTATTCCCGGCGGCAATGGATTTTTAGTTTGATGGCTACACTTTTTATAGCGGACATTGCGGACACTCTTGTGAAAGGCAGAGCTTATTTGCACGCATTGGGCCCGGTTTATTACACGCGAACAGCTCTGTGTTTTTTTCTCAGTTTGGCGGCGATCAAGATCGAGGATGAGCGATTTCACGCAGGGTTTGCCATTCTTGCGACCGCGTTTGAGATCACTTTGATCCTGAAGTTGTACATGACCATTGGTTGAAAAACGACGAAAGGTATGAAGGAACGCCAGTGCGTTTTACCCCGTGTGGCGGAGCAGGGCTTGCAGCAGAGCAAGTTTCTTGATGTGCCGCGTGCGACCGCGGGAAGTCAGACCTTTGCATAGAATAGCGACCGACAATTCCTACGATTGGTCGACTGAGACAACTGACAGTGGCCCGGGACGAATGGACGCACTAGCCTTTCCACCATGTCATCGGCAAGAACAGCGGAGGCCCTTGCGCCCCGCAAGACAATTCTCGTTGTGGATCCAGAGCGCAGAGTGAATAATTTGCTGAACCGCCTGGTGGCCGAAGAAGGCTGGGATGTCCGGCGCGCTCCGGACAATCAAGCCGCCCTGTCCGACATGGAAGTATGCCCTTTTGATCTGATCATCACCGGACAAAAAACATCAGGAAAAGAAGATATCGAGCTGCTGCGAAAGATCCGGCGCATTCGCCCGCATGTCCGGATGATCATTCTTACGGACGAAGGCACGCCCGATGACGTGCTTAATTCCCTGCGTGAGAACGCTTTCAGCTACTTTCGAGCACCGTTTGACGCAATGCCTTTTTCCGACATGGTGCGATTGGCAATGACGCAGCCTGCTTGGGACGATGGCATCGAAATTATTTCCGCGACTGCCAACTGGATTCGACTGTTTGCAAGGTGCACGGTAGGGACGGCCGACCGGTTAATTCAGTTTCTGCGCCAATCCGAATTGCCTGAGGACGATAGAGAGGATGTGGCCGTCGCCGCACAGGAAATTCTGCTTAATGCCATGGAGCATGGCGGCAAATTTAACCCTCATCATTACGTGGAGATCGCATATCTCCGAACGAGCCGGGCGGTCACTTGCCGGATAAAGGACCCTGGGGAAGGCTTCTCACTCGAAGAACTGCGTCATGCAGCGATCAACAGCGCGCCCGGAGATCTTTTCACGCACATGGATGTACGCGAGAAACAGGGCCTTCGGCCAGGTGGTTTCGGCATCCTGTTGGCCAGCAAGCACGTCGATGACTTGATCTATGGCGAGCACGGAAACGATGTGATCCTCATCAAGTACCTCGATTCTTCTGCGCCACCTAATTCGTGATGGAAAGGCATCTTTCCCATCTCCGTGGGGAATGGTTGCTCAAGAAAAGGGCAACTATGGAAGACAGTCGCCCTTTTTTTGAGTTTTGATACTTGGATGATGGTTTTCTATTGATTAGGCGGTCGCTGCGCGCTGGCCAATGGCGTCCTTGGCCTTCGCTACTGCCGCATCCCATTTTGTGAGTTGGTCCGGGGTCAGGAATTTTTCCAGTTTTTCGCGTCCAGCGGAGCGATTCTTTGCGATGAATTGAGCTATGTCATCCTTCGAGACGTTCGGATTCTGCGCTTTATATTCCTGCAGTTTTTCGTATTTATCGGTCAGGAAGGATTTGAGCTGGTCTCTCTGTTGGTCTGAGAGGTTGAGTTCCGAGGCGAAACGCTTTACTTCAGCCACGACGTTATTAAGTTCATCTGGAGTCATTAGTCTTTCTTTCTGGGCCGGATTTGTTCTTGAGTGAGATTTGCCAGATGGCCGGCCTCGTCGAATACGAGTCACCAAGGGTCTCGAAGAGGTCGCGCCGCCCGACAGTACGTTAGCGTAGTAGAATGCAAGAGCGTGTCAACTGTCAGAAAGCGCACTGGACAAGAGGAAGTTGCTACCGGTCAGGGCGGCAGAACGAGTGCAGGTCGAGACTTTTCGAGCAAACCAAAGAGCGCGAAGACGGATATCTGGATTCGTGGGTGATTTCTTAGGCAAGGAACAGGATTCTGGCGCGGAGGGGAGTACGTGGATTTCGAAAATGCTCAGCGTCTATTAGCAACCATTCCTGATAGTGCAAAAGTTATCGACGTTGGCGGGGGCGCCGCTCCATTCCCACGAGCAAACTACGTGATTGATGCGATGCCGTTTGAGAAACTTGGCGCAGGCAGCGACGGAAACATCCACCAGAGACTCGGAATCGAACCGCGATATTCAGCGGACCGATGGATTCAAACGGACCTGTGCGCCCGGCGTCCGTGGCCGATAGAGGATAAAGCGTTCGATTTTGTCATCTGCTCGCATTTGCTGGAAGATATCCGCGACCCTATCTGGGTTTGCTCCGAGCTGCAGCGAATCGCAAAAGCCGGCTACATTGAAGTGCCTTCGCGGGTGGTCGAGCAATCCAAAGGTATCGAGAATCCCCGTCATGCGGGCTACTACCACCACCGGTGGCTGATTCAACGAAGCCCGGAGGGTCTGGAGTTCCGGCACAAACCACACGTCTTACATTCCGTGAAGAATGCCATCGTTACGCGCCTCTCGCCCGGCTGGCGCATTAGCGCGGAGCACGCCATCGTATTCCTGGATTGGTCGGGAGAGTTCGAAGCTAAGGAGATTCTGGAGTTTGACGAGGCGAAGGTGATCGAGGAGCTATGCGAGTTCGCCGCGGAAGCCCGGAGGCTGCCAAGGCTTACAGCAAAGGCGCCGATACCGATGACGCAGTCTATCAGGCGTCGAATTTTCTACTACAGACAGTGGCTCGGACAGGCGGGATAGCGATCGAGGGAGAAGATGAACGGGGAGACGGTCAGCGTCGTCATTCCTTATTATCGAGCGAGCCAGACGATCGCCCGCGCGGTGGAGAGCGCATTGGGGCAGACAGTTCGCCCGCAGGAAATTCTAATCGTTGACGACGGATGTCCTGAAGACGCCGCAGGAGCGATCAAACAGTTCGGCTCTTCCGTAACTCTGATCCGCAAGCCCAACGGCGGAACGGCGAGCGCGCGGAACTTGGGAATCGAGCACGCGCGGGGAGACTGGATCGCATTTCTCGATGCCGACGACTACTGGGAGCCATCAAAGCTCGAGCGGCAGCTGGCCTGTTCGGACGGCGTGGGACTAGTTGGCAGCAGATGGTATGCGGAATCGCCGGGCGAGCCTCGCAGCGTGGCGAAGATTACGGACCCGGGATTTTTCGGCAGGACTTTGAGGCCGCGTGACTCTGAGGCGTTTCATGTGGCGATGAATCTGTGGACTAGCGTTCTGCTGGTGCGGCGGAATGCTCTGGGGGAACATCGCTTCGTTTCAGGCCTGGAACCTGCGGAGGATCGTGACCTTTGGATCAGACTGGTGGCCTCGACGGCTGTTTATCTTGTGCCCGAGCCACTTGCGACGTATGTTCAATGGCCAGGCTCGCTCACCAATAGCGATTCCGACAGGGATTGCGTGAGCATGCTCAATGTGGTGCATCGCCACGCGGCGCTGCTTGGGGCGAAAGGCGTCCGCGCACAAGAGGCGATGATTTACCGGCGTTGGGCGGGCAGCTATCTTGGGCGTGGGAACCCGCGGTCCGCGATCGTACCAGCTGCGCGGCGGTTGGCGATGGAGCCCGCGTCACTCGAAGCCTGGTGGATAATGTTGAAGACTTTGGCGCAATCCATATTCCGGTAGCTTGCTTCTGCTGAACGCTTCGAACACGATTTCAATTCTCGCTTCATTTCCAACTCCGTGAATTCCTCGCGGTTGCGATAGTTTTAGCCAGTGATGATCTGGGCGTTGAATGTGCCCCATTTAGAAGAGTTGGCGCACTCGAAGATGATCCAGAGCAAAGGCTAATTCCAATGTTTTTAGCTACTTAACGCCTCTGTTTAGGTTTTCGCCACACTTTGTTCTGACGCAACGACAGCACTTGGCCTGCACTGTAGCCTGCCCGGATGCCAAATTACTCTAAGCGGCAGGTCACACTGCAACACCCGCGTCAACTGGTTGTTTATGACACCCGTCAACAAGACCCGAATTCAGCAAAAACGAGAGGCTGGCTATTTGAGCGCCAGCAAAGACCTCAGGATCAAAACCCGAGGCACCCAATATCAACAGACAGTCGCCTAATACAAACCCAAAAGTTCAGCACTGTGCTGCTCCTTGTTTTATTGGGCAGCTCTTGGCTTTCAGGATGCGCAGGGATAGCCGGCCATGCCGTTGGCGAGGCAACGGCTCCATCGATTACGGCGCAGCCGGCGAGCCAAACTATGACTCTTGGACAAACGGCGACTTTCTCGGTGGCCGCGACGGGCACGGCCCCACTCAGCTATGTGTGGCAGAAGAACGGAATCGCTATCAGCGGCGCGAATTCTTCGTCGTACACGACTCCACCGCTCACAGCTTCTGACAATCTTGAGCAATTCAGAGTAGTCGTAAGCAATGCAGTGGGCACAGCGATGAGCAACAGCGCAACGCTTGACGTCGCCGCAGCGACAGGAACAGCGATCGCGATATCTCCGACTACAACGACGATAACGACAGGAGCGACCCAACAATTCACCGATACGGTGACCGGCAATTCCAACACGGGCGTGACATGGAGCGTGTCCGGAGCAGGTTGCAGCGGCGCAGCATGTGGTACGATTTCGGGAGGCGGACTTTACACCGCACCAGCAAATGCGCCCTCGCCTGCAACACTTCGTGTGACAGTGACCAGCGTGGCGGACCCAACCAAATCAGCTTCCGCAAACATTACCGTCGTCGTGGCGACCGCGATTTTGATGAGCATAAGCCCGGCGAGCGCTTCTGTGCCAACCGCGGGAAATGAGTCTTTCATGGCGACCGTGAGCGGGACGCAGAATACCGCAGTAACCTGGAGCTTAACGGGGTCTGGCTGTAGCGGCGCCGCCTGCGGGACTTTGGCGACGAGCTCGCTAACAGCTGTTTATACTGCGCCAGGGGTGGCTCCTGCACCGCCGAGCGTTACCGTGATGGCAACCAGCGTGGCGGAGCCGGGCAAGTCGGCATCCGCAAGCGTGACCATTGTGCCTATTGTTTCCGTCACGGTGACTCCGGCGACCGTTTCACTTGCAACGGGGGCAACACAACAGTTCAACGCGTCGGTCGTGGGAAGTTCGAACACGGCTGTGACGTGGAGTGTACAGGGAACTGGATGCAGCGCCGCTGCTTGTAGAACCATCAGCGCCGCTGGGCTTTACACAGCACCTTCGGCAGTTCCCTCTCCGGCGAGTGTTACGGTGACGGCGACAAGTTCCGCGGATCCGACGAAGGCGGCTTCCGGAACCGTGTCCATTTTCTCCGCCGGTGCGACGAACACGACCAACAGCCTTACGATTCCTGCAACTCATCCCAGGCTGTTCTGGACGCCCGCGCGGATCGCGACAGCGAAGGCGTGGGTGGCGAGCGCGAAGTATGCGGGATTGAACACGGCATCGCCGCGTCCGCTCGACGATTACGATATGGCATTTTCGTGCTTCATTATGAATGTTTCCGGAGCGTGCACGCAGGTCATTTCGGACGCGATGGCGTTCGCTCCCTCCAGCACAAACGGAGCTGGAGCGGGCGACGACAATATGCGGCGGAATGGCGAGTGGATCATGCTCGTCCGCGACTGGCTTTACCCCGGTTGCGGCATGGCGCAATGCCTCACTTCAGCGCAAGTGGCCACGATCGACAGCAATTGGAGCATGTGGCAGTCGAACCAAGACAATGTGATTCAGACCTGGGGCAACATCGGGATGCCCGCTAACAATTATTTCGCCGGACAATTCCGAAACGATTTTGATTTCGGGATCGCCAGTTACGGCGAGAACACTAACGCCGGTACGAACCTGCAATACGGCGTCGTCAACCGGTGGAACGATTTGCTCAACTTCGTCTCACCGACGGGAACCGGAAAAAATGGTACTCACGGGTACGCGCTTCACAGCCAAGAAGGCGGCGGCGAGTACGGACGATATTCCCTCGATTACTACGCGCTTCCTCTGGCGACTTCCGCGCTTTTGGGCCGCGACATGTGGACGGAGACGACGGCTTTCAAATCCGGAGTGTTCCAGACAATTTACAACACGATGCCGGCCATGACTACGAGCCGAAGCATGTGGGATATGTTCACATGGGGCGACGATGAAAACTGGTCTGGCGGTGCGAATTGCGGCTACCAGAGCCACAACGGACCTGATGGACATGGCGGATGTGGAGCTTCCAGCCAATACTACGGCGACTTCATGCAAGCGGCCGCGAACGAGTTTCCAAATACGGCCGTTGGCAAACTGGCTCGACAGTGGATATCCACGGTTAACCCAGCCATCGGACCGATCTTCCTTTCTGTCAATCCGGGAGGATCATCGCAGGCGTATTCAACGATGCCTCTCGATTACTATTCGTCTGGTGCGCAATACATGTACTCGCACAGCGACTGGACAAACTCCGGTACCTCGATGCTCTGGCAAATGGGCATCTACAATGGGGACAATGTTGGAACTACGCAATCCTGGGGCGGCGGCCACTCACACCAAGACGCAGGAACATTCCAGGTGTTCCGCAAGGGCGTAAACATCATCCGCGAGACGGCGGCTTACTCCGAAACGGTGGCCGGATACAACGGCAGCGGAACCGTGGACGCCGCGACCGGATTCGCGCACAACATTCCGCTCGTGGGCGGGCAAGCGTCGATCAACATATTCGGAGGCTGCTCGGATGGCCCGGGAATCGTCAAGCGGCTGGAGACGCAGCCTGGCTATTCGTTCGCAGTCACTGATCTGACGCTAACGTATCAGAACAATGTTTGCGATTCGTCACATCCGGAGCGTGAAAATCCCTACGCGGCCTCCGTCGTTCGCGAATATTATTATCTGCGAAGCATCAACACGATTGTGATCGTGGACCGACTGCAAACCGATGCGGCTACACGAAGCACGACGTTTGTAAGCCACTGCGAAAAGAGTCCTACGGTGACCTCCACAACCGTGGCTTGCATCGACGGTGCGCAGGAAGCTTTGTACACAGCCTTGGCTCCGGCTTCTCCAACCATTGCAGTGGTCGCTGAGAACGCAAACGGCGCCACGGCGGCGAACTGGCAATACCGGATTGAGGCGAACAACGCAAATCCCGGAAACGTGGTGAGCTACAACATCTACACGATTCAGCTTGGAGATGCGTCTGGTTTCAACGCCTTGACTCCGGGAGTTGTCGATTCGAGTCCAGGTAATCCTACGAGCGGCACATTTACGATCACGCTTGATGCGAACGATAGCCTTGTGATTAACAAGGGGATCGCGTCGTCAGGCGGGACGATCAAGGCCGCCGGCACGACGAAGTCCCTGGCTACGGGGGTTCAGACAATGACGATCACCGACAGCGGGCCGACCTGGCAATAAAACCCGCGGACGTGGCCATCAGGCTGATGATTTCGGGTCAGACTGGCCACGAGCCAACGAGTAACGATAAAAATGTAAGTTATGTTGCAGAGGGGGCGTTGAGGCACACGTCCCCTCTCATTTTTCTACGTACAGGACCATACCGCTTGCGAAGTGCCTCATGAAAGGCAGGGCGCTGAGTACGGCGTGATCGAGACGTTTAACAGCCGGCCAGTTCAGCAACTGGATGCGTTTGCGCAGACGCGAAACGATGTGAAAAGGTCTTGCCACCAGCCGGGAGAATTCCCCGCCTAGATCTTGTGTCTCTTTCCACGTGATGGGGCGCTCGCCCTGGGTGTAGTCCTGCTCCTTGGGACGCAACCACTCGATCGTTTTGGAGTTACCCATATGCTCGAAGAATAGTCCGCGACCGCCCGGCCGGAGGAGACGCTTCACCTCCATCAAGCCAGTTCGCAAACCGATGTGATGAAGAATGCCGAAACCGTGGATGACGTCGAAGGATTCGCCTGGAAATTCGGTCGGGTCACAACGCATCAACACGGCGCTGACGCGGTCGCCCACACCGTTCAGTCTGGCGCGGTCGTTGGTAAGCCTTACGCCAACAGGGGAGATGTCGATCGCGGTTACGTGAGCCCCCATCTTGGCGAGATAAACAGCTTCCTCTCCTTGTCCGCAACCGTAGTCGAGGACGCGGCAACCGCTAACGGATCCGAGAAGTTTGGCGCCGTATTGGCGCCAGTCCCAATCGTCTTGTGGCTTGGCGTACTTGTTAAAGAAGATCTGATTCAGACGCAGGTCATGCGCATAGCGAGCATAGGCCTGATCGGCAAAGCGGGCCTCGTCGGCTAGTCTTGCTCGCTCTTGTTCATCAGCCTGCGAGATGGTGAGGCGGGGACTTTCCAAATGCGTGGAGGTGTTCAGTGTAGTCTTCATTGTGTGCACGGATTATTTGGCGGCGTAGCTTTCTTGGACACGTTCAAGAACATTTTTGACGGGTTTGACGCGCTCGGCGGCCATGGTTTCCTGGAGGCCGGAAGCGACGCCAACGCGCGGGCTCCAACCGAGTTCTTTCTCTGCGCGGCTGCAATCGAAGCGCATACGAGCGAGCGCTGATTTGACGCGGTAAATGGAAAGCGGGGCCGGGCGTTTTAGAATCCTGGACAAAAGTTCGACAGCAAGCGCCAGACCATAGACGATTG
>Ga0210383_10000147_pt1 | contig 71935 bp, 75 predicted proteins | sample IncBWC14OmetaG_FD_160072 | JGI IMG/M metagenome (GOLD analysis project Ga0210383, IMG submission 160072) | Forest soil microbial communities from Barre Woods Harvard Forest LTER site, Petersham, Massachusetts, United States - Inc-BW-C-14-O ...
TACCATCACGAGCCGGTGTTCGACGACAAGATGATCGAGAAGGTGCTGGGCGAGACGCGCCGCTACGCTGAAATCAACGGGTCGCCGAATAAGTTGACCGTCAGCTCAGCTTACGACGGACTCGAGATTGTCATCTGAGGACAAGTCCGCGCTGGAGCGTCGACTAACGCTGACCAGCTCCCACGGTAAGTTCGCAGCGCCGGGACGCCTACCGGCGCTGGCATTGCTGGCGCTGCTCGTGATTGTGCGCGCGATCGATCCGGGCGTTGTGCAGAGCCTCCGGCTGCGCGGGTTCGACTTCGTCGAGCAATTCGCGCCGCGAAAATATCAGCCGCTGCCGGTGGAGATTGTCGCGATTGACGACAAAAGCCTCGCGCAATATGGGCAATGGCCATGGTCGCGGGCGCGGGTGGCGCAACTGGTCGACAAGATCGCGGCGGGCAAGCCCAGCGTGCTCGGCGTCGACATTATATTCGCCGAGCCCGATCGTCTTTCGCCGGGGCGCCTGGTGGATTCCGATCCGGAAATCCCCGCTGAGGTTGCAAGCGAACTCGCGCGCCTGCCCTCGCACGAATCCGCTCTCGGCGACGCGTTTCGAAACGTTCCGACAGTATTGGCGGTCGGTGTTAGCGACGAAGCGCCGCACGCAGCGCCGGCGCCAATGCGCTTCACGACGATCCTCGAATCGGGCGCCAATCCGCGTCCGTTCCTTTTCACACATCCCAAACTCATCCGCAGCTTGCCCGAGATCGCGTCCGCGGAGCGTGGACAGGGATCGATTGACTCGGAGACCGATCGCGACGGCATCACTCGGCGCGTGCCGTTGTTCATCGTCGTAGAAGGTCGCCTGATTCCAAACCTCGCGCTCGAAATGCTGCGGGTCGCTTCGGGTGCGGGCGCGATTGGAATCGTGACGGGAAAGGAAGGCGTAGAAGGCGCCACGCTCGGCGGTAATTTTCTGCCGACGGATCGGCGCGGCCGCATCTATCCGTATTTCACACCGTCCTATGACGCGCGCTACATCTCGGCGGCGGACCTGCTCGACGGTTCCTACGATCCTGCGCGGCTGAAAGGCGCCGCGGTGCTTTTGGGCTCGAGCGCGCTGGGATTGACGGATCAGGATCAGACGCCGCGTGGGTTGATGCCGGGAATCGAGGTCTGGGCCCAAACGCTGGAATCGATGCTGACTGGAAATTTGCTGCGCCGGCCGGCGTATCTCGATCTGATCGAGATCGCGATCGTGCTGATAGCGGGACTCGTCATAATTTTCGTCTTGCCCTATTCGAATCCGCGGATGGCTGCGACGGAGTTTCTCGGCATTGTCGCGATCCTCCTTGTTTTGGCGCTGGCGAGCTTCAGATTCTCTAAGCTACTGCTTGACGGCATCTATCCCGCATTGTCGTCGGCGTTGGTGTTCGGCGTCATGCTATCGGAGAACTGGCGCGCCGCGGAACGCCAACGCAAACGAATCACGCAAGCATTCGGCCACTATCTTTCGCCTATAATTGTCGAACGTCTCGCTAGCGACTGGAACTCACTCAAGCTGGGCGGAGAAGCGCGGGAAATCAGCGTAATGTTCGCCGATCTGAGTGGATTTACTGCTGCCTCGACGCATATGACGCCCGAGGAGCTGACCGGAAAGGTCAACAGGTATTTTCAGTATATAGTGCAACCGATCGATACGACCTTGGGATACGTCGAAAGGTTCGTAGGAGATGCGGTGATGGGGATGTGGGGAGCGCCCCTTTCCAACGAAGACCATGCCGTCAACGCAGTGCGCGCCGCACTCGCGATTATCGATGGCGTCGGGCGCGCGCGAGAGGAAGACGAGCGACGGGGCGAACCGGGTTTTATGATCAAGGTCGGGATAAACAGTGGAAGTGCGGTTGTTGGAAACATCGGCACCGAAAATCGTCTCTCGTATACTGCAATGGGCGAACAAGTGAATCTGGCTGCTCGGTTAGAAAGCGTTCCTCCCATGTACGCATGTTTGATAGTCGTGGGCGAGCATACGGCCGGGCTCGCTAGGAATGTTTTTTTGATGCGAGAGCTGGATAGACTGCTCGTCAAAGGCGCTGACAAGGCAATTTCCGTATATCAGCCGATCGTGGAACTCGATTCTGCTACCGATGCGCAAAGGAAGCTTGTGTCGCAGTTCGCGCACGCGCTCGAACACTATCGAGCAGGGCGGTTTGCCGACGCGTGCTTGATTTGGGATGAGTTAGTTGCCGAGTATGAACCGGCGCCAAGCCCTTCGTCGGTAATGTCAGCCAGATCACGAGAGTTGATCTCGAATCGGCCCGAGGAGCCCTGGACCGCCGTTAATGTGCTAGTCACCAAATGAGAGCGCCTGGACGTATGCCGGCGCTGGCCGTATTGGCGCTGCTCGTGATTGTGCGCGCGATCGATCCGGGCGTCGTGCAGAGTCTCAGGCTGCGCGGATTCGACTTTCTCGAAGGGCTGGCGCCGCGCAAGTATCAGCCGATCCCCGTGGAGATCGTGGCGATCGACGACAAGAGCCTTGCGCAATACGGGCAATGGCCATGGTCGCGGGCGCGCGTAGCGCAGCTGGTCGACAAAATCGCAGAAGGGAAGCCGAGCGTGCTCGGCGTCGATATCATCTTCGCTGAACCTGATCGTCTTTCGCCCGAGCGCCTGGTCGACTCCGATCCCGAGATTCCCGCCAATGTTGCCGGCGAGCTCGCGCGGCTGCCTTCGCACGAATCGATTCTCGCCGACGCGATGCGAAAAGTCCCGACGGTATTGGCAGTCGCGGAAGGCAACGAACCGGCCCAGACCGCGGCGGCGCCCATGCGCGTCACGATGGTCCTCGAATCGGGCGGCAACCCGCGACCATTTCTCGTCAGTCATCCGGAGCGGTTCCGCAGCTTGCCCGAAATTGCGGCGGCCGAGCAAGGGCAGGGCTCGATCGACAAGGGGGCAGATCAGGACGGCATCACCCGGCGGGTGCCGTTGTTCATTGCTGCTGAAGGCCGGCTGGTCCCGGACCTCGCACTGGAAATGCTGCGCGTAGCGACCGGCGCGGGTGCACTCCGAATCGTCACGGGAACGGAGGGCGTAGAGGGAGCGACGCTCGGTTCCAACTTTCTGCCGACCGATAAGCATGGCAGCGTGTACCCTTATTTCACGCCGTTTTACGATGCCCGCTACGTGTCGGCGGCGGACCTGCTCGACGGTTCCTATGATCCGGCGCGGCTCAATGGCGCTGCTGTGCTATTGGGCTCGACCGCGCTCGGATTGACCGACCAGGATCAGACTCCGCGCGGCCTGATGCCGGGGATCGAGGTCTGGGCGCAAACCCTAGAATCGATGCTGACCGGGAATTTGCTGCGCCGTCCGGCGTTCCTCAACTTTGTCGAGATAGCAATCGTGCTGATCGCGGGGCTCGTGATCGTGTTTGCGCTACCTTACGAGAATCCCCGCAGTGCGGCTGCGCTGTTTCTCGGCATTGTCGCGATCCTCCTCGTTTCGGCGCTGACGAGCTTCAAATTTTCGAAGCTACTGCTGGACGGCATATATCCCGCATTGTCGTCGGCGTTTGTGTTCGGCGTGATGTTGTCGGAGAACCTGCGCGTAGCCGAGGCGGGTCGGCGGCGGCTAGTGGCCGAGCTGCAACATGAACGCGAGATGGAAGCGCGTCTGGACGGCGAACTGAATGCGGCGCGGTCGATCCAGATTGGTTTGCTGCCGCGGCATTTCCCGGGACCGCCCGAGCATCGCGACGTCGAGGTCTTCGCATCGATTGAGCCCGCGCGGATGGTAGGCGGCGATCTTTACGATTTCGTCTTGCTCGACGCAGATCATCTCTCATTCGCGATTGCCGACGTGTCGGGCAAAGGTGTGCCGGCCGCCCTGTTCATGGCGATGACCAAGGAAGTTCTGCACACGGCGACTTTGCGCTACCGCAAGGCGCTCGATCGCGTTTTCAGCGAGGCGAACGCCAAGATCTCAGCCGCTAGCGAGGAGTTGGGCGCTGGCGGTGCGAACATGATGTTCGTGACAGTGTTCGCGGGAATCCTCGACCTCAGGTCGGGCGCGTTGGTTTATGTGAACGCGGGCCACGACTCGCCGTTCATGATGCGGGCAGGGGCCGAGCCCGAGCCGCTACCGCTGGCGGGAGGACCGCCGCTCGGGACCGTCGACGATTTTCAGTACTCGATCGAAGAACGTCAGCTCGCCCCCGGTGAGATGCTGCTCGCTTATACCGACGGAGTTACCGAGGCTCAGGACACGAGCAAGGCGCTGTATTCCGGCGCACGGCTGGGCAGGTTGCTTGTGTCAGCGCCGACGACGAGTGCGAAGGCCGTCGTCAATTTCGTGCGGGACGACCTGCGCCGCTTCGCCGCTGGCGCCGAGCAGGCCGACGATATCACGATGCTCGCGGTGCGATGGATCGGGCCGGTCCCGTCGAGCTGATCAGCGAACGGTAATTTCCACGCGTCGATTCTTCGGTTCCGCCACCTGATCTGCGGTCTTCACCGCGAGGTCCAACTGGCCGCGGCCCGCGACTGAAATCGATTTTGGGCTGATTCCGTCATGGATAAGCCGTTCGCGAATCATTTCCGCGCGCTTCATCGAAAGCTGCTGATTGTGATCCTGCGTTCCCAGCGTGTCGGTATGCCCGATGACCTCGACCTCGTACACCTTGCGGCGCTTGATGTCCGCGAACACTGCATTGTATTGCCGCTGGGATTCCGGCGTCAGCGTGTCGCTGTCCTTCTCGAAGTAGAGCACGAAGTGGGCGGGCAGGATCGGCTGCGCGGCGAGCGCGTTGCCGAAAATCTGTTGCACCTGAGTCTGATCGACCTGCACGGGCGCGGCGGCGCCTCCGCGGACTTCTCCCGCAGCGTAGGGCTTGTCCAACAAGACTGACTTCTGGCCGTCCTCGATCGTGACCGCACCGGAGCTGCCATCCGGGTTTGGCAGCACGACGAACAACGACTGACGGCTCGAGCATGACGCCAGCAAGAGGAGGGCGAGGATCAGTCCGATGCGGCGCATGTCAGCGGTTATCTTTGACTTCGATCACAAAGCGGGTGCCGCGCACGCCAAGGATCGCGGTCGGCGTCTTGACCTTCATTGCACCGGGCGTGCTGCGCGCGATGTCGCCGGAGATCATCGAGACCGTGCCGCGGTTCATGTCGGTAAGCATCGAGCCGGTGAAATTACTCGAGTTGAACTTGTAGTCCTCGAGCACGATCTCGCTGTTCGGGCCGCTCGACATCACGGTGTTGTCGATGAACGTGATGCCGATCGCGCCGTCGCCGCCCGTTTCGATCGTGTCTTTCTCGTAGAGCGGATCGCCGATCTTCGCCGCGGTGCGAGCGCCGTTGCGCACGATCTCGGCCTGGCCGGACACAGTCTTGATTTGCGCAACCTGGGAATTGTCGGCATTCGCGACGGAGATTGAGACCCCCAGCAGGGCGAGGGTGAAAAACAGGTTTACATAGATCCGCGAGGCTCGATTCAGCGAATTCATTTTGCCTCCGTCAGAGATCCCGACGCGATTCGGCGTGCAGACTATCGCCGTGCGGCGCCAGAAGCCAGCCGTGGCAACCGCGACCGGAGGCCGATATTCTGGTCTGCGAGTCAGCGATGCAATCCCGCCTTATCGTACGAGCCGATTCCACGGCGATGCGCCAGGTGGACGCGTTCGTCCGGGAATTTGCCAGGCAGCAAGCCGTTGCGGCCGATGAAGCGGCTCGCGTCCTGATTCTGCTCGAAGAGCTGCTCACTAACTTGATGAAATATGGATATCCAGATCGAGCGGAGCCTGGAGAGGCAGAGATCGTGCTCGCTCTCGACGGCGCCCGCATGGAGATCGAGTTCACCGACGACGGATGCGCGTTCGATCCTCTCGCAGCGCCGGCGCCAAATCTCGACGATCCGTTCGAAGACAGGCAGATCGGCGGACTCGGACTTCACATCCTGCGTTCGATGACCGACGAGGCGCGCTACGAGCGCCGCGATGGCCGCAACGTGATTCGATTGATGCGAGTTGTCGCGCCGGCCAAGGTTTCCTGACGCAGTTACTGGCTAGCGCCGTCACTACCTGGCGGCGAGCTTCACGGCTTTGGCCAATCGGAGCTGTCTGTCGTCGAAAGTATGGAAAGTCTCTGCTCCCAGCGCCAACGCGGACGCGACGTGAATGATGTCGAGCGTGCGGGTGCCGTAGGTCCGGGTCCATTTTTCAGAGAGGCGCCGCGCTGCCGCATAGATCTCATCCAGCATCGGTTTGATTGCCAGGACGCCGGCGGTTACGTCGTCGCGGAACGCTGCGTATGCGGCGCGGGTATTGGCCGCGGGCAGTTCACGGCGGAATAAGCGAAGTTGCAGCGCGTTGGTCAGTTCGAGCTCGCCGAACGAAGTGACGATTACCGGCAAAGGAATCCGCCGCATGCGGGCGGCCGCCTCGGCGGAGTTAGCATCGGGGGTGTAGAGGGAAACCAGGAAGCTGGTGTCGGCGTATGCGGTCAATCGCGGCTGCGCTCACGGGCCAGGAGTTCGGCTCCGCTCACCTCAAGGGTGGTGGCGCCATAGATTGCGCGCAGGCGCGCCAAGAAGTCGGGACGCTGGCGCGGCGCGCGCGAGGCCACCGGCGACAGACGTGCAATCACCCGCCTGCGCTTGGTGATCTCGATATTTTCGCCTTGCTGCAGCAGCCGTTCGACTTCCGGAAAGCGATAGCGAAGATCGCGCACACTGGCTTTTTTCATGTGATACATTTTAGCATCACATAAGTGCGGAGCAAGCGTCTGCTCCGCCTGCCGCTGGCCGCCCCGTTCGTGCTAAAAAAGTTATGTGTCGCCGCTGTCCACTCGCTCGGGGGAGGAGAGTCATTAATAAGAAATCGGGGAGCGTGGCCAAATCCGCGAAGGGGCGGTGGTTTGAGCATCGGCACGAATCGTTGCTGCCGTTTCCGCTTTTCCTTAGGCGAGTGGCGCGATGGGGCGCAGCCGCAATCGCCGTCATCCTGGCCTCTTTGGTGGTCGGCGTTGTGGGATATCACTATTTCGATGGGTTGCCCTGGGTGGATTCGCTGCTGAACGCGTCGATGATCCTGGGCGGCATGGGTCCGGTCGATCCACTGAAGACCACGGCGGGAAAAATCTTCGCGTCAATCTACGCGCTCTACAGCGGGCTCGCGTTGATCGGAGTGATTGGCCTTATGCTCGCGCCGATCCTTCATCGGGTGATGCATCAGTTTCACGTCGACTACAAGGAATAGTTCGAGGGCGGACCGCGAGCGGACCGCCCTCGACTCGTGCAAAGAAAGAAATCTCAGTACGGAGCGCTTTTCGGCGACGCCATCGCCTTGTCGGCGGCGCTCAGCGGAAAGTCTTCTCCGCTCTTGAGCTTGGCCATCAGGTCTTTGATCTCGTCAATCTTTTTGTCGTAGGTGGCTTGGGTCAACGGCTCCTGCGACCATCCCGCGCGCGCGATCTTGTCGTGCTTTTTGGCTTCGGCGAGTTTTTTCATCAGCGCATCCTTGTCAGCCGCCGACAGGCTCGACGCCATCGCCTCGGTCGCCATCGCGGCCGGCGCGCCCTGCGCAAACGACACCCCCTGCTGGAACGGTGAACTGATCCCGGCCAGCGCAATGAAAGCAACGATCGCGGTCTTCCGCATGCCCATAGTTTCTCTTCCTCCCGACGGTTGCGACCGGTTATCGGCCGCATCAATGGTCTCTCGTGTCAGACGGAAGTTACCGACGCATTAAGGGCCGGTTGAGGGAGGGTGAATTAGTGCGCCCGATTTGGGCCGCGCGCAGCTATTGCGATGGCTATCTAATTAGATGTAGATCTAAATAGCTATGGATCAGCAGCAACGACCTGAGCTCATGCTTCAGTTCTGCAAGGCGATGGCCGACGACAGCCGGCTCAAGATTGTCGGCCTGCTCTCGACCGCCGAGCACAGCGTCCAGCAGCTCGCATCGATACTCGAGCTCAAGGAGCCGACCGTCTCGCATCACCTGTCCGTGCTCAAGCAGCTTGACCTGGTGAGAATGCGCGCCGACGCGAACTTTCGCTGGTACCGCCTCAATGACGAGGTGCTGGGGCAGATCAGCCGCGCAGTTTTCAGCCGCGGCAATATCGCCAGGCTGGCCGAGTCGGCCGGAGCGCGCGGCTACGATCGGAAAGTGCTTGACAACTTTGTCGACGGCGAACGGCTGATCGAGATCCCGGTCAGCTACAAGAAGCGATTAGTAATCCTGAAGTGGCTGATCGATTTCTTCGACCCTGGCATTAGTTATACCGAGTCCGAGTTGAACGCCATCCTCAAGCTGCATCATCACGATTGCGCCACCCTGCGGCGCGAAATGATCGGATGCGGAATGCTGTCGCGGGAGAAGGGGGTCTATCGGCGCAGGCCGAGATCCGAGTGGCGGATCGAGCTGAAATAGCGGATCCGGCAGGACATAGGCCGGTGCCTCGTGGAACGCAAGAGGTAAATTTGAACCAAAGCCCAATTAGACGCATTGACATCTGCATCTGACCGTTCTAATAGCAAACCATGGGCGTGAAAAATTCACGCAAAAAGGCTTTTCGGCTGGGTCCGGGGAAAAAACGTTTCAGGGCTTTCACGGAGGTTCGAATGCTATTGGGGACATTGGGGATTCGCAAATCGGTCGTCGTCGGGGGCATTGCGCTGCTAGCCCTCGTGGCCATGAGCCTGCCAGGGGAGGCAGGTGTCAAGCCGGGCGACTTCATCACTCCGGACAACTCGTCGCAGGTGAAGGATCTGGTTTCACCCGGCGTGTTTTACCGAGTCCAGCACGGAATGACGATGAAAATCGTGCCGACCGTGCGCGTAGACTGGCCGCCACCGTATAAGGATGCGACGGAAAAATACTCGTCGCAGGTTCAGCTCTCGAAAGATCATCGCACGGTCGTCGGCTACGTGGCCGGACAGCCGTTCCCGCTGATCGACGCGAACGATCCTGACGTCGCGACCAAGGTCGTGTGGAACAACGTGTTCCGCCCGATTCAGTCGGACGACTACGACCTTCGCTATTTCGACTGCGACACCGTGTACAGCGGGTACAACAAGCCCTTCTTCGAAATCGCGTACGGGCAGCTCGGTCACTACGCCGGTTACGATCTGGTAGGCCGCACTGAAGTCGAGCCGCTGCCGATCGATCCCGATTTCAAGAAGACCAACCGCCTGTGGCTGTTCCTGCTCGGACCCGAGCTCGCGCCGCAGGACGCTCGCGGCACCAGCCTCCTACGCTATCGTTACGCCGATCCTGCGCATGGCGACGATACGTGGACCTGGCAGACCGGATCGCGCCGCCTGCGCCGTCTGAACGAGGCGATCAATTCGAGCGCGACTGGCGCGCAGACCTGGGATCCCGATCACTATTCGGGCTTCAATCCCAAGACCGAGCAGTACAACTACAAGTTCCTGGGCGAGAAAGAGATGCTGGCGACGGTTGATGCCGAGCATTCTCCGGAAGTGCGCTGTGCAACGGACGGCGGCGCGAGCGCCTGCCCCGAGCGCTGGCAGATGCGTCACATGTATATCGTGACTGCTGAGCCGCGGCGCATCATGGGTGGCGAGGGTGCCGCTGCTGCGATCGATTCCAAGACGGTCATCTACATGGATTCGGAAATGTGGTTTGAGCCGTACATCGATACCTACGATCGCAAGGGCGAACTGTTCCGCAACCATGTTTACTGGCTGGCGTATCGCGATCGTCCAGTTCCCGATGCGAAGGTCGCCATCTATCCGTTCAAGCGCGAATTCGTCGTCGGCGCGTCCTCGCAGGACGTGCAGAGCAGCGAGGCCACGATGTGCTACCTGCCCGGCATCGAGACGCCTGAGCGCGAGTGCTGGTACATCAACATGGGCGCAGTGGACCGCGCCTTCTTCACCACCGAGGCGATGGTGAAGATGTCAGAAGTCGGTCACATGTAGCCTGAGGATCTGGATTGCAAAAACGCCGGCAGGAGCACCTCCTGCCGGCGTTTTCTTTGGTGTCATCGTGACGAAGCGAGTAACGCGAGCGGCAGGAGATGGCTTCTGGCCGCCGGGCAGCGGCGCGCACGCGCCGCCGGTTCCGGTTCTGCGCTGCCGCCTTCCGAGAGTCTTAGCTCATCAGGATGTAGACGGCGCCGCCGACGAGGACCAGCACGCCGGGATTGACGTGGCGCCATAGCAGAATCGCGAACACCACGACGGCGATTGCCAGCGTCTGCGGGTTCACGATCGAGAGCTTCGCGATCGCGTACGTACCCGACGTCATCAGGCCGATCGCGACCGGTGCCAGTCCGCGCTGGATCGACGTGCGCCACGGCCATCCGCCGAGATGCACCCACCATCGATTGACGAACAGCGTGATGATGCAGTCGGGCAGAAAAAATCCGATGCCCACCACGACCATCCCGGCCCATCCGGCGAGCTTGTAGCCGATTACCAGCACCATCAGCATGTTCGGCCCCGGCGCAACTTGGCCGAGGCTGTAGATGTTGCGGAACTGCGCGTCGGTCAGCCAGTGAAAGGTGTGCACCGTCATGTGCTGCATCTCGGGCAGTACGGCGGTGCCGCCGCCAACCGCGAGCACCGAGAGCAGCGAGAAGACCAGGAACAGATGTATCAATCTTGTCATCGTGATTCAGATCTCTATTTGCTCAATGACGAAACAGGTGATGGCGTTCGCCGCGATGGAACGGCAGATGCTCGTCTTCGGCGCGCGGTTGTGAAATGTGCGGACGATACAGCCACACGGAGACCGGTCCGGCACCGAGCAGCACCACGAACAACGGCAATTTAAGAAAGCTGACGGCGAAGAACGTTATTGCGATGATCGCGATGTCGGGAAGCTGGCGAAACTGGCGCCGTCCGATTTGCAGCGTCACCGCGGACAGCAGGCCGACCGCCGCGGCCGCGATCCCAAGCAGAAAGCGCTTCACGTCGGGATTGTCGTGATTCGATTGATAGAGAATCCCTAGGACCATCACGACGATCGAGCCCGGCAGCAGCATCCCGATGACCGACACCGCCGCACCCGCCAGCCCGCGCAGATTGTCACCCATGATGATCGCCATGTTGACGGCGTTGAGCCCGGGCAGCGTCTCGCTGATTTCCATCGCGCCGAGAAAGCCCTCGTCGTCGAGCCATCCTTCCTCGCGCACCAGGTACTCGCGCAGGTAGGCGACGGCGCCGCCGCCGAAGCTCAATCCTCCCGCGAGCAGGAAGATCCTGAACAGCGTCAGCAAGCTCGGATGAAGGTCGGGCTCACTCCTGGTGTTTGAGACTGGCGTTTCCGTATCCGTAGATAAGGGCGGTTTTGGTTGTTCCACGCTGCACCCAGTCTGTGGCCCGCGATTGCAGGGCTGTGTAGAAGAATTCGGAAAGCTCGCGCTGCTTGCGCCGCACCGCTTCGGGACTATCGAACTTCAACTGGTAGGCGAACTCGGCGACGATCGGCTTGTTGGTATCGCGCACGCGCCATACCGCAAGGTTCGCCTTGGCCTCGAGCTTGTGGCCGAAGTCGAGCATCCCGAGGTCGACCAGGTATTCCTGGATGTTTACGCCGTTCACCACGCTGAGCGCCGCCTTCGGATTCGCGTCGATGTGCTTGAGCGCGGGAAACGCGTCGGCAGTCGTCTCGAAGCGTTGCGTCAGTATGATGTTGGGAGTATCGAGCTCGCAGTTGTGCGAATACACGAGCCGCATGCCGAGCGCGCCGTCCTTGGGCAGGAGGATTTCCTCCTTGAACTTCAATGTGTACTCGCACGGCAGCAGCGGACGCGGATCGACAGCCAGCGCCACCTTTTTTTCCGGATGCCGGAATTTGATGACCAACTCGTGCCGCGGGTCGGGGGCGCCATGATGATAGAAGGTGCGCTTCCGCAGGATGAAGCCGTGATTGTAGAGCTTGAAGTGCGGCGTGTCGTAGAAGAGCACCTCGCGCAGATGCGGCTTGATCGTTTCGTCCATCTTGCCGAGCTTGATGCCGAGCGACTTGGCCGCGTGATGCGCGAGTTTCCAGAATTTGTGAAACGGCTTTTCGTCGGGGAACAGATCCGGCTTGAGCAGCAGCTTGTACTCGCGAAATTGAATCTGATCCGACGGGACGATCGGTTGGTAAAGCTTGGAAGTTTCGGCCTGCGTGCTCATCTGCAATTCGTCGTTCGTTGGGCACAGATATTACTGATTTGCTGGCGGGTCCGAAACTGTTAATCACTCATTCTGAACAGGAAACCCAGCGTAGCGAGAAAGATGCGGGGGCAGCCTGCCGGGAGTCAAATATGAGCATCGCAACATCGTTGTCCGAGCGAATCGCCGCCGCAATTCCACGCGGCGTCAGCGTGCCGATTCCGATCCTCGCGCATCATGCGTCGGGCGCCGAGATTTGGGACGCGGAGGGCCGTCGCTACATCGACTTCGGCGGCGGAATCGCGGTGCTCAACGTTGGCCATCGCCATCCGCGCGTGATGGCCGCCGTGCAGGCGCAACTCGAGGCGTTCACTCACACCTGCTTCGGCGTCACGCCGTATGAGCCCTACATCAAGCTCGCAGAGCGGATGAATCAGATCGCGCCGATTCGCGGGCCGAAGAAAACAATTTTCCTCACCACTGGCGCCGAGGCGGTGGAGAATGCAGTCAAGATAGCGCGGCACGCGACCGGACGATCGGCGATCATTTCGTTCACCGGCGGATTTCACGGACGCACGCTGATGGCGTTGGCGCTCACCGGCAAAATCAATCCGTACAAGGCGGGCTTCGGACCGTTTCCCGCAGACACGTTTCATGCGCCGTACCCCGACGCGTATCGCGGCGGCAGCCCCGAGAAGAGCCTCGCCGCGATCGAGGCGCTGTTCAAGTCGTCGATCGAGCCGTCGCGCGTCGCCGCGATTATCATCGAGCCGGTGCAAGGGGAGGGTGGTTTCAACGTCGCGCCGTTCGACTTTCTCCGCGATCTCCGCACGCTGTGCGACCGCCATGGGGTCGTGTTTATCGCCGACGAGATTCAGACCGGGTTCGGGCGCACGGGCAGGATGTTTGGGGTCGAGCACGCCGGGGTCGAGCCGGACATCATCACGATTGCGAAGAGCATGGCAGGCGGGTTTCCGCTGTCGGGCGTCATCGGGCGCGCAGAGATCATGGACAGCGTCGGGCCGGGCGGTCTTGGCGGCACGTTCGCGGGAAGTCCGGTGTCGTGCGCAGCGGCGCTCGCTGTGCTCGACGTGTTTCGCGACGAGCACGTGCTCGAACGCGCGGAGAGGCAGGGCGTGATGGTTCGTGCGCGGCTGGAGGTGATACGCGAGCGGTTCCCGGTGATCGGCGACGTGCGCGGGCTTGGGGCGATGCTCGCGATCGAGCTGGTGCGCGACCGCGTGACGAGGGAGCCGGCGCCCGAGCTCGCGTCGCGGCTGGCGAAGGATGCGTCGGAGCGCGGGCTGATCCTGTTGACGGCGGGAATCTACTCCAACGTCATCCGGATTCTTGCGCCGTTGACGGCGTCGCCTGAGTTGATGGACGAAGGGCTGACGATTCTGGAGGAGGCGTTGGCCGATCTTCACTAGAAGACCGGACTGTGCTGGCGCGGCGGGATTGTTTCGTATGAAATATGGCGGATGAGGTTGGCCGAGCTTGTGACGGCCTGTTTGATAGCGATCGCATGAGCGCACGAATTAAGAGACGGCTTCCTGAGATTATCGGGATCGGTCCCGGGCGGACGGCTACGACCTGGCTGCATCGTGTGCTCGAAGGACACGTGGACTTGCCCGATCGGGTCAAGGAGACCAAGTTTTTCAGCCGGTACTATGAGAAGGGGATCGATTGGTACGCGTGGCATTTTCGTAACGCCACCGGCGAGAAAAAGGTCGTCGAGATTTGTCCTTACCTGTACAAGCGCGAGGCGCCGGAGAGGATCAAGACGCACATTCCGAATTGCCGGGTGATCACGACGCTGCGCGATCCGGTCGATACGGCATTTTCGGTGTACAAGATGATCACGCACTACGCGTGGGCGCGCGGAACGTTCGAGGAGGTCCTGCAATCGCGGGCCGACCTGGCGGGCGGGAATCAATACGCGTCGCATCTGAAGAAATGGTTCGACTTGTTTGGGCGCGAGAACGTGCTGATCACGATGTTCGATGAGTTGCGCGCGGAGCCGCAGGCGTACATGAATCGCGTCACCGGTTTCATGGGTATCGAGCCGATTGCGCTCGAGGCGCGGCGCGATATCGGTGACGACGTCAATTCGTTCGCGCGCGCGCCGCGAAATCGCCATCTCGCGCGCAACGCGAGAAAGCTGATGGACTGGCTGCAGGAGCATCATGCATACGGCATCAGCAACATGATCGAGCGCGCTGGAATATACGACTACTGCTACGGGCGCGGTGAGTTGTTTGCGCGGCTCACGCCGGAGCAGGAGGAGCGCCTGCGCAAGCAATATCTGCCCGAGGTCGAGCAACTCGAAGAACTGCTGGGGATCGATCTGTCGTCGTGGAAGCAGCCGCGGGCGCGGCGCGCGGTCGAAGACGCGCGGCGCGCCGGGTGAGTGACCGGCCGACCGATGAGCGCGGACATCAAGCGCAGGCTGCCTGAAATAATTGGCGCGGGTCCTGGCCGGACCGGCACCACGTGGCTCCATCGCGTGCTCGAAGGCCGCGTCGATCTACCGTACGGCGTCAAGGAGACGCAGTTCTTCAACACGTTTTACGACAAGGGAATCGACTGGTATGCGCATCATTTTCGCTATGCGACTGGCGACCGCAAGATAGCGGAAATCTGCCCGTACTTTTTCCATCCGCAGGCGCCGCAGCGGATCAAGGAGCACATCCCGAATTGCCGGATTATCACGACGCTACGGGATCCGGTCGAGCATTCGTTTTCGGCGTACAAGCTGGTGATACATTTCGCGTGGGCGCGCGGATCGTTCGACGAGGTGCTGAAGTCGCGGCCCAATCTCGGCAGCGGCAATCGCTACGCGTCTCATCTGAAGACGTGGTTCGATTTGTTCGGCCGCGAGAATGTGCTGGTCACGATGTACGACGAACTGCGCGCGAATCCGCAGTCGTATCTCGACCGCGTGACGGACTTTATGGGCGTCGAGCGGATTGCGCTGTCTGCGCGCCCCGATGTCGGTGATGATGTGCATTCGTTTGCGCGCGCGCCGCGCAGTGTCGCGATCGCCCGCCGGGCGCGGCGGATGATGTACTGGCTGCAAGCGCATCAGGCATACGGCGTGAGCAATATGCTGGAGCGCGCGGGCGTGTGGGATTTCTGTTACGGACGCGGCGAGCCGTTCGGCCGGCTGACGCCGGAGCAGGAGCAGCAGTTGCGCGAGCGCTACCGGCCCGAAGTCGAGCAACTGGAGGAGTTGCTCGGGATCGAGCTGTCGGCGTGGAAAAAATCGCAAGCGCGCCGCGTTACGGTTGCATAGTTGATGAGCGGGAATTCCAATAGCGCGAGCGATTTGCGGCTGCCCGACTTTATCGGCGTCGGTCCCGGGCGCACCGGCACGACGTGGCTGCATGAGGTGTTGAAGGGGCACGTGAATCTGCCGGCCGGAATCAAGGAGACGGATTTTTTCACGACCAACTATTCGAAGGGGATCGAGTGGTATGCGCACCACTTTCGCGACGCCGACCGCGTGCGCCCGACTGGCGAAGTGAATCCGTATTTCGGTTTTCCCGAGGCGGCCGAGCGGATCGCGACTCATATTCCGCGATGCAAAATAATCTGCTCGTTTCGCAATCCCGTCGAGCGCATCTATTCGGCATACAAACTTTGGCGGCACTACACGCTGACCAACGATCCGCTCGACGTGTTCCTCGTGAAGGTTCCGCAGATAATCGAGGTGACGCGCTACGCGACGCATCTGCCGGACTACCGCGCCCGGTTCGGCGATGAGCGGGTGCTGGTGCTGCTCAACGACGACTTGCGCGCCGAGCCGCAAGCGTATTTGGACCGCGTTTGCGATTTTATCGGTATCGAGCGTTATGCGGTGCCGGCGTCGGCGGCGGAGGGCGAACTGATCAACTCGATCAACGACTTGCCGCGGTTCCCGCGAGCGGCGCGCAGGGCGCGCAAGTTCATGTACTGGCTCGAGGAGAAGCAACTGTACGCGACGAGCAATTTTCTCGAGCAGGCGGGCGCGTGGAAGCTGGTCTTCGGCGGCGGGCCGAAGTTCGGGCCGATCGAGCCGGCGGTCGAGGCGCGACTGCACGAGTTGATGCGGCCGGAGATCGATGCTCTCGAAAAAATGATCGGCCGCGACCTGTCGGCGTGGAAGACGCCGCGTGCGCGACGGAGTTCCCCGGTCGCGACACTGGCCGCCGCCCAGGGAAAGTAGCCGGTCGTCGCGGATGGCCTCGGGCGCGGAATCGTCGAGCGGAAGCGTCCCGCGCGTCTCGGTAATAATCCCCGTTTACAACGGCGCATCGACGATCGAGCGCGCACTCAAGAGCGTTTTCGAGCAGACGTTCACTGATTACGAAGTCGTGATCTGCGACGACGGATCTACCGACGACACGCCGGCCGTGCTTGCGAAATATGGCGAGCGGATTCGGGTCGTGCGGCAGGTGAATCGCGGACTGCCGGCTGCGCGGAATGCCGCCGTTGCGGCGAGCCGCGGCGAATTGATCGCGCTAATCGATCATGACGACGAATGGCTGCCGCGCAAGCTCGAAGTCGAAGTGGCCGCGATGGCCGCCGATTCGGGCGCGGTGTTGCTTTACTCCGACAAGATCGTGGTGAACGAAGCGGGCGAGGAGTTTCGTATGTCGGAGGTTCGTGCTGACACCGCGCACGCGCCGACGATGGAAGAGATGCTCGCGCGCATCTGGCCGATTACGCCGAGCACGGTGGTGATGACGCGGGATGCGTTCGAGCGCGCCGGAGGATTTTGCGAGGAGCTGATCAGCGCCGAGGATATCCATTTCTGGCTGCTGATGCGCGAGCAGGGGCATTTCATTTACATGCCGGAGAAATTGGTGCGATTCACATACGGGCAGGTGTTTCCCAAGGTGCTGAATCGCGATATCGGGCCGACGGCGATTGTGGATTTGATTCGGGCGCGGTACGGCGCGCGCGGCGACGGGATCGTGAAGGATTTCATCCGGCATCGAGTGAGGATGATCGCGAATGCCGGCGTGATCGAGATGAGCAAGGGGAATATGGAGGGGGCGCGGAGGTGTTTTATCAGGGTGCTGAGATACGATCCGCTGTATTTGAAGAGTTACACGCGAATTGCGCGAACGTTCTTGCCGGCGTCGATCCGGCGCGCGCTGGGTGGGAAGGCATCGCGGGAAGGTGGGGTCGAGTCTTAGCCTTGGCGCGATTTTCGTTTTGTCATCCTGAGTGGAAGCTGGTGTTGCGAAGAATCTCGACGAACGGCCTTGCGGTCGGCGTCGGCGGTGACGCGCTGTCGCGCGAGATCCTTCGCGCTGCGCTCAGGATGACGGATAAAGATGCGGGAACCCGGAATTTTGACCCTCACCCTCCGCTCAAGGTCGAGCGGCGGCCTCTCCCTGATAGGGAGAGGCTATTGATCAGAATTATCGCGCCGGGAGGTTTTGGGTTTTGGTTTGGAGGCGGGGTCGGCGGTGACGCGCTGTCGCGCGAGATCCTTCGCTGCGCTCAGGATGACGGAAAAAGATGCGGGAACCCGGAATTTTGACCCTCACCCTCCGCTCAAGGTCGAGCGGCGGCCTCTCCCTGATAGGGAGAGGCTATTGATCAGAATTGTCGCGCCGGGGAGGTTTTGGGTTTTGGTTTGGAGGCGGGGTCGGCGGTGACGCGCTGTCGCGCGAGATCCTTCGCTGCGCTCGGGATGACGGAAATGCGGGTGCTGAGAATATGATCCGCCGTATTTGAAGAGCTATACGCGAATTGCGCGGACGTTCTTGCCGGCGTCGATTCGGCGCGCGCTGGGAGGGAAGGTTGCGCGTGGCGAAGCTCGCTAGAAGCGGCCGCGAATCTCGGTGCGGCCGCCGCCGAAGAACAGATAGCGGCAGGGCTCGTCGATGAGCAGGCGATGCCAGACTCCCTGTGGCACGATTACCGCCTCACCAGCCTTGACCGGAATCTCCGCGCGACCTTCGTCCAACTCGAGTGACAGGCGAAAGGCGCCGGAGATCAGGTAAAGAACTTCGTCGGCGTCGAGATGGCGTTCGCCGCCGTGATCACCGCTTTCGTCCTGCTGGCTCTCGCCCCAGAGAATGCCGTCTACACCGGGATTCCAGATCATCGAGTCGGTAAGCCGGGTGACGTTGCGGAAATCCTTCGGAAGGAACTCTGCCGGCCCGCGCGGACGGAGGTGCCCATGCACTTCAGAAAGAGTCACGACTTTCGGTTGTGGCATTACAGATTACTCCGTTCCGGCCGGGGCATCGGGCCCGGAATCACCGCGCGCGGGAGATTCGCGCTTTTGGTTTGGACTCGGGTTCGGGTTCGGCTTCCTTGGCGGAGATCGAGCCGTAGCCGATTGCGTTGCTCGTGTTGCGCCAGTTGACCAGCGCCTCGATGCGGTCTTTTTTCACGCGGCCCTTGTACTTCTCGACCTTGTCGAGGACGGAATCGATCAGCGTGTCGGAGAGCAGGCGCGGTTTGAGGCCGAGGTCGATCAGCTTGGTGTGCTTGGCGTTGTAGTAGTGGACCTCGGCTTCGACGCGCGGGTCGGCGATGTGCTGAATCTCGACCTTGCGGCCCTTGTGCTTCGCCGCCGCCTGGATGAGGTCGGCGAGTTGAGCGACTGAGAACTGCTCGGTGAACTGGTTGAAGACTCGGTACTCGCCGGGCTTCGCCGGTTTTTCGATCGCGATTTCGATACATCGCATGGTGTCGCGAATGTTCAGGTAGCCGCGGGTCTGTCCACCCTTGCCGTGAACGGTGAGCGGATGGCCGATGGCGGCCTCGATGCAGAAACGGTTGAGGACGGTGCCCCAGATTCCGTCGTAGTCGAAGCGCGTCGCGAGGCGATCGTCGAGGCTCGTCTCGTCGGTTTCGATTCCGTAGACGACGCCCTGGTTAAGGTCGGTCGCCCGGATGCCCCAGATTTTGCAGGCGAACTGGATGTTGTGCGAGTCGTGAACCTTGGACAGGTGATAGAACGAGCCGGGCTGCTTGGGGAACGGCAGCGTGTCGGTGCGGCCGTTGTGGGTGATCTCGATGAAGCCCTCTTCGATGTCGATATTCGGCGTGCCGTACTCGCCCATCGTGCCGAGCTTGACGAGGTGGCATTCGGGGACGTGATCGCGAATCGAGTAGACGACGTTGAGGGTGCCGACGATGTTGTTCACCTGCGTGAGCACCGAATGGCGGCGATCGATCATCGAGAATGGCGCGCTGCGCTGCTCGCCGTAGTGCACGACGGCGTCGGGCTTGAAGTCGCGCACGAGGCCGCTGATGAACGGGTAGTCGGTCAGGTCGCCGACGGCAATTTGGATCGACTTGCCGGTGGTCTCGCGCCACGCGGCGACGCGGTCATGCAGCGACGCGATGGGAATCAGGCTTTCGGTGCCGCCTTCGAGGTCCCACAGCCGGCGGCTGAAATTGTCGACTACGCAGACTTCGTAGCCGCGCTTGGACAGGTACATCGCCTGCGGCCATCCGAGATAACCATCCCCACCAGTTACAATCACCCGCATTGAAAATGCCTCCAGCCGTGAAAAGAGCGAAAATGCCTGTTTAGTTATTCCTGATATGCGCGATCAGATCGAGTGCGGCGGGCCTTGCCGCCGGACAGACTCTGCGCCAATCGATGCGGCAGCCACGTCCGCATCCATCGCAGGTAGTTCTTGAGCCGGTAGGGATCGACGCGGATGGCGCGCGCGAAGGCGGCCCGCGCGCGCGGACGATCGCCGTCGCGCAGAGCCTTGAGGCCGATGGTCGCGAGGATACTGCGCGGCGCGCGCGTGCGCGCGTCGACCAGCGGCGCCGCCGAGACGCCGTAGCGTTCCTGCAGGTAGGCCTCGAACACGTGCAGCGCCTTCGAGTAATCGGGCAGGCGCTTGAGCTGCTTGGGAAACCATGCGAAGCGCCACGTGATGAGCGGCTCGTCGATGTAGGAAAAGGGGCCCTGCTCGCGCATCTTGATCCAGAAATCGACGTCTTCGAAGCGGAAGCTCGCGCCTTTGAGGGCGTCGCGATAGCCGCCACACGCGTCGTAAACCGAACGGCGGACAACCGCGGCACTCGGCATGATCGGCCAGAGCTGCGTCAGCAGTTCGTTCAGCGACGGCGCGTGGTCGAAGCCGTTGCCGACCAGCGACGTGTCGAGCGGGACGCCCTCGCTGTCAGCCAGCGCGCAGTTGCAGTAGACGAGGGACAGGGCAGGGTCGCTGTCGAGGGTGGCGACGCTGCGCGCGAGGAATTCGGGGGCCCAGATGTCGTCGGCGTCGAGGAAGGCGAGATACTCGCCGGAGGAATTGCGTGCGCCGTTGTTGCGGGCCGCGGCGGGGCCGTTGTTGGCTTGCTCGAAGAGGCGGACGCTGTCGCCGTATTCCTTGATGATGGCGAGGGTGGCGTCGGTCGAGCCGTCATCGACGCAGATTATTTCGAAATCCTTGAAGGTCTGAGCGAGGACGCTGTCGAGGGTGGCGACGAGGGTCGCGGCGGCATTGTACGCGGGGATGATTACAGAGACGCGAGGCACGATTGATTTGGGCGCGGAGCGCAGCCCTCGCGACAGGTTACACGGCGGGAGGCGGTCGCCTCAACGGGCATCGCGAGAATGATAGACAGGACAAAAAAATGCGAAACCCTCAGAGGGTTTCGCATGGAAGGCGTTTTGTTTTGCGGCTATGCGCGGCGGGCGGTCGGCTTGCGGAAGGTGCGGTAGGTGCGACCCTCGGCGAGGCCGAAGCGATTCAGCATGCGGTAGACCGTGTAGCGCGATACGCCGAGCAATTCGGCGGCGCGATGGCAATTGCCCTCGGTCGCCTGCAATGCGCGAATCAGCGCGAGCTTGGAGGCCTCGCGGATGACGGCGTCGAGCGAGTAGGGCCATTCCTTGGCGGCGGCGTCGGCGCCGTCGGCCAGATCGAGGTCGGAATTGGGAGCAATCGCGTCGCCCGGTATGCCCACAGCCTCGGGCGTCGAATCGGCGTGGCTGAAGGGCAGGTCGTCGAGGTCGATGCGGTCGGTCTCGGTCATCAGAACGGCGCTCTCGATAGCGTGGCCGAGCTCGCGGACGTTGCCGTGCCACTGGTTGGCGCATAGCGCGTCTAATGCGGCGCGCGACACCAGCTTAATGTCTTTGCCGAACAGGCGATTGAAATGCTCGATAAAATGGGCGATGAAGGCCGGGATAGCCTCGCGGCGCTCGCGCAGGGGAGGGACGAGGATTGCGGCGGCGTTGAGGCGATAATAGAGGTCGTCGCGGAACTGACCTGCCTTGACCATCGCGCGCAGGTCGCGATTAGTCGCAGCGACGAGGCGGATATCAACAGAATAGCTGCGCGAGGAACCGACCGGCTGGATCTCATGAGTCTCGACGGCGCGCAGCAGCTTGGGCTGGAGGCGCAGGGGCAGTTCGCCGATTTCGTCGAGGAAGAGGGTGCCGCCGTTGGCGGAGCGGAAGTAGCCGAGGGAATCCTCGCGGGCGTCGGTGAAGGCGCCGCGGACGTGCCCGAACAGCTGCGACTCGGCCAGCGATTCGACGAGGTTCGAGCAGTTGAAAGTCACGAAGGGGCCGCCTGGCGCCGAGCCTAGGGTATGCAGCGCTCGTGCGACGAGCTCCTTGCCGGTTCCCGATTCGCCATGAATCAGGACAGTTGCTTTGTATGGGCTCAGGCGTGAAATGGTTTTCAACACCTTGCGTACTTGCGCCGACCGCACCACCATCCCCCCAACCCGTTCCGACCCGTGCGCAAGATGCTCAAGGCTCAACCATTCGCACCCGGCGTCCGCCGAGTCGCTGCGAAGATCACTCATCGCAGGCGACGCCGGGGTCCCGTTCGCCGTGTACTCTTGAAGGCGCATCTTTGGTTCCTTCTCCGCCGCTAAGCTTCGACCTACAGTTAGTTACTAAATCATCTCTACCAGTTGTAGGGTTTGGGATATAATCGAGTAGTGGCTCGTGTGTCAAGTCGTTGCGCGCAAATTTTACAGTCTGCCTTTAGCAAACGCGAGCCCCCGTGTGTTTTACCACCGCATTTTCAATCATGCCGAGCGCCGCGCAATTCTGACGGGGTTGCGCCTGTAAAGATAGCCCCGGTTCAGGTCCCATGTACCCTCCTGAGCGCGCCTCGAATTCGTCGGGATTGGACAAGGACAACCCCGCGAAATATCTAACTTTTTCTGAATTATCCACATCTGTGGACAAAATACCAGTAGGGTCGAGCGGTTCACTCATTTTGACCAATCGAGGAGATTTGCTCAATCCCGGGGTTCGGTCAAAAATGTGCATTGCGGCAGGATTTGGATAGGCGAGCGCGTCAACGATTGCTATGAGTGACGCAGGAGGAATTTAAGATGAGAATAGTAGTGACCATCGCTCGTATTCTATTGGGCCTGGTGTTCTTCGTCTTCGGGCTCAACGGCTTTTTGCAGTTCATGCCCAATCCGCCGCCGACGCCTGCTGCGGGCGCATTCTTCGGCGCGCTGATCGCGACGCACTATATGTTCTTTTTGATCTTCACGCCGCAGGTGGTCGGCGGGGCGCTGCTATTGATTGGCGTGGCGGTACCGTTTGCGCTGGTGATCCTCGCGCCGGTCATCGTGAATATCCTTTTCTTTCACATTTATCTTTCGCCGGGTCTTTTGCCGATGGCGCTGGTGGTGGCGGCGTTCGAGTTGCTGCTGGCGTGGAACTATCGCGCGGCGTTCGCGCCGCTATTCGGGGGCGCGGCGCGATCGTGATCGAGTTGCAGTGCGCCGGTTCTATTTCCAACGCTGCGAATTACCTGTAAGCATTGGAATCCTTCGGCGAGCCGGTAGCTCAGGTGGTAGAGCATGTGACTTTTAATCACAGGGTCCTGGGTTCAAGTCCCAGCCGGCTCACAATTAAATCTATTTCGGAGACTCTGCGATGAGTGACATTGGAAAAGTTTCGTCGAGCAGCAACGGCCAGAATGAATTGGACTTCGACCCCGAAGCGCTGCGGGCGAAGTACCGCGAGGAGCGCGACAAGCGCCTGCGTCCTGACGGTAACGAACAGTACGTCGAGGTGAAGGGCGACTTCAGCCGTTACATCGACGATCCTTACGTCGATCCGGGCTTCACCCGCGAACCGCTGAACGACTCGATGGACGTCGTGATCATCGGAGGCGGCTTCGGCGGCTTGCTGGCGGGCGCGCGTCTGCGCGAGGCGGGCGTCAAGGATATCCGCGTCATCGAGAAGGGCGGGGACTTCGGCGGCACCTGGTACTGGAACCGCTATCCGGGCGCGCAATGCGATATCGAGTCGTACATCTATCTGCCGCTGCTCGAGGAGACCGGTTACATCCCGAAGGAGAAGTACTCGTACGCGCCGGAAATCCTGGCGCATGCGCGTCGTATCGGCGAGAAGTTCGATCTCTACCGCGACGCTTGCTTCCAGACCCAAATCAAGGCGCTCACCTGGAACGAGGACGAGTGCCGCTGGATCGTGACGACCAACCGTGGCGACCGGATGCGCGCGCGGTTCGTCGTGATGTCGAACGGGCCGCTGAACCGGCCGAAGCTGCCGGGAATCCCCGGTATCGACACATTCAAGGGGCACACTTTCCACACCAGCCGGTGGGACTACGGCTATACCGGAGGCGACACCAACGGAAATCTGCACAAGCTGGGAGACAAGCGCGTTGCCGTTATCGGCACCGGCGCGACGGCCGTCCAATGCGTCCCGTTCATCGCGAAGTACGCCAAGCAGCTGTACGTGTTCCAGCGGACGCCGTCTTCTATAGATGTGCGTGGGAATCGTCCGACTGACCCCGAATGGGTGAAGACGCTGCAGCCCGGCTGGCAGAAGCATCGGATGGAGAATTTCAACGTGCTGGTCAGCGGCGGGTTCCAGCCGGAGGACCTCGTCAGCGACGGATGGACCGACATCATCCGCAATCTCGGCGGGCTGCTGATGGCGCGGAACAAGGATTCCGAGGTCTCGATGCAGGAAATCATGCGGCTGGCGGAGATCGCGGATTTCAAGAAAATGAACCAGATTCGCGCGCGCGTCGACGAGATCGTCAAGGACAAGCGCACCGCTGAATCGTTGAAGCCGTGGTATCGCCAGTTCTGCAAGCGCCCGACCTTCAACGACGAGTACCTGCCCGCATTCAACCGGCCCAACGTCACGCTGGTGGACACGATGGGCCGCGGCGTCGAGCGCATCACGGAGAAGGGCCTGGTGTTCGACGGCGTCGAGTACGAAGTGGACTGCATCATCTTCGCGACCGGATTCGAGGTGGGCACGGCGTACACGCGGCGCGCAGGCTTCGAGGTCTTCGGCAAAGGCGGCAAAGCGCTCAGCGAGAATTGGGAAAAAGGCCTGAAGACGCTGCACGGGTTCTGCAGCGCAGGATTCCCGAACTGCTTTCATATGGGCGTCACGCAGAATGCCTTGACGGCGAACTTCCCGCATATGCTCGAGGAGCAGGCGCGGCACATCACGGAGCTTATCCGGCATGCGAAGTCGCAAGAGGCGCGATGTATCGAGCCGACGCCGGAGGCTGAAGCCGAGTGGGTGGCGACGATCAAAGAGAAGGCGATGAATAACCAGGATTTCCTGGAGGCGTGCACGCCCGGCTACTACAACAATGAAGGGATGCCGGGGCAGGGGACGGGACTTGCGGGCGAGCTATATGGCGGCGGCCCGGTCGAGTTCCACGACCTGATCAAGAAATGGCGCGAATCAGGCGAAATGAAGGGTTTGCGGTTTAGCTGAAGGGCGGCTTGGCGTAACTCTTCGCGCTTCCGAAACAGATGCGGAATCTTGAATCGCGCGCAACAGAGCGCGCTGTATAAGGACCCTCACCTTCGATCCTCTCCCTTACAGGGAGAGGGGAAGAGCAGCGAGCAGAAAGCTACGAGCGGGGCTTCGGCGAGATTTCCATTGCGGGGCGGACTTCGATGCTGCCGTGTTTTGCCATCGGGATCTTTGACGCCAGTTCGACGGCCTCGTCCATGTCCTTTGCTTCAATCAGAATGAAGCCGCCCAACTGCTCCTTGGTCTCGGCGAACGGACCGTCCATCACAGACAGCTTGCCGCCGCGGACGCGCAAAGTTCTGGCCGTGCTCACGCGCTGGAGCGCGTCGGACGCAATGTAGTGCCCGCGCCGGCGCAGCTCGTCGTCATAGGCGAGCGAGTCGCGGTCGAGCGTAGCCCCTTCGGCCGGGGTCAGCGTTTCCATCGACTTGGGTTCGACGTAAACAGCACACAAATACCGCATTGGTCTTCCTCCATAAGCGAGCGAATGTATCGCGCACTATCAAGTCGTCCGGTGGAGACGAAAATCGACAACGACGCCGGCTTACGATCGCGGCGCGATCGGAGCGTTCGCCCCTCCGCGGAGCAGGCGGGGGCCGTATTGCAGAGCCATCCGGAACGGCCGAATCACCCAGTAGAGCGGAAATAGCGCTTCGGGCAGCGGGAGGAGTTCGTAGTCGCCCATCGTCGGCGCCATCATCCGGTGCACGATGTAGTTCATCCGTGCACGCGCGCCTTCGATCGAGCGAATCGGCACGGCCCACGGATCGAAGCGCGAGCGCCCGGGGCCGGCGCTACTAAACAGCCCGTTCGCGACGCGCGACGCCAATGCGCGCACGTTGCGGTCGTCGCGGGCAATCGCTACGACGTTTTCCGCAACCGGCGCATCGAGCAGTTCGTGCGCGAGGTAGATGCCCGTCAGGTACATCCTGCGGCTGCCGAGCGTCGTCGCCTCGTCGAGTATCGCCATCAGATCGACGGCCGGCCGCGCGCGCAGAGTCTGTGCGACGTCGCAGATCGAGCCGAGCTGGAGCCATCCGTGTTTCGCGGCGTGGACGCAGATGTACAGCAGCAGATCCTCGGGCGCGATTGCGGTCACCGTGCCGCCTTCGAGTTCAACCGTTTGCGCGCGGCGCCAGAACGCTTCCTCAGTGGGGGCGAAGCGGAACGCGCGCGACGTGAGCTTCCAATGAACGTCCACCGCGCCGAGTCCGGTGGCTGAAGAAAAAGCATCCTCGTATTCCTGGAAGTAGCCAGTCGCCAGCCCTTCGCGCCGGACGTGCGGCGACAGGTATCGCTCGTCGGCAAGTATTTCGGCGACTCGCGGCAGGTCGATCTGCCGCACGAGGATATCGAGATCGACGAACTGACGAAGGTCGATCGAGCCGTACGCCATCGCGGCGAGCACCGGACCCTTGAACGTCATTGCCGCAATTCCCGACGCCTTCAACAGGCCCATCAAGCGGACGAGTTCGGCGGTCAGATGGCGATTGAAGAGGATGAGAAATTGCCATTGCGTCCGCAGCTTCGCCAAGCCGTCGTGGGGAATCGAGGCCGGACATTCGTGCGTCAGAAAACGATGGAGGAGCGGGAGTACGGCGTGTCTTTTTGCGATCTCGATGAGGTCATCCCAACTGTGCACACGCTCCACAAGTTGTGATCCAAGCGCGGTGCGCGCAGGCGAGGGCGCGGTAGTAGCGCAGCAGAGTACGAGTGCCGCTTCGGGGGACAATTTGGAATGGTCAAGGAGCGCGTCGGATGTCACTGGATTCTGAAGAATATCCCGAAGCGGCGCTGTTTGTCATACGACGGGTTTGCGTCTGGAAACGAGGTACGGTAGCTTTGCAAAGCGCAAAGGAGAGCCAATAACCAATGACAAAGCGCGTTCAGGATATTGACGCAAATTCCCGGCAGGCACCCGACAAAAAGGGTCGCAGACCGTACAAGAAGCCTGAGCTTGTTACGTATGGCAAACTTGCCGAGGTGACCGCAGGGGTGGGCGGATCGAATGCAGATCCGGGTCATACCGCGCCGACCAAAAAGGGCGGGGGCTGATCGAGGCGGACGGTCCTTGACCGATTCGACCGGAGTTCCTTCGGTACGGACGGATTAAAATGACTGGCAATAGACTGTCGGATGAGACGCGGATCGCTGTCTCGGCGAATCAGATCTCGTGTGACCTCGCCGGAGAGGCCGCGATTTTGAATCTGAAAGACAGCGTGTACTACGGTCTTGATCCCGTCGGGGCGAGTATCTGGAGTTTGATCCAGGAGCCCAGGACCTTTGCCGAGATTCGGGAGGCTCTGCTCGGCATTTACGATGTGGATCGTTCGCAGCTGGAGACCGATCTTCACGCTCTGCTGGGGCGGCTTTCAGAGCAAGGATTGATCGACGTCGGGGCATGAGCGCCATCCGCAAGTTCCGGCAATTGAGCTCAGCCGAGAAGGGACTGCTGTTCCACGCCGGCGTTTTGATCGCGGCTTACCGCGTCGCGCTGTGGCTGCTGCCGTGGAATCGCGTGGCGGTTTTGCGGCCGTCGCCCCGGCCGTCACGCGCGAGACGATTCAGTACTGAGCGTATGGAATGGGCGGTGCGCGCCGCCAGTCGTCCGATTCCGCGCGCTACCTGCCTGACTCAGGCGCTGGCACTTCATCATTTGCTCGCGCGCGCGGGATACGCATCCGGCATCCATATCGGCGTCGCCAAGGAGCCAGGTGGAGGGTTCCTTGCGCATGCGTGGGTCGAGCACGACGGCGCAACTTTATTGAACAGCGCCAGTGAGGTGGCGCACTATTCGCAGTTGCTCGCGTTGCCTGCGCGATCGCTGTGAGTGAATCCTCTGCGCGCGGCAAAGATATCTTTGCCGCTTCAGGGCTACCTAACTGAGACTTGAAGCCTCGTGCGCCGTCCCGTCGCGCGCTGAACCCACAATAGTTTTGAATTGAACACCAAGTGAGCGGTATCGCCGCCATATTCAATCTCGACGGCCGTCCCGCGGGACGCGACCAGCTCGGGCCATTGATCGACGCGATGGCGCATCGCGGTCCCGACGGCATGGGATTCTTTTACGGCGGTCAGGCTGCGTTGGGTCATGCGATGCTGCACGTCACGCCCGAGTCGTTCGCGGAAGTTCAGCCGCTGTCCGACGAGACCGGCGCGCTGCAGCTTTGCTTCGACGGCCGAATCGACAATCGCCGCGAGCTGCGCGAACTGATCGAAGCAGCGGGCGCGCAGGTGCGAACCGACACCGATCCTGAGTTGGTGTTGAAAGCCTACCAGAACCTGCGCGAGGACTGCGTGCGCAGGATGCTGGGCGACTTCGCGTTCGTAATCTGGGACGCACCTCAGCGGCGTCTGTTTTGCGCGCGCGATCACTCGGGAATCCGCCCGCTCTACTACTACTGCGACGGGAAAACGTTTTTGGCCGCGTCCGAGCTGCAACAAATCCTGCGCTATCCGGGAATCCCGCAAGAACCGAACGAAGGGCTGGTCGGTGAATTTCTAACCGGCAAGCTCATGACTCGTGAGGAGACTCTCTATCGCGGAGTGATGCGACTGGCGCCGGCGCACATGATGATTGTGACCGACCGCGGTCCGCGAATTTCGTGCTACTACGATCTCAATCCATCGCGCGCTATCCGGTATGGCACCGATGAACAGTACGCAGCGCACTTTCTCGAAATTTTCAAAGAGGCGGTGCGCTGCCGGATGCGTGCGCGCGATGGCGTCGCGGCAGAGCTCAGCGGCGGACTCGATTCTTCTTCGATCGTATGCACGGTGCAGTCGATGATTCGGGCCGGCGAGGTGAGTACGCCGCAGTTTGAGACTTTTTCGCTTGGATATGACGAGCCGTCTTCCGACGAACGCACGTACGCCAATGATGTCGTCTCGATGTGGGACGTCAAACTTGAGTGGATCCAACCCTACGAGATCGATATGCAGTCGGCGATCGACCGGGTCCGCCGCTGCCGGGAATGGGGCGATCCTCCCAACAGCGCGCACTTCCGCAATCTTGTGCAAGCGGTCGCGGACAAAGGGATGCGAGTGCTGCTGACCGGCATGGGTGGCGATCAGTGGCTGACCGGCAGCGAGTACTACTATGCCGAACTGCTGTCCGAGTTCAGGTTTGTCGAGCTGATGCGTCAGCTGATGAGCGATTGGCGGTTCGGTATCCCAGGCTCCGCCGGGCATAGCCGGCTAAAGAATCTGCTCTGGTGGGGCTTTCGGCCGCTGTTGCCCGACAAGGTGCGCCGTCGGCTTAGCGACTCGGTCCCGCGCGAACGTTATCCAGCCTTCATCCCCGAAAAATTCGCGCGCCGAATCAATTTGATCGGCAGACTGCGCACCGTTCCCAAGCGACCAGCCGGGATGTCGTTCTCACAGCAGAGCGTCTACGACATGTTCGTTGACGGATGGATGGCTCACGTGATGGAACTCGAGGACCGACATTCGGCGTGGGCGGGGATCGAGGAGTGGCATCCTTTTTATGATTTGAGGATCGTCGAGTTCTGCCTCGCGATTCCCGAAGATCAGCGGACGCAAAATAATTTCATCAAGTATGTACTGCGCAACGCGATGAAAGGAATTTTGCCGGAGAGCATTCGCCTCAGGCTCACCAAAGGAGAGTTTTCGGCGACGTTCTTGCGTCTTTTCGATCGCTTGGGTGGCGCAGATTTTTACGATCATCTTACGATCGCCGAAAATGGCTGGGTCGATAGCGACCTGGCACGCGACTTCGCAAGAAAGCGGCTGAGCGACCCGAGTTCAAACCTGTGGCCCTTGATAAACACTTTCGCGATCGAGGTCTGGTACAACACCGTCTTCCATGACGGCGGCGATCTGCTGAAGCGGGTCACTCCACAGCAAGCAGCGTCGCAGCACTGATCGCAGAACCTCGAGGCAAGTTGCTGTCGAAAAAGAATTTTGCAGGATGGCCGCTGCTCTGCTGCGTGATCGCCGGTTTTGCGTTGTCATTCACGCCGATCGTGATAGCGCGTCTCAGAACCGGGATGTGCGTGTTGATTCAGCCGGAAATCGAATATTACCTGCAGATAGCGGGACAAGCGTATTACAATCACCTGTCGTACATCAGCGATCCCTCGGTGCCGGACGGAATTATTTTCTATCCCTGGCTCCCGTTTGGTCTGGCGGTTGCTCTGGCTCGGGCGTTCGGTCTCAGTCTCTTTTCCGTCGGACCAATCTGGATGCTGTTCGGAGGCGTCGGCACCAGCGCGGGACTGTATTTCGTCTTCCGGAGATTCCTCGGTCTGCCGTGGATAGCGGCAGGGCTCGCAATATTTTGCCTTTCAAGTCTTCGCTTCAGCGCTTCCGTTCCGCTGAACTATCAGTTCAGCGCCATCATCCGTGGGCTGCTGATTCATCCTTACGGAAATGTGAATCTGTCTCCCATTCCTATCTGGGAGTGGCGGCGGGTGGTGAATCCCGCGTTCGACTTGCCGTTCCTCTTCGTTCAAATCGTAATCGTTTCGATTGCGCGAGATCGTCAGAAGGGCATCAGCGTGTGGCTGTCGGGTCTGCTGTTCGGACTCATGTTCTACGTTTATTTTTATATGTGGACGCTGGTGACCGCCGCGCTATCGATCGCGATGCTGCTGGATAGCACCCGGCGCACGATATATGCACAGACACTGCTGGTAGGTCTTGCTCTGGGAGCGCCCGAGGTGGTGCATCTTTTTCGACTGAGAGCGAGCGCCTCGATCGAAGCACTGACACGGTTTGCCCTTTTTTCGGCTGCTGGTTCCGAATATCTGCCGGGCCTTCCCTGGTTCTCTCTCATCGCAATCGGGGCAATGGGACTTTGGATCTGGTCGACCCGGACCCTCGAATTGACATACTTGTGGAGCTTGGCGGCGGCAGGAATTCTGCTCGGTTGCAGTCCTCTGCTAACCGGGGCCTTTCTCCACGCGTATCACTGGACCTGGTTGATGTTGCCTGTTCGAGTGATCCTCGCGCTGATAGTGATTGCAATGATTGCAAGGGAACGAGTTCGGTGGATCCCGATGTTCAACTGGGCATTGCCCGCGGTGGTGGTGATTCAACTGATTGGCGGAATATATTTGACGGCGATCACGCTAACCCGTACCGAGGATGGCGTCGCAAAAATCGAAAATTATGCGAGATACAGATCGCAGCGGCTGGTTCCCGCCGTGAAACCGCTCGCCCCTGATTCCGTGATCGCCGGCGACGATCGATTCTCCGAGTTGGCATCGATCGGCGAAAATCAGCGCGCGCTCAGCGGGGTCTTTCTGAATGCCAGCATGTCGGTCGATAACGCCATGTGGCGCTCGAGATTCTCACTCAATGCATTTCTCAGCGGCATGACCGACCGCAAGGAATTCGAGCGAGCGGCGAGTCTCGAGTTACAGAGCGGGCTTTGGAACGCGCCGAAGATTACGCCGGAACTGCTCGCGCTGATCATGCACACTTACGATGAGGTCGTACGCGATCCTGACAGATTCATCAGGGCCTTGGCCGTGCGTTACGTGGCGCTACCTGTTGATCGTCCTCCGCCCGTTTATCTGCGTAGCGGCTGGGAGCTGCTTCAACCCGGACCTTATTGGCAAGTTTGGAAGAGAAAGGATTGAGGCTATTGACGGCCGAAAGGCTCGGGATGCCGCGCGGCGCGGCTTAAGTTTTAAAATGTTTCATTACTGGGTCTATGGACTTACGATCGAATCGGACACTCGCTTCCCCGAGCTCGAGAAACTCGAAAAACCAAGCGATGAGATGGCGACGGACGTTCGAGTTCGTCTGCATGTGCCGCGTCGGAAGATGCCGGCGATTTCTGAAATACTGAAAACGACGACGCTGGCCGACGGCACCCCGTGGCTCAGGTCGGCGCGAGTCGGCGACGGCTACCTGCTCAGATTTGTCACGATAGCCGATTTCATATTCGACGGTACGGGCAGCGAGCTGACTTGCTGGCGCGTCGAGCCGGGAGTTTCGGCCGAGACAATCCGCCACCTGGTGCTCGACCTGGTGTTGCCGATGGTCTTGAATCGGCGCGGCCGCGAAGCGCTGCACGCCACCGCAATCGTGACGCCCAAGGGAGCCTGTGCGTTCTCGGGACCTGCGGGCTCGGGGAAATCGACGCTGGCAGCCAGTTTCTTTCTGGCCGGATTCGGCGCGTTGGGCGACGACTGCCTGCCGCTGGTCGAGCAAAACGGATCCATCCTGGTGTTGCCGGGGTATCCCGGGATGCGGCTCGGGCGCGAGGTTATCAAAGCGCTCGCGGCTGGGTCGGGCGCTACGAAGCCAGTGTCCGACTATACTTCCAAGCGGCGGGCGCTCGAGTCGCCAAGCGCCAGGGAGTTTCCGCGCGAGGCGGTGCCGCTCAGGCGGATTTATCGCGTCGTCCGACCCAAAGACGGCGAGCCGGAAATTTCTACTCCCGCGATCGAACCGATCGAACGACGCGAAGCATTCATCGAACTGTTCTCGTCCACTTTTCTTCTCGACTTCACCGACGCCGCGATGCTCGCGCGCCATTTCCAGCTGTTGGGAAAAATTGCGGCGACGGTGCCCTTGAGACGGCTGAAGGTGCCCAACGACCTGACCGCATTGGGCGCGGTGCGCGAGGCGGTGCTGGCCGACCTCGACGCCTGAGTCATTTGGCTCTTCGGCGATTGTCCACCGGGGGAACCCTTCACGTCGAAGTCGAATCGCCTCCGCCGAAGACACCCGCGACGAATACGAGCGTTACGCGCACCTTGGCCGCCGCACCCAGCGCACCCGCAAATGCCGCCATCTCAGTCAGATCATCGCGCACATCTGAGCTGTCAGCAGGGTGCGCCGCAATGGTTGCGAGGCGTTCCTCGATCGCGTGGAGATGCAGTTCGATCTTCTCATCGAGGCTTACAGGGAATTCGATTTGATGTTCAATGCAATAATCTGAAACCACGCGGTCGACGTCGATCAGCGGTGGGACCATCGAGGCCCGAAACTCGCGATGATCTTCGATGACGCCGCGGATTGCGGCGAAGCGATGAGGCTCGCGCTTCACGGCTGCGGCGAGGCCGGACGCAATCCGGAGCGCCAGGTCGAAGTAGCGATCTTTTGCGGCAAACAGTTGGTCGACGTCGTACGCCTTGAGGAAATCGGAAACCTTGCCCTGCTTGCCGTAGACTCCAGTCGACGTTGGGAGCGGAACGTACTGCGACCAGATTTCGCCGTCGAGTGCGCGCTTACGCAGCAAAGGATAGGTTCGGCAGACCTGCGGCCGGTCGGAATACACCGTGCAACCATCCGCGTCGAGCATCACGCAGGCAGTGTCCTCGAGATTGCGGAGTACGATTCCGCCCTCGGTGAGATAGCGCGCGATGAATTCTGTCGTGCTGAGGCTCCGGTTGCGCGCAAGCCGCGCGATCTCGTAAGGATCGAGCGCGATGTGGCTGTCGTGACAGCATGACATGCATCGATTGCATGTGTAGCTGAACTCGCTGTCACGACTGAGCCGGGGCGAATATCCCATGCGGCGCCACCTCCGGTCGGCGCGCTAAAAGCATAGCGCAGCGCGTTTGATGCAGGCAGCTTTCCGGTTGCGATTGTTCCGCCTTCAGGTTGAAGCTAGCTTTCTCCGACACTATGCCGAGTCCGGTCAGTAGATGGTTCCCGCAGAGTGCGACGCGCGACGCGCGGCTGTTGCTGACGACGCGCGCGTTGCGCGGGCTGGCCGATGGCGCGGTCAGCGTGTTGCTGCCGGGCTACCTGACGGCGATAGGGTTCAGTCCGCTGCGCGTCGGCGCAATCGTGTTCGGCACCTTGCTCGGATCAGCGGCGCTGACATTGTGGGTGGGACTGGCGACAGATCGGCTGGGGCGGCGTCGAGTATTGCTCGCAGCATGCGCGCTGATGCTGCTCACCGGAATCGGATTCGCGATGACGACGAGCTTCTGGCCGCTGTTCGTTGTCGCGGTGGTCGGCACGCTGAATCCGTCGGCTGGCGACGTCAGCCTGTTCCTGCCGGTCGAGCAGGCGGCGCTGGCAGAAGCGGCGGAGCCTCGCGACCTGACCTCGATGTTTGCGCTGTACAACGTGGCGGGCGCGATGGCCGGGGCGTTGGGCGCGCTGGCGAGCGGCGTGCCCGCGATCCTCGCGGCGCGGCACAGCTGGGCGCTCGCGCCGGCATTGCGGTCGGGCTTCGTCGCCTACTCGATCCTCGCCGTGATTGCGTTCTCGTTCTATCGGCGTTTGTCACCGGACGTCGAAGTCGAGCGCCAAGCAGTCAAGCGCGCGCCGCTGGAGAAGTCGCGTGCAATCGTAATCCGGCTGTCGGCGCTGTTCAGTATTGATGCGCTCGGCGGCGGATTCGTGATTCAGTCGCTGCTGGCGCTGTGGCTGTTTCGCAGATTCAACCTTTCGGTGCAGGTGGCGGGCGCATTTTTCTTCGCGGCGGGAATACTCGGATCGTTTTCACAGTTCATATCGGCGGCACTGGCGGCGAGGTTCGGTCGGATCAACACGATGGTGTTCACCCATCTACCGGCGAGCGGGATGCTGATAGTCGCCGCACTGATGCCGACGCCGGCGCTGACGATGGGGCTGCTGCTGCTGCGATCGTCCATGTCGCAGATGGACGTGCCGGCGCGCCAGTCCTATGTGATGGCGGTCGTTCCGCCCGAGGAGCGCGCGGCGGCGGCGACGGTCACCAATGTGCCGCGCAGCCTCGCGTCGGCGATTGCGCCGTTGCCGGCGGGCGCGATGCTGAATCACTCGTCGTTCGGCTGGCCGCTGATTTGCGCGGGCACGCTGAAAGCACTCTACGACATCCTGCTGCTGATGCAGTTTCGCGCAGTAAAACCCGCCGACGAATCCTAGTTCGCCAGTCAAGCGCGAAGCACGACCATGCCGTCACGAATCGCGAGGCGACCTTGGCCGCTCAGCACTTCGAAGAAGACGACCGCGCCCTCGCGCGCGAGCACGCGCACTGTCAACGTCGAGGGCATCATCACCATCGCGCCGAAACGTCCCGCTACTCGCTCGACGCGCGCAGGATTCTTCGCCGCTTCGCTCTCGACTATTCGCGACACCGCCAAGGCCAACGTCGCAGTGCCGTGCAGGATGATCTCGGGCAGGCCGGCCGCGCGCGCGACCGCGGCGTCGGTATGGATCGGATTAAAGATTCGCGCGCACTCCGTGTAGATGTGCGCCATGCCCGCGGGCACGTCGACCTGGCACTCAGAGAGTGGCTCGCCTTCCTCGACGAGCGGCTCGCTCGGCAAGGGCGCAGTCTTTGCGGGCGCGTCAGGCCCGAGGACGTCGACGCCGCGATAAATCGAGCCATACCAGCTGGTGCACACAGGTTGGCCAGCACTATCGACAGTATCGAGCCGCGTGACCATGTAGGCGCCGGGCTTGCGCCGCTCGACGCCAGCGACGGTGAGTTGCGTCGTCAGCCGCTCTGGTGGCCGAATCGCGCGATGCAGCACCGTGTCATGCGTCGCGTGCACACCGCGCATCGCCTCGTCGCGCGTGAGCGAGGTGGACTTTTCGAACAGCACGCGCATCGCGACCACCACCGGCCATTCGAAGCACACGGGAAACATCGGATGCGCAATGACGCCGCGAACAGTGTCCATGTAACAGGGCATCGAGTCGCCGAGCGCGGCGGCATAGGCCATCGTCCAGCGCGAATCGATCTCGGCGAACATAGGCGCGCCCGCATTCCCGACGATGGAGGATTCAATCGGCATGACAGTTACTACTAGCCGCGACTCGGCGACGCGTCCACCGTCTTGTCGGAGTGGTCAATAGCGGAGTCGGCGCTCGGATAGTAACTTGGTTGCAATGCCTACCGACGACCGAGACCCAAACGCTTACTACCAGAGCAAGTTGGGCGTCGAGTTTTACGATCTGTTCAGCGGCGACGCGCGTGACAACGGACCCGCCAAAGGGGATTTGGCTTTTTATGCCGAATGCGCGCGCGAGTTCGGTGGGCCGGTGCTGGAGCTGGCGACGGGAACCGGGCGCGTGTTGTGGCATCTCGCCGGCGCAGGAATCGAGGTCGTCGGTATCGACGTTTCGGACGGGATGCTCGCATCGGCTCGGGCGAAGGCCTCAAGCGAAACCGCGGAAACTGCCGCCAGGGTGCGTCTCCATAAGATGGATATGACTTCGTTTCACCTGGACCAAATGTTCCGGCTTGCGATCGTGCCGTTTCGGGCCTTTCAGCATCTGACGACTCCCGACTTGCAGCGTCAGGCCTTGCGCTGCGTGCATCGGAGTCTCGTGCCGGGCGGTCACTTCGTGATCGATCTGTTCGATCCTCGACTCGAGTATTGTGCGCCGGGCGCCGCGTCGCCGAACCCTGAGCGCCGTCTGAAAGATCCGAAGACTGGACACACCGTCGTACGTCGAGTCCTCGAGCGCATCAACGATCCGGTTCGTCAGCTGGTCACTGAAACATTCCGCATCGAAGTACTGGACGAGGCCGGTGTAGCACTCGCGTCCGAGGAGAGTTCGTGGACGCTTAGATGGGCGACGCGGCAGGAGATGAGATACCTGTTCGAGCTGACGGGATTTGAAGTGATAGCGGAGTACTCGGACTTCTTCCGCGCGCCGGCGGCCTACGGCAAAGAGCAGTTGTGGGTCCTGCGGAAGATTTAGAAGAAGCTGCCGAGGATGCCCTGACCCTCGAGATCCAGTTGTTGGGGACTGTCCTGCGCTGAGTCGGTAAACGTGACACCTTTGTTGCCGTTGACCGCGCCGGCCGCGGTCGGACTGAAGACGACCTCAAGATTGCAGGTGCTGCCGGCGGCCAGCGGCGCGCCGGAGCATTTGTCGCTTTGTATCGAGAAGGGTTCCGCGGCGATGATGCTGGTGAAGGTGACTGGATCCGTTTTGGATTTGTTGGTGACAGTTACAATCAGCGGCGAGCTCGAATGGGTCACAGCGACCTGGCCGAAGTCGTGCTTGGCGGGTTTGAGCCTTAGCGAGGCGCCTGTATCCGCCGCAGCCGTGTGAGCGGCAGTAACGATCGCGGCGGCGGCGGCCAGCAGCATCGCGGCCAGCAACGAGCCGGCCGAAAGGATCAATCTATACTGCGACATATTGCTTCTCCCCTCCGGACACTCCGGAAAAGAGAGTGACCTTTAGCCAAGAGTATAGTACTAAAGCACTACAAATTGTACTGAACGATGGCAGCGAAGCAAGCGGCCTCGCGGCAGCTCGAGATCTAATCTCTTGCGCGTCCCGAGTGCTGTGCATACCATTATGGTATGCAGAAGCTCGGCTGGACGTTGGTATTCACAGCCGACAGTCTGGACCATTTGGCCGAGCGCGATATTGAAGCTGAGGATGTGGCCGACGCGGTGTTCGGCCGTTACGGCTTGGCGCGAGTCCGCCGAGGTGGGCGAGGGGCTTCGACGAGGTGGTTCGTGGTGGCTCCTTTGGCTGATGGAGAATTTTTGACCTGTGTGCTGCGCGGCGCACAGCCGCGCGATCTCGACCAGGAGGGCGTATTCGTTATGCATCCCGCGAGCAAGGCCGGTCACCGTCGGGAATTCGACCTATCGATGCGACTGTGCGTAAGCGCACGCATATCGGCGCCCGACGAGATCCGGAGTTACCGCTTCTGGCGGCGCAGCAAAGGAGGATGAAAATGATGAACAAAAAACGGAAGCTCCCAAGTTTCAGGAGTGACCGCGCCGAGCGCGAATTCTGGAGTCGTCACAGTATCGAAGAGTTCGGCGACGAACTGGAGGATCTCGACGTCCAGATTCTTTCCGCGCGAACAGAGCAGATCGCTCTCAGGCTTTATCGAGACGATCTTGAGACTTTAAAAGAACTGGCGAAACGTCGTGGAGTCGGCCACACGACGCTGGCCAGAAGCGTGCTAGAGCGATGGCTCGCGACAGCGCAGCAGTTTCGAGATCGCTCTCCGCGCAAGCGTAACGGCGTCCCACTCCTGCCGAAGCGACTAGGCGCGCGCGCCGTCACAAACGAAACCGTCAACCGGCTCCGCGACTAAGTTCAGCTCTTGCGGCGGGTTCGGTATCTTTTGATCAGGGCGTTGGTTGAGCTGTCGTGCGCCAGTGACGGTTCTTTTGCGGATTCCAGTTCCGGGATTATTTTTTGGGCCAGGACTTTGCCTAGCTCTACGCCCCATTGATCGAAGGAGTCTATGTTCCAGATTGCGCCCTGGGTGAAGACGCTGTGCTCGTAGAGTGCTACCAGCTTGCCTAGCATTTCGGGGGTTAGTTCGTCGGCCAGGATGACGGTCGAGGGGCGGTTGCCTTCGAAGACTCTTGCGGGCACCAGCCAATTGGGGGTGCCTTCGGCTTTTACTTGTTCGGGAGTCTTGCCGAACGCCAGCGCCTCGGCCTGGGCGAAGATGTTTGAGAGTAACAGGTCGTGATGGCGTCCTAGCGGGTTGAGGGCGCGGCAGAAGCCTATGAAGTCGCATGGGATGAGCTTCGTGCCCTGGTGGATTAGCTGGTAGAACGAATGCTGGCCGTTGGTGCCGGGCTCGCCCCAATAGATAGGTCCGGTCTGATAGTCGATAGGCGCGCCTTCGAGCGTGACGTGTTTGCCGTTTGATTCCATCGTGAGTTGTTGCAGGTAGGCGGGGAAGCGCTTGAGGTATTGCTCGTAGGGCAGCACCGCTACCGTTTGTGCGCCGAAGAAGTCGTTGTACCAGACACCCAGCAGGCCCATCAGGACCGGCAGGTTGCGGGCGAAGGGCGCGGTGCGGAAATGCTCGTCCATCGCATGGAAGCCCGACAGCATCGCGCGGAAATTATCGGCGCCGACCGCGATCATCGTGGACAGACCGATTGCGGAATCCATCGAATAGCGGCCGCCGACCCAATCCCAGAAGCCGAACATGTTTTTGGTGTCGATGCCGAACTTCGTCACTTCGGCGGCGTTGGTCGAGACGGCGACGAAATGTTTCGCGACTGCCTTGTCGTCGCCAAGCGCGGCGAGCGACCAATCGCGCGCCGTGTGCGCGTTGGTCATCGTTTCGAGCGTGGTGAAAGTCTTCGACGAAATGATGAACAGCGTTTCGGCCGGGTCGAGGTCGCGCGTGGCCTCGGCGAAATCGGTGCCGTCGACGTTGGAGACGAAGCGCATCGTCAGGTTGCGGTCGCTGTAGTGGCGCAGCGCCTCGTAGGCCATGACCGGGCCGAGGTCGGAGCCGCCGATGCCGACGTTGATGACGTTGCGGATGCGCTTGCCGGTGTGGCCTTTCCACGAGCCGTCGCGGATGCGTGTGGAAAAATCGGCCATGCGATCGAGCACCTCGTGGACTTTGGGCACGACGTCGTCGCCGTCGACGCCGATCGAAGTTCCGCGCGGCGCGCGCAGCGCGACGTGCAGGACGGCACGCTTTTCGGTGACGTTGATTTTGTCGCCGCGGAACATCGCGTCGATGCGTCCGCGGAGTCCGGCCTCGTCGGCCAGCGCGAGCAGCAGGCGGATGGTTTCGTCGGTCACGCGATGCTTGGAGTAGTCGAAGTAGAGGCCGGCGGCTTCGACGGTGAGGCGCTCGCCGCGCTTGGGATCTTCGTTGAACATCGCGCGCAGGTGGCGGCTGTGGATTTCGTTGTAGTGGGATTGGAGGGCTTTCCAGGCTGGGCGATTGGTTAGCGAAGTGGTTTGTGCTGGCATGATGGACTCCTTCTGGAAGAGCGGAATCAGAATTTTGATTCGCGCGCGGAAAAGATTGCGCGCTGGACGCGGACCCTCACCTTAATCCTCTCCCTAACAGGGAGAGGAGACGGGACGGCGAGAGGGGATGACAGGCGTTGCGGGGCGAGTATCTGGAACATGGTGAGAACCGCGGGCACCAGGTAAAAAATTGAGCCGGGCACCCACATGATAGCGCCGGCGACAACCTGGTCGCCAAGGGGAGTGAAGCCGGCGATGCGCGGCGCGGTCGCGTATAGAGGATAAATCAGCCGATCGGAAAACATGAAGAGCGCGGCGAGTATGGTGTTCTGGCCGTCGGCGAGCAGCAGGTAGGGGAGCATCGTCCATCGCGGCCATCGTGCGACGCTCGGCCACGGCTGGACAACCGGGTACCAGAACATCAGAGCGGTCGTGAAAAAGCATGCGTGCTCGACGACGTGCCATCCCTCGGAGCGGAGCGCGAGCTGAAACGTGGCCGGCAGATGCCATCCCCAGGTGGCGACGACGAACGCGAGCCAGCACACCATCGGCTGCGTCAGCCAGTCGAAGAGTCGGCGCACTGCCGCCGAGCGAAGAATCGGGCCGACGATTGCCTTGGCGAGGCGCGGAGGAAGTCCGCGGATGAGGGCGATCGCCGGAGCGCCGGCGAGGAGGAGCGGCGGCGCGACGATCATCAGCAAGAGATGCTGCGTCATGTGGATTTGCAGCAGCAGGTCGTCGAGGGCCTCGAGCGGCGATGCGATCGCGATGAACAGCGCCGCGATTCCGCCCATGAACATCGCGAGTCGCGAGACGGGGAAGCGCAGCGGCATCTGGCGATGCAGTCGCGCAAAGCCGCGCGCGTAGATCACGGCGGTGAGGAGAAGCGTCGCGATCGTGGGAATCGGCGGCGTCCACGAATCGACGGCGGTCTGCAATACGGGATTCATCGGGAAGCTCAGTTGCCCGAACCGGGAACTGCCGGCCGTGCCGAATCGCGCGCGGGCGGTTCGTTTAAGGGATGCATCGTGGAGAGGAATGCGACCAGGGCGTTGACCTCGGCGGGCGTCAGGTTCTTGCCGTAGGCCGGCATGTTGCCGCCGCCCTGAATTATCTGGCGCACGATCTGATCGCGCGTGAGGCGTGTGGCGGTGTCGTCGAGCGCGGGCCCGCGCATTCCACCCTGTCCGCCGAGCGAATGGCAGTTGCGGCATTGCTTGCTCTGGACGAGGAGCGCGCCCTGGAGCTCAAGCGGGCTGCGGCCCTTCACGTAGTCGACGGGCGTCGGCGCACTGCTCCATGCGTCCATCACGGGCGACCACGGCGAGAACGTGCCGAGCCAGGTGAGGGTGCCAATAGCCGTCACGACGAGGATGACGATCACGACTGAGAAAGGTCGTCGCAGCAGGCTCTTCTCGCCGGTACCCGAAAGGAAGGGCAGCGCGAACAGCAGCCCGATCGCGGCGACTGGGCCGGTGAGCATCAAGACGGTCTCGGTCCACGGCGGCAGCAATGCGAACAGCGAGAATAGCCAGAGGAAGAAAAAGTCGGGGCGCGGAACTGTCTGGATGATGGTGGGATCGGGCTGGCCGTTGGGACCGATCGGGCCTTCGACGGCGGCGACGACGAGCAGACTTAGTATGATGAGGCCGGCGAAGACGAGGTCTTTTTGCGCCGCGAACGGCATGAAGGGCTCGCCGTCGGCTTCTACTAGTTCATGGTACTGCTGCAAGTAGGTATTGCGTTTTACTATTCGGCCGGGCATCGGCCATTCGTTAATGCCTAATCGTAATACCAGGAAGAGATGCAGGCCGACGAAGCCAATGAGTAATGCCGGGATTACGAATACATGAAGCGCGAAGAAGCGCGACAAGGTTTCGCCGGCGATGATCGGTCCGCCGAGAATCAGATCGACGACTTTGAAGCCGATGATCGGAGTGCGTCCGGCGATCGACGCGCCGATGCCGAGGCCCCAGTACGCGTTCTGATCGAAGCGCAGCACCTGGCCGGTGAACGCCATGCCGAGCGTGCACAACAGCAGTACGCATCCGGCGACCCAGGTGAGTTCGCGCGGAAATTTGTACGCGCCGAACAGGAAGACCTGGATCATGTGGATGAACATCAGGGCGACCATGAAGTTGGAGCCCCAGCCGTGCAGCGCGCGCAGATACCATCCGAGCGGCTGCTGGTAATTCAGGTAGATCAGGCTGTCCCACGCGCGATCGGCGGCGGGCGTATAGACTGTAGCGAGGCAGATGCCGGTGACCACTTGCAAGATGAAGACGACGAGCGTGGCGCTGCCGAAGATATACCACCAGCTGGCGGAACTGCGCGGGACTGGATGCGCGGCGACCTCGGCGATCGTGCTGCCGACCTGGAGGCGAGCGTCGAGCCATCGGCCGACTGATTTGAGCAGGTCGATCATGCTTGCGGCTGGCCCAGCGTCGGCAGGCGGCCGGCGTAGATCCAAAGTTTCCCGGCCTCGACTTTGTATTTGTACTGATACAGCGCGCGGGGCGGAGGTCCCGAGGCGTGACGGCCGTCGGAGTAGAAAACTCCGCCGTGGCATGGGCACATGAACAATTCGGATTCGGCGAACCATCGCACCGGGCATCCGAGATGCGTGCAGTTGATGGCGAAGACCTGGAATTCGTCGCCGGCGAGGTGTCGCACCCAGCATGGAATCTTTGCGGTCTCGCCGTCCCATGCTTTCTTGAACGGATTTACATACTCGGCGAGGCGCGTCTGGTTTTCGGGATAGTCAGTCAGCGCCCCGAGCTCTATCCAGTCGAGCCAGGTGAAGCGGCGCGCGGGCGATAGTACATAGCCGACAACTGGTATTGCGAATAGCGCGACGGCGACCGCGTTAATAGCTATTCCGAGACTGAAGAGAAACGAGCGCCGCGAGGTTTTTTCAGGTGATGGACTCATTTCAATTACTCAGTGCTAAAGATGCGGGACGTTTTGACGCTAGCCATGCGACGATGTCGGAGACTTGTTGGGGAGTCAGCGGTTGTCCGGCAGCGGCGCTCTTCCAATCAGGATGGCCGAGCTCGGGGCGTCCCGCGATCACGATCGTGCGCAGGTACTGGTTGCTGACGAGCGATAGATAAGACGCGTCGACTACAGAGCCGGCGCTTCCGCCTTTGCCGTCGGGGCCGTGGCACGATTGGCAATTCGCCGCGTACGCCTGCGCGCCACTATTCGAATCGCCTGCTGTGGAGCTCGAGTAGGGTGGGGCGCCTGCGCCGGCTCCTGGAACGCCAGACCAACTTTTGCGGATGCCGGCAATCAGAATATCGATCTGTTGATCGGTCAGCGAGCCGCCGGCATTTTGCGCGGACGGCGGCATCGCAGTGCCGGGGACTCCGCTGGTGATCACGCGATGCATCGAGGCGTCGTCGATGATCGCGAGATAGACGGGATTGTTCATCGCGATCGCGGCGCCGGATTTGCCGTCAGCACCGTGGCATCCAGCGCAATTCTCGCCGTAGAGCGTCGCGAAGTCGGTGACGTTGGTGGGGCGCAGCGGCAGGTCGGCCTGCGTGGGACGGCCGGGAAGAGAATCGCATCCGGCGAGCACGATTGCGGCTAACGATGCGCTCGCGAGGAGCGCTTTGAATTTGCGCGCATTCAACTTGGTGCTAGTCCTTGCGCTCTTCGCCGAGGCCCGCCGCCTCGATGCCGGTGCGAACAGCGAATGGCAGATGCTGCATCGTATGTACGCGCTCTGTTTGATTGACTACGAAACCCGCGACGGCGCCGAACGCGATTTGGCACAGGATGAACCATCGCCACTCGATGCGCGCGTCGAGGACGGGGTTGATCACTCTAAGCGACGACCATAACAGGCCGGTCCAGAGCAGCGGGGCGACGATCGCGGCCCACAGCGCCGGGTAGCGCGGGAACATCGGGAGCATCACGCCGTAAAGCAGTCCGACGAGGATCGAAGCGGAGGCGTGAATGATCAGCGCGACGACGAATGCCTCCGGGATGAATGATGAGAGCGTCGCAGTGTCGGCGTTGGCGAGTTTCGCCATCGCGGTCGCGGCGAGAATGTTGACGGTGTACCAGGGGCTGCCGTGAAGCGCGATGCCCTGCAAGGCGGCGAGAACAGCCATCGCAATGCCGCCGGCGATGCCGCCCTTGATTCCCGCGGAGTAGGGATAAATTTCGAGCGGCAGAATGGCGCGGTTGCCAAGCTCCCCGACTTGAAGATAGTCAACTCCGATCTTTGCGGGAATGATTTCTTGCACGGTCGGCTCGACGCGGACTGGATCGCGATGCTCGACCGGCAGCACCTCGCGAAACCATCCGACGGCGCCCGCTATCGTGAGGACGAAGCCGACCATGCTGACCGCCACGTTGGTGACGAGGCCGGCGAACGAGAGTGTCAGGCCGAGGGCGAAAATCATCGGCCACGCCGTCGGCGCGGGCGCTTCGATTACTCTGTTGGTACTTTCATCAATAGCCATTGCATTAGCTCATCGACCGACGACGTACACGGTCAGGAATACTACTACCCAGACTGCGTCCACGAAGTGCCAATACCATGAGAGGATATCGGTGCGTTCGAGGTGACGCTCGTTCATGTAACCGCACATAGTCAAAATCAATACCAGGAGGATTAGCAACAATCCTACTGTCACGTGCAGCGCGTGCAGACCTACTAGTGAGTAATAGGTGGTACCGAAGAGATTGGTGCGAATGGTCAGTCCGTCGTGATAGATGAGACGATGCCATTCGATCGCCGTGCCAATCATGAACTCGAAGCCGAGCGCGAAGGTTACGAACCACCAGGTGGCGAAACTGCGTATTGAACCTGCGCGCAGTGCGCGAATCGCCAGGACGACCGTGATGCTACTCGAGAGCAGGCAGATGGTGTTCAGGATTGGCGGTGAGAGGACGTCCTTGGGGTACGGGCCGGTCAGGCTTTTGCCGACATAGAAGATGTAGGCGACCACGAAAATCGAGAAGAACACACTCTCGGTGAGAATCAGTGCGACGATGCCGACGCGGCCGCGACGCGGGAGGATGGTGCTCCATTGCACTGCGGCAGTGGGGATTGTGGTTGGTGCTGCGGCCATTACCTAACCCCTAACCCCTTCCCTCGAGGGAAGGGGAACAATCGCAAATGAGAGAACGCGTTCATTCGTATTTCCAGTCGGGGTCTTCCGGATGTTTCAGGTCCCATAGTGGGCGGCGGCTTCGCACTACTGGCGTTTCGGCGAAGTTGTATTCGGGCGGTGGAGACGTGGTGGACCATTCGAGCGTCCACGCGTCCCACGGGTCGTTGCCGGCCGGGTCTCCCGAGCGGAGCGAGCGTATAACGTTGATTACTAATACGAGCACCGCGATGCCTTGGAGCAGTGCGCCGACCGACTCGACAAAATTGAGCGTCTCGAGGCCTCGCCCCGGCTGGAAGGTATAGATGCGCCGCGGCATCCCGCGCAGTCCCGCAAAGTGCATAGTGTCAAATGTCACATGAAAGCCTATGAAGAATAGCCAGAAATGCCACTTACCCAATGTCTCACTGAGCATTCGGCCAGTAGCCTTTGGGAACCAGTAGTAGATAGCGGCGAAATCCATGAAAATGATCGCGCCGACTAGTACATAGTGGAAATGAGCTACTACGAAGTAGGTATCCGTCACTTGCCAATCGAAAGGCACGACGGCCAGCATGATGCCGGTCAGCCCCGCGACTAGAAACTGAAAGATAAAGGCGAGGCTGAACAACATCGGCACCCTGAAGCGAAGTTTCCCGCCCCAGATTGTGCCGAGCCAATTGAAAATCTTGATGCCAGTCGGCACGCCGACAAGCATCGAGGAGGCGGCGAAGAATGAGTTGCCGACGGGCGTCATGCCGACCGAGAACATATGATGCGCCCACACGCTCAGGCTGATAAACGCGATTGCAGCCGACGCTGCGACCATCACGCTGTAACCGAAAATCACCTTGCGCGAGAAGACCGGGATGATCTCGGAGGCGAAAGCGAACGCGGGAATGACCAGGATATAAACTTCGGGATGGCCGAAGATCCAGAAGAAGTGCTGCCACAGAATCGCGGAGCCGCCCGCCTGAGTGTCAAAGAAATGCGCGCCGAGGAAGCGGTCCAATAGTAACATCGCCTGCGCGGCTGACAGCGGCGGCAACGCGACGAGCATTTGGAATGCGACGACGACCGCGAGCCAGACGAGCACCGGCATCTTGGTGAGCGTCATCCCTTCGCATCGCATGCAGAACGCGCTGGTGATTATGTTGATGGCGGTCGCAGTCGTACCGACGCTAGTCAGAAAAATACTCAGTATCCAATAGTCAGTACTGTTGCCGCGCGAGAACGGCAGTTCGGTAAGGGGTGCATATGCGAACCATCCGACGTCGGGCGCGCTGCCAGCGCCATACAGGCCGTCGCCGCCGATATAACTGAAATAGAGCAGGAACGCACCGAAGAACCATAGCCAGAAGCCGAACGCGTTGAGGCGCGGGAAGGCGAGGTCGCGCGCGCCAATCATCAGAGGCACCAAGTAGTTGAAGAAGCCGGTGAGAATCGGCATCCCGACCAGGAACACCATCGCGGTGCCATGCATCGTCAAAAGGCGGTTGAAGACCTGCGGCGGCACGATTGCGCCGTCGGGGAAGGCGAGCTGGAGCCGAATCGTCAGAGCTTGCAGGCCGGCAATCACAAAGAAGAACAGGCCGCCCATGATGTACATGAGGCCGAGGCGCTTGTGATCGACAGTAACGATCCACTCGTGCACCTTACCGAGGAGGGGCAGCGCCTGTGGGTCGTCGACAGCGCCGAGAGCGATTTGCTGATCTATGGTGCCGGCCATGATCTCATCTCCGTCAGCGCAAGGTCGCGAGGTAGGCGACCAGGTCGTCTAGGTCCTTGTCGCCGAGGTTCATCGCCGGCATCAACGCGCCGGGCTTCATGACGTTGGGATCGTTCACCCAGATTTTTAGGTGATCGCGAGTATTCATCGCGACGCCGGCGCCGATCGTCTCGCGCGTCATTAGATGTGTGAGGTCGGGACCGAAGCGCCCGTCGGCCGCGGTGCCGCGAATCGTGTGACAATTGACGCATGCGGTCGATTCGAAGACCTGGCGCCCGTGCGCGGCGGACGCATCCATGGCCGGCGGATCCTTCTGCGCGGAGACCCATCGATCGAAATCGGAGCGCGGTTCGACGATCACGCGCAGCAGCATCAGGCCGTGCTGGGTGCCGCAGAACTCGCCGCATTGGCCGAGGTAGGTGCCGGCGACGTGCGGATCGATCCACGTCGAATTTTTCTTGTTGGGGATTACGTCAGTCTTGCCCGCCAGGCGAGGCACCCAGAAACTGTGCGCGACGTCGGCCGACTCGAGATCAAGAAAGGTCGGCGTGGGCGCTGTGGGATCGCTCAGCGGGACGTGCAGTTCGTTGGCGGTGACGATGCCGTCCGGATAGCGGAACTCCCACCACCACTGATGCGCTATCACATGGACGACGAGCGCGCCGGGCGGCCGCGCCCGCGCCTGCACCGTATATATGGTGCGTATCGTGACGAGCGTGAGCACCAATACGATGAGCACGGGGACAGTAGTCCATGCGAACTCGATCGGATTGCTGCCGTAGACCTGCGGTGGTTCGCGGCCGTCGTCGCCGGGGCGGACGCGAAATCGCACGATGCTGTAGGCGAGCAGTCCGGCGACGATCACGAAAATCACAGCCGTGATCGCGATTACGAAGAATGTGACGGTGTTAATTTCGTGGGCGGGTGTCGAGACGGCGTCGAAAACGCTGCTCGGGGGAATCTTCGAGTTGGAATCGCCCATCCCCCAGTCGTCGGCAAACGCGGCAACCGGAGCGCACGCGATAACGGCAATAGTCAGGCACCAGCGCTGCATAAGTGCGTACAAGGTTTTCGCAGCTCCAAGACCGCGCGGCCGACAGCGCGGTTACGCAAGTATCGGTATCAGTCAGTTGGGATGACTAGCACAAAACATTTTTTATGACTAAGCGGCCAGGGAACCCCGGAAATCCGGGCGCGTCGGAGCTTAGTTGTTCGAGTTGGCCGATAGGATCGCGTGATCGCCGCGCGGCAGGATCATCACTTCGGACATTTTCGTCTCGGGATCGAGCCTGATGAAGTAGGCCGGGAAGCCGGTCTCTGCCACCGCGACGTTGGTGCGCGAATCGCAGCCGCATCGAGCGGCCATCCCGTCGTTTATCGTGGCGAGGCGATCGAGGCTGAGCGCGGCGAGACGCAGGTTGGCGTCGTCGACGGACAGCGTCAGCGTCGAGTCTTTTATCTCGATGCTGGACGCGATGGCAGTGCCGGAGACGGTCGCGGTTTTGGCGACCCATTGCGTGAACTGGCCCTGATCCATCTTCACGACTTTGGGATGATTCTTGCGGGCCTCCGCGATGGCCGCGTTGAGCGAATGTTTCCGCGCGTTCGAATCGGCGAAGACCTGGGCGTCGGCCAACGTCCAGATTTGCTTTGACCACTTGGCGACCGTCGCGGGATCGCCTCCCGGCAAACTCTGGTATTCGGTGGCGGCGCTCTCCGCGTCGGCCAGGTCGTGAGCGGCCAGGGCGGCTTCGACGCGAACGGCGGCCTTGCTGCGATCGGCGTCGTCGATTTGCGCGATTATCGAGCCGCTCTGGCTGCCCGGTTCCTTCGACGCGTCGAGGCATACGGCGCGCTGCTCGGCCAGCGAGTAGGTCGGGCGGCCAATCTTGAAGTCGCACAGACAAAGGTCGTCCTTTACCTCGCGGCGCTCGCTCGCACTCAAGTCAGAGCGGGCTGATAGAGCGACCAATTCTTGACGGGCTGCCGGATAATTGGCGGCGGCAATTTGGCTGCGCGCCGTGCTCAGCGCCGAGGGGGCGCATCCGGCAAGCGCGACGGCGAATGCGAACGCAACGGCCGCATCGCGGGCAATCCGCGTGAAAGCACAGTGCGGCGTAGAGATGCTTCGAAGGCGCGACACGAGTCGATTATGGCAAAGGAGGGAGGCGATTGCCTACCGCTCGAGATGAGAAATGGAAGGCGGCGGCAGCGACAGCGTCATCGATTGTAACGCGATGGAACACGGGCTGAACCGGGCTCCGTGCGTCTGATTTTCTATGGCTTGCTACGTCAGCTTTTTCTCCGGCTCACCGCTGGCATGAGTGCTGCAATTCACTCTCAGTGAAACGAATCGAATGCGCTGACTAAACGCGCAAAGGAGGACTGAACAATGAGCTACATCAACAAACTGATGGTCAGGGTCCGCGAAAGTAAGAGCGGACAGACGATGACCGAGTATGTGCTGATTATCGCGGCGATCGCGGTGGCTGGGTACATCGCGTACCAGGGCCTCGAAGGCGGAATCAACACGATCATCTCCAACGTGACCGCAACGTTGAAGGGAGCCTAAGACCGCTGGTGCTCGCATACGAGCCGGCTGTGCCAAAGGCGAGCCGGCGAGGAGGGACAGCAACAATGAAATGCTTCAACAAACTCGTTGTTGGGGTCCGCGAAAGCCAGAAAGGTCAGACGATGACCGAGTACGTACTGATCATCGCGGCGATCGCGGTGGCCGGTTACATCGCGTACCAAGGCCTCGAAGGCGGAATCAATTCGATCATCGCCAACGTGACCGCGACCCTGTCAGGTGCGTAAAAAGTAGCCCCCAAACCCCGCGGGTCCACATCAGGCGCGCGGGACAGGCGGCGGGGACATCGAGTGCCCCGCCGCCAAATTCGGAGGTTGCAGACGAAGTGACCGGTGCAACTCGCGACGGAGGTCGCAATGCAAGTGTGAGCGATTGGTTCGGGTCGATTGGGAAGGGTCCGCTTCGCCGGGCCGTGCATGAATTGGGGGCATAGATGAAACGACCGATAGTGTTCGTAATCCTTGCTGGAATGGGCGCGTTGCTGGCCGCGATTGTGGTCTTCTCCGCCATCAGGAAACGCGAGACCGAAGTGCAGCGCGCGATGGCGCAGACGGTCGAAGTCCTGGTCGCAGCCAACGACATAGCACTGGGCGCGAAACTCGAGCCCGCCGCCGTCAAACTTGTCCGATGGTCACGCGACAGCGTCCCGATGGGCGCATTCACCGATCCACAAGCAGTAGTGGGCTCGTTCGCCAGGAGCCAGTTCGTCGCTGACGAGCCGATCGTCGCCAGCAAGCTGTTCATGGGCGAAAAGACTTCCGGCGTGATGCCGTTGCTGATTCCGCCCGGGATGCGTGCGATGTCGGTGCCGGTTGACGAGGTCGCCGACATCGCAGGCTTCGTCGCCCCGCATACGCGCGTCGACATTCTGGTCGCGGTCGCGGGCACCGGCCCGGGCGAGCCATCTTTCTCACGCATCGTGCTCCAGAACATCGAAGTCCTCGCCGTCGCTCAGGAAATTGAGCACGTCAAGGATGCGCCGGAAGTGGTGAAGGTCGTCACGCTGTTGGTGACTCCGGTCGACGCCGAAAAGCTTACCCTGGCCAGCCGCGAGGGTTTGCTGCGGCTTGCGATGCGCAATTACGGCGACGCCAAAATTGTCGCGACCAACGGAATCGCACTAACCGACCTTCTGCATCGCGGAGGATCGACCGGCGCGGAGTTGCCGGTGATGCAAATACAGCCGGCTACGGCGCTGAATCCCCGTCCGGCGCATGGACCCACCGCGCTGCGCGTCGAAGTGATGCGCGACGGCAAGTCGTCGGAGGCCATTTCCTTCATCCATTCAGGCATGGGAACGCGAGCGTCTATTGAAGAGCGTGACGAAAGGCCTGCCGCTTCGGCGCCGCCGATGCCGCCAGCCGCAGTATCGCCCGAAGAGTCCGAATCTCCGGTCTCGTCTGCAAGGCGGCCGTGGACCGCGAGTTTCGCCGAACCGCCCGCCAGCGCCTTCGCGGCGATAAGGGAGGGCGACATTAATGATCGCGCGGGGATAAACCTCGCGCCGCTCAGGCCCGGAGACCCGGGCTATCAGCCAGCGCCAAAGACCTATCAGGTTCCGTGATCGCAAGTGGCGACAAGGGGGAAGCCATGAATCTAAGCAAGAATTTGAATTCGCCGGCGAAATTGTTCGGCTGGTTGGTCGCGGCGGCCGGGTTGATGCTTGCCGTCGGGGCAGGAGTCAGCCAGGCCCAGGTAAAGGACGAAGCCAGTTGGGTTCCGGTTTCGATGAACGCCGGCGAGACTTACGTGATCGGCGATATCAAGCCGGGCACCAAGCCGTCGTTTCAGGTCGAGCAAAATCCAAACGCCTTCGTCACCTACGATTCGCCGCCGGGCAAACTCACGATACTGAGCGCCGCAGCCGGCCGCTGGATAGTCACCGTGACGAACAGCTCGGATAGCGAAATCAGCTACGACGTCAACGCGTTCGCGGTTGCGAAGCCGGATGCGCCGCTGACACCGGGCAAGGCGCCACGTTCTCTGAGCGATGAGGGCCTCAGCTCGCGGCCGGGAGCCGGCGATTCCGAGTCGACTTCGTCGGCAAGGCCGGAGTTGGGAACTGTTCCGCCAGCGCGCACAACTCCGTCTCCGGCGTCACCATACGCTGCGACGATTCCCGACAAAGCGCCTCTTTCCTACGATGATGCCTCATGGAATGTGCCGCCTCAGCCGGACAAGCACTCTCAAGCCTACGTGCCGCGCCAATCGGTTGCACCTTCCGCAGTCAACAACGCGCGCTATCGAAACGATCCGTCGGTCCTCGATGCGGGCCCGGGGTACCTGGCCGACAGTGTCTCTGGTGGAAAGCACTATCTGCCGGAGGAAGCCGTATCGCTGATGACGGGCACCTCTGAAGTAATCGATTTCCAGCGCCGCATCACGCGAATTTCCGTCGCCGATTCCAAGATTGCAGATGTGCAGGTAATCGACCCCTTCCAGCTCAATCTGATTGCCCATCAGCCCGGCTTTACCACGCTGGCAATCTGGGACGCGGACGGCCGCTACAACGAGCGGACGGTTCGAGTCGACGCCAGCGGCAAACAGCAGGTGATGCTCAACACTATAGTGGCCGAACTGGACCGCACTGAGCTGGAGAATCAGGGAGTTAACCTGTCGGTCGCGCTCACCAAAATCGGCATCTCGCTAGTCGGTCTTCCCGGCGCCGTCGCCACGCCCTACAGCGCAGCCAGCACTCTTCAGAGCTCGGCCTCGGCAGGAGCGTTGTCCGGGAGCACCTCGCCGAGCGGAATCTTGCCGAGTCCCGGCCAGTTAGTTCCGCTCTTGCTGTCGCCGAACCTGACCTACGGCCTGGCTGCGGGAAACTCGAGCATTCAATGGCAGGGATTTTTCCAGTTTCTCGAAGATCACAACCTCGGCAAAGTTCTGGCCGAGCCGCATCTGCTGGCGAACTCGGGAGAAAAGGCGAAATTCCTCTCGGGCGGCGAGATACCGATCGTAATCGCCCAGGCACTGAACTCGACCATCGTCTTTAAAACCTTCGGCACCTCGGTTGAGTTCATTCCGACCGTCGTAGGCCGCGACGATATCGAGCTGATTGTGAAACCCGAGGTTTCTGAACCGGACTATACGCACGGCGTCCAGCTTTTCGGCTTCACCGTTCCGGCCTTCGTAACCCGGCGGGCCGAGACGATGGCGCGGCTTAAGGACCGTCAGACTCTCATCATCGCCGGCCTCATTCTTCATGAAAAAGTCTCGCAGGTGCAGAAAGTGCCTTACCTGGGAGACATCCCCTACCTGGCCGGTCTTTTTCGCAACACCTACTGGTCGAACAAGGAATCCGACCTCGTCATGAGCGTGACGCCCGAGATAGTCCGACCGCTGCCCCAAAGCGGACAGGTATACCTGCCCACCGGCCGCGGCGACTTGACGCCAGACGAAGTCAGGACCCAGACCGTTGAGCCGCCGGATGCGGCCCGTCCGCGCTTCTAGGCGCCGGCTTTCGGAGAAGATCTAGTGCCATTCAACGGATCAAAGGGTGAGAGTCGTCGCAGCGCGATGAAGGTAATGCTGGTCGGCGAGCCCGGCGAGCAGCGCGCCGGGCTAAAAACGGTGCTGGCGGCTCTGGCTGAACCTCAACTCGAGATCATTGAGGGTGAGGCGGCCACCGCCGCGAATCTTTCCGAAAACGCCGCCGCACCACCCGACGCAACGCTGGTGATGATCAACGGCAACGAAGAGGCTGCCCTGAGTTTTCTCCAGAGCCAGTCGCTCAACTCGCCGCGTCCAACTCTGCTCGCTTTGCTCACCGTGCGATCGCCCGGCCTGATCAAGCGCGCTCTGCGATCGGGCGCCGACGAGATTCTGTTCATGCCGCTCGACCCTGGCGAGGCCACCAGCGCACTGCTGAAAGTAAGCGAAGCGCGCTGGCGCACCGAGCGCCGCGAAGGCGGCATCGTGATTTCGGTTGCCAGCCTCGTCGGCGGCGTAGGCGTAACCTCACTGGCCGCGAACCTCGCGTTGGCGCTCGAGTCGTTGCATCAACGCGTGGCATTGGTCGACCTCGACCTTCAGACCGGCGGCCTCGCTGTCTTTCTCAACCTGGATCCGGAAGTGACCATCATGCCGCTGGTGCGGCTGGATCATAAGCTCGACTCGATCCAGCTCGAATCCGCACTGACCAAGCATCAGTCGGGCGTCTATTTGTTGGCTGCGCCCAGACGAATCGAAGAAAGCGAGCTCGTTTCCGATATAACCGTTGGCACCGTGCTCGATCTGATCCGCCAGTTGTTCGACTACGTCATAGTCGATTGTGGCGACCATGTTGACGAGAACGGTGTCGCCGCGTGGGAACGCTCCGACCATCTCTTTTACGTGCTTAATCAGTCAATCGCGGCCGCTCGATGCGCTTGGCGATTCGTCGATCTGTTCGAGCGGCTGGGTCTGACCACGCTTGAACCGCGCTTTATTCTCGATCGCTACAATCCGTCGCATCCCCTGACCGAGAAGGCCATCGAAGCAACTCTCGCCAAGTCCATCTATGCAAAGATTCCGACCGACGACCGGACTTTTGAAACTATCGAGATGAAGGCGCAGAGCCTCTTCCAGGTGGCGCCGAACTCCCCGGTTGCTCGCGCGATGCTCGAACTGGCGGCGCTCGTGATGCCGCGCGTCGAACAGGCCGCGCTCCAGGAAACGTTCATGTCGCGGCTCAAATCCGCTTTCGGCTCACATTGAAGGCCGTGCTTTTAAGCAAACGAGGTAATGCAAGATGGGACTGAGTGACCGGCTTTCTAATGCCACCAAGGGCGTACGTCCCCAGGACTCCACTAGCGCCGGCGGCTCACTTATCGGCGCTACTGTGCGCCGGCGCAAGGACGCTATCGCCGACAGCTCGCGCCGCCTGAAGGTCAAGGTTCACAACAAGCTGTTCGAGACGATTGACGTTTCCAAGCTCGAGACCCTCGAGCCTGCGATGGTCTCCACCAAAGTTACTGCCGCAATCAACGACATTCTTAATGAAGACGGCCGTCTCCTCACGGAGGGCGACCGCAGCCGGCTTATCGAGGAACTTAAAAATGAGTTGCTCGGTCTCGGGCCGCTCGAGCCCCTCCTCCGCGACGACGAGATTAACGACATCCTCGTCAACGGCCACGATCAGGTCTACGTCGAAAAGCGCGGCAAGCTGTACGCCACTGACGTCACTTTCCAGGACGATCAGCATCTCATGCTCATCATCGATCGCATCGTGTCGCGAGTCGGCCGGCGCGTCGATGAGTCGTCGCCAATGGTCGATGCGCGCTTGCCCGACGGCTCGCGTATCAACGCGATTATTCCGCCGCTCGCGCTCGACGGTCCGGCGCTCTCGATTCGGCGCTTCGGCAAGCATCGCTTCGACATCGGTGCGCTGGTCGAGAAGGAAGCTCTCACTTGGGATCTGGTCGAGTTTCTGCTCGCCGTTGTTCGCGCGCGGCTCAACGTGATCGTCTGCGGCGGTACAGGCTCTGGCAAGACCACGATGCTCAATTGTCTTTCCGCATTCGTGCCCGAAGACGAACGAATCGTCACGATCGAGGATTCCGCCGAACTCTCCCTGCAACAGCCTCACGTCGTACGGCTTGAGACTCGCCCGTCCAACCTCGAGGGCCGCGGCGAGGTTACCCAGCGCGACCTCGTCAAGAACTGTTTGCGAATGCGCCCCGACCGAATTGTAGTTGGCGAGGTCCGCGGCGCCGAAGTCTTCGACATGCTGCAGGCGATGTCCACCGGCCATGACGGCTCTATAGCCACCATCCACGCCAACAGCCCGCGCGAATGCCTGGGCCGGCTTGAGATGATGATGCTGCTGTCGGGGGTTTCGATTCCGCAGCGCGCGATGCGTCAGCAGATCGCATCCGCCGTCAACGTTATCGTTCATGTCAGCCGCCTCTCCGATGGTTCGCGCAAGGTCCTGAAAATTTCCGAGATCACAGGCATGGAAGGCGAGATGATAATGATGCAGGACTTGTTCGAGTTTTCCCGCGCTGACACGACCGCCGCTGGGAAAATCAACGGCAGTTTTCAATCGACCGGCATTCGATCGGCATACACCCAGCGCCTTGAGACGGCCGGCTACAAGACCGAGTCGAAGGTGATCAAAGCGGCCGCGCGATGAAGTTCGACGAACTTTTGATTCCGATCGCGGTTGCAGGCTTCTTCCTGGTGCTCTGCGCGCTCTGGTTCATGCGCCGCAGCAATCGCGGAAGTGTCAATCGGACGGTCATGCGGCGCATGTCGCGGCCCGATGTCGCACTCGACGATATCACCAAGACCGACCGGCGGCGGTTGACGGGGCGGGAGTTTCTGAGCTGGTTTTATCGCCTCAACCTGTTGCAAAAACTCGAAGAAACTCTCTGGCAGGCGGGAATCTACGCACGCATCGCCGACGTTCTCCTCGTGATCCTGCTGATGTTCACAGCCGGACTGTTCGCGGGACAGGCGATTTGGGGCAAGGTGCTCATCTCCATCGTGATAGGGGCGGCGCTGGCCACCCTGCCCATCATTTATATACAGGTGCGTAAACAGCGGCGTCTCAAGGCGTTCGCGAAGCAACTCCCCTACGCACTCGATTTGATCAAATCATCGCTCGAAGCGGGCCATTCGCTGTTGCGCGGGTTGCAAGTCGTGGTCTCCGAATTCGCCGATCCTATCGGCACCGAATTCCGCTCCGCCATCGAACAGAGCCGGCTGGGCCTGCCGCTCGCGCGCGCATTGGAAGAGATGCTCAAACGCGTGCCGCAGGAGGATCTCCGCCTTCTGGTCGTCGGCGTCCGCGTGCAATCGGAAGTTGGCAGTTCGCTCGCGATAATAATCGGCCGGCTCTCCGAAATCGTCCGCACCCGGCAGCGCTTGCAGCAGCAGATCAAGGCGCTCACCGCGCAATCCAAGATGAGCGGTATGCTGGTTGGATTCCTGCCGGTCGTAATGCTCGGTGCTTTCAGCATCATCCAACCCAGCTACACGAATACGCTTTTCTACGACCCGGCCGGGCAGAAGATTCTCGAGGTGGCCGCCGTGCTCGACGTCATGGCGTTCCTCACGATCCGCAAGCTGCTCAAGGTCAAGTACTGAGAGATCAACATGCCGGCAGTCTACGCGAGTCTCACGGTGTTCCTCTTGTTTGGTGCGGTCTCTGTCGCGATATACGCCGCCATCTACGGAATCAATCGCCCGTTTGACGATCGCATCGCTGAGATGGGCGTGAAGATGCGTGTCGCCTACGGAAATCCCGCCAATGTCGACATGGACTCAGCCAAGTTCGCTAACGCTCTGTTTCGATGGGTAGCGAAGCACCTTCCCGAACCGGCAATGAACAGTCCCGAACGCGAGAAACTCGCGCAGACGCTTGTCCGCGCCGGCTATCCAGGCACCCGCGCCGTCCGCACGTTTCACTTCATTCGACTCTCGTCTACGGCGGGCACCGCGATCCTTGCGATGGTGGTCTCGATCGCGCTTGGCTACCATGGCATCAAGCCGCTCATTTTCATGCTCATTGGCGCCGGCGTTGGGGCGTTTGCCCCTAACTACTACATCGGCCGCAAGGCCAGGCAGCGTACTCAGGAAATCGCCAGTCAGCTATCCGACGTTTTGGACTTGCTCGTGGTCTGCGTCGAGGCAGGTCTCGGCCTTAGCGAAGCGATCAAGATTGTAGGTTCGGAGACAGAGCGTCAAAACCTCAAGATCGGGACCGAGCTATCAATTGTCTCTGCCGAGCTCGCAGCCGGTAGCACGCTGGGTCAGGCGCTGAGGAGTTTCGCCGATCGCACGGCGGTCGAAGACATCAAGCCGCTCGCCGCTACCCTGGTGCAGAGCGAGAAGCTGGGCGCCCAAATCGGTCCGGCACTGCGATCGATCTCTGACACGATGCGCACGACTCGGCGGCTCAAAGCCGAAGAGGCCGCGGCCAAAACCACCGTCAAAATTCTCTTTCCACTGGTGCTGTTTATCCTCCCGGCTATGATGAGCGTGATCGTCGGTCCCGCCATGATCCAAATCATGCGCGCTCTTACCGCCGTCCCCGGGCACTAACTCCGCGCTCTTGACGCGGACGGATCGGCACAATACCGATCGATCATGGCCGATTCGGATCCGCGCACCCGCGCTCTCGAGTTGTGGAACGAGGCGATGCGCCTTCACATGAATCACGATCTCGATCGCGCGGTCGAGCTCTACACTAAATCGATCGAAGTCTTTCCGACCGCCGAAGCTTACACATATCGGGGATGGGCATACGAAGGATTGGGCCGAATCGACGACGCTATCGCGGAATGTCATCGCGCGATCGAAGTCGATCCGGCGTTCGGCAATCCCTACAACGACATCGGCGCCTACCTGATTGCCAAGGGTGAGCTCGACCAGGCGATCGAATGGCTCGAGAAGGCTAAGCTCGCGCCCCGCTACGATCCTCGTCACTACCCGTTCATGAATCTCGGCAAAATCTACGCCGCCAAGGGAATGGTGAAGCGGGCGATCGAGGAGTTCGAAGGCGCCCTCGCGTTCGCACCCGGCGATCCTAATTGCGAGTCCGCGCTCGCGCAGCTTCGCGCCTCGTTAAATTGAACGTTGAGTCGCACTGAAGTGATCAAAGTGAGAGAGCAGGCGCCCGATTTCACGCTCGCGTCGCACGACGGCGGAAGTCTCTCGCTCATGAGTCTTCGCGGCTCCAAGGTATTGCTGTGGTTCTTCGTCGAGGCGAACACGCCGGGGTGTACGCTTGAAGGGCGTGGCTTTCGCGATCATCAAGCGTACTTCGACGAAAACAATATTAGCGTCGTCGGCGTGAGTTTCGATTCGGTCGAAGACAACGCGGCCTTCGCCCGTCGCTACGAGTTCGGATTTCCGTTGCTCAGCGACGCGGACCATGCCGTTGCGCTCGCGTACGGCGCTTGCTCGGCGGCGGACGCGCGATATCCCGATCGCGTGAGTTTCCTGATCGATGAGCACGGCATGATCGAACGCGTATACGACCGGGTCGATCCTCGCGACCATCCGGCCCGCGTATTGGCCGACGTCCTGGGCGTGTGAGAGCTTAATGGCATCGATAAAAGTCCGCGCTGTCATCTTCGACCTGGACGAAACCTTGATCGAGGAAGAGACTTCCAACGACGCCTCCGCGCTCGCGGCTGGCGAAATTGCTACTGTCCGCCATGGCGTCGATCGCGTTGCCCTGCTCGCCAGTTTACGCAAGCACTCGCGCCCGTTGTTTCTCGCCGGGCCGATGATCGACTACTGTCGCGACGTCGGTATCAGCGCTCGCGAAGCGCTATGGGGTTCGTTCACGGGCACCGACTCCTCGCTCGCTCAGCTTCGCCAATGGATGCCCACTTACAGGCTTCGTTCGTGGATGGCAGCGCTGTCCGACTTCGGCATCGACGACCGCGCACTCGCCGCCGAGCTCGCGGAATTCTTCGCAGTCGATCGGAGCCGCCGCCACGTTGTCTTCGGCGAGACAGAAGCGGTGCTGCACGAGTTGAAGAAAGAGTTTCAGCTCGCGCTGCTCACCAACGGCGCCCCCGATATCCAGGGCGCCAAGATAGACGGTTCGAACCTCGCGAGCTTCTTCGAGACCATCATCATTTCCGGCGACCACGGATTCGGAAAACCCGACCCGCGAATTTTTCAGCTGGTGCTGGAGCGATTGAAGGTTGCACCCAATGAGGCGGTCATGATCGGCGACAGCTTGAACCGCGACCTCGCCGGTGCACGAGACGCAGGCATTCGCACGATCTGGATCAACCGCTACAAGCGAACGCTCACTGACGCTCATGCCGTGCCGGATTTCCAGCTCACCGACTTGCGCAACTTGCGGACACTGCTCTCACCAGCCGACTAAGCTGCGCCGAACAGCGGCAAATCAATGTCGCACTTTGACCGTCGGGTGCCATCGTAATGCCGCGCTTGCCGACGAGATACAAGCGACTGCCCAAAGGTGCCCACCACAGACAACCGTTCGACGAGTGTTCTGATTTCGAAACAATGGTCCCACTTTTGCTCTAAAAGCGTAGTGCAGCAGAACGATACTTCGCCATCAGTAGTGATTCTTCAGCCCGCATCCGGCGCGACTGCCAACTCAGACAGCGCCAGCGAAATGATGGCGCTCAGTCAGTTGGTGCATAGCGCGGACCGGCTCGGCGGCATGGTCGTACGCTCGGCGCAGGTGCGCAAGGTCCTGAAGTCGGTATCGCAGCTAAGTCCGTACAAGGCGACCGTGTTGATTTCCGGCGAGTCCGGAACGGGCAAGGAACTCATCGCACGCGCGCTGCACACGCTCGGCCCGGTACCAAACGGTCCTTTCGTCACGCTCAATTGCTCCAACCTGGTCGAATCGCTCGCAGAATCGCAGTTGTTCGGCCACGTCCGCGGCGCCTTCACCGACGCGCGCGATGAATCGCAGGGATACTTCCGCTCCGCTAACGGGGGCACCCTGTTCCTTGACGAGATCGGCGAATTGCCGCTCAAGCTTCAGCCCAAGCTGCTGCGCTCGGTCGAGACGCATGAGATTCAGCCGGTCGGCTCGTCGCATTGCTACAAGGTCAATCTGCGCCTCGTCGCGGCGACGAATCGCGACCTGCGCGCGATGGTCAAAGCGGGAACGTTTCGTGACGACCTCTACTTCCGCATGAGTGCGGCGGCGATCTTCATTCCGCCCCTGCGAGAGCGGCGCGAGGCCATCCCGGCTTTCATTGGGTATTTCATCGAGCAATACAATCGCTTGTTCGGCAAAGATGTCTCCGAGATCTCGCGCGCCGCAATCGACGTGCTATGCGCGTATCAGTGGCCTGGAAATGTCCGCGAACTTTCCAACGCTATCGAGAGCGCCGTCATTCTGAGTGAGAACAAACGCATCGTCCTAACCGATCTACCCGAACAGGTGGTGGACGGTACCGGTGCAGATTTGTTGAATCCGCATGAAGAAGCGCCCGCCAACGGGCACGCGCCCGCAGAAGTCGCGCATCGACAGCCCGCAATCGACTTCGGCGCAGAACCGCTGGGCTTCCTCCTCGACGACGTGATCAAGAAAACCCTGGTCCGCTCGCTCGAAGAGACCGAAGGCAACCGCCGGCGCGCTGCCGACCTGTTGGGCGTCTCGCGCTCGACGCTTTACAGGATGCTCACCCGATACGGAATCGCCGAAAATTCGCACCGTTCCTTCGTCCAACCCACGCTCTAAGATTATGCGCTGTTCATTTGAAGCCGCGGTTGTCTTGCTGGCCGTCCAAATCTTCACAGCCGTATCGGCGTTCGGATTCACTCCGGATCCGGGTCTCGATCCCGAGCCTCCCTTCGTGATTTGCAAAAACCAGCAGTACGCGCTCTGCGCCACGGCGAGTTGTTTCGTTTACGACGGGGTCGCTTATTGCAAGTGCGACGTCATGCGAGGCGACAGCATCAGTCTTCAGCTCACTTACACGGCTGTCGCCGGCGATCGAAATGTCTGCGACGTGAACCAGCAGGGTAAAGCCAATGGTTATATGGTGAGTACCTTCAGCCTCCCGGTTGGCGTGAACAAAGGCGGTCCGGCGGCGGTGTACACCTGCCCCGGCTCGGCGGACGCGGGAAGTGGAGTGATCGCGCCGGTAGCCTATGGTCAATGCGACGGCGGGATTTGCTTCAAGAGCACCACGGCCCAAAGATTCCCGGGCTTTTCCGCCAAGCTTCGCGATGATGAGATCATGTGCTCCTGCCCGATTTCATTGACCACGACCGCGGGCAGCTCGGATAGCCTCGGATATCAGGTGTTCGGCAGGTACCATCCGACGGCACCCGTAGGGAGCAGATGCGACGCCAGCGCCTGTGCATACTGCAGCGTGCCCAACCCGACCGCTAACGGAAGCTCTCTCGTGGTTGGAGCCGCAACCGGAACCCCGCAATTCCTTGCGCTACAGCTCGACGGACCACCGCCGCCGGAGCTCAACGAATGTCTGTGCACATGCACGCAGGCGCCGGGTCCGAACGGAAGCATCGCCTGTACGGTGTCGGAAGATACGACTCCCTAGCCAGTCGTCGCGCTCGCACTCCGAGGTGGAAAACTTCGACCGATTCGATAAGAATTCGGTCTCGATGAAAACTGGTACTCGCGTCTTCGCGGCGATCGCTGCACTCGCAGCCCTTGCCGGCGCTCGTCCCTCTGGTGCTGCTTCGCCGCCGCCTGAGTTGGTCAATCTGGAGCGCGAGGTGTCACTCGAACTGGCGCACGTACGCGACAGCGGTCCTACCGATCCAGCCAAGCGCCAGCAACTCTTCAATGCGAGCCAGCTGGAACAGAAGGGTGAGGCGGCGCTCAAATCGGGCGATTACAAATCCGCTGAAGGTAGTCTGCTCCAGGCACGCGATATTCTCCGCCAGTTCTCCGACTGACGCGCCGACGCCGCATTCATCGCGCACGCGCGTTCTGGTAAGTTCTAGTCACAGGTTCTGAAATGAGCGGTTCCGATCAAATCTGGGCTGAGGCGCTGCGCACTCTCGAGCGCGGACAGCCGTTCGCGCTGGCGACGGTGGTGAATGTTCGCGGCTCCACGCCGCGCGAAGTCGGAGCCAAAATGATTGTCCGCGACGACGGCCAATTCGGCACTATCGGCGGTGGATGCGGCGAAGCCGAGGTCTTTCGAAAAGCTCGAGTATTACTTGAAGAAAATTTGGATCGCGGCGGACGCCTCGCTGAGGTCGATCTCACGGGCGATTTCGACCAACGCGAGATTGGCACCTGTGGCGGCATAATGGATGTGTTCGTCGATCTATGGTCGCCGGCCCGCGATTTGGGAATAGCGCGAAAGCTGGCTGACGCCGCCGGTCGCAGCGCACCCGGTGCGCTCGTGACAGTAGTCGATCCCGGGGTGCGCGGCGAAATTTTGGCCGGGTCGCGGACGTTCGTCGATCCGCGCGATGCGGGCGAGCAAGAAGCCGGACCGATCGATCTGCCGGCGGCGGGATTTGCGCAAATCATCGAGCGGACGGCGGATGCGATTCCGACTTTGCTCGAAGTCGACAGCGCGGGGGGACTCAAACCCATTACGCATCTCGAACCCAACGGCGGCGTGCGGTTGTTCGTCGATCCAATCGTCGGTGCGCAGCGGCTGATCATCGTGGGCGCGGGCCATATTGCGGTGCCGTTGTGCGCGCTCGGAGCGATGCTCGGGTTTCACGTCACGGTGATCGACGATCGCGGGTCGTTTGCCAACCGTGAGCGATTTCCCGACGCCGATGAAATAATCGTCAAACCTTTCAAGCCCGCGATCGACTCACTCGCGCTCGATGGCCACTGCTACCTGGTTTCTGTGACGCGCGGTCATTCCTTCGACGAAGAAGTGGTGCGCGCCGCCTTGATGCAGCCATGCGGCTTCGTTGGGATGATCGGATCGAGGCGCCGGGTGAAGGCCACTCTCGAAAGAATCGGAGAGAGCGGTGTTCCCAAAGAGAGGCTCGCCGACGTTCACGCGCCGCTCGGCGTCGCGATCGGTGGTGAGACGCCCGAAGAAATCGCCATCTCGATCATCGCCGAAATTATCCGCGAGCGACGAACAGAAGAGCGCGACGAGTTCACTCTGGGCGTGCGCTTCGGCAGTCTCAAACGCACGAAGTAACAGGCATCGATGTCGACGCGGCAGCTTGAGGGAATCATCCTAGCGGCGGGGGAGTCGCGGCGGATGGGCTATCCGAAACCGCTGCTGGAGATCGACGGGCGAACCTTCATTGAGCAGATCGCAAAGACGATACTCGCGGTGGTGCCGCGACTGGTGATTGTAGTCGGGGCGCATCGCGACCGCGTACGCGCCGCAATCCAGCACGACGCGCGCATCGCGATCGTCGAGAATTCAAATTATTCGCGCGGCCAACTCTCGTCGTTAAAGGCGGCCATCAGGATAGTTCAACCGGACTCGGCGGGCGTGCTGGTGCATCTCGGAGACCATCCGATGGTCCGATTGGAAACGTTCCAAGCGATAGTCGATTCCTACAATGGAACCGGCAAGACGATTGTGATAGCACGCAACGGCGGCCATCGCGGACACCCGGTGATCTTCGATCGATCGCTGTTTCGCGAACTCGAATCCGCGCCTGAAGAAGCAGGCGCGCGGTTCGTGGTCAACGCTGACGAGTCGCGGGTCGCTTACGTTGATCTGAACGATCCCGGGATCAATCTCGACCTGGATACGCCTGCCGACCTAACCCGCGCCGGTCTGCCGCCGCCTCCAAGGTCGTGAATTCAAGAGATTCGGCTATACTTCATCAGGCAGAAAGACGGCGAAAACGTGTAACCGTTGGCGGACCAGTGCGTATTAATAAACAGTTATGTTGGGTTGCTCGGCGGGTCGAAGGGCAGGGTCGAGATTGAGCGCCAAACCCGACGAGGAACTGATAACCGAAGTCCTCGGCGGCGACACCGATGCCTTCACCGAGCTTGCCGGGCGGCATCGGCCGCGAGTGGAGCGTTTGTGCCGGCGATTTTTTTCAGACGAAGAGATGGCGCGAGATATCGCGCAGGAAAGTTTCATACGGGCGTACACCGCGCTGGCGACTTACAGGGCGGAGATGCCGTTTGGCGGATGGCTGCGCGCGATAGTTGTGAACCTGTGTTACGACGAGTTGCGCCGCCGCCGGCGTCGACCCGAGGAATTGGTCGGAGATTTCAGCGCGCCGGAAGTGCAATGGATGCAGACGGCGAACGTCGCGTCGCCGGAAGATCTCGTCGGGGAAGCGGAAGAGCGGCGCGAAGCGTACGACTTGGCGCATCGCCTGCTTGATACGCTGAAGCCGGAAGACCGCATGGTGATGGTGCTTAAGGAAAGCGAAGATTTGAGCGTCAGCGAAATCGCCGAGACGCTTGGATGGAGTGAGGCTAAGGTAAAAATTCGCGCGTTCCGTGCGCGCCAGGCGCTCCGCAAGCGGGCGGAGCGGATGCTCGCGGCGGGACGCAACAGGTAAGAGTCATGAATTGTTTTGAGGCACGACAGGAATTTTCGGCGTTGTGGCGCAAGACGCTGGCATCCGATCGGCGGACCGATCTGCTGGCGCACCTGAAAGAATGCGAGAAGTGCGATCATGCGTTTCGCGTCTTCGCGCTGACCGCGCCGGTGTTGTATGGCGACGTGGAACGGCAGGCGCCGCGCGCGTCACGGCCGGCCCGGCGCGAGTTTTCCCTCGCCGACAGGCCGCGGCGATTCGCTTCGGTGTCGCGCGAAGTCTCGCGGCCGAATCGTTGGATGTCGATGGCAGCGGCCGCGGCTATATTTGTATTCGCGACCAGTGCGGCGTATCTTTCGACCCGTGCGCCCAGTGAGTCATTGGCCGAGGCTTTATCGGCGCCGGAATCGAGTATGACTTCCGAAACCGCAGGCGATCCATTGGCGCCGGAGATGCCGTCGACAGAGAGCGATCTTGCCAGCTAAGTCGAATTTCTGGTTCGGCTTGCTGGTTGGAGTTTCGTGCCTCCTCATTGGATTCGCGCTCAGTACAATGGCGTACCGGTATCGCTACCTGAGGGTACCTGGATCGGGCTTGATCGAGCGAATGAACCTCGAGCTCAACCTGACGCCTGCGCAACGCGATCAAGTCGGCGACATCCTTCGCGACACGCGATTCAAGGTGATGCAGGCGCGGCGCGGGTTCGATCATCAGCGGCATAGCCTGTTCTGGCAGGGACTCGGCCAGATTCGCGCCGTGCTGACGCCAGATCAGCAGAAGATATTCGATCGCGACTTCACGAAGCCTCCGATGCACGGCGGTCATGGCGACGACGGTGCGCCGCCTGACGAAGGGTCGCCGGCATCTTCCTCGTCTCCATAAAACGAACGCTTCCCGCCGGCTCCTGAACGATCGTTCTGGAGTCTTTGACTTCCCGTTGAGCAGTGCTAGTAGATCGGCTTGGGGACGGTTTCCTAACACGGACAGGAGGCGAGGCTAATGAAACGCACAGGCGTTCACCATCTGGGGTTGGCGACTCTCGACATCGACCGCACAATCGAGTTTTACACAACGAAGTTGGGTTGGGAGGTTGCGTGGGCCGACGTCATCGAGCCGGCCGAGGGCGGCAAGATCAAGCACGTCTTCCTGAACACCGGCGACGGCAGCCTGGTCGCGTTCATGTGTCCCGAAGAAGTGCCGGGCGTGCCAGCCGAATGGGCGACTGACATTAACAGCGCGCAAGGCCTGCCGGGTGCGTTCTACCATTTCGCCTTTCATTGTGACGACGTGAAAGAGCTCGAAGCCAAACGCGAGGAACTTGTCGGAAAGGGCATCGATGTGACGCCGGTGGTCGATCACGAGTGGTGCCGCTCGATCTACTTCCGCGATCCCAACGGCCTGCTGCTTGAATACTGCACAACGGTTCGTGCGTTCACCGAAGACGACAAGATCATGAAGCATCACGATCAGCCGGGGCCGATGGTAAGTGATCCGGCGGACGCAAAGAAAGTTTACCGGACGCTCATGGGACCGCAGTCCTCGCCGAAAGTGAATCGCACGCCGGTCTGAACGCGGCTGATTTACGACTGTAAATAGCGGCCGCCGATCGATTTCGATCGCGCGGCCGCTTTTCTTTTTGCGACGGAGGATGCAATCCTCTGCCGGTAGATGAATTCATAGAAGGAGCTTTGTCGATGGCAGAGATAGGACTTTTCGAGGCAATTTACTCCGCGCGGTCGCTCAGGCGATTCAAGCCCGATCCCGTTCCCGACGATGTAATCACCAAGGTGCTCGACGCGGCGATTCGTGCGCCGTCCGGTAGCAATGAGCAGAGCTGGGAGTTTGTCGTCATCAAGGATGTTGCGCAGCGGAAGAAAATTGGCGACGTGTATCGCAAGGGCGGTGGAATTTTGATGGCGCTGTACGCGAATCGCGTCAAACCTCCGCACATGGGCGAGGATACTTATCGCAAGCTGATGGCGTCGGCGACTTACCTGATCGATCACTTGGCGGATGCGCCAGTCCTGCTGCTCGCCTGCCTGAAACAGACCGCGCCGGCCGGAGCGCCGCCGAAACTTCCACCCGAGATCGCCGCGGCGATGAAGAGTCTCGCGCGAACTTCTGGCTCGAGCATCTATCCCGCAGTGCAGAATATTATTCTCGCTTGCCGCGGACTGGGTCTCGGCACCGTGCTGACCACGATTCACACGTTCTTCGAGGACGAGGTGAAACAGATATTGGGGTTGCCGCCCGAAGTGCAGACGTACGCGCTCATGCCGATTGGATATCCGCAGGGGAAGTTCGGCCCGATCAAGCGGCGCCCGGTGAGCGAGATCGCTTACCTGGACAAATACGGCAACCACTGGAAGGGTTGAGAGCCGCGAAAATCAGTCGGGTTCGGCCTTCAAGTCTTCGCTGACTTTACCGCTAAGGTGGCGGACCTGGTCGTGCTGTGAGAGGAGCGACGCGAGCACGGCCGGGTCGGGTTTGCCGCCGAGCCGATACTCGTCGGCGGCATGCGCGAATTTCTCGTACGCGTTCAGCAGCTTGATGAAGTCCCGATGTGACGGGCGCGAAGACTCGCGCGGTGTCGACGATGAGAACGCGTTGGCCTTATTGAAGGTGTAATAGAACTCGCCCATTTCCTCGGACGACAGTTGGCGATCGTCGAGCTTGAAAAAAGTGCGGCAGTAATCGGCCAGCTTGTCGGACATATCCGAGAGCAGCGACACGTTCGCCTTCATCGTGCGGCGGTAGTCGGATGAATAGCAGGCGCTGGCCGCGACGATTGCAATTGCAATCGTGAAAAAAAAGACGGGCCGGCGAAACCCGGCCCGCCAAATAGATTTCACGAAAACACGACCACGATTTTTCAGCCCAGGTACTCTTTGAAAAACGCTATCGTGCGGGCCCAGGCCTCCTTGGAGTGCACGGGATGGAATGACGGACGATCGTCGCACATGAATCCGTGATCGGCGTCCGGATAAAAGACCACCTCCGCCGGCTTGCCCGCTTTCTTCAGGCCGTCGCGAAATTCGTCCACTTCAGTGATGGGTATGAACGCATCCTTGCCGCCGAAAAAGGCCAGCACCGGACCGTTCAGACCGTTCACGAATTCGATCGGCGGCTTTACGCCGGGCTGCCGCGACTTCACCATCCCACCGCCGTAGTACGGTGCGGTGGCTCTGACAGCCGAATTGCGGCATGCGGTCAAAAATGAGATCCGTCCGCCCATGCAGAATCCGGTGGTGCCGAATACGGGTTTGACTTCCTTCAAGGCCTTGAGGTGATCGATTGCTGCGCCCATGTCGGCGACGACTTGATCGTCATTTACGGATCCCATCAGGCGAAAAGCGCCGGGCAAATCGTTGTAGCCGACGACGTTGTTGGGCTGACGAAAATAAAGATTCGGTGCGATCGCGACGAAGCCTTCGGACGCGAACTGATTTGTGATTCGCCTGATTTGATCGTTCAGTCCGAACGCCTCCATCACGACGACCAACGCAGGATACGGACCTCCGGACTCGGGACGCGCCAAATGCGCCGGCATCTTCTCCGCGCCGGTGCGGATCGACACTTCGTTCGAGATTACCTCCATAATTGAAACCTCCGTTGAAAGATTCGCGTCCGCTGCCGGGCGGATTTCGATCGGAAACCGCAATTTGAACCGAACGGCGATCTGGCGATCGTTCTCGCATACATCGAGGTTCGGCTCAAGTGAGAAAACGTGAAATGAATCGGTCGAGGCTTATTGCTCGAGACAGAAAACCTGCAGCGGGCGGCCGCATGAAGTGCTCATATCCGGATTCCACCACAGGTCCGTTACGACACTCACACCTTCTGACCCGGTATCGCCTGGATTCACGCTGAGCCAATCCTGGCAAGTGCTGGTCAGTACGCCGGTGACGTTCGGCGAGGTGGATCCGGTCCACACCGCGCCCGCAAACTCGGTTACGTAGCTGCCATCGGCGTGCTGCCAGATACCACTGTCGAGCGTTGCGCCCGAAGCAATCGTTGGCGCGTCGCCGACTTTGATTCCGTCGGGTCGCACATACGCTGCAGACGTCGGCGACATGTCGAAGCGCGACGCGGCAGCCGCCGTCGAGGTCGAAAGCAGCGCCAAGAACTGAGTCGAATTGGGCAAGCCTGCCCCAACCGCTTCACTCTGGCAGATGGCGTCCGCGGCCGGCACTCCAAGGCTGGTCGCAAACTTCGTGTTTGACACGAACGCGATTCGCCCAGTCGCGGGTATCACTGTCAACGCGGTGACGTGGCTCGTATCGAAACAGTAGATGCGCGCCAACGCGAAGCAATCAGTTTCGGTCGCGTCGTCGCTCCAGGAGCCCGCGCCACCGGTGGTAGAACCCAGTTCGCCGAACGACGCACCCGAGGCGAGCGTCCAGTCGCCGCAAGTATTGGGGACGTGCGCGGTCCCCGAGTCGTTGGTGCCCGTCCAGACGTTCTGACGCCCAACATTGGCGCCGGTCTCGTCCAGATCAAGTGAGTTCATGATGCTTCCGGCCTCGATGTCGGAAACCTGGTCCGCGAAAGGTTCTCCATCGGTGCGGACGAAACCTCGCGCGCTCCCCAGTTTAGCGGCTGCGTCGATTGTCGTAGTCGAGATCCATGCCTTGTAAGTTCCCGGCGGCAAATTTGCCGCTGCAGCAAGGCTCGCACATTCGGCATCGGCACCCGCTTGACCGCCCAATTCGCCGTTGGAGCTGGTCGAACTCACGAAAACGATATTGAAAATCGGCGTCGCCGTCGCGGTTGGCGTCGAAGTTCCGGTTGACGTCGCCGTGAGAGTCGGTGTTGCCGTCGGCGTCGCCGTCAAAGTGGCGGTGGTAGTCGCAGTCGGCGTTGCGCTTGGAGTCGCAGTCTCGGTGGCAGTTGAAGTCGCAGTTGCGGATTTGGTCGCCGATGCAGTCGCCGACTCAGTAGGTTTTACGGTCTTTGTTGCGGTTGCGGTTCGAGTCGTGGTCGCGGTCACTGTTGAAGTTGCCGATGCGGTCTGAGTCGATGTCGCACTGGACGTCGCTGTCACCGTCGTAGTCGGATTCGAAGTCGTACTCGCCGTCGGAGTCGTCGTCGAGGTAGTGGTGACGGTCGGCGTCGCGACAGAGCTTCCTGTCGCGGTGGCAGTTGGGGTCGAAGTGGCGCTCGGAGTGGGCGATTCAGTCGGAGTTGTAGTAGGCAAAGGACCTGTCAATCCGACGCCTTCGAGCTTTACCTTTTGCGGACTCCCGGCCGCCGCGTCCGCGAAGCTGAGCAGCCCACTCTTGAACTTGCCCTTCGATGGCGGCATGAAAGTGACAGACACCATGCAGCTGCCGCCCGCGGGCATCGTCCCGACACAATCGTTTGAATCAAGGTCGAAGGCGTTGCCGGTTACGCTCACGACAGGAGCCGACATTTCCACACTGCCGTGATTTGTAAACGTGACTGGTTGTGGACGGCTTGCCGTACCGGCCTGCACTTTGCCGAAGTTGATCTTCTTCGGCGACAATCCCGCCTTGATCTCGTTGGTGGCGGTAGACAAGCGTGGCTGAGCGCTCGCGAGCCCGCCTGGAGCGCACAGGACGGCACACATCGCGATCGCGATCAAAGTTGCGAGGCGGGGCCTAGTCACTCACCGAGATATATATCAGCAGCGTCTACTCTCACAGTGACAAGATGTCACAGAGAGAACACTAAACGGCGCTACGCAATGTTGCATTCGATGGAGTTGGTTGAGCTTCGAATTACCGAGCTGTATTCCGCGGAAGCGCTGACGGGCGTGTCGAGACAACTCCGGATTTTTGCGACACGCTGTCTCGCGCGGGCCTGCCGCGCGCCGGTAGTATTGCTCGGCCGGTAGATCACCTCACGTGCTCGGCCGGGTGTTTCGATGATTCCGCTTCGCGATAACGCCGCGCCGCGCCGCCTGACCCCGGCAAACATCGCGCTCATTGCCGCGAACATCGCAGTGTTCGTTCATGAATTGTTGCTCGGGCCGCGCGTCGGACCGTTCGTCGAAAGATTCGCGCTGGTCCCGGCCGCCGTGACGCAAGCGCTCGCCGCCCATACGCATCGCACTGTCGACGCGTTCGAACCGCTGATCACAGCCCTCACGTCGATGTTCATACATGGCGGTGTTTGGCACGTCGCGGGCAACATGCTGTATCTGTTCATCTTCGGCGCCGCCGTCGAATACCGCATGGGTTCGGCTCGGTACCTCGCCTTCTATTTCGCCGCGGGGATTGCCGCAGCGTTGGCGACGATTTGGATCGCGCCCGAATCGATGGTGCCCGTCATTGGCGCGAGCGGCGCGATTGCCGGTGTGCTCGGTGCGTACTTCATCCTGTACCCGCGCGGCCGCATTCTGACGATTCTGCCGATTTTCATTTTCATCCAGTTCGTCGAAGTTCCGGCGCTCCTCTACCTGCTGTTCTGGTTTGCGGTCCAACTCTACGCTGGACTGGAAGAAGGGGGCAGGGCGGGCGCGATGGGCGGAGTCGCGTGGTGGGCGCACGTCGGCGGCTTCATGTTTGGCGTCGCATTCGGCCCGATGCTCGCGATAAATCGTCCGCGCCGGCGCCGGTCGCGTTAGGCGAACTGTTCATCGCCTGTGGACGGTGTGGTGACAACCGTTGGCCGACGGCGGGTGTAATTGTTGTAAGCGATGAACGTATCGGAAATAATCGGCGCTCCTGAGATTTCTGGGCGCGCGGTTGGTTGAGGAGGTAGGGTAGGTGGCGGTATCGTCGGACGATATTCTTAAGCGCGTTCCCCCGCAAAATCTCGAAGCAGAACAATCGGTGTTGGGCGCAATTCTGCTCGACAACGACGCGATCAACCACGCTATCGAGATCCTGTCGCCTGAAGATTTCTATCGCGAGTCGCATCGCCAGATCTTCAGCGCGATGGCCCAGCTGACCGACCACAGCCAGCCGGTCGACGCGATCACTTTGACCGACGCCCTGCGCACGCGCGGCGTGCTCGAGCAGATTGGCGGCCCCGCTTACATCGCGGAGCTCGCGTCGATTGTGCCGACGGCCGCGAACGTCGCCCACTACGCTCGAATCGTGCACGACAAGGCTGTTCTTCGCAGCCTCGGTTCGATCGCGACTGATATCGCGAGCTCGTCGTACGAAGCGCCGGCCGACGTGGATGCATTCCTCGACGAAGCCGAGCATCGCATTTTTGAAATTTCCGAGAAGCGGATCAAACCGTCGTTCCACACGATGCCGGAGCTGACACGCGAGTCGCTGAAGATCCTCGAGCGGCTGTACGAAAACCGCGAGATGATCACCGGCGTGCCGAGCGGGTTTATCGACCTCGACCGCATCACGGCGGGCTTCCAGCCCTCGGATCTTGTGATCATCGCGGCCCGTCCCAGCATGGGCAAGTCTGCGCTCGCGCTGAACATCGCGACCTATGCTGCGATAGAAGCGGACAAGCCGGTGGGGGTCGCACTTTTTTCACTGGAAATGTCGAAGGAGCAGCTCGTATTGCGCATGTTGTGCTCGGAAGCGCGGGTCGACAGTGCGCGCGCGCGGCAAGGATTTCTCGGCGAGCGCGATTTCCCCAAGCTCGCGCAGGCGGCGGCGCGGCTGTCGGAGTCGAACATCTATATCGATGACTCGTCGGACACGACGTCGATCACGCTCAAGGCGAAATGCCGGCGGCTCAAGCGCGAGCGCGCGAAAAACCTGGGGCTCATAATCGTCGACTATTTGCAATTGATGCGATCGGCGCGGCCGGGCGAATCGCGCGAAAAAGAAATCGCGGAAATCTCGCGCTCGCTCAAGGCGCTGGCCAAGGAACTGCAGGTACCGGTGATCGCGCTGTCGCAGCTGAACCGGCAGGTCGAGTCGCGCGAGAATCGCCGGCCGATGCTCGCAGACTTGCGCGAGTCGGGCGCTATCGAGCAGGACGCCGACGTGATCGCGTTCATCTATCGCGAGGAAATGTACAAGGGCAAAGAGAGCAAGGAGCCGGGCGTCGCCGAGGTAATCGTCGCCAAGCAGCGTAACGGTCCCACCGACACAGCCAAGCTCACGTACATCAACAACTACACGCGCTTCGAGAACTACACGCCGGAGACGGGCGTGTTCGAAGAT
>Ga0210383_10000148_pt1 | contig 71877 bp, 60 predicted proteins | sample IncBWC14OmetaG_FD_160072 | JGI IMG/M metagenome (GOLD analysis project Ga0210383, IMG submission 160072) | Forest soil microbial communities from Barre Woods Harvard Forest LTER site, Petersham, Massachusetts, United States - Inc-BW-C-14-O ...
GGGCCAACGGGTATCCGCCCCTGCTGCTGGATTTCGAGGCCGAGCACGATACCGACCACGTGATTGCCGTTTACCGCGAAGACGGCTGCTGGGGCGCCATAGCGAAGTCGAATTATTCCGGATGCCGCTGGCGCGAGCCGGTCCATCGCACATTACGCGAACTCGCGCTGAGCTACTTCAACGGTTACTTCAACATGCGGCGCGAGCGGACGCTACGGCGTTACTCTGGTCCGGTGAATCTGAAGCGCTTCGACCGGCAGAACTGGATGACTACCGATCAGCCAGTGTGGTTTATTGTGTATCACCTGTTCGACATCAAACATTATTCCCTTCTAACCAAGGCCCAGGAAAAGAAACTGCACCGGGTGGACGAGCGGCTTTTCCATGCGGAATGTTTAGGCAAGGCTTACAAAGCCAGAGATTGACGGGCTGGTACCGCCTAAAGTTCCGGCTAGCCTCCGCCGATAACTAACACGGACCTTTGCGCTTGCTTTTTCGCCGCCACTGGACGAAATCTGGATTGACGAAGTCTGGATTGGCGAAATCTGGATTGCCATCTGGATAGTCCGGTCGAGCGAGGCTTCTGGTCCGGGAGAGTCTCGACATGGATGCGCGCAGTCACTTCGGAACCGACGAGAGGTTCGAAATGGTGGACGCCCGCCGCCATCCCCGGTTCAAGCTGGAAGTGGAGATCCGCGTGTATCCGCGCGACTGCCCGGTGGTTCGAGGACATAGCGTCGACATCAGCGAGTCGGGGCTTTCGGCGATGCTGCGCGTGGAGGTTCCGGTCGGCGAGGTGGTTCGGCTGGAGCTGACGCTGCCCGAAGGGGATGTGGAGGCTCTCGCCATGGTTCGCCAGCGGAACGCCTTCCGCTACGGCTTTCAGTTCGTGGAAGCTGGCTCGGCGCAGGACGTTATTGGCCGCACCTGCCGGCAGCTGGCCGTGGCGCAGGCGGCACAGGAAGAACGCGAGATCGGGTCTTAGGCTTCAGGTTTTGGGCTTCAGGTTTCGGGCTTCAGGTTTCGGGCTTCAGGAGTTACGACTGTTATGTGTTAGCCTCACGAGCCCCGAAAGCCCAATCCCTCGGACCTAAGGACCCCAGAATCCAGGGCCGCCGCTATCTCACCGAAACTTCTGTTGCTCTCCTGCGTTAAGGTAGATGCATGAGAGCTTTCCGCCTGGGCTGGTTCATTCTTTCTTGCGCTCTGCTGGCCTCCGGTCAGGAGCAGTCATCCGTTGCTTCGCCGGACCAACCGCCTGCTGCAGCGAACGCGGTTGAGACGCCGATCCCGGATCTCACGGCGGGACCGGACGGCAAGCTCTCGCAGGAACAGATGCGACAACTGTTCCGCGTGGTGGCCGAAAAGGACCTCGAAAACGACAAGCGGCAGCGGAACTACACCTGCATCGAACGCGACGTGCAAAACAATCTTGACGGCAAAGGCCAGACCAAATCGACGGAAGTGAAGACCTACGAGGTGCTGGAGATTTACGGCGAGCAGGTGCAGAGGTTGATCGAAAAAGACGACAAGCCACTCGACGCCAAGGACGCGGCGAAAGAAGAAGAAAAGATCCAGAAGATTATCGATAAGCGCAAGAACGAATCGAATGAGGATCGCAAGAAACGCGAAGAGAAAGAAACCAAGGATCGCGAGGATGGCCGCAAATTCGTGAAGGAAGTGGCCGACGCCTACAACTTCACACTGGTGGGAACGGAACAACTGGACGGACGCGAGGCCTGGGTGATTGACGGCGAACCGCGGCCGGGCTATGAGCCGCACATGAAGGAGGCGAAACTTCTCTCCAAGCTTCACGGGCGGGTGTGGATCGATAAAGGTGACTTGCAACTGGCCAAAATGGATATAGAAACGCTCGACACGGTGTCGTTCGGGTGGGTGCTGGCGCGCATCCACAGCGGCACGCACGTGATGTTCGAGCAGACGCGCGTAAACGATGAGGTGTGGCTGCCGCGAAACATTAACTTCAAGGTCGACGCACGCGTGGCGCTCTTCAAGGGGTACAAAATCGACGGCGAAGTGACCTTTCGCGACTACAAGAAGTTCCGCACCTCATCGAAGATCGTGGGCGTGCAGGAAGTAAAGGAACAGAAGTAGAGATCGCACGCCCCAGCGCTCAGCATTCCCGGGCTCGGCATTCCCGCAGATTCTCATGCTAAGAACGGTCGCGAAGGCCGTCCCACGCGAAGTCGAAGCATCCCTACCTTAGACGGACTCGCGCCGCGCGCTTCGGCCTTATAATGCGAAGTCCCATGATGCGATGTCCCAGGCTAACGCTTTCGGCATGGGACAGGATTCCAATCTCGAATTCAATCCTTGAGGCGCAGAATGACTGATCTTCCCCGTTCCCTCACCCGCCGCGATCTTCTTCGTTCTGGTCTTGCTTTGTCTGGCACAGCGTTGGTCGCGGGTCCGGTGGGGCGCGCCCAGGCGCTGCTGGCGGGCTATCCCGACACTCTGTCGGCGGAGACGATGTCCGCTGTTGCTCCGCGGGAGCATCTGCTGTTCGACTTTGGCTGGAAGTTTTTTCAGGGACATGCCAGCGACCCGCTGCGCGATTTGGGATTCGGCATGGGCCAGGGAGATTTTGCCAAGTCGGGCGAGTTCTGGTTCGCCACTGCGAAATTTGACGACTCCAAATGGCGCGACTTGAATCTGCCGCACGATTGGGCGGTCGAGTTGCCGTTTGTGCACGACGAAGAGCAGAACAGCCACGGCTACAAGCCGCTGGGACGACGATATCCCGAGACCAGCGTGGGCTGGTACCGGCGCACCTTCGACATTCTGAAAGAGGATGCTGGACGGCGCATCACGGTTGAATTTGACGGGGCGTTTCGCAGCGCGCTCGTGTTCTTGAACGGATATTTCATCGGGCGCAACGACAACGGCTATGCGCCGTTTCGTTTCGATGTAAGCGACTTTCTCAATTATGGCGGGAAGAATTATCTGATGGTCCGCATGGACGCAAGCTTTGGCGACGGCTGGTTCTACGAGGGTGCGGGAATTTACCAGCATGTGTGGCTGACCAAGACGGACGCGCTGCATCTGGGGCATTGGGAAAGCACGGTGAGGACCAAGCTCGAAGGCAATACGGCCCGGCTGAGTTTGAGCACGATCGTGCATAATGACGTCCGGCCATTGGAACTCTGTCGCGTGCGTTGGCAGATCTTCGACGCCGCGGGGAAGAAGGTGGCCACAACCGACGACTCTCCGGAACTGCCAGCCGCCCCGGTCCTGCCGGCAGAATTCGGCGCAGTGACAAGCATTCCGAATCCTGCTCTATGGTCTCCGGATACTCCGAACTTGTACACCGCCGTGGTCACAGTCGAGTCCAACGGCAGGATCCGCGATGCCGAGCGCGTCACTTTCGGCATCCGCGACATCAAGTGGGACGCTGACAAGGGATTCTTTCTCAACGGAAAATCCGTAAAGATCAAAGGCACCTGCAACCATCACGATCACGCGGGCGTGGGCGCGGCGCTTCCCGACCAGCTGCAGTGCTATCGCGTCGCCGTATTAAAAGACATGGGAGGCAACGCCGTGCGCACGTCGCACAACATGCCAACGCCGGAATGGGTGGAAGCCTGCGACCGCCTCGGCTTGATGATGATGTGCGAGACGCGGCTGATGAGCGCGAATGCGGAGGGCATGGCGCAGCTCGAAGCGATGGTGAAGCGCTATCGCAATTCGCCGTCGATTATTTTGTGGTCCATGGGCAATGAGGAGTGGACCATGATGTTTCAGCCGCAGGGGCCGCGCGTGATCGACGATATGATCGCCCGCACTCACGCACTGGATCCGACGCGGCTGTGCACGGCCGCCATCAATACCGCGTTCCAGACGCCATTTCCCGAGCAACTCGACGTGATGGGCTTCAACTACAACCTGAAGGAGCATGACGCGTATCACGCCAAGCATCCGAAGCAGCCGAGCGTGGGATCGGAAACGGCCAGCACGGTTTCGACGCGCGGCATTTATTCCACTGACAAGCTGCGCAACTGGGTCAGCGCCTACGATCTGAACCACACCGACTGGTCCCAGTTGGCGGAAGAATGGTGGAAGTTCTACGCCGCGCGGGAATGGCTCTCGGGCGGTTTTGCCTGGACGGGCTTTGACTATCGCGGCGAGCCCACTCCCTACGGCTGGCCCTCGATCAACTCGCAGTTCGGCATCGTCGACATGTGCGGCTTTCCCAAGGATAATTTTTATTACTACAAGGCATGGTGGGGATCGGACCCCGTGCTGCATTTGTTTCCGCACTGGAATTGGGCCGGGCGCGAAGGAGAACCGATTCCGGTGTGGGTGCATTCGAATCTTGATTCGGTCGAACTTTTCCTCAATGGCAAGAGCCAGGGTTCGAAAAAAGTAGAGCCGCTCACGCATCTGGAGTGGAGTGTGAAGTATGAACCTGGCGTGCTCGAAGCGCGCGGGACGAAAGACGGCAAAGTCGTGCTGACCGAAAAACGCGAGACCACTGGCGGACCGGAATCGATTCGGCTCACGACTGACCGAACCGAGATTAACGCCGACGGCGAGGATGTGGCCATCCTGCGCGTGGAAGTGCTCGACAAAGAAGGACGCGCGATTCCGACGGCCGGTAACCTGATCAGCTTTAAAGTGACGGGCGAGGGCGCGCTGATCGGCGTGGGCAACGGCGATCCGAATTGCCAGGAGTCCGATAAAGAGCCGAAACGTAGCCTGTTCAACGGCCTCGCGCAAGTGATCGTGCAAGCGACGCGTACTCCGGGGACGATTACCGTGGAGGCTTATACCGAGCCGTATCCGAGGCCGAAGTTGCCGTCGACTCAAGTCATGATCACGACTAAGAGAGTTGAGCTGCGGCCAACGGTGGGATAGGCATGTACAGAGCACGTTTCGCAGTGGCTCATTTTGAATTTCCGATGGCATCCTCGCTCGTCGATCGTGTCATCCTGAGCGTAGCCGTTCTTCAGGCGGAGCGAAGGATCTCCCGCTACGACGCTGTGTGCCACGGGAGATCCCTCGGCCCGCTCGAACAAACGCGGGCTCTTCGGGATGACGCCTTGTGAGATTCAGAGTTCAAACCGCACCACTAGCGCCGCGTTTATTCATTTGACTGGCCACGAATTGCGGTGTATCTGTATGTCGCCGCTATGTCGAAGCGCAAGGTTTTAGTCTCGTTGCTTCTGCTGGCCGCGCCGGCTCTGGCGCGGGACAAGGCTGAGACTTGGACCGAAGTGCGCAGCCCGCACTTTGTGGTGGTTACTAACTCCAACGAAAAGCAAGGGCGTCGCATCGCCGATCAATTCGAGCGCATGCGAGAGGTCTTTCACGCCGTGTTTCCGAAGTTGCAGATCGATCCCGGCTCGCCCATCATCGTCCTAGCCATAAAGGATGAAAAGGATTTCAAGGCTCTCGAACCTGAAGCCTACCTGGCCAGGGGCTCGCTGAAACTCGGCGGGCTGTTCTTGCGGGCTCCCGACAAGAATTATGTCCTGATGCGGCTCGATGCCGAGGGCGAGCATCCTTATTCGGTCGTGTATCACGAATACACCCACTTACTGTTGAGCAAGTCGGCGGAGTGGATTCCGTTATGGATGAATGAGGGTCTGGCTGAGTTTTATGAGAACTCCGAGATCGGGGAGAAAGGCGTCTCGCTCGGTGAGGCTAGCGCAGCCGACCTGGCGTTGCTGCGGCAGAACCCGCTGCTACCCCTGCCGACCCTGTTCACCGTCGACGACAAATCGCCCTATTATCACGAAGAGAATAAGGGTTCCATTTTTTACGCGGAATCGTGGGCCCTGATGCACTACATCTTCATGAAGGATCATCAGGAAAAAACGCACCGACTAACCGACTATTCGGAACTTCTGATTCAGAAAGTCGATCCGGTTACAGCGGCCACGCGCGTTTTCGGCGATTTGAAGCAACTGCAGTGGGCGCTGGTGCGGTATATCGAGCAAGCCACTTTCAGCTACTTCACGATGACGACGAGCACTGCTGTCGACGACTCGGCTTTCAAAGTGGAAGTGTTGACGCCCGGGCAAGCCGACGCGATTCGGGCCGACTTCCTGGCTTACAACGGAAGAAGCGCCGACGCGCAGGCCCTGATCGATCAAGTCCTGCAGGAAGATCCGAAGAACGTTCAGGCGCAGGAAACTCTGGGCCTCATGGAACTTCAGCAGCACCATCTGGACGAAGCGCGCCAGCGCTATGCCCGGGCGGTGCAACTCGATTCCCAGAGTTATCTTGCGCACTACTACTTTGCCGCCATTTCGATGATGAGTCCGGTGGCTCCATCGGACGAGGCGCAGATCGAGAGCAGCCTGCGAACTTCCATCAGGTTGAATCCGTCGTTTGCGCCTTCCTACGACCGACTGGCCGCCTTTCTGGGATCGCGCCGCCGTAATCTCGAAGAGGCGCGGATGATGGGACTAACAGCGGTGTCTCTCGACCCAGGCAACGCCGGTTACCGTATCAATGTCGCTAATGCGTTGCTGGCCATGGGGCGGGGAGAAGATGCGATCAAGGTGCTTGACAATGCCGCCAAACTGGCAAAATCCCCGGAGGAAACTCAGACCATCGACATTCTTCTCATGAGCGCTAAGGAATACGTCGCGGCACAACAACGAAATGCAGCCCTGCGCCAGGAGATCAGCGAAGAAGAGGCAGATCAGGTAGAAACTGATTTGTCGGCCGACGTACCGCGGCTGGCCCGTAAAACAACGTTTGTCCCCAGCGGGCCTCATCGGTTCCTCGTCGGAGTATTGAAGAATGTGCACTGCCACACCCCGAACCTAGACCTGGCAGTCACTTCTGGCGGGAAGATGCTCACGCTGCATAGCGATAATTACTTCGAGATTCAGTTCAGCGCCCTCGGTTTCCAGCCGAGCAGCAATCTCAACCCGTGTCACGACCTGGAAAACCGGGCGGCCAAGGTTGAGTATGTCGAATCCGTAGACAAATCTGATGCGCCGCATCTGCTCGCCGTCGAACTCCACAAGTAGCGACGCTTTCTCGCCTGCTCCCCGGGACGTTATAATAGAAAGATTCTCTGTCGGCAAAATCGGCTTCTGTGGCGCTGCCGGCGAAAACCTGGCCTCGCTCCGCTTGGCCGGACGGGCGAAGGCGCCCGTCCCCACACGAGCAGATTCCTCCGCCCTTCGCTTCGCTCATGGGTCGGAATGACAAAGGGCGGATTGAGGACAGAATCTGTCCGCAGGTGCACTTACGATTTTTCAGCTAAGAGCTTTTTATGGATTTCAAACTCGTTTCAAGCTACAAGCCGCAAGGCGACCAGGGGCGCGCCATCGAGTCACTGTTGCGTGGCGTGTATGACCGCGAGCAGCATCAGGTGCTGCTCGGCGTCACCGGATCGGGTAAGACCTTCACCATGGCCAAGGTGATTGAGGCAGCGAACCGTCCAACGCTCGTGATGGCGCACAACAAGACGCTGGCGGCGCAGCTCTACCACGAATTCAAGAATTTTTTCCCGCACAATGCGGTCGAATATTTCGTTTCGTATTACGACTACTACCAGCCCGAGGCATATGTTCCAGCCGCTGACCTCTACATTGAAAAAGAAGCGACCATCAACGATGAACTCGATAAGCTGCGGCTGTCGGCGACGCGGTCTTTATTTGAGCGGCGCGATGCGCTGATTGTCGCGTCGGTCAGTTGCATTTACGGCCTGGGCTCGCCGGAAGCGTATTACGGCATGATGATGTTTCTGGAAAAAGGCCAGAAGATTAAGCGTGAGGAGATTACCCATCGGCTGGTCGACATTCTTTATGAGCGCACTAACTCGGACTTCCGGCGCGGCACGTTTCGGGTGCGCGGCGATGTGATCGAGGTCTTCCCCACTTATGACGACATGGCCTACCGCATCGAGTTGTGGGGCGATGAGGTTTCGTCGCTCACGCAGATCGATCCGCTGTTTGGCACGGTCAAGCAGAAATACATGCGGCTGCCGATTTATCCGAAGACGCATTATGTGATGAAGGAAGAAACGCGCGCCTCGGCGGTGGCGTCGATCAAGACAGAACTGGCTTGGTGGGAAGTCGAGTTGGAAAAGCAGGGACGGCTGGTGGAGGCGCAGCGCATTCATCAGCGAACAATGTTTGATTTGGAAATGATCAAGGCCATGGGATTCTGCCACGGCATCGAGAATTATTCCCGGCATTTTACGGGGCGGATGCCGGGCGAGCCTCCACCGACGCTGTTGGATTATTTTCCGCGCGACTTTCTTATGTTCATTGACGAGTCGCATGGAACCGTGCCGCAGCTGCGCGGCATGTATGCGGGCGATCGCTCGCGCAAGGAAACGCTGGTAGAGTACGGATTTCGCATGCCGTCGGCGCTGGATAACCGTCCGCTGACGTTTGAAGAGTTCGAACATCGCACCAACCAGCTCATTTACGTATCGGCAACGCCGGGGCCGTATGAGCTGACCAAGTCTGCAGGCGTGGTAGTCGAGCAGATTATCCGGCCGACGGGATTGATCGATCCGCCGGTGGAAGTGCGTCCGGTGAAGGGGCAGATTGACGATCTGCTGCACGAGATTCGTGCGCGGGTGGAACTGGGCCAGCGCGTGCTGGTGACGACTTTGACCAAACGCATGTCCGAGGATTTGGCCGAGTATTACGCCGAGGTCGGGGTAAAGTGCCGCTACATGCATTCGGAAATCGAGACGCTGGAGCGGGTCAAGATTCTACGCGACCTGCGCAAGGGCGAGTTTGATGTATTGATCGGCATCAATCTGCTGCGCGAGGGATTGGATCTGCCGGAAGTTTCGCTGGTCGCGATTCTGGACGCGGACAAGGAAGGCTTTCTACGGTCGACGGGATCGCTGATCCAGACCATCGGACGCTGCGCGCGGCATTTGAACGGGCGCGCGATTCTTTACGCCGATCGCCAAACCGATTCGATGAAGCGCGCCATGGACGAGACTTTGCGCCGCCGCGCCATTCAGACCGCGTACAACGAAGAAAACGGAATCACTCCGGAATCGATCGTGCGTCCGCTGGACATGACGCTGGCCGGCATCGTGGCTGCCGACTATGCCGACCTGACCGCGGGCGAAGCCGAGGGCATGCCCGAATTCAGATCGCAGGAAGAAGTGGATACCTACATTGGGAAACTCGAAAGCGACATGCGCGAAGCGGCGAAGAAATTTGAGTTTGAGAAGGCGGCAAAGCTGAGGGACGCGATCAAGGAGTTGCGCACCAAAGAATTCTTGTTCGCCTAGGCATACTTGATCGGTCGGCGCAGTTCCCTTATTCGGGACTAGCACTTCCATCTGGTTCCACTGGTATAGCAGGCCTATAACTCAAGCAGCGCGGACCGATCCCGACGGTGTTACGATCGGAGGCGCCACGACGAATTTGCCCAGCGGATCGAGCTGTTCGGAAATTTCACTTAGGACCCACAACATACCGGCTGCCAGGAACGCGGCTAGAAAACTGGCTGTAGCGATGAGGAATAGCGCTCCCAAAGTCCGCTCTCCCTCAGGTCGTCCGAGGTTAACCATCGCGTCGGAAAAGGATTCGAAGGTGGCAAGAGCAGCCACGATCATCATCAACCCGGCGAACAGGCGAAGTACGTACGTAATTTTGCCCATCTGAAGCCTCCGATCATTTCATTCTAGAGTCCGACCGGCGCAGGCAAGGGAGTGGAACCAAGAAATCGCGGATCGAGTTTCCACTATGGGAGTTTTGCAGCAGCCGACCCTAAGAAGCCACTTGGAGACATGATCCGAATTTCATGCCGGGGATTCATCTTCAGTAAGTCTGCATCCCCGGTAATGATGACGTCTGCCCTGCCGTTCAGCGCGACTTCCAGAAATTTGTCATCTTTCGGATCGCGGCATTCGCGCACGAGTTGAATGATGGAAACGAATTCGGCCGTGACGCTCAATTGCGCGAGGAAGAGTGCACGATCCCCACGGCTCACATATCGATCAAACTTTGAGCGGAATAGAACGTTCTTCAGCTCATCCATTGTGAGGTCGGAAAAAAGCAGGATGCTGTCGCGCAGCACTTTCTCCACTGCCTGACGCGGGACGGAAAGTGAAAACAAGGAGGCACTGACGATCACGTTGGTGTCGACGACGCAGCGCATCAGTCTTTCAGGATGTCAGCGAGAATTTCCTCGGTCATTCCGTTCGCGGCGGCCTGTTCACTGATGCGGTTCATGGTTCGCAGGAGCTCAGCGATGTTGACCTTGCGAATGCGGTCGTATTCCTCCGCCGACATGATTACAGCGACGTCGCGGTTCTGGCGTCGGATAAGCACGGGCTCGCGCTGGGCCGCGTCAAGCAGGGCGGCCAAGCGCTGCTTGGCGTCCGTGGCTGTGACGGTCTTCATTTGTCTAGTATAGACAAAATGGATACTTTAGACAACGCCAGCCCCTACCGTCCGTACGCGGCGCTGGCGGCCAGCGGTTTGCGGTGGAAGGTGTAGCCGTCGAAGGTTTCGGAGCGGAAGTTCAGGTTGGGGGCTTGGAGCTTTTCGGTCTGGCTTAGGAAAAGGTATCCGCCGGGTTCGAGGTAGAGATGCAGGCGCTCCATGAGCGCGGTTCGCTGGGCGCGCGAGAGGTGGGGCAGCACGTCCATGCAGAAAATGCAATCGAAGCGGCCGATGTAGACCGGCTTGGTCAGGTTCATGGTGTTGAAGGTGACCAGGCTGCGCAGGCGCGGCTTGACCAGCAGGTGTGCGCCGTTCGCTGAACCACTGCTAGAACCGTTACCTGTCGAAGCCGAGGTCGAGTTGCTGCCCGAACCATTACCCGAAGCGTTCACCGCTCCGTTCTGAGAAGTTTCCGCGAGCGCACTCGAGCCGCCATTTGACGATCCGTTCGAGCCGCCGTTGGGGCTGCCGATTTTCGAGAAGCAGGCGCGGATGGCTGCCGGAGGCAATCCGGTCAGCGCCGACTGCGGATAAAGCCCGCGCTCGGCGACTTCGATCGCGGAAGGCAGCAGATCGCTGCCCACAATGTGAATCGACCAGTCCTTGGTTCCCTGCCCTGTGCCAGGGGCGATGCTCTCAGCAATCCCGCCGTTCTTGCCGGACGAATTTCTTTCTCGGGCGTCTTTCGAGCTGTTGCTGTTATTCGAGCCATTGTTCGAACCGTTACTCGAACTCGAACCATTTCCATTTCCGCCGGGCAGCGCTTCGCAGAGCGCCATGGCAATCGAATACGTCTCTTCGCCGGTGCCGCAACCTGCGCTCCAGATGCGCAGCGTGCTGGGGCCATCGTCCACTTTGCGGGCGTAGAGTTGCGGGATCACTTGCCGGGCCAGCGCATTCATGGCTCCGGGATGGCGGAAGAAGCCAGTGTTCACGTTGAGTACGCCGTCGAGAAATGCGGGCAGCACGGAAGGATCCCGATCGGAAGCGCGCAGCCGGTCGAGCAACGCGGCGGGGGATTCCAGTTCGTGACTTTCGAGATATTCAGCCACGTGCGCAGCTAGAGCGCTGTTCGGACAGTCGAGCAGGATTCCGGTCTGGCGCTCGACCAACAGGCGCAGCTCGGAAAGTTCGTGTTCGAGAATGGTGACACCCGCCATCAATCTATGCATAGATCCTTCCCCCGGAGGGTGTGCAAAGGTTCATTCGCCGAAAGGTCGCTCGAACTATTTCGAGATCGACGCGGTGCGAGGGGAGGGGTTTCATACTAGTTACCAGAGGCTCCGGCCGCGTAGGACTTGCCGGCATCCTGCTCGGCCTGCTGCGCGACCACGTTCATCTCTTTTTCCAAAGAGGAGAAGCGCTGCATGATTTCGTGAATCCGTAGCGTCATGTTGCGAATGGTTTCAATCTGAGCGCGAGTCTGCGCCGAAAGGCTGCCTGGTTCGAGAAGCAACAGGTCTGAGTTGCCCAGTACCGAGGTGAGCGCGTTGTTCAGGTTGTGCCGCATTTCGAGCATGTAACGACCGAGCGTAGCCTGGCGATCGAGCGTGGCGCAGGCCGCCTCGGCAGAGCGGGCGCGGGATTCGGCGCGCGAACGGTGCACCGCCTCGCTGGCCGCCAGCACCAAGGTTTCGAGCCAGTGTTCGCTGGGCCGCAGCAGCGCGATGCGGGGCCAGCGCTCGTGCACCAGTTGCCCGGTCGCGGCATCGTGACAGACGCAGAAAACCGGGCGGCCGGTTGAATGCAAAGGTTCCAGAACCACCGAAAGCAGGTCGCGGCGCAACTCCCCGACAATGGCCACGTCGAAGACGTCGACTGCGAAGCGCGGCCACAAGTCTCCGCTGAGCAGCGTGAACGTGGGGACGTTGCGCTCCATCTGCCAGCGTGCGGTAACGCGGCGGGTGAAGTCGACTTCATCGGAGATGATCAGTACGGTCGGCGCCTGCACTGCGAAACTTCCTTTTCCCTGCGAGCCTGGTTCTCGGTTGCGATTCGCCGGCCACGGTCGGGGCCGGTCACGATACATCGGTTATTTATTCGGCGGCGTGGAATCCGGATCCCAGCCAGCCTCACCCGAAACTTCAAATTCGGGATCGTCGGCAGCGGGCTTGGCATTAGGCTTCGCAGCCGCAGCGGGCGCAACGGTTTTCGCCGGGAGCTTCGAAGCACCGGCAGCCGCAGCGGACGCAGCTGGTTTTGCCGCGACAGCTGGCGGTTTGACCGCGGACGCAGGTTTCGCAGCCGGCTTGGCTGCCGCCGCAGGCGCTGGTTTCGCGGCTGGTGCAGCCTTAGCTGCTGGCGCGCCTTTGCCTTCCGCTTCGGGAGCGATGCCGCGCCCCAGGGCGTACTCGACCGAGGCGCGAAGATCGACTAGCATGCGCAGGGGCGAGCCCGAAGAATACTCCGCCTGAAACATCACTTTCCACGACTGGCAGATCACGCGCAGCCGGACAATCGGTTCCTGCGCGGAAAACTGGGCGCGCCGACAGTCGATGGTCTTGATGCCTTTTTCTTCCAGCTCGGTCAGACCATCCAGAATTCCGTTCAGATCGCCTAGCATGAGGCGGAAAAACGATCGCCGCATCAGGTATCCAAAACGGGTGAAGGCAACCAGAGCCACCGGCAGATAAAACAAGTCTCCGGCCAGGCCCTTGGCCTTGCGCCCTTGTTCGAGGATGCCGCCATGCAGAAGATCGTCGAGAGACTTGCAGCGCCGCGACGATTCGAGCACGCGGTCGAGCGCGTTCAACCACACCGGAGGTTTCAATTCCACGGCGCCCAAAACTGGCTTCAGCGACTCGGCCACATAGGCGAGGTCCACTTCAGCGTCGGTGAGACCGGAAGGTGCGAGCTGGCTGAAATACTGCACCAGCAGGAAATCAATCTTGTCGCGGATGATGTCGGTCTTGACAGGTTTCGCCAGGAAATGCTCGAGCAGGCTCTCGATGCCTTCCTCGTTGATGAGCGAACTGGTCTGCAGGAATTGGCGCAGTTGGTGCACCTGGACGAGCTCGTCCATTTTGTCGAGCCAATGGTTGGCCTGCTCGACGATTTCTTTTTCGGGCGTGTCGAGTCCGGCTTCGAGTTCAGCGCACGGTTTTACGTCGATGGCAAACTCGCGCGCCAACTCAAAATAAATTGGATATAACCGCCGCGCGGTATTCCACTGGGTAGGTAAATCCTGTACAGGAGTTGTAGGAGTCATGATTTCACGATCCAGTTGGGCACTTCTCCGCGAAAGCGGGCCGCCACCACGGTTTTCACCGGGTGGCACTGCACTGCGACCACGGTAACGATGACGTCGAGCGAACCATCGGAGTTTCGCAGGTGGAGTTCGTCGCCAAACTCCAGCGGCGTGGCACATTCGAAAAGAACTTCGCGGGGAGTGCCGAATTCGAGCACGATACTTTCAGTAAAAGGAGCGGCAGCAGGGTCGCTGCCGGGTGCGATGCGGGCGAGTTGTACGGGCATGCGGACGGGCGACGCTTCGGGGAAAAAACGGGCAAGCCCCGCCACGGTGCTGGCGTTCCCCGCGGCACGCGCCGTTGCTGTGGCTGGATGCGCCAAGCGATCAGACTCCCCTTAAAAACCAGACTCGTTCGTCCCAGACCTTGTTCAACTCGGACTTGCCAGACCCGAACTCGCAGCCCGTCAAAAAATGCGGTTGGGCTCCCCTCTTCCCGGTTAGGAAGAGCTATGGGGAGCCATATTCCGCGGTTCAGAAAAGAAGGAGCAACGCAGCAACCATCTGTGCGAACGGAAGGACTAGCACCGAGGTGAGTGCATTTTCAGCGGGTTAGAGCGGATTTCTAAAGTTGTCTATATGAGCACGACTGCTTGGCGTCTCAGGATGATACGCCTGTCTCACATTCAAAACCTGTCACTCCACATCGGCAAGAAACTCGATCAGTCCGACTTGTCGGTACCGATTGGCACATCTCGATGTCGATTATTCTCCAGTTCGTCGACAAGCTTCGTAGGATGGAACGGGAATCGTGTTGCAGTGACAGGGCTCGAGTTTTGGTGTCCGGATTTGCCACAGCGGTGTCCTGAAACGGACAGGTGCGAACCGCCCTATTGCTATTAAGTGCTTTAGAGTCTGACGCCTGGTATTGGCAAGGATGATGCTGATGCTCCAGCAGGGGAGAGGAAGAATATGTCATTCGTTCGCGATCTGAGAGTTGCGGCTCACTCGTTAATTCGGACTCCGGGGCTGGCGTTCGCTGTGGTTCTGACGCTGGCACTCGGCATTGGGGCGAACGCTGCCATTTTCACGCTGGTGCGCGGAGTGCTGCTTAAGCCTCTGGTCAATCGCGGCGAGGATCGGCTGATTTATATCCGGCAGAGCGCTCCCGGCATCGGAGACGAAAACGCGACGTTTTCCGTGCCTGAGATACAGGACTTGCGCGCGAACGTGAAAACCGTGGGCGCGTTTGGCGACTTCTCCACCATGGACTTCACCATGGTCGGCCTCGGTGAGCCTCGTTCGATTCAAGGCGGCCTGGTCGGCGGCAACTATTTCGACGTGATGGGGCTTCGTCCGGTGCTCGGCCGCCTGATTGGGCCGCAAGACGACGGACCGAAAGCTGCCGGGGTTGTCGTTCTCACCTACCGTTTCTGGGCGACCGCTTTTCACAAGGATCCTTCGGTCATCGGCAAAATTGTTCGCCTGGGTAGCACGGGTGATCGCTCTGCGACGGTCATTGGCGTCCTGGAGCCTTGCGTCGCATATCCGCAAGATACCGAAATCATCGCCAACATCGTGACCAGCCCGCATCATCTTTCGGCGACGATGGTCACCGGCCGCATCCATCGCATGACTGAGCTTTTTGGCCGTCTCGCTCCCGGAGTTACCGTCGATCAGGCTAGCGCTGAGTTGCGCGCAGCCTACTCCGCGATGAAGAAGGAGCATCCCGAAGCCTATTCGCAGGAAGCAAACTTTCAGATCGGGGTGAAGTTGCTGCGTGACCAGATCACGTCGGGGGCCCGGACCGTGCTGCTGGTGCTGCTGGCGGCGTCAGGGCTGGTCTTCATCATCGCGTGTTCGAATGTTGCGAATCTGATTCTGGCACGGGCGGTTCGCCGCGAAGGCGAGTTGGCGGTGCGCGTGGCGCTGGGCGCCAGCAAAGGCGCGTTGCGCCGCATGCTATTGGCCGAAAGCCTTCTGCTCTGCGGCGCGGGCGCAGCACTGGGAGTAGTGAGCGCGCAGCCGATGGTGGCTGTGCTGGCCCGCTACGCCTCGCGCTTCTCAATCCGGGCGCTCGATTTCAGAGTCGATTCGAGCTTGCTTTGGGTGGGAGCGGCGCTGGCCGTCGTCGCCGCGGTGATTCTCGCATTTGTCCCGCGGCTGCCCTCTTCATCCGGCACGTCTTCGAGTAATCCGAGTGGACTGAGCCTGTCCAGCGGAGGCGCGCGGATCACTGGCAGGATGAGCCGGCGCCAGCGGATCTTCGCGGTGACCCAAATTGCCGCTTCGTTTGTGTTGCTCGCGGGCGCAAGTACGTTGATCACTACGCTGATCGCACTGCAAAAGGCGCACACGGGTCTGGATACGCAACATGTCCTCGCTGTCGACGTTCCTGCTATGTCTTATGGGAAGACATCTCAGCAGATCATCGATTTCTACAAGGAAGCGATACGACGGGTTGATGGCCTGCCGGGCGTGAGTAAGACCGCCTTCGGCAACGTCGTCCCCTGGCGCGATGCGGGTGGCCCCACGGCTCCTGGTCTGCAATTCTCCGGCGACGGACATGCGCATGCCGTGGGCCAAGAGGATCCGCGAGCGCAGTGGCGTGTCATCTCTCCCGGATTTTTTGCGTCGCTCGGCGTTCCCATCATTGCCGGCCGCGATTTCAACGCGCTCGATGGCCAGAATAAGAACGAAGAACCTGTGGTTATCGTCAGCCAGAGTCTCGCGCAGCGCATGTTCCCTAACCAGGATGCGGTCAATCGGCATGTCTATTGGACCGATCCCGTGCTGCAATACATGGACGGGACTGAACTCGAAAAGGCGCATTTCGTTGCGCCGCACCGCATCATCGGAGTCGCGGCCGATGTTGACGACGAACACGTCGTTCCCGAACCCACGGTCACGGTTTACAACTCGATTGACGAAGGTCCAATGTTTGGTGGGCGTCTGTTCATTCACACAGGCGTAAATCCGTATGCGCTGGTCCCGTCGGTCACGCGCATTATTCGCGACATGTCGGCCGATCAGCCGGTGGAGCGCGCCGCCACTCTCGAGGATATTCGGGCGGAAGTGCTCACGCCGGACCGTTTAAACTCGCTGGTGTTTGGTGTATTCGCGGCGGTCGCGTTGGCGATTGCCGTGGTGGGCGTCGCGGGCGTGCTGGCGTTTTCGGTGAGCGCGCGGACGCGGGAATTCGGCATCCGGCTGGCGCTGGGATCGGAGCCGCAACAACTCCTCAAAGGGGTGATCGCAGAGGGCACGGTGATGGCTGCGGCGGGCGTGCTTGCGGGCGCGGCATTCGGGCTTGTGCTGGCGCGTTTGGCGGGAAGATACTTCCTGGACGTCAAGATGCCGGGCGTATTGCCGGTGTTTGTCTCTGCCTTTGTGCTGATGGCGGTCGCGGTGATCGCATCGGTGCTGCCTGCGGCCCGCGCGGCGCGCGTCGATGTGATGGAAGCGTTGCGTTCGGAGTGACCGTCGGGCGCATGGGTCACTGGCCGACGCTAATGTTATAGCGTTCGCGCCTCACTTCGCCGAGAGAAAACGGATGATCTCGCGCATCACCCGGTCCGCTTGATCTGTCTGGAAGAGGAACTGGGCGTGCGCCGAACCGTCGAGAATGATCAACTCTTTTGGCTGTGGAGCTTTCTCGTATTGCGCGCGAATGCCGGGCAGGCGCGGCCCATCCTCGCTGGCATCGTCGCGGGCTACGATGAATAAGGACGGGCACTTCAGCTTGTCTGCCGATCGGCTCGGCGCGGAGCCGAGAAATACCACGCGATCGATCTCCCCAGGCTTTGAGGCGATGGCCGCGTCGCCCGCGGCCCATCCTCCCATGCTGGCCCCGACTACCGAGACGGTTTTCGCGCCCGACTTTCGCAGGTAGCGGACGGCGGCCAGCACGTCCTGGTAAAGCGGAGCGTCCATGGAGTCGGCGTCGCCCGGGCCTCGCGATTTGCCGTAGCCACGAAGGTCGAGGGCCAAAACTTGAAACTTTATTTCCGCGAGCGCGTGAGCTTGTTTCTGCCAGCTTTCCTTATTGAACTGGCCACCGTGGACCAGCACGACGGCTCGGTCGCCTTCGCCGTAAATATCGGCGTAAACCACGCCGCCGTCTTCGGTTGGAAACGACACGGTCGTCTGCGCCGCGGCTTGGCTCGCGAGCAACAACGCCAAGATGGGAATGAACTTGGGCATTCTGCAAAATGTACCACTCTATGACGTCGAGTCAATGCTTACTGCAGCGTGTGACTCGATGGCCCTGACCCGGAGCCGCCGCCGCTGCTGATGTTGTAGCGTTTCAGCTTGCGGTAGAGCGTGGCGCGGCTGATGCCCAGCATGCGGCCGGCGAGGGCTTTGTCGCCGTTGACTTGTTCAAACACGCGCTGGATGGTGGCGCGTTCGATGTCTTCGAGGTCGGTGGTGGACATGGGGATTCGCGGCGATTCGGCTACCGCCTGCGCGGCGGCGAGATCAGGGTCGAGCACGGGAGGCTTAGCAACGTGCGAGGGCGACGGAATTCCTGCGACTGCGCCGCCGGTTCCGGCCGAGCCTGCGGCGGCACCTGAGGCAATGGCCGGGGGAAGGTCGCCGAGGTCGATGATCTGTCCGTTGCCTAGCGCGACCGCGCGCTCCACGCAGTTTTCCAGTTCGCGCACGTTGCCCGGCCATTCGTATTGCATCATGGCCTTCATGGCGGCGCTGGTTACGTGCAACTCCCCGCCCGGTGCGTAGCGCTCCAGAAACCAGTGCACCAGCATGGGCGTGTCGCTGCGGCGCTCGCGCAACGCTGGAACGTAGAGCGTAACGACGTTGAGTCGAAAATAAAGATCTTTGCGGAAGGTTCCGTTCTTGTAGGCGGCTTCGAGATCGCGGTTGGTGGCCGCGATGACGCGCACGTCGACCTTCATACGCTGGTTACTGCCCACCGGACGCACTTCTTTTTCCTGCAAAACGCGCAACAGTTTGGCCTGTAATTCGAGGGGCAGTTCGCCGACTTCGTCGAGGAAAATCGTGCCGCCGTCGGCGGCCTGAAACAATCCCTGCTTCGATTTCAGCGCGCCGGTGAAGGCTCCTTTTTCGTAGCCGAACAGCTCGCTTTCAATCAGCGTGGGCACCAGCGATCCGCAGTCGACGGCCACGAAAGGCCGGCTAGCGAACGCGCCGCGGAAGTGCATGGCGCGGGCTACGAGTTCTTTTCCGGTTCCACTCTCGCCGTAGATAAGGACCGCGGTTCGCGTGTCTTTCAGGCGTGCGACCAAACTCACAACCTCCTTCAGTTTGGCGGACGAGCCGATGATTCCGTGCGTCGCGGGTTCGTTCTCCATCCGCAGAAATTCGTTATCCCAAACCAGTTTGCTCTTGTCTGCCATGCGTCGCAGGAACTGCCGCAGTTCTTCCAGCGGCGAGAACGGCTTGGTGATGTAGTCGTAGGCACCGAGTTTCATGGCCTGGACAGCGGTTTCAATCGACCCGTGGCCCGTCATCAACGCGACCTCGGTGCGGGGCAGAAGTTTTCTTACTTTCTCCAGAAATTCGAGGCCCGACATGTGGGGCATGACCATGTCGCTCAGGACCATATCCACGGATTGTTCTTCGAGCAAGGCCAGCGCAGATTCACCGCTTTCGGCTTCCATGCAGATATAGCCCAGTGCTTCGCCTACGGTGACACAGAGTTTGCGGATGCTCTGCTCGTCGTCGACGACAAGCAGGCGAATGCGACGATGTTCGTTACGGCGCTCGTTGTTCACTCGGCCTTCCCGAACGTCTTCGAGACGATGTCAATAAACGGTTGCACCCGAAACGGCTTCTCCACGCACGGAGCGCCGGTTTCGCGCAAGGTGGCGACGGTTTCTTCGTTGGCAATGTCGCCGGTAATAAAAATGATTCGCGAGGCCAGGTCGGGCCGATGCTGCGCGATCCAGGCGTGAACTTGGCCTCCGTCGACGCCGCCAGGGGTGCGCATATCCGACACAATTCCCAGAAAGCTGCCGTTTTCGAGCAGGCGCAGAGCGTCGACGCCCGACTCGCAGCAGACGACCGGATATCCGCTGCGCTCAAGCGCGGCTTGAACGTAGGCCATGACGGCCGGCTCATCCTCGATGAGCAGCACGGGCAAGAGTTGATGTTTCAGGGCGGGAAGGCTCATGGTTGTATCACTCCTGCCGCCACACTCCTGGACGCGGTGTGGGGCGCGGCGGGCAGGCGGACGATGAACGTGGCACCCGGCCGGTCAGTATTGTTGTGGCAGAGAATTTCTCCCCCGTGCTCTTTGAGGATCCCGTAGCAGATGCTCAGGCCAAGGCCAGTGCCTTTGCCGACCTCTTTCGTCGTGAAGAACGGGTCAAAAATCTTGTCGGGATGAGAGACGCCGTTGCCGTTGTCGCGGAACGAGACTTCGACGGAATCGCCGGCTTTGGTCGACATGATCTCGATGCGCGCGGGACGGCCGACTTCATGTACGGCATCGTAAGCGTTGTTCAGAATGTTGAGAAAAACCTGCTGCAACTGGTGGGCGTCACCCATGACCTCGGGCAGTTCCTGATCCAGAAGCTGCACGATGTCGATGCCGTGGTTGGTGAAGTCGTAGGCACGCAACTGGACGGTCCGTTGCAGGATGGTATTCAACTGCACGGCGCTGCGCTGCGGCGGCATCTGGCGGGCGAAGCTGAGCAGATTCTGCACGATCTGCTTGGTGCGCTGGGCTTCCTGCAGAATCACGCGCAGGTCCTTGCGGGCGGTTTCTGGCAGCTCGGTATTCTCCATCAGCAGATCGGCGAAGCCGAGAATCGCGGTGAGCGGGTTGTTGACTTCGTGGGCCACGCCGGAGACCAACTGTCCGACGGCGGCCATCTTCTCGGCGTGCACCAGCTTGTCGCGCAGCACGGCGGAATCGGTAATGTCGGTCAGCACCACTACGATACTGGTGACGGCGCCCTGCTCGTCGCGCATGGGGCTGAGATTGGCCGAAAACTTTCCGGCCGGGCTGTTGCCGCGCACAATTTCCAGTTCCAGATTGTCGACTTGCGAGCTGTCGAGCGTGCTGCGCAGGGCGTCGGCCAGCGGGCAGACGTAAGCGGATGCGGCCAGTTCGAGCAGCGGACGGCCCAGCAGTTCCCGTTGTTCGAATCCCGCGTCATACCAGCGGCGGTTGGCATAGCTGATCAGGCCGGCGGTGTCGGCCACCAGAATCAGGTTCTGGGTATGATTGAGAATCTTGCCGGAGAAATCGCGCTCGCGGTGCAGTTCCGACTGATAGGTGCGCAGGCCGGTGACATCGAGCATCAATCCGCGGATCTGCAGGATGCGGCCGAGACCGTCGTAGAGCGCGAACGCGTTGATGAGCACGTGAATCGGCGAGCCATCCTTGCGCCGCAGCGACGTTTCGAAATTGCGGAGGTGACCTTGCTCTTTGATCATTTCCGAGTGGCGGTCGTGCTGGCCCGGGGAAAGATAGAGTTGCGTCGGAATATCGATCTGCAGCAATTCTTCGCGGCTGTCGTAGCCGAGCATCCGCACCATGGCGTCATTGACTTCGATGAAGCGGCCGCCTGGCGTGCTGAAAAACAGGCCTTCCTGAATGTTGTCGAACAGTTCGCGGTAACGGCGCTCGGCCTCGCGCCGGTCGGAAATATCTTTCAAGACGTGAATGGTCTGCGGGCCCTCGCCGGAGCCGCCGTGGACGCGCGACGTGGAGACCAGATAGGTTCGATCGAAAACGGGGTGGGCGAACTCGTCAGAATCCTCGGCCATGGAGCGGCAGAACGGGCACGAGTAAGACGCAGTGTCGCTGGTCAGGGCCATGAGCGCCCGCATATTCACCCCAATCAACTCCGCCGGCGGCACACCGATCATCGTGGCCAGCGAGCGATTCACGCGCAGTACTTTGTCAGTTTCATCGTGAACCACGATGAAGTCGGTAATGGCGTCGAAGATTTCCATCCAATGGCGGTTGGCCTGCTCGATGCGGGTGAACAGACGCGCATTTTCGAGCGCCATCGCGGCATGAGCGGCCATGGTCTCTAGAAACACGCGATCTTCCGCGTTGAGGGCGGATGAGCGGCCGGAGAGGCAGAGCAATCCAGCTAGTTCCCCGTTCGCGCCGGCCAGGCGCACCAGCGTGCATTCGGCCCAGTGCAAACGGGAAGCAGCTTCCGAACCCAATATCTCTTCCGCGGACGCCGAGACAACCGTCTCAGTATGGAGCGCTGCGAACTCGGCCAGAGCCGCTCCCAGAGCGCGATCCAGTCCACGCTCCAGATTATGCTCGGGCACCATCGCTTCGGAATGAAGCTTCGCGGGGGAACTCTCTGCGGATGCGACGGAATGATTTTCTTCCGACGGTGACGTCTTCAGTGCAGTATTCAGCGCAGATGCAAGTCCGACCGAGCTTTCGGCGGGCGCATCCGCTCCAGTGTGCAACGCGGCTACCTGCCAGCGGCCCTCCTGCAGCAGGGCGAGCAACCCAGCGCGGGCGCCAGTCGATTCCGCAGTCCCGGTCACAAAGCGCCGTGCGAACTCGGGCAAATGCAGGGTGCCGTCGATCTCGCGAGCCAGATCGATCAGGGCCTCGGCGCGACGCCGGTGCTGCTCGGAAAGATGTAGATTACGGGCCGATTCGAGCACGACCGCAGCCTGATTCGACAACGCGCGCGCGCGGCGAATGTCCTCCGGCGAAATGCCGATGCCGTCTACGCGATCGATTACGCCAAACATTCCCAGCAATACTCCGCTCGCGCCGAGCAGCGGCACGGCGAGAAGTTGCTGCACTTTATATTTCGTGATCAGTTCGAGGTTGATTCCCGGGGTACGGCTAGCCTCGTTGGTCCAGAAGACTTCTTTGGCGCGCAGGGCGCGAGTCGCGATCCCTTCGGGGAACAATGTGTCGGCGCGGCGCGGTTCTCCTTTTTCGACGGCGTAGCGTACGCGGAATTCTCCGGCTTCTTCAAGCGCGATGAAGCAGCGGCCGAAGCCGAGGAAATCCGCCGCGCGCACCACGAAGGCCTGCAGGACATGCTCGAGATTGCTGCTGGAATTCAGTTCGGAAGAGATTTCGAGTAACTGGTGCAGTTCGTGCGCCTGGGCGTGCGCCGTCGCGTGGAGTTCCGCATGGGCCACGGCCACGGCCCCGAACCCGGCAATGCCCGCCACCAGCGCCTTTTCTTCCGCCGTGAACATGCTGTCCTGGCGCGGATAGATCAGGATCGCACCCTGCGTGCGCGAGGTGCGGAACGGAGCGGCGATCAGCATTCCGGGAGAAACCAGTTGGCCGAGGGAATGGACATCGGCGCCGATCGACAGCGTAATGGGCTCTCCGGCGGCGACCGCACGCTGCGCCAGGTCGGCCGCGAAACGAAGCGTCTGCCGGTCGTGACGGGCCCGCGCTGCGTTGGCCAGTTGCGGGGTTTCGGCCGAGACCGCCTTCAATTCAAAAGGCCCCTCGCGGCGCAGCAGCACGCAAACCAGCCGGGTGCGCAGCAGCAGGCGCAGACGATCGGCAAGGGCTTCAATGACCGCCGAGACATCCGGGGTGCCATGCAGGGCGTGGGCGACATCGGCCAAAATTTCCGCGCGGCGCTGCTCTTCGCGCGAGGCCTCGCTCAGGCGAGAGGCTTCCAGCAGGGCGCCCAGATGCGCGGCCAGAGTCGTCGACTTCGCGGCACGATCCTCGGCAAAGAAATCGTCGTCAGAATCCTGCAGAAATGCGAGCACACCAATCACTTCGTTGAAAACCAGCAAGGGCGTCGCTAACAGCGATCGTGCCTCAAATTCCGGCGCAGCCGGGAAGGCCGCGGAATGCAGATGATTCGCATAGATGGCGCGGCGCAGTTGCACCGCCTCGCCCGTCACGCCACTCTGGTCGCGAGGCATGCGAATGCCGGCGAAACGCTCGGCAAGTTTGCCGTCGGCTTGTTCGCCCACCAGCTCGCCCGCGAAGTTCCGCCAGAAATACACGCCAGAGAGGTGGAAGAAGTCACGCGTGCTACGGCAGAACAACCGAATCAAGGACGAGGCGCCAGAGAGATTGACGGCGTCAGCGGCGAGGCGAACCAGAAGCGCCTGGAAGTCCTCCTGCGAGTCCCGCGTGAGACTGCGCTCCGCAGCCATGATGGGGAGACCACCAGAGACGTTCGGACCCGCGCCAGCAATTTGGGGATAGTGATCGTGATTCACAAGTGCTTGAATCTATTGGGAAAGTACCTGTCATCTCAATTTGAGTCAAGGAAAATGGGAAGGGGGTGCCTGAGTGTGAAATCCCGAGACGGAAGTGAGATTCCGTCTCAGCCTGAGAAAAGGATGGCGGTTCGCCCGGAATGAGACGGCTCTCATGTGCAGGGGGTTTCCGTTGCGCATTTCGAGACGGACTAACCAGCTCGTTTACTTATAGATACGGCCCATTACTTTCGTTTTTTCAAGAAGGTACAGGTGGCCCAGGCGTTGCACGGCCAAGTTGCACAGCTTCTTGTAAGCGAGGAGGAATTGTGTCTCGAAGAACTGCAGTCGCCCTGCTGTCGATCTTAGCCCTGGCAGCCACTCTGGGCGCAATTCGGGTAAGAGCTCAGCAGGCCCAGCAGGCCCAGAACGATGAGATCGTTCGGCGGGCCAAGAGCAAAGTGCAGCCCGCTTATCCCGATCTGGCAAGGAAGATGAACATTTCGGGCACGGTGAAGATCGAAGTTGTGGTCGCACCGAATGGCAACGTGAAAGACGCCCGCATTGTGGGCGGGCACCCGGTTCTCGCCAGCGCAGCACTGGATGCAGCCAGAAAATGGCGCTTTGAACCCGCCTCGGGAGAGGCCACCGGAGTAATCGACTTTAAGTTTGAGCCGCGGTAGCGGGACGGCCGCGGAGGAGACGGAAATGACGATCGGGAAAAAGCTTTATACGAATTTCGGCATCATCCTCGCCATGGTGTTGGTGCTGTTCCTGGTGAACTTCTCGGCGGTGCAGCGCGAGCACGCTGCCAAAGCCGCCGCTGCCGCCTCCAAGGATCTGGCCGACGCCACCAATGCCGTCCGTTCCCAGATGATGCAGAACCGTCTCTACTTGAGCAACTATCTGTTGAGCGGCGACACCCGCGAAGTCGACCGCATGAACGAAGGTCTGCGCGCCCTCAACGACAAGCTGGAGCAGGGCAAGACACTGGCTAACTCCGATCAGGTGAAGACCGCTCTGACCAAGGTGCAGCAACTCGAACAGGCCTGGGGCAAAGAGTTCGCGCAACCCCTGATCGACAAGCGCAAAGACGTCGACTCCGGCAACGCCACCGTGGCCGAACTGCAGATCTACTATCTTCAGAAAGACGCGTCCTCGTGGGTCAAGAATTCGACCGACTCGCTGGATGTGGCAAAGAGCGAAAACGACAAGCTGGTAGACGATCGCCGCGCCTCGGATGATGTGGCCGCGCGCTGGACGGTCATCATCTCGGCGCTTGGCACCCTGATCGCGCTGGCGCTCGGCACCGTGATCGCCTTCCGCACGGCCAAGTCGATTACCCAGCCGCTCGCCAATCTGATGAGCGTGGCCAACGGCATCGGCAACACCGGCGACCTGGAACACAACATTGAACTGAACCGCGACGATGAAATCGGCGAACTGGCCCGGACGTTCCACAAAATGGTGACCTACCTGAAGGAAATGGCGGGCATCTCGGAGTCGATCGCCGGCGGCGATCTGGCGGTCGAAGTAAAGCCGCGGTCGTCGCATGACACCCTGGGCAATGCCTTCTCCCGCATGATCGAGGGCCTCGCCGGGCTGGTGCGCAGCGTACGCGATGCCTCTTCGCAAGTCGCGAGCGCCTCGAACCAGGTGGCCAGCGCCTCCGACGATGCGGCCAAGATCGGACTGCAGGCTTCCTCCGCTATCGACGAAGTTACCAGCACGATGCATGAGATGAGCGTCAACGTGCAGAACATGGTGAAGTCGACGCAGGTGCAGGCATCGAGCGTCAGCGAAACTTCCGCTTCGATCGACCAGATGGTGGCTTCGATTCAGCGCGTGGCCGACACCGCCAAGGTACTGCTCGACATTTCCAACCGCTCGCGCGAGGAAGTGCACAACGGCATTGGCACCATGGAAAAGGCCACTGACGGCCTGAACCGGATCAACACCACCATCAACTCTTCCGGCGAAATCATTGGCGCCCTCGGCCAGCGCGCCGACGATATTGGCAAGATCATTGAAGTCATCGACGATCTGGCCGAGCAGACCAACCTGCTGGCCCTGAACGCGGCCATTGAAGCGGCCCGCGCCGGCGAGCACGGCCTGGGTTTCGCCGTCGTGGCCGACGAAGTGCGCAAGCTGGCCGAAAAATCGGCGCAGTCGACCAAGGAAATCTCGGAGCTGATTCAGAGCATTCAGAAGGAAGCCCGCAAAGCAGTCGAGAACATGGACCGCTCCACCACCATCGTGAACGAGGGCCTGGAACTGGGTGGCGAGCTGAACGCGGCCCTGCGCAAGATTTCGAACGTGGTCACCGAAGTCTACAAGTTCGCGCAGGAAATCGGCGCCGCCACCAACGAGCAATCGCATGGCTCGTCGCAGATCGCCCGCGCCACCACCCGGCTGAATGAAATCACCCATGAAATCAATTCGGCAGTAGAGGAACAGGCTTCGGGAGCGCAGGCGGTGGTGAAGGCCATGGAGCGCATGCGCGAGCTGGTGCAGCAGTCGACCTCGGGTTCGACCGAACTCGCGGCCTCATCGGAACAGATGTCGAAGATGTCGCGCGGCTTGCAGGAATTCATTGACCGCTTCTCGCTGGCCGAGGCTTCGCGCGGGCAGGCGAATTCAGATTTCGGCCGTGGCAACGCGCGCCGGGCCGCCGCGGGAGCCCAGTACTGAGCGACCTGAGCGTCGCGGTTTCGAGGAGCGTGCAGCAGAGGCTGAACATATGAGCCGTGAACTTCATATCGTGGGATTCCAGGTGGGCCGCGAGACCTATGGCGTGCCCATCACTTCCCTGCACGAAATCGTGCGGGTGCCGGAAATCACTGCTGTGCCCGACGCGCCCGACTACCTCGAGGGTGTGATCAACCTGCGCGGCAAGATCGTGTCGGTCATGGACCTGCGCAAGCGTTTCGGAGAGAAGGAGGCCACGCTGCGCAAGCAGAACCGCATCCTGGTGGTTGAGCACGCGGGCCGTCTGGCTGGCTTGATAGTGGATTCGGCTTCCGAAGTATTGAAGATTCCGGCTGATGCCGTGGAGGCTCCGCCGGCGGTGTTTCAGGAAGGTGGACTGAACTGCGTTACCGGATTGGGCAAGGTCGGGGGGCGGCTCGTGGTTCTGCTCGACATGAGCAAACTGCTGGCCCCGGGCAACCTGCAGGTTGGCGGCGAGTCCGAGGACAAGAAGACTGACAAGAAGACCGCGGCCAAGCCAGAGGCGCGGGGAGCGGCAGCAAAGTAGAGGCAGTGGCCAGCGGTCAGTGGCTAGTGGTGGGGGTTCGGGACCAAGGCGGCGGGAAAGCGAAACGAGTTTCCTGGCCACCGATCACCGACCACTGACCACTGACCACTGAATTTTGAATCGGGCGGGAACGAGAAAACGCATGAGTACATCCGGAGCGGCACCAGCTCCCATACTGACGGAAGCGGAATTGAAGCTGTTGCAGGCTCTCGTCTATCAGGAGTGCGGCATGCACTTCGACGAGCGGCGCACGCACTTTCTCCAGGACCGGCTGTTGCGCCGGCTGAAGGAATGCCACGCCGACTCGTTCTACTCCTATTACCGCCTGCTCATCAGCCCGCAGGGCAAGGACGAACTGGCCAAGCTGCTGGAGAACCTGACAGTCAACGAGACCAGCTTCTTCCGCCACAAGGCGCAGTTGGATTTGTTCCAGAAAACCGTGCTCGAAGAATTGTTCAAGCACAAGAGTTCGCGGCGCGAGTATTCGATCCGTATCTGGAGCGCCGGCTGTTCGACCGGGCAGGAAGCTTACACGCTGGCCATGCTGGTCACCGACGCGCTGGCTTATTACTACCTGCGCAATCCCCTGCCCATGGATTTGCCGCTGCCGAAACCGCTGGTCCCGCCGCCGTGGCGGGTGGAAATTCTGGCCTCCGACATCGCCTATTCTGTCTTACGGCACGGCCAGGAGGGTACCTACAGCGAGAACCAGATGTCGAATGTCGATTACGGCTACCGCCTGCGCTACTTCGACAAAGTGGCCGAGCGGTACGCCATCAAGAAGCCGTTGAAAGAAATGGTTCACTTTGACTTTCACAATCTGAAGACCGAGTACCTGCCGCAGCGCAACGATGTGATTTTCTGCCGCAACGTGATGATGTATTTCGACGAAGCCGAGCAGAAGCGGCTGATCGAAAAGTTCTACCGCTGCTTGAATGCCGGCGGCTATCTGTTTGTGGGACATGCGGAAAGCCTTCTGGGCCTGACCAAGAAGTTCCAGATGCTCCACAAGGACAGCGGCACCGCGTATCAGCGACTTGAGGTGAGAGAGTAAGTGATGACCGATCATCCCCCAGATGAGCGCGGCCTGGAACTGCGAGAGCTTTTCTTCGAAACCTCGCAGGAATTGCTGCAGGCGCTCAATGACGAAGCGTTGAAGCTGGAGAAAAAGCCGGGCGACGAGGAAATCGTCCGCGTCATCCGGCGGACCGTGCATACCCTGAAAGGTGACTCGGCGGCCTGCGGGATGCGCGAGTTGAGCGAACTGGCTCATCAGTTCGAGGATGCGCTGTCGCTCGAAGGCACGGCCACGCAGGCCGCGGTCGCTGAAATTGCATTCGCCGCGGCTGACGTTTTTACCGAAATGATTGGCGCTTACCGCAGCGGCGGAAAGCTGCCGTCCACGAAGCATTTGAGCCAGCGCATCAACCAGCTGACCGCTCCCGCTACGGCTCCCGCCCAAGCCGTGCCGGCCCGCTCTGCCGGTCCGAGATCTAGCAGCCCGAAGACCCCTGGCGAAAAGTCGACCAGCTCGAAATCTGCGGGCAGGAAGTCGGCGCGCAAGGTCTCCGCCGGGAAGAAATCCGCAGTCAAGGCGTCGGCTCGCAAGAAGTCCGCTGGCAAAACGGCCTCGGCGAAGCGGACCTCCACTAAGACGACCAAGAGCAAGAAGGTTGCAACTCGGACGATCTCTGCTCGGGCAACTTCTGCCGCTGCGATCTCAGCTGCGACCGCCGAGACGTCAAGCGAAGCTAAGGCACCCACGACCAAGACCTCGACTGCGCGCGCCGCTGCCACGGTTGCGGCGCACTGGACCGAGTACGAAAAGCTGGCCATGCACAAGGCCCAGAGCGCGGGGCTGTCGGTATATCACGTGGTCGTAAAGATTGATCCGCACTGCGCCATGCCGATCGCCGGACGCCAGTTGATTCACAATGCTCTCGGCGCGGTGGGGCAGGTGATTGCCGTGCATCCCGACGCCAAGTCGCCGGCGGCGTCGAAGCAGGTTGAGTTCGTGCTGGCCAGTACGCAGACCGTGGCGCAGATTTCGGCCAAGGGAAAGATTCCGACCATCGCCGAGGAAGTTACGGTGGAGCAAATTCTGGCGCCGAGCCTTGAACCGCACAAGCCGGCTGAGGAAGCCGGGCCCGCACCCGAACCTGCTGAGGAGGAAACGCTGCCAGAATCCGCGGCGGGTGCGTCGGATGTTTCTTCTGCGGCCGCCCCAACCTCGGCGATTCCTGCAGTGCAGGAGAACCTGCTGCGCGTGGAAGCCAGCCGCATCGACAGCGTGCTTAATCTTGTAGGTGAATTGATCATCGGCAAGTCGATGCTACAACAGGCTTTGAACGAGTTCTCCAAGCGCTATCCGAAAGAGCTATTGCGGGGCAAGTTCTCCGACGCCATGGCCTTCCAGGCGCGGGTGCTGAACGATCTGCAGCGCTCGGTCATGAAGATTCGCATGGTGCCGGTCGATCAGCTGTTCCGCCGCTTCCCGCGCATGGTGCGCGATGTGTCGCGGCAATGCGGCCGCGAAGTAGAACTAGATGTCAGCGGACAGGACACCGATCTGGATAAAGGCATCCTCGACGCCATCGCCGAGCCCTTGACGCATCTGGTGCGCAACGCCGTGAGCCACGGCATTGAGCCGCCGGAGGAACGCCGCAAGTCGGGCAAGTCTCCGCGCGGGCGGATCCGGCTGAATGCTTACCACCACGGCAACCAAGTTGTCGTCGAAGTGATCGACGACGGCCGCGGCATCGATGCCCAGAAGATTCGCGCCAAAGCCATTGAGTTAGGAATGATGACCGCCGAAGAAGCGCCGCGCCTGACCGAGGCGGAAACTCTGGAATTCATCTTCCGGCCCGGCTTCTCAACCGCCGAGCAAGTCACCGAAGTTTCCGGGCGGGGCGTGGGCATGGACGTGGTACAGAGCGTGTTGCACCGCCTGAAGGCCAGCATTTCGGTCGAGACCCATCTCGGACAAGGCACAACCTTCCGGCTGAAGCTGCCGCTGACCCTGGCCATCATCAAGGCGCTGCTGTTCTGGGTTGAGCAGCGGCTCTATGCGATCCCGCTGAACGCGGTGTTGGAGATTGCGCGGACGTTTGAAACCGAAGTCCACCAAGTCGACAACTACGAAGTCCTGCAGTTGCGCAACCAGGTGTTGCCGCTGCTGCGGCTTGGGCGTCCGGTGGGTGAGGATCGAAAGTCCAAGCTCTTTGTGCTCGTGATTACGGTGGGAGAGAGGAAGTACGGCTTGATTGTGGATGCGCTCGAAGGCGAAGAGGAATTAGTGATTAAAGCACTGGATGACCACACCTTCCAGACCGATCTGGTTTCGGGCGCCTCGATTCTGGGCGATGGGCGAGTGGTGCTCATCCTGAATCTGCCAGCGGTGGTCGAGCACGTGGCCCGCGCCCGGCCAGAGGAACTGGGGCAGTGCAATGCGGGATTGTTATTGTCACACACCGAGCGTGCGCGGCTAGCCATGTCTCAGATTATGACCCCGGCCGTGGGAGGCCAGGCATGAGGAAGAATCCGATACGCGTGCTGGTGGTCGACGATTCGGCGCTGATGCGCAAGCTGATTCCGCAGATGCTGGCGGGCGATGAATCCATCGACGTGGTGGGCACTGCGATGGACGGCAATTTCTGTTTGAAAAAGATTGAAGAGCTCAAGCCCAACGTGGTCACGCTTGATCTCGAAATGCCGGGCATGAACGGCATCGACACGCTGAAAGAAATCATGCGGCGGCAGCCGGTGCCGGTGATCGTTTTCAGTTCGCATTCAACCGAAGGCGCGTCGGTCACGATGAAGGCGCTGGGGCTGGGCGCGTTCGACTTCGTCACCAAGCCGAAAGACGCCACGGCCCACATGGCCGAGACGGCGCGCGAATTGATTGCCAAGGTGAAGGCAGCGGCCGAGTGCAAGCTGAAACCGCGCATGCTGCCGGGAGTTCCGCCGAAGCCGGAGAAACTGCCGGTTTCAACGGCGTCTCCGAACAAGATCGTCGCCATCGGAGTCTCGACCGGAGGCCCGCAGGCGCTCGAATATGTGCTGTCGCAGCTGCCGGGGGATTTTCCAGGAACGATTGCCGTGGTGCAGCACATGCCGGAAGGTTTCACCGACATGTTTGCGCGGCGGCTGGATGAACTGTGTGTGCTGCGAGTGAAAGAGGCGCAGTCGGGCGACTTGCTGCAGCCGGGGCGGGTGCTGATCTGTCCGGGAAGCCGGCACATGAAAGTGAAGCGGTTGCCGTTGGGAGATATCGTGATCCTCGGCGATGAGCCGCGGGTGAACGGGCATCGTCCCAGTGCCGATGTGCTGCTCAGGAGCGTAGCCGAGGAATTCAAGGCACAGGCAGTGGGCGTGCTCATGACCGGCATGGGCGACGACGGCGCGGAAGGTTTGGGTGTGGTGAAGAAAGAAGGCGGCATGACCATTGCGCAGAGCGAAGAGTCCTGCGTGGTGTATGGCATGCCGAAAGCGGCGATCGAACGCGGATACGCCATTCGTGTCGTGGGTTTGGACGTTATGGGGGCGACGCTGCAGGCTCTCTGCGGACGCAGTAGCGGGTCCGAAGCGGGGCGGGCAGTGCGCGCCGGAAACTAGGAATTCGGCCCGGAACGACCGTGACCAGAGTGATCTGGTGCGGGACGAGCCGGGCATGATATGCAGTAGACAGGGGAGGTCTGTATGGAGCAGTTTGCACCCGTAAAACGCAGCAAAGACGGCCAGCCGGTCCGCTATTTGATTGTGGACGACTCCGTGTTTGCCCGTAAGAATCTGGCCCGCATGATCGAAACGTTCGGCGGGCAGGTGGCGGCTGAAGCCGGCGACGGCTTGACTGCCATCAGCGAGTTCGACCGCACGCATCCTGACGTTGTGCTCATGGATATCACCATGCCGCAGATGGAAGGGATCGAGGCAGCCGAACGGATCGTCCAACAGCATCCGGAAGCGCGCATCGTGATGGTTTCCTCGGTGGGATACCAGGAAAACATTGTCGCGGCGCTGCAACGGGGCGCGCGCCATTTCGTGCAGAAGCCGGTGAAGCCGGAAGTGCTGTACGAAGTGATCAAGTACGTCATGGGTGACGACGGAGCGGTGGCCAGCGCGGCCGGAGCAGGAGTCTAACTCGATGAAGATGGAACTGATCCAGCCGTTCATCAACGCGGCCGACGCGGTATTGTCGCAGGGTCTGCAGGGAACGACCAAGGTGGGCAACCTCACCATGGAAGAGGATGCCTATCGCCGCAAGGGCGTGGCAGGCATGATTGCTCTGACTGGCGACATTGAAGGCCGGATCGTGCTCGACCTGGAGCCGCAGACGGCGGTCAAAGTAGCCAGCCACTATGCCGGCTCCGAGCTGCCGGAGTCGGATGAGCTGATCAAGGAAACCATCTTCGAGTTGGCCAATCAGGTTGTGGGCAATGCCATTTCCGCCCTCAACGACCAAGGGTTCCATTTCCGCGTGCATCCCCCGCTCCTGCTCACAGCGCAGGAGGGCGACAGGACCAGTGAAGACACCGAAGCGCTCATGATCTCGTTTGAAACCTCCCTGGGCCACGTCTTCATGAACGTCGCATTGCGCTACAACAAACGGCGGATGGCCGATCATACGGCGGTGGGAGCGTAGCCCGTTGCGGCTGCGATCACGGGATTGCCGGAGAGATTGTGAGTTATCGGACTGCCACCATTCTGAGCGTCACACTGGTCTTAGGAATCTTTGTGCTGCCGAACGTAGTTTTAGCTGTCTTAATTCCGTCACTCAAACAGGCTTCTCCCGATTCGGTCCCGGGATACAACTGCTTCTTCTGCAATTCACCGCTCTCTGCTTCACCTGGCGCCTTCCCTTCGCGCTACCGATCGTAGCGGCGCCGATCCTCTTTGCGGCGCTGACCAGCAAATCGCGGCCGTTGTAAAATCCTGCCTGCGGTGTTCGGCATAGCCCCCTCTACCAAATGCTTGTGTTATAAGTGTCTGCCAAGGGCCGCCTCACCTTCCCCCGGAGGGGTCCTTGATTCCCAAGGTCTTCCGGAGGTCTCCCATGAGCCGGGCTCTCTGCCTCTGTCTGCTGATGTCCCTGTCGACCATCACTACCGCTGTCACAATTAACGTTCCTGCCGACCTGCCCACAATCCAGTCTGGGATCAACGCCGCCAAAAACGGCGATATCGTTGTGGTCGCTCCCGGTACTTACCTTGAGAACATCAATTTTTTGGGAAAGGCCATCGTGGTCAGAAGTTCCGGAGGGGCAAAAGTGACCATCATCGACGGCGGCGGCCTCAATTCCGTGGTCACGTTTGACTCCAATGAGGGCCTGAAATCCGTTCTGCGCGGCTTCACCATTCAGCATGGAGACGCGCTGAATGAAGGCGGCGGCATCTATATTTACAACGCATCCCCCACCGTGGAGGCCAATATCGTCTCCAACAATATTGCGGGGAACGGCGGAGGGGGCATCGCAGTAGACTTTTCCTCCGCTCTGGTGCAGGGAAATACTGTCACCAATAATTCCCAGACTCCCGGAAATTCCGGCGGCGTGGGCGGCGGTGGAATCGAAGTTGGCGGCGTAGGTTCGGCCCAGATTATCCGCAATGTCGTGGAAAACAACTCCTGGGCGAGTGCAGAGGGAGGCGGCATCGCGTTGGATTCCGCCGGCACTCCAATTCTCGAAAACAACACCGTTCGAGCCAATGTCGCCTCCGATCAGGGCAGCGGCATCTACATCATCAACGCGTCCAACGCCCTCATCATTCAGAATCTGATTTACAACAATACTTTGAAGGCCGGTTTGATCAACGATGGCGAGGGAGCGGGGATCTACATGTTGGTTCCCTCCGGAGATGCCGGACCAGTCCTGGTAAACAACACCGTAATCGGAACGTCAGCCGTGGGCTCTGCCGTGTACGCATCCGGCTTCTACGATCAGGTGCAGTTTTATAACAATCTGATCATTGGAGCCGCTGGCACCAGCGCACTCTATTGCGACGACTCTTACGACAAAACTCCGCCCACCCTCACGAATAACGACGGCTATAGCTCCGACGGCACCGGCATTGCTGGAGCCTGTAGTTCTCAGAGCAATGAAAACGGGAACCTCTCCGTTGACCCTTTGTTCGCCGGGAAGGTGAACTTCCACGTCAAAGCCGCTTCGCCGGTCATTGGCGCGGGTGATGTTTCCGCGCCCGATCTTCCCGCAAAAGACTTGGGCGGTGGACCACGCACCCTCGACGGAAAAATCGATATGGGCGTTTACGAGTACCCGCGATAGAAAGTCGCCGCATACGGCGCGGGCCCGCGTGTTTTGGAATCGCTGTATGGTGCATCCCCCGCTCCCTGCTTACTGCGCAGGAGGGCGACAACCAGTGAAGGCACCGAAGCGCTCATGATCTCGTTTGAGACCTCCCTGGGCCACGTCTTCATGAACGTCGCGCCCGGCAGGGTCTTGGCCGATACCTCTCATTAAATCTTGCGCTGCAGAAACTCCGCGCAGCGCTCAGACGTTTCCTTTACCAGAAAACCCATTTTCGGGTGCGAGGGCTCCAGATCGGGAGCGATGGCGTACTCGCGCAGGGTCTCGGAGGTGACCGGCCCGATGGATCCGACCACCGCGCGACGCAATGCATCTACGGCTTTCTGATGCTGCCCCATTTCCTCGGCGAAGCGGAACAGGTGATGCACCTGAACCGACGACGTAAATAACACAACCGCAAACTTTCCGAGAACGAGATCGCGAATTGCCGCTCGCAGTGGTTCTGGGTCTTCCGGCGGAGCCCATTTGTAGACCGGCACTGGGAACACCTGCGCTCCACGCTCCACGAGTCCAGCATACAGTTCACCGCTGGGCACGCCATGTTCCTGCACCGCGACAAGCGCGCCTTTGAGGGGGATGGTTTGTGGACTCTGGTCGAGAGCATGCAGAATCTCACGCCAAGTGTTGGGCTCGGGCACGGTGAGAGTGATCGCCACGCCGAACTCCCGCAAAACGGCAACTGGCTTGGGTCCTCGCGCGACAACCTTCACTTTATTCAAGGCTGCGACCATTTGTTCTCGCGGGCAGGCCGGCTCGATCGCTTGTGCGAGAGCGCGAGTTCCCACTCCGGTCATGAAAATGACGACCTGGAATCGGCCCTGAACCAAGCCTTGCGCAAAGGCAGACTCCTCGGCATTGGGTTCCGATGGAACCTCGCGGGTTGACGCTACCACGGTGGCCTGGCCGCCATGGTTCGTAATCAGCAAACCCATTTCACGCGACCGCCGGCTCTCGAGCGAGAGCACACGCAGATCCCCGAATCCTTTAGCGCTCATGGATGACTTCCCTTACGACAGTATGCAATGAGTGTAGAACGGAACGGCGAAGAGGATCAGCCTTTACTGGGCAACATCTTCGCGATAATCGAGGCGACGGTGGCGGGATCGTGCTGTCCGAGGGTGCCCTCGAGGGTGTAGGAGCGCTCGAAGGCGTTGGGGCCAGTGATCTGCATGTCCCAGCGATCGTTGGCTTGCGATCCGAGGATGATCACCCGCCAGTCTCCGGGGCGGTCGGCGAGGATGTGCTCAATCATTGCGATCAAGTCGCGCCGGGACTCGGCGTCGGCTGTGTTGTGCATTTCTACCGTAACGGACATTGGAAAATTCTACGACATTCTGCATGCCTGGCGCTGCGCGCGCAGCGAGAGTGTCCGACAGGCCATCTACAAAGGTAATTAGCCACGGGGAGGAACGGCTCCAATAATTGAAGGGATGACGCGCCAAGTCATCCCTGGAGACCGGATGTTATCCCGTAAAGCCCGCACCGCCTGCCGAGCGTTAGCCGCTTCCCTGCTGCTGTTTCTGAATGCTGGAGTCGCTTTTTCGAGCGACAAGCTCATCGCACTCACTTTCGATGACGGTCCGCGGCCTTATGTTTTGTTTGGAAGCAAGGGGGATCATCCTGCTGAGCATCCTGCTCTTGGCTTGCTGAACGTGCTGGATGAAAATCACGTGAAGGCGACTTTTTTTGTCGTGGGCTGGCGGCTCTCGCCGAAGACCTGGGGAGATCGGCGATACGAAGAGAATGTGGGCATCACATGCCTGGACGCGGCCCAGCAGTTGGTACAGCGCGGCCACGAACTGGAAGACCACACTTATAGCCACATTGAACTGCGCACTGCCGAGCGAAAACAGGGAGTGCAGTGGGTGATTGGCGATGTGAATCGAGGCGCGGACGCCATCCGGGCGGTCACCGGCACTCGGCCGAACTATCTGCGGCCTCCGGACTGGATCATTTCTGACGATGCGCGGCTTGATCTCGAGCGGCAGGGATATCACCTACTGACCATTTCGCAGGAAAATCCTATTGCGCTGCGGGACGTGAATTCGCTCGACTATTTGTGCGCCAGAAAGGCCGGTGACTGCCCCAAGCCTTCGCTGGTGGATGCGGTGTTGAAGCAGGTGGAACAGCGGGAACGGCGGGGAGTGTATACGCACATTCTGGCGTTTCATGAGCTGTCGACGACCACGGCGATCATGCCGGAATTGATTACCAGCCTCAAGGCGCGAGGCTACCGCTTCGTGACCGTTAGTGAGTATATGCGGCTGGTGGGAGCGAAGCCGTAAGCGAGGAACTCAGGTGAGTGCATGTTGTGAACCGACATTTACCCTCCATTCTGTCAGTCAAATCTCAAACGTCGGGATTGCCAATCAGCTTGCGGATAGTTCTCTCGATGTCTTCCAGGCCAACGTTGAAGGAGGGATTGCTGTCGAGTTTGTATTTTTCGCGCAACTGTTTCAGATTGTCACGCTCCTTGCCTTCTTCCTGGGAATAAAAGCGAGCTTTTTCAAACTCGTGATTCTCGATGGAAGCCTTCATTCGCTCCACATTAAAGCGAATGCGTTTTTGAACTTCGACGACCTCCTCCGGCAGTGAGCTCTGGCGCAATTGGGAGGCCGCGCCCGCTTCGTCCATGATATCGACGGCTGCACCGGGCAGACTCTTGTGCTTGATGTGCTTTTTGGCGCAGAGAACAGCATGCTCGATAGCATCGTCCGCATATGAGACGTTGTGGAATTTCTCGTAGGCTGCTTTGATGCCCTGCAGCACCTTGGTGGCGGTCTCTTCGTGGGCCGGGGCGACCTCGATGGGCTCGAAATATTCCGCGAGCCAGTGCTTGTCGGCCTGCAGCTTGGCGAATTTAGCCGGCGTGGACGTGGCGATGCACTGAATCTTGCCCGCCATGATAGGCCGCAGCAGCAGTTCGGTTACGTGAAAAGGAGCCACCGGGGAAATACCGCCAGGCCGGTCATGCATCCGGTTCACGAAAAAGATTTTCCCATCCTCCGCTGCCGCTACCAAGGCACGATCCAGTCTCTGGTACGATGAACTATCCTTTTCCAGTATCTGAAGCGGAGGCAGATCGAGGCCGAGAATGGCTTTTTCCGCGAGCGACTGAGGAACATTACCATCCGCGATGCGCCGAGCCAATCCGCCGACGATGGTTCTCTTGCCGACCCCCGGCTCTCCCACTAGAACAGGATTCTTCCCGCTGAACCGGCACAGGAGCTCCATGAGACGATCAAGTTCTTGTTCGCGTCCAACGAGCGGCTGAGTTTGGTCCAGCAGATCGCTGATACAGGGGCGGAGCTCATCGAGCACGGAGGGTCGTTTTGGTCCTGTCGCCGCCTCATGCGGCTGGCGTGCGAGTTCCTCACGCACATGGCTCAGTTGGAGACCTCGTTCTACCAGGATCTGCGCGGCAAAGGATTTTTCCTCGCGCAACAAGCCAAGCAGCAGATGCTCGGTGCCGATATGTTTGTTGGCGAGGCGCTCCGACTCTTCCAAGGCATACGCCAACACGCGTTTTGATTCGTTGCTCAGAGGAAGGTCTACTGAGGTGGAGGTCTTCTCGCGCTCGACAGTGTGGCCCTCCACCTGTTTGCGGATGGACTCGACCGAGGCCTGGGAGCGCAGGAAGCGATTGCTCAGGGCGTGTTCTTCGCGCAGCAGTCCGAGAAGCAGGTGTTCGGTCTCGATGTATGGAGAGCCAAACTGTGAGGCTTCGTAGCGTGCGAAGAAAATAACGCGACGCGCTTTTTCAGTGTATCGCTCAAACATTTGCAGTTCACCGTAACTCGGGCGCACCACAAGTCTAAGAGATACCTTCAGATCGCGTCTATTGGTCGCAAACCGGTGCTTAGACTCATTGAGACCCAGTTCTTACTCACTCGGTCAAGCCAGCAGCGAAAACTGGTTGGCCGGAGGAGCGGTGTCGGAGTCGTGGGCGGGGTCGGCGAATCTTCTTAGCTCAGGATATTTTTCGAGCAGCGTGGGTGGGGCGGGGACGCGTTTGCCGGTGACCATGGCTTTTAGTTCCAGCGCGTTGACGCCGGCTTTGCTTTCGAAGTGGTTGTTGGTGATGACGTAGGTGGTCTGAGCGCGCTCGGCTACGTTTATGATGCGGTCTTTCCAGCCGGTCAGTTCCCTTTCGTTGTAAAGATAGTTGTAACGGTCGTTGCGATTGTCGGAATCGAACCACTCGCTGTAGTTGCGGCCGTGCAGGCGGACGTAGGCCAGGGGCGCGGTGACGTGTTCGGTGGGGGCTAGCGAGTTGCCGAGTATGGGCTGATCGATGTTGCAGAAGGCGACGTTTTTCTGGGTGAAGGCGGCAAGGGTTTCGGGGTTGTTCCAGCTGGAGTCGCGAACTTCGACGGCGCGGGGATATTCGATGAACTGGCGCAGGAGGCGATCGAGATATTCGCGGTTGAGCGAAGTGTTTTTGAAGGAGACGGGAAACTGGATGAGCAGCGCGCCCAGGCGGCCTTCAGCGGCGAGAGCGTCGAGGCCCTCGCGGGTGCGGGCTTCGTCTTGGTCGGTGGGGCGAATGGTGGCAGCGGACGTGGGCTCCATGACCGCGAGCGGCGAGTGGGTGAAGGCGCGATAGAGCTTAGCGGTAAAGAGGAAGCCGGGATTTACGGCCGCGACTCTCGTGCACCAGAGCTTGGCCAGTTCGGGCTTCAGCGGTCCGTAGAAGGACGTGTTGATTTCGGTGGTGTCGAAGAATCGGGCAAGATATTCGAGGGGATGCAGCTTGCGGTGGCGCATGCCGGGGGGATAGAAGATGCCGTCCCAATCTTTGTAAGACCAGCCCGCGGTGCCGACGCGGATTTGGTGCGCGTGAGTGGGAAAAGCGCGGGGTTGGGCTGTGGATTCCATGGATGGAACCGCAGACGATGGGCAGGGTCAGAGTAGCACACGGACTGGAGTGGAGGGCCTTTTTCGACCGCCTCACTTGTTGTGATTGTCGTTCTCGCCTTGTCGTTCGTCATTCACTCCTTATCGTTCACTTCTTTTTTTCCCATAAAGCGATCAACTCCTGCGCCTCGGGCAGACTCATGCCGGTCGCCTGCCGGGCCAGGCGGATCGCGTCGATTTTGTTTCCATGCGCCAGTGCCTGCTTCGCTGGTTCCAGTGCGGCCGCAAAGTCGCTGTCATTCGCCACGCTTTGAACGAACCGGCTCCTCGCGCCGGAACTTCTCGCTTGCGCGTTCGCGGCCTGCAAGGCTTTCACAGCTTCCGCGTAGCGATTGCCGTAGGACACGGTGATGTAGGTTTCACAGCCTCTGGGATCGTGGGTTGAGTCCACGCTTCCCCACGGGAATGACCAGTGGAGCGGGCGGCCCAGGATGGTCTCGTCCTCGGATAAACGCTCAAGGTGAAATTGCTGGCTGGGGATGGGATCGGTGAATAGGTACTGCAAGAGGCGATCATGAAAGTCTTTGGTTGCGGCTTCGGTTTTGTCCGAATACGTGTCCCAGGATTTTGGGCCGGGCGGGTAGAGGTCCGCGGTGAGGTTCACGGAGAGCAGCAGTTGACTGGAGAAGGTCACGGTGGCGGAAATATTCTTGCCGTCGACTTCGCCGGCGAGAAAACGATATTCGGTCCAGGGCATGCCGCCGGAATCCAGTGCGCGCGCGGCGGAGAACACGGCGCTTGCTTGAAATGCGTCCTTGGTGAGGGCCGCACCGATTGCAAAACCGTTGGGCAGGCGAATGGTTCCGTCCTGGCGGTCGATGTCAAACTTCAAGGGAGTGTCTGTGGTCATTGTCGGCGTGTTCTTAAGGGCCACGATTTGGGCTGTTTCGAGCCGGGCCAGAACCCATTTGGTTTGGCTGGCTCTGCGCCACCTGCCGCGATAGAAAGCAGCATACAGGATCAGCAGGCAGACGGCGGCAACGACTAGCGCGATCGGGAGCGAATTGGCGGTCGGCTCGAATACGAGTGCATTGAGATTGAGAAACGGCATGGTGCAGAAAAGCGCGGTGAATATCCAGGCAATCCAAACGAAAGCGAGCAGATTCTTGTTGCGAAGCAACTGCTCATAATCGCTTCCCTTCGGAGTGGGCTGCATCTCCTTGAGGAGGGACGGAAGTGATTCGGGGGGAATGCGCTTGGCGCACCACAATTCGGACATACTCTCGGGTAGCATGCGCTCGACGTTGTCGAGACTGGAACGAATACCGCGGAGATAGTAGACGGCTGGCCTTGCGTCCGGCAGCGGGTGGGCGCCGCGCGGCGCGAGCACGTAGTTGTCGAGAGCAAACGTGGCGCGCCGGTTCTGGTTCCAGGGATCATTCGCGGTGAAGCTGGTTTCCGTCTTCACGCGGCAGGGATAATAAATTTGTGTAACGGCCATCGAACTTCCCTTCGCTTGTGCTCCCGAGGGCTTTCGAACAAGGAATCATTGCACAGCCACGCTGTTTGCGGTTGGCCCTTTATCCGCTCATTCCAGGTAAACCAGCCAGCTAATCCAGCCAGGTAAACCAGTCCACGTAAATCGGCGCTTGTAAATGAGTACGTGTAAATCAGTCGGGATTCAAGTTCGCGTAGGTGAGGATTTTCTAGAGAACTGGATTCTTCGAAGCGCTGGTTACGTCGAGTAGTTTCCGCCAACCATTCCGGTTCAGTCGAACCCGAGCTCCGGTGGATAGGAGAACCCAGCCTTCCGCTTGTCCGTCGCGGTGAATCTCGCGCACGTGGTCGAGGTTTACGATGGCCGACCTGTGCAGGCGAATAAACGTCTTCGGATCCAATTTGGTTTCGAGCGACCGAATGCTCTCGCGCAACAGGTGCCGCTTGCCGCCAGCGTGCAGGCAGGCATAGTAATCGTCGGCTTCGATCCACTCGATGTCACTCACGGACACGACCGAAGCGGTATTTCCAGTTCTGGTCAGGAATCGCTGGGGCCGCCCCGGGTGAGAAGCTACCTGCCGGAATGCTTCCACGGCGGAAGAGATTTGCTCGCGCGCAGCAAAGGCTTCTTCCCGCTGAACTCTTTCCTTGACTCTGGCCAGCGTCTGGTCAAGCCGTTTCCTCTCGATCGGCTTTACCAGGTAGTCCAGCGCATGCACTTCGAACGCGTTCACCGCATGCTCGTTGTGCGCGGTCACAAACACTGTGATCGGCATATTGGCGGGCCCGATCTCTTCGATAACTTCGAAGCCATTTCTGCCGGGCATTTGAATATCAAGAAAAAGCAGATCTGTTTTGGCTGTTTTCAACGACTTGACGACCTCGCTGCCATTTCGGCACTCGGCAAAAATATCAATGTCCCGATTTGGTGCGAGGAGCATCTTGAGGCGCTCGCGCGCGAGTGGTTCATCGTCGGCAATCATCGTTCTCAAAATCATGATGTCGACTTCTCATACGGGATTGTAATCGATACGTGAAACCCGCCCGACTCCGGTTGGAAGGCACGCAACTCGTAATCATTCGGATAGAAGTGAGCCAACCGTTCCTTCGTGTTGCTGAGGCCAAGCCCAAAGCCGCTGGCGGATGTTCCACTCACTCCCCGACCGCCGTCACGCACTTGCAAGCGCATGCGAGTCCCAACTCGCTGGGCAGAAGTTTCGATCCAGCCACTGTCTTCGCAGTGCGCGATTCCGTGCCGAATCGCGTTTTCGACGATGGGTTGCAATAGAAAACACGGGACCAGGCCATCGAGAGTGTTGGGGTCGAGATTGATGTCCACACGAAGCCGGTCGGCAAAGCGTACCTGCTCAATGGCCAGGTAGCTCTCCAGGACTTCCAGCTCTTGCGCCAGCGGAATCTTGCTGGGAGTGTTCCTCTTGAGGACCTGCTTCAGAACTGTATTCAGGTTCTCCAGTGTTTCGAGAGCTTGTTCTCTGCGGCCAAGTTCGACCAGAGTGGTGACTGCGTTGAGAGTGTTGAAGAGAAAGTGCGGCTCGAGCTGCATCTGCAGGGCACGCAAGTGAGCGGTCGATAACTCCTTCTCTAATTCCAAAGAGCGCATCGAATCGCGCTGCGCCGCCAATTGAGTGTTTACCGCGGCGCAGGCGAACCAGCACAGACCGTACATCAGAAGTTCCAAGCCGAAGCGGGGAAGGCAGAAGATATCCAACCCTTGGTACTCTGCCTTCACTGCGTCCGGACCCAGTCGGACGATCAACTGAGTGGCCCCTTGCAAGAAGCCGAGATGAAGGGTTACGACTCCGACTGCAATCAGCGCATGCACCACCAGAGTTCGGAGCGAAACTCTCAAACCAGAGGGCCAGCGACTGGTCGAACGCCACAAGAGATAGACGACGGGTACCCACCAAAACCAAAGAGCACAGCCGTAAGCGAGCGAGAATCCCCACGACAGAAAGGACTGGATTCCTCTCCCTTCAGCATGGCACTCGATCGCCGTCGCCACAGCAAGGATCGCGGCCATGACAAGGAGGATCATTCTTGCCCGCGGCAAGAGTTCACTCCATGGCTTTTTGCCGCGCCCTGTGGGACTGGACAGATTGTCGCGATCAGGAATCATGCACCTACCGGAATGCAGCTACGTTCATCGTACATCCCGCACATTGACTGCCATAGTAATCTTTACTGGCTTTTTCGGCAGCTGCACGCATCTGCGCGGCCTCGGCGTGCGACCCGGACTGATCCAACACCCGGGAGTACTCTAGTTCTGCGGCGAAGCACTTCGGACTCCTCTGCCCGAGCTCGTGATTTAGGATTGTGAGCCCGGTTCGCATATTCGCCAATGCGCTACTCAGATCGCCGGACTCCGCGAACGCTTTGCCCAGTAACATGTGTTCCCAACCGGCGAGCCAATGTTGCCTGCCGCGGGAGCGCTCGACTAGTTCCAACGCGTGCTGATAGGCCTCCACGGCTGCGCGAGGATGGTGCTCAGCGATGGCTAGCCACCCCTGAGTTTCAAAGATAAAAGCCCTTTCATCGTCAATAACAGCGGGCGAGGCCTTCGCCTCGTCCGATGCCTTTTGCAAGTACAAGACTGCTTCGCGGACTCGATTTCGAGCGAGAGCGTATTCCGCCAAACGTGTCAGGGATAGCGCGGTTCCGGCATGGTCCCCAGTGCTTTGGCGAAGATGAAAAGCCTTTCGCCACATCGGCGCAGCAACATCAAGTTGTCCTAACTCGCTATAGAGTCCGGCGTAGTTTTCCAGGGCCGAAGCATAATCCCCCAGGTGCTCGCGATCGTGCTCGAGAACCTGGAGTGCCTGCTCAAAAGCGATACGCGCGTTGGTTAAATCGCCCGCTCCGTGGCAAGCAACCGCGAAAATGATGTACCCCCTGCCCAGCTCAACGCCACTGAGCTGGTGAGAATCAATCGCCGCCTTCGCAACTTTGGCCGCAGTCTCGAAACTTCCGCGGTTCTCCAGCACCAACGCATCTTGCAGCAACTTGTCTGGATTCATCTGTGCCAGGGTCGGCGTGCACAGCAGGCATAGAGTGAGCAGGGTCCAATACGGATGCCTCATGCCAATACTATGGCGATGAACTGGTGCTCAAGCGACTGAATGTCCGACAACTTGGAGATTTCTGCAGGGATGGTCCCGTTCTGTGCAGAGAGCTAGCCTCAATGCAAGCGGATGGTCGGCCAAGCGGAAGGAATTCTGCTGAAGTCAGCGGTTATTCAGGATGACGGATCGGATCAGCGGGGCGCGGTTTGGGGCACGGCGGCTTCAGGAGTGGCAGGTTGGGGTGCGGTGCTTTGGGCTGACAGGGCTTGATTCAGCTGGGTGGCAAGCTGGGCGGTTTGGTCGTTGGAGAGTTCGAGGCGGCCTTCGAGTACGACGATCAGGCCGCCTACGCCCTGGTCCTGGAACCTGGCGGTTTGGAGGGTGGCGGAATTCTGGATTACGGGCGGAAGGACGATCTTGAAATCGGATGCGGTGCGGGCGGCCGATAGAACGGAGTCGGCGACCTGATCGCGTAGGTCGTCGCCGAGCGAGCCGGAGCGGAGAGCTTCGCCGAACATGCCGCTGGCATCGATGCGGGTTAAGGCGGCCGCTACTTTCAGTGCATTGGGTTGGTCCAGGGTAGTAGTCAGTTTGAATTCGGCTTTTCCGTCTCCTTCCGCCAGTTCAGTAGCGGTTCGCGGGCCGCTCGGGCAGATCCAGCGCTCGTAGTGCAGCCACAGCGTGAGAACACTTCCGGGAGTAGCGGGCGTGAGGCTCGCCTGGCGAACGGCGACGCGCTCGCCACAGCTGGCGGACGACTCGAGCTTCGCTCGCATCAGGTCGGTGATGTTCTGCTGCATTTGGGAGAGATCCGCGACCATGACAAGCTGGAAGGTGCGCTGGGTGCCCTGGGCGGCGATCTGCGAAAGCACACCCGAAACGGCGACTGGAACCGTTTGACGGCCGATGCTGACCATGCTCTTCACCTGAGGAAGGGTGAAGGCAACGTCCTGGGCGTTGGCCAGCGCGATGCTCATTTCGCGGCCGAGCGCGAGTTGCTGGTGAGAAAAATCGGTGAGAGCTTTGTCGAGTGTCTCGGCGTGCGCCGCGAGATCGGGAGCGGGAGACTTGAGATCGAAACTTTGGTCCAGCCTCTTTTCTTCCTGGTCTAGGTCGGAGTCCGCTTTGGCGAGACGCTTGACGATTTCCTTGAGGCCGGACCTCTGGGCTTCGGAGAATCCTTCCTGGAATTTTCTGGTGCGAGTGCGCGCGTCTTCGAGAGCGGGGTTGAACGCTTTGCGGGGGGCGGAATCTGCGCGGGCGTTTTCTTTGCGCAATTGTTCGAGCAGCGTTTGCAGTTGCAATTGCGCGGCCTGCGTGCCTTTCACCAGTGCCTGAAACTCGGCGACTTGTTCGCTGGTGGCTTGCACGGCGAGAACCTGGTGAAAGTCTTTTAGGTTGTCCCCTTCGGAGACTCCGGTTGGGCGATTGGAACCCGAGACGCTGCCGTTGATTCCGCCACCGGTACTGCTTCCGCCCGCGCCGTGACGCTGGGCAACTGCCACGACTGGATAGGCGAGGGCACAGCCGAGAATCACGACGTTGACGGCCGAGAAGGAAATCCCACTTCGAAACATGACGCAAATCTCCGGACAAAAATCAGCTGTAGGGATTCTAGCGAATCGGCCAGTATGGAAGGAACCCAGAGGCGCGCGTCAATCGGGCCAAAAACTGGCGACCTGACCAAACTGGCGACGTAGGTCTAGATTGCGGCAGATGGGCGAAAAAAGCTAGTCATTTTACAGTTCTTTGCAAAAGCTCTTGAGGAATGTGAAAGGAATACAGTTCCCGTGGCTAGGTCAGGATGGGACGAAGGTCGCGAGCGCCGTGAAGGATTCGGATGACTTGAAGCGGCTTCTTCGATGGATCGTAAACGATCCGATAGTTCGAATACGGCTGCACGACCCAGAAGCGAACAGGCAATGGGGTCAGGTCGCTCCTTGTGTTTCCGGCGAAAGGGGAATCGGCTAGAAAGTCACAGGCCCGACAGATGGCCGTCTCAACCCGGTCGGCAGCATCGAGGTTGTCGTTGGCAATGAAGCTCCAAATGTCGAGGAGATCGTCGACGGCCTGGGGCGTGAACTGATATGAGCTCATCCTCGAGGCTGTTCATCGAGTCGCGATCGCTTCAGTTCGTTGAGTCGGGAACGAACCTGGTCGGGTTCGACCAATTCTCCGCGCTGCGCAGCTGCATAGCCTTCGTCGATCTGGGTTGCGATCTCGTTTCGGTGCTCGGCCAGCCATGTTTCCTGTTCGTGGAGCATCGCGACCGCGTGTTCGACAAACTCGTTGACGGTTTGATACGGGCCGCGTTGAACGTCCTGGCGGATCAAGGCCTCGAGTTCGGGACGAAGGCGAATCTCCATGCCGATATTCTACGCTACCGGCTCGCTTACTCCAGCGAGAGGACTACCCAATAGACTCCGGTGGGATACGTCTCGGTGCGGCTGTAGCAGGCGCCGACGGAAAAGGTGTGCAGGGTGCGGCTGACGATGGCGCGGACGCCTTCGGTGGGGAGGGTTTCAGGATGGAGGCTGGTGTAGGTGAGGACAGTGGCGCGCTGGGCGAGGTTGTGGACCGGGGTGGTTGCGAGTTTGTCGGCTTGGGCCATGGAGCAGGCAGCTTCGTCGGCCACGGGCAGATCGCGGCGCGGCAGGTCGGGCTGACCGTTCTGGCGGCGCGTCCGGCTTACGGCTTGCGCGACTCGGTCCTTCACTTCGGCCGAGGAATAGTTGGAGAGGGCGTGGCCGAAGTCCTGCACGATGAAGAGGCGGTCTCCGCTGCGAACTACGCCCAGGCCGATGACGTTATAGGCCGGGTTGAGCAGGTTGGCGCGATGCGGCGGGGAGAGCATGAGGTGTTTGTGGCCATCGGCGGCGTCGTAGTCGAGGGCGACGTTTTCGCCCTCCTGATCGAGTTGGAGCTTCGTCGTAGCGGCGAGGCGTACCGGCAGGGAAGGCTCGCCATTGAATTGGTGGGAGAGTTGATTGGCTTCTAGCATGGCCAGCGCATGGGTGCGAGCCGCTTGGCTGAGTCCGGTGTCGAGCGTGAGCGGGGGGGCTCCGGCTTGGCGGCGGGACTGGTTGGCTAGGGCCAGGAGCTGGTCTTCGGACTGAAATTCGTAATCGGTAAAGGGGATGTCTGCGGCCTTCGCGGCGGCGGGCTGCAGCGTGGCTTTCTGCGACGCTCGGCCCGCGGTTTCCGGGGCCTGGGCCATCAGGCGATTCCTGGGCTCTATGGTGGCGGCGCCGGTTAGCAGCAGGAACGCCAATAATAGTCTGGTAGCTCTATGCATCCAGTTTGGGCATCCAAGTTCGGCCCACGCAACGTGGTCCTGGGAGGGATCGAGTTTCCGGCTCACACTGGCCTATCGGCGCAAAGTGGTTAAGGCTTAAACTTTGTTGCTGGTGCTAGGCTAGGGGTTGGAAGTGAGGTCGCGTAGTTACTTGTGACTATTGAACTAGGGATCAGTGGGGTCATTGGCCTGTTGTTTGGCAGCTTGCTTGCTTGGCTGGCGCTGCGCTCGCGTACGGCTGCGCTGCGGGAGCGCTTGTCGTTGACGGAGAAGGAATTAGCGGGCGAAAAGGCTGATCTGGCGCGGCTTTTGCAGGATCAGCGAGGGTTGGTGGAGAGCCGGGCACGGTTCGAATCGGCTCTGGAATTGGAACGAAAGACCAGCAACGAGAAGATCGAATTACTGACAAAAGCCGGGGCTGACCTGCAGAATGCTTTCAAGGCGCTGGCCGCCGACGCGCTGAAGAGCAACAATTCTTCGTTCCTGCAGATCGCCCAAGAGACGTTGAAACGCTTTCAGAGCGAGGCCCAGGGTGACCTCGACGCCCGGCAAAAAGCTGTGGCCGATCTGGTGACGCCGGTGCGCGAGTCGCTGAGCAAAGTGGATGCGCAGATTCAGCAGATGGAAATTGCGCGGGGCGAGGCTTATGGCGATTTGAAGGCGCAGGTGCAGTCGCTGATTTCCACGCAACGAGAGCTGCAATCCGAGACCGGGAATTTAGTGCGTGCGCTGCGGACGCCAAATGTGCGAGGACGGTGGGGGGAAATTCAGCTGCGGCGGGTGGTTGAGATTGCGGGGATGCTGCCGTATTGCGATTTTGCGGAGCAGGAAACGGTAACCGGCGAAAGCGGGCGGCTGCGGCCGGATCTGGTGGTGAAGTTGCCGGGCGGCAAGAATGTTGTGGTCGACGCGAAAACGCCGCTGCAGGCTTTTCTGGACGCTTTCGAGACCACGGATGAAGATGCGCGGCGCGTTTGCCTGGCCAATCATGCGCGGCAGGTGCGCGACCACATGAAGACGCTGAGCGGCAAGAATTATTGGGAACAATTCGAGGCCACTCCGGAGTTTGTGGTGATGTTCCTGCCGGGCGAAACGTTTTTCAGCGCGGCGCTGGAGCAGGATCCTACGCTGATTGAGCAGGGCGTGATGCAGCGGGTGATTCCGGCCTCGCCCACGACTTTAATCGCGCTGTTGAAGGCCGTGGCTTATGGATGGAATCAGGAGAAGCTGGCGCGCAACGCGCAGCAGATCAGCGCGCTGGGAAAAGAATTGCACGACCGGCTGCGCAAGCTCGCGGGACACATTACGGGAGTGGGAACGAATCTGGATCGCGCTGTTGAGGCCTACAACCAAGCTGTGGGATCGCTGGAGAATCGCGTGCTGGTTTCGGCGCGCAAGTTCACGGAATTGGGAGCGTCGGTGGCGGAAGACATTCCGGAACTGGAGCCGATTGAAACTACCGCGCGGGCGCTGTCGTTTGAGTGGGATGATGAGCCGATCCTAGAAGTTCCTAAGAAGGACGACCGCAGGGCGGGTTAGCCAGGCCGCCCGTATGAGCAACATAACAACCTAAGACACGGGTCCAAAATGTGCGCCCAAGTCGTAGTCTCAGTCATTGCGTACTCCGAGAGTTCCTCCAACATCCCGTAGCGGGCTCTTCGCCATCATACTTCCTGCGGGAGGGTGAATCCTTCAAACGAACCAGGCGCTGTTAAACCTAAGAATCGCAAGGGGAAACAGATACAGAATCCCACAGAAACATCCAGAAATACATAGTTAGCGTTCGAAAATGCATCTATAATTTCGGAAGTTGCTTTATATAGGGGACTTAGCCTTCCGGGAATGGGAACTGACGTGGCAGCGAAGTTGCTCATAAAGGGTCGGTGGGACGCCTCCGCCGCGGCGCTAGGACTTAGTAGAGGGACGCTGCCGAAGCCCATGAATCGGGAAAGCCAAGCTCGTTTTGTTGCCGTCCTGTTGTTTCTGCTGACAGTGGCGGCGGTGGTGTTTGCGGGGTTCAATTTCCAGACCGAGCAGAACTCGAGCGCCCCCGACGACGGCGTCTGGTGGGTCGAGCATAGCGGCCATCTGGTGGCCGATCGGGTCGATCCGAGCGGACCGGGCGCGAAAGCCGGCATCAAGGCTGGCGACGAACTGGTTTCGGTCAACGGGCAGGAGATCAAGGGCACACCGGGGCTGGTGCGCCAGCTTTACCACACTGGGATTTGGGCGAAGGCGACGTATTCGCTGATTCGTGATTCGGTTCCGCTCGACTCCAACGTCATTCTGGTCCCAGCCGACCGTTCCTTGAATAATTGGCTGCGGCTCATTGCGCTGATCTATCTTGGGATCGGGGTATATGTGCTGCTGCGGCGCTGGACCGCGCCCGGTTCGACGCACTTCTACATTTTCTGCCTGGTATCGTTCATCGCGTATTCGTTCAAGTACACCGGCAAGTTCAACGACTTTGACTGGACGATTTACTGGAGCAACATCGTGGCCTGGGTGTTGCAGCCGGCGCTGTTTCTGCATTTCGTTCTGACATTTCCTGAGAAGCGAGAATTCGTGCGCCAGCGTCCTGGGCTACTGGCGCTGGTCTATGTCCCGGGCGCTCTGCTTCTGGGCAGGCATTTCTTTGCGCTGCGGCTGGCGCAGGCTAGCGGATACCTGCGGTGGGATATGGACCGCCAGGAGATGGCGTACGGCGCGATCTTGTTCGTTGCCGCAGCAGCCGTTTTGTGGAACAGCTATCGGCTGGCGAGTACGACCATCCTGCGGCAGCAGCTGAAGTGGGTTACGCGCGGAACGATTCTCGCCATCATTCCATACACGTTGTTTTACGTGGTGCCGTACCTGATGGGTTCGTTGCCGGGTACGTGGATGAAGCTGTCGGTATTGTCGCTGTGTCTGCTGCCGCTGACCTTTGGGTACGCCATCTTCCGCTATCGCTTGATGGACGTGGACCTGATCTTCAAGCGCGGTGTGGTTTACACGCTGACCGCAGCGACCATGGTGGGAATGTATTTTGCTCTGGTCGCGGGTGTGGCCACACTGATCCAGTTGCGGCAGCCGAGCACGGGGCCGGTTGGGTTTGTGCTGGCCGTGGTGGTGACCGCGCTGCTGTTTGATCCGGTGCGCAAGTGGATTCAGGAACGAGTCGATCACGCCTTCTACCGCACGGTGTATGACTACCGGCGAACGCTGCTGGAGTTTGGCCGGGAACTCGGTTCTGAGACCGACTTGAATGCGCTGCTTTCGTCGGTACTCGACCGCTTGTCGCGCACGCTGGCTGTCGATCACATTGCAATCTTCCTGCGAGATGAAGAGACCGAACAGTTTGTCGTGGCGAAATCGATGGGGATCTATCCCACGGGAAAGCTCGACCTCACTTTCCTGAGCGCTCCGCGGCCGGAGCCTGCGGGACACATGTTCTTTGAGAACACCCACCAGGTGCCGCGCGAGACCGAAGGATCGCAGGATGCGATTGCGCGGCTCGATCTGAATTACTACATCCCGTGCCGCGCGCAGCAGAAAACTGTGGCCGTGCTGGGCCTGGGAAAAACTACCAAGGGTGACTACCTGTCGAGCGAAGACATTGAGTTGCTGGAGACGCTGGGTGGGTATCTGGGTATCGCCATCCAGAACGGGCGGCTCTATGCATCGCTGCAGCAGAAAGTGGCGGAGTACGAACGGCTGAAGGACTTCAACGAAAACATTGTCGAGTCGATCAACGTGGGCGTGATGGCACTCGATATGGAAGACCGCATCGAGAGCTGGAATGCGCAGATGGAAGTGATGTACGCGATGCCGCGATGGCAGACGCTGACGCAATCGGTGCGCGGCATCTTCCCGGCGGAATTCGCGGAAGAGTTTTACCGGGTGCGGCAGAATCCGGGGATCAATAACCTGTACAAATTCCGGCTGCAGACTCCGGCGGGCGAGACGCGGACGGTCAACGTTGCGATTGCGCCACTGGTCACGCGTAAGTTTCAGGTGATCGGGCGGCTCGTAATCATGGACGACATTACCGAGCGCGTGGAACTCGAGGGCCAGCTTTCGCAAGCGGACAAGCTGTCGTCGATTGGATTGCTGGCGGCCGGCGTGGCGCATGAGGTGAACACGCCGCTGGCCGTGATTTCGTCGTACACGCAGATGCTGGCCAAGCAACTGCAGGGCGATCCGCAGAAATCGGGGCTGCTCGATAAGATCACGCGGCAGACTTTCCGCGCGTCGGAGATCGTCAACAACCTGCTGAATTTTTCGCGCACCAGCGGGACTGAGTTTGGCGACGTGGATGTGAACAAGGTCATCATCGACACGCTGGCGCTGCTGGAACATCAGTTCAAGATCGCCAAGGTGCAGGTGCATTCCGATTTGACCGCGGGCATCTCGGCGATTCAAGGAAATCCAGGGCGGCTGCAGCAGGTGTTTCTGAATCTGTTTCTCAACGCCAAGGACGCGATGCCGGGCGGCGGGCGAATCGAAGTGGCGACCAGCAATGGCGACATGGTGAGCGTCCGCGTTTCCGATACCGGGTCGGGGATTGCACCGGAGCATATTCAACGGATTTACGATCCGTTCTTTACGACGAAGACCGCACCGAAAGAGGGTCAGAATCGCGGGACGGGGCTGGGGTTGTCGGTGACCTACGGCATTATCCAGGAACATGCGGGGAAGATTCGAGTGGAAAGCAATCCGGGAGCCGGGACGACGTTTGCCCTGGATTTTCCGCTGAGCAGGAAGGCGGTACATGTCTGAAGCAGCAGTGATTGCGCGCAGCACCATGAACGGAACCACGAACGGCAATTCGTCGCCGTCGGGGTCGGTGCTGATCATCGACGACGAGGCTGAGATTCGCGAATCGCTGCAGACACTACTCGAGATGGAAGCGTTCGAAGTCGAGACCGCGGTGAGCGGCGAAGATGGTCTGGCGCAGATGGCGGACCATCCGTTTGATCTGGTATTGCTCGACCTGGCGCTGCCGGGGCGCAACGGGATGGAGATTCTGGCTGAGATTCGCTCCCACGATGCTCGGCTGCCGGTGATCATGATTACCGCCTACGGCACGGTGGAAAATGCAGTGCGCGCCATGCAATCGGGCGCGGCGAATTTCGTGCAGAAGCCGTGGGACAACGAGAAACTTCTGGCCGATGTGCGCGCAGCGGTCGGCTGGCGGCGGGCGGAAGAAGAAAATATTCAGCTCAAGCGCGCTCTGAAGCAGCGCTACAACTTTGAAAACATTGTGGGCAAGAGCGAGCCCATGCTGAAGATTTTTGACCTGGTCGCGCAGGTCGCGAACAGCCGGTCGACTGTGCTGTTACAGGGTGAAAGCGGGACGGGCAAAGAAGTCATTGCAAAGGCCATTCACCTGAATTCGCCGCGGCGTGATCGGCCGTTTGTTCCGGTCAATACCGGGTCGATGCCGACCGACTTGCTGGAGTCGACACTGTTCGGACACGTCAAGGGAGCGTTCACCAGCGCCATCGCTTCGAAAAAAGGTCTGTTCGAGGTGGCGGACAAGGGGACGCTGTTTCTTGACGAAATCGCCACCATGGGGCTGGAGACGCAGGCTAAGATTCTGCGCGTGCTGCAAGACCGGCGCTTCATGCATCTGGGCGGCATTCAGGAAATTCAGGTTGACGTGCGCATCATCGCGGCTACTAACATCGACTTGCGGCATATGGTGCGCGAGGGGCGCTTTCGCGAAGATCTTTTTTACCGGCTCAACGTGATTACGGTTGAGCTTCCGCCGCTGCGGCAGCGCAAGGAAGATATTCCTCTGCTGGTGGAATTCTTTCTGAAGAAATATGCAGAAGAAAATGGGCGGCCTGCGCCGCGAATTACTCCCGAAGCGCTGCGTCCGCTGATGGCGTACTCCTGGCCGGGAAATGTGCGCGAACTAGAGAACGTGATCGAGCGCGCCGTCGTGCTTTCGTCCGGGCCGGAGATCAGCATGGATCTGCTGCCGGATTCCATGATGGGACGCGGCTCTTCATTCACGCTGCACGATCCGCCGTCGGACGCGTCGTTATTTGAGATTGTGGAAGACGTCGAGCGCCGCGTGATCACCGACATGCTCGAACGCTGCAACTGGAACCAGACCGAAGCTGCGGAACGGTTTCATGTGCCGCTGTCGACGCTGAACCAGAAAATCCGCAGACTTAATATTGAGATCAAGAAGAAGGGGCGCGGGTAGGCAGATCTTAATCTCTTAGTTCTCACCCACACGCGAGTGGCAGCGCCGGAAGTCATAGGTGATCGCAACCGTTCCTGCTTCTTCGTTGAGTTGCAGCTTGAAGGGCGGTTCGAGGGACGCATCCGCTGGCAAACGAGGAACGGAACGCTGGAGAAACAAATCAACCAGCCGCTGGTTGTAGACGTCGCCCGGCTTGAGGGCCATCTCCCTTTGCACATTCTGAAAGCCCGACTCATCCAGACCAATTATGTCGATCCGGCTTACCAGAAACTGTTTGCCCTCATTGAGGGTGATATCGAGTGAAATGGTCTGGCTTTCCCCATTCAACTGGATGCTGGGAATGGCTGTTGCGCCGGCGTAGCCAAACTCGCCATACACACGGAGTAGGTCCTCAAGCCCTTTCCCAACGGCAGCACGATCGAACACATCACCATCCTTGAGTGCAAACAATTGGCGCAGGACTTCGACATTGGCAATCGCGGCGTTGTTCCTGAATCGAATCCCCCCTAGTCGGTACTGCTGGCCCTCGTTCACCTGCACAGTGACCGCAACCCGCTCGTTCACCGGTCCGCTGCTCAGTACGTGTGCATCGGCCTGAGCCTGCACATTGAAGTACCCGGAACTCTGCCACGCTCCCTTCGCTCTTTCAGAGATTTCGGATGCCACTTCGTCCCGGTTGCCCCGGTACGTCCGTTGCTTCAGCGAGGTAGCAATCTGGTCTCGGTCTGCACTCGGCATGCGGAGGTCACCTTCAAGATTCAAGTTCTCAATGATGGCTACGGGCCTATCGTCAGGTGAGGATGCGGGGCACGCTTGGTTGTCCGAAATTCTGTAAATCTGGCTCTGCATCTGGCGAAGTTCAAGCGCCCGTTCTGATGGTTCCCCTGATTGCAGGTCTCCTTGGCCGTGTTGATAAAGATGGTAACTCACTTCAACTTCGATTCGAACGGCAACGGCCTCGCCATCTTTCCGCGCTGGCTCGAATGTCCAGTTGCGCACCGCCTCGACCGCCTTCTCGTCCAATTGCATCCCCAACTTCCGCACTACCTTGATGTCGCGAGGCTTGCCGTTAGCGCCAACAATCAGCGATAGCAAGCAAACGCCTTGATAGCCAGCTTTGCGTGCTGCCTCTGAAAATTCTGGTTCTGGAGCATATATAGGCCGAGGTGCAGTCACGTCGCCGACGACTTGCAAGGGAACGCTCTCGGATTTATTCGGCTCCCCGGCATTCTTGAGGATCTGCGCTTGCATGTTTCCGAGCAGAGCACCACAGAACACTGGAACCGTCACAAAATGGATGATAGTCATATTCGACAGGAGCGAATACCAGGAGCTTAACAAAATGGGATGCCTGGGAGGAGTTTATGGTTTTACGAGGCCAGTGCATTCGACTCGTCATCTACCAGCGCAGGCCCACGGATCCCTGACGGACGGCCTACGGCTGATTGCTGACAGCGTTCTCTGTTATAGTTCGGTCAAGCCGGTGCGTCGCCGACGATGCTCGGGCTTCCGAATCGCATGGAACTTACCTCGCCTACCGAGTTTGCCAAAGAGAAGGTCCAGTCGGTTCAGGATTACACTCTGCTGGCCGCGCAGGCGGTCGGCAACCTGTTTCGCAAGCCTTTTTATTTTGCAGACATAGTGGAGCAGGCTGACCTGATCGGCGTGGGGTCGCTGTCCATTGTGGTGCTGACTGGTTTTTTCACTGGGGGCGTGCTCGCGTTGCAGACCGCTAATACGCTGCAGCGTTTCGGTTCGATCACCCTGATCGGCTCGCTGGTTTCGACTTCCATGATCCGCGAATTGGGGCCGGTGCTTACCGGGCTGATGGTCGCCGGGCGGAATGCTTCGGGCATGGCCAGCGAACTTGGTTCGATGGTGGTGACCGAGCAGATTGAAGCGATGCGCGCGCTTGGGACCGATCCGATGAAGAAGCTGGTGACGCCCCGCGTGACAGCGACCGTGTTCATGCTTTTCTTTCTCAGCATCATTTCCGATCTGGTGGGACTGGCCGGCGGCCTGATGGTGGCGAAACTCTTTCTCTCTCTCGACGCGCGCCAATACTGGGCGAACGCCTGGCAGACGCTGGTGTTCCAGGATGTTTTCATGGGATTGCTCAAGCCAGTGATGTTTGGCTTCATCATCGCTACCATCGGGTGCTATTACGGCATGACCGCACGCGGAGGGACGCAGGGCGTGGGTCGAGCGACTACGCAGGCGGTGGTAATGGCATCTGTGCTGATTCTGGTTACGGATTTCTTTGTTACGAAGTTGTTGATTTCTGTGCTGTCGTTTAAGTAGACATCATTGAAGTAACTGGGAATTACATGTCTGCGCCGCCAACTCTGTCGATCGACCGCCCTGCCGCCGTTGGCGAGCCACGGTCTGGGTCCGCGATTGTGTTTGAGGATGTGCATCTCGCGTTCGGGGACAATCACGTTCTGCGCGGGGTTTCGTTCCATCTGCCGTTCGGAGAAACGAAAGCTCTCTTTGGAGTGGCGGGGTCGGGTAAGAGCACGATTCTGAAACTCGCATTGGGACTGCTGCCGCCCGACTCAGGACGCATCACGGTGCTAGGCAATGAAGTGACCCAGATGCGCGAGCGGGATTTGTTTCCCTTGCGCGGACACCTCGGCATGGTGTTTCAGGAGAGTGCGTTGTTCGACTCGCTGACGGTGCGGGAGAATGTCGCTTATAGACTCATGGAAGAGCACGGAATCTATGACGATTCAATCGACGCGCGGGTGCGCGAGTCTTTGCGCTTTGTCGAGCTGGAGCACACGGTCGACATGTTCCCCTCGGAACTTTCAGGAGGCATGCGGCGGCGTGTGGCGATTGCGCGCGCCATTATTTCGCAGCCGGAGCTGCTGCTCTATGATTCGCCGACCGGCGGGCTCGATCCGGTGACTTCCAATACCATTATCGAATTGATCATGAAGCAGCGGGACGTTTACCGCACAAGTTCTCTGCTGGTGACGCATCGTCTGCAGGACGCTTTCACGCTGGCTACCCATGAATTCGATCCGCGAACCAATCAGGTGCGTGTGCTGCCCCGCGGACAGTATTGCGACGTCCCTATGAGCTTTCTGATGTTGCGCGATGGCAAGGTCATTTTCGACGGCGACATTCGGCAACTCGGACACAGCAAGGACGAGTACATTCGGGAGTATATTTCGTAGGACGCCCGCTATCAGCTATCAGCTGTTAGCCGTCAGCTTTCAGTTAAGAGCTATTTCGTCGCTGACGCCAAATTCTTGCCCGCCTCAATAAACGATTGCACGTTGCTTTTGTCGATCATGCCGGAGCCGGTGTCGACGAAGCTGGGGATGGGGGAGAAGCTGTCTTTCGACCAGTCGGCGTCGAGCGACGGCGGCTTGTGGTGATAGAGATTGTCGAGCATCTGCATACCGACGAAGGCCATGGTGTAGGGCTTCTGGGCGATAGTAGCGGCGATCACGCCTTTCTGGATCCAGTCGAGCGTCTCCTGGTCGGTGTCCATGGCGATGACAACTTTTCCGGTGACGTGATAGCTATTGAGCACGCCGGCGATTTCCTTGCCGGATTGCGCTTCCAGACAAATGAAGCCGTCGACTTTGTCGCGCTCTTTGCCGACAATCGCGGTGGCGGTGTCGAAGGCGATGCGGGGGTCACCCTGGATATCAACGACGCGGGTAATTTTGATCTCTGGGGTTTTGGCGAGAGCGTCTTTGTAGCCACGCAGGCGGTCTTGCAGGTTCGACTGGTCGGGCATGGTGAAGGCCACGACGTTGCCTTTGCCTTTGAGTTCCTGCGCCAGGCGAAGGCCGCCGGTGAAACCGGCCTGGTAATTATTCGTGCCGACGAAAAACAAGCGCTTGCTCGAGGGCGCATCGGAGTCGATCGTGACCACGGGGATGCCGGCGGCAACGGCTTTATCGATGCCGTCTTTGAGCAGGTCGGGGTCGGTTACGGCGAGGAGAATGCCCGTCGCTTTTTTCTGTATCGCCTGATCCAGGGCGTCGCGCTCGGCTTTGGCATCGTAATTCGTGGGCCCAGTGAAATCGGAACGAACTTTCATCTGCGAGGCGGCTTTGGAGAAGCCTGCGCCCGCAGCCTTCCAGTAGGGAAGCTGTAAATTAGCCGAGACCAGAACAAAATATTCGTCGGAGTCGTGGATCGAACCGCAGCTCAGGGTCAATCCCAATAGGATCGCGAGAGCGCCGGAGCGCAGAAGCTTGCGCGCGGGGAGCATCGCATCCTCCTTTCGAACAGTTCTCATCTCCAAGCATCCTCGTGGAACATCTTCATCTCGGATGAATGCATTTGCGCAGATGAGAACCTTTAGCGAGTGGATTGTAAACGAGCGGTCAACTTCAACGAAATAGGATGCATCTGGTACGGCCTACACTCCCACGGGAAAGGGCTTGGTGTGCGTGGTGGCGCGGAGGGATGCACCTCCGAAGCGGCCTTGCAGGAGAGACATCAATCCGGTGTACCAGTAGCCGACGACGAAGAGGAGCAGGAACGGGACGGTGATGTAGTTCTCGTTGTCGATGGCGTAGTAGACGGTGGCGGCGAAATAGGTGCCGATTACAAGTTCGAGCCACGGAACCCATCCCAGGCGCTTGCGGTATTTGGTGGCGCCGATTTTGTCTTGCTTAGAGACTACGCTGTATTTGGGCGTGCGGGCGAAGGCGCTCTGCTTGCCGATCAGCGCTTCGATCACGGCTTTCGTGTTGGTGATGGTCAGTCCGATGCCGAGCGCCATTAGAAACGGCAGATACACCAAGGCGCGCGGCCAACGTCGAGGAAAGAGTTCGCGCTGCGAAACCAGATAGAAACTGGAAATCGAAAACGTAGAGGCCATGAATAGTGGCAGATCGATGTAGAGCATCTGAAACCAGCCTTGATAAAAACGAATGATCATGGCAGGAAGCAGCAGCACCGAGAGCATGATCATCAGCGGATAGCTGATGTTGGCGGTCAGGTGATACCAGGCTTCGACCTTCGTATGCAGCGGGGCGTCGCTGTGCAGCACGCGCGGGAGAATTTTTTTCCCGGTTTGAATCAGGCCCTTCGCCCAACGCGCCTGCTGCGTTTTGAAGGCGGTCATCTCAACCGGCAGTTCGGCGGGACATTCGACGTCCTGGAGGTAGATAAATTTCCAGCCTTTGAGTTGCGCTCGATATGACAAGTCGGTATCTTCGGTTAGTGTGTCGTGCTGCCAGCCTCCGGCCTCGTCGATGGCGGTGCGGCGCCACATGCCGGCGGTGCCGTTGAAATTGAAGAACAGTCCGGTGCGGGCGCGGCCGGAGTGCTCGAGCACGAAGTGGCCGTCGAGCAGGATAGCCTCGACTTCGGTGAGGAAGGAATAATTGCGGTTGATGTGGGTCCAGCGGGTTTGCACCATGCCGATTTTCGGGTCGCTGAAGTGGTGGATGACACGCGTGAGAAAATCTTCCGGGGGAGTAAAGTCTGCGTCGAAAATGGCGACGAACTCGCCTTTTGCCGTCTTCAGGCCTTCGGCCAGGGCACCGGCTTTGTAGCCCTCGCGATTGCTGCGGTGATGATAGGTGATGGGATTACCCAGCGCGGCATAGCGCTCGACCAGTCCGCGGGCCACCTCGACGGTCTCGTCGGTCGAGTCGTCGAGCACCTGAATATCGAGTTTGTCTTTGGGATACTGCAACTTGCAGATCGACTCCAGCAAGCGCTCGACTACGTATTGCTCGTTGAAAATCGGCAGTTGTACGGTGACGCGCGGAAGTTCTTCGAAACAGGCCGCCGGGGCTGTCGTGCCATTCTTGCGATGCTTGTAATACAAGTACACAAGGACGTAGCGGTGCACACCGTAGCCTGCCAGCAGAATCAGGACGATGAAGTACGGGATGAGCAGCGCGACGTCGAAGGCGTTGGCGCGGTAGAGGCCGCGAAACGTCGTATCCAGAAAATGCTGGCGGATGTAGGGCACGACGCCACCTTTGGGGGCGGTGAATGCAGCCAGCGTCGCGGTCAGGATGAGATCAGATATCAACAAGGCGTTCTGAGGAAGTTTATATTTTACCGGATCGGAGGTCCAACACGGGAACGCGGCTAGACTCGTGCTCTTTACGTCACGCGTCGACTGAGCTTCAGGCTAGATCCCCGCAGGGGAGATTGGGCGAAAAACTCGGCGAGGGTGCCGATACGCTTGGTCTTGCGTTGCCATTCTTCGGCGCCCACTACGACGACGGCGGTCCGGCCCTTGCGGGTGATGGTTTGCGGGCCCTCCGACATGGCGCGGTCGACAACTTCGTTGAATCTTGCTTTTGCTTTAGCCATGGTCCAGTTTGGTGCGCGCATTACAACTCCTTTCAATCTCAAGGTCATCATGGTCATCGGCGAAGGGATTCGCAAGAATAGATCGATTTGCCCCTCCAGCTTGCCTCAGCTACAAATAGAACCACTCATGGAATCTAGCTCGAGAGCGGGCTCGCAGCGCGCACACGGCTCCGGTCCGGTCTCGGCTGCGAGCATCCGGACTTCGCCGGTGTGGGTTTCGCCCGCGTGGATTGCCGCGATTGCGCTGATAGTGAGAGTCGGATGGATCGTGATCGGGCACACCTATAAGTTCAAGAACACTGACGACAACTTTGGGTTTGGTTGGGAAATGGGGCGCATCGCGGCAGCGCTGGCTTCGGGACACGGGTTCAGCAGTCCGTTTGGTCCTGCGACCGGGCCGACCGCGTGGGAGCCTCCGCTGTACCCGTACCTGACGGCGGGGGTGTTTCTTGTTTTCGGGATTTATTCGAAGGCTTCGGCGCTTGTGCTGCTGTCGCTCAACAGCATTTTTTCCGCGCTGACGTGTGTTCCGATTTTTCTGATTGCGCGGCGAATTTTTTCGGAGAAGGTCGCCGTGGGTTCGGCGTGGACCTGGGCTCTGCTGCCGAACATTATTTTCTGGTGCACGCGCGCGATTTGGGAGACGAGCCTGGCGGCGCTGCTGCTGACTTTGATTTTCTGGCTGGCACTGACTCTCGAAGATCGCGAGGGGTGGCGGCCGTGGTTTCAGTTCGGGCTGCTGTGGGGCGTGACGGCATTGAGCAGCACTTCCCTGCTGTCGTTTTTGCCGGCTGCGGGATTGTGGGCGTGGTACCGGCGGGCGAGGCGCGGCAGCCGGTCGTTCGGCGGAGTGGTGCTGGCGTCGGTGGTCTTCTTTGCCTGCATCGCGCCGTGGCTGGTACGGAACTACGAGACGTTTGGCAAATTCATTTTCATTCGCGACAACTTTGGGGCCGAACTACGGCTGGGAAATGGGAACGGGGCTGATGGCACGTTGATGCTGTATTTGGACGCGACCCACGATGCTTACGCGATGCGGCAGTTTCAGGCAATGGGCGAGCTGCCCTACATCGCGATGCGCAAGCGGCAGGCGCTGGACTACATCCGAGCTGACTATGGGCGATTCGCCATACTGTGCGTGCGGCGGTTCGTTTATTTCTGGGCAGGTCCCCCGAAAGATACTCAGCCGGAGTGGATTGGTGCGGCGAAAAACTCGCTGTTTCTGGCGTGGTCAGTACTCACGTTCTGGGGATTGGGACGGGCGTTGCGCTCGCGCAAGCCGGGCGCCTGGCTGCTGTTCTGGCTGTTTCTGCTTTATCCGGCGATTTACTACTTTGTGTATTGCATTCCGCGCTACCGGCATCCCATTGAACCGGAGATGGCGATTCTGGCGGTGTTCGTGGTCACCGAGGCGGGAAAGAAACGCTAAGGCTTGTCGTCCAGATCAATTTTCTGAACGTGAATCTCATTGAGCTTGGTGTCGAGAATGCCGGTGACCACGACGCGCTGGCCTTCGAAGCCATGAACGAGGTCGGCCCGGTCGAGGCGATACACGTTCTTGCCCGCGGAGAGCACGAGATAACCGCCGAGATGTTCGATGCAATACACCGAGCAGGTATTCGGCGTGCCGCCCATCGATTTCGACTTCAGCATCTCCTGATGAGAGCGCGTGAGGGAATGCACATTCATGGCGCACTGGCTGTCGGAGACTTCGCCGCGATAAGTGTGAGAGTTCTGCCCGTAAGTGCCGCTTGCCAAAGCCAGTATGCCGACGACATAGCACATCCAGCTACGGGACTTCGTGATTCGAAACTCGACGGGCTGAGATTTCGCTTGGGGCCTGGTTGATTTCATAGAGACTCCCTGCAATCGCCTCAGGGCAGCACGGTAAGCTTCATGTGCATGCCTTCATGGTCTTCGCTGCAAATTACGGTACAGACTACGATGTACTCGCCGGGTTCGTTCGGAGCCGTAAGCGTAAACTCCTGCGTGCCGGACTTGAGAAGCAGATCCCATCCGTCGACCTTGGTCCGGTCCTTGGCTCGAAGCAGGGTGAAACCATGGATCGAACCATCGCGATTCCACGACTTGGCGCGGCGCGCGATGACCCGAAGCAACACCTGCTCGCCGGCTTTCACAGTGATCTCCGGAGAGCGCTGCCCCGCAATCTTATAGCGGCTGTCGCTGTCGGCGGTCAGCTCGATCATACGGGCTGGCGTGCCGGATCCTTGCGCGCTCGATCCTTGTGCGCTAGATCGAGGAGCCGCAAGGAGCGAAGCGCTGGCGACTGCGATCCAGATTAAGATACCGCGAACTTGCGAGAGTTTTGTCATAAGTGGGATGAGGTTATCTCCGTGGTTACTGGGTCATGAAGAACAGGATCAGGCGCTGGTCTTCGTCGGTGATGGTGGCCCGGACCCGCATGTGGCGGAGAATGGTCGACATCATGCGCGGCGGAAATTTTTCTGGAGCGTTATGACAGCGGCCGCAGTTGGCGCGAAAGCGCTGTTCGCCGGCGACGCGCATGCGGTCAGGGTCGGCGATGCGTTCTACGGCCACGCCGGCGACAGAGTTTCTTCCAGTGCGGGGCGATCCGGCGAAAACTGAAGACGTGAATGCAAGCGCCAGCACGCACAACAGCAATGTGAGCGAAATCTTTGTGTGCAGAGCAGGCGTCGCCTTCTTCATGGCTGCGCCCCTGCATGGCCGAGAGGAACGAGGAAGCGGTAGGCCAGGCCAAAGCTCCACTGGTTAGCGTTTCCGACGGAACTGAACTGGCGGCCGTAACTGACAATGCCTTTCAGCCCGTCGTGAAACCAGTAGTTGACTCCGAAGTCGGCCTCGCGGGTATTGGCGCTGGGCAAGCCGAGTGCGGCAGCGCCGTCGGGAGTGATCTCCCCCGAGTAAAACTGCTGGAGGCGGGCGACCAGTTCGGTGTGACGCATTTCCTTCTGCAAGAAGTGGGCCTGGCTGAGGCGGTAGGCGCTTTCGAGCCAGTATCCGCTGCCTTCGAACGAGTGAGCGAATTCTGAACGCACACTTAACGGCGCTTTTGACGACTGCCAGCCCATATGGAAACCGAAGGCGTTCTTGCGTTCCTCTTGGAGAGTGCGCTGCCAGGAGCCGCCGACTTCGAGGCGAGGGCCGGGAAAGAAAACGCCCATGCGTCCGCCAACCTGGCGCTCAGAGTCGACGCTGCTGAGGCCGATGCTGGTGGCGGACATGTAGACCGCATAGTTCATGTTGGCTTTGGAGTTGACTGGGAAGCCGCCGCGCAGCATCAGTCCGTCGCTATCGGTCGTGTTGATGGGAAGAATTAGAGGGTCGGGTTGCAGGAAGCGGATCCAGACGGGATAGAGGCGCTCGTTAAAAATTCCGAAGGGCGTGAGGAAGCGGCCGGCGGTGACGGTGAGGTAGGGGTTGGCAATGTAGTCGATCTGGGCGTAGTCGACGTGCTTGGTGACCGGGCCCTGGTACGGTCCGCCGGTGAGCGGGCGCTGGAACTGGCCTTCGAATTCGGCGCGCGACTCGATCAGCCAGCGATCGCCCAAGGGCAGGAGGAGAATTGGATTGATCTGGGTGTCGATGAGATTCTGCTCGCCGGTGATGAAGCTGAATGTGCCGATGCTGCCGGTGAGAATTGGGATGGGCTTTTCGGAATCTGGAGTCTGGGCGGCGATCTGAGTTGCGAAAAAGAGCAACAGCAGTGCGACAACCGAGAGGGTGATTCTCTGCTGGCGTGGCGATGCGGCCTTTTTGTGGTGGTACGACAAAAGCGACCCCAGTCAAACTCCTGATGGGATTGTCGTTCGGGGCTATAGGGTGGGGGAACGTCACGACGGTAACTTTCGCGTCCTGTGGTGCGGGGTGAGAGGTTTTTAACTTTAGACCCTCACTAATCGCCGGGCGCTCCGTCTAACGGCAGAGAATCGGAGGGAATCATGAACCGTTGTCGCCAATCTGCTACCTGGCTGGAAACTCTCCTGGGAAGCTTTTGTGCGCTGCTGGTGCTTGCGCTGGGTGCGCATGCTTCAGACCACCGGGGCGCGCTGACCGAGGAACTCCATCAGACTTATGCCATCACCGCCGATGGCCGTATTGAACTCGATAACATCAACGGCGACGTGCATATCTCCAGTTGGGACCGGAACGAAGTGAAGCTGGATGCGGTGAAATACGCTGACACGAAAGAGCGGCTGGACGAGGCGAAGATCGAGATTGACGTTACCACCGACACGATCTCGATTCGAACCAGGTATCCCGACCACGACCACACCTGGAATTCGGGCTCGCATAATAATCCCGCCAGCGTTGAGTACACCTTGACTGTGCCGCGGACGGTTCGGCTGGATGAGATCAAGCTGATCAATGGAGCGCTCGATGTGACCGGAGTCAGCGGAGAGGTGAACGCCTCTCTCATTAACGGACGGCTGGAAGCGCATAATCTTGCCGGACGCGCGCGGTTGTCGACGGTCAACGGGCGGGTGGATGCGCGGTTCGAGGAGCTGGCGGGAAATTCGGTCGAGTTGAATTCGGTGAACGGATCGGTGGAGTTGACGATTCCTTCTGACTCGAAGGCGGAGCTTGAGGCCAGCACGGTTTCCGGCGGGATCAGCAATGATTTCGGGCTGCACGTGAATCATCACCAGTTCGTCGGCCACAACCTGCGCGGAGAACTGGGCACGGGCGGGACGCGCATTAAGCTGAATAATGTGAATGGCAGGATTGCGATTCATCACGCCGAGGACGGGCGGGCGCTGAGTCCGGTCAAGGATCTGAGTCATCGCGACAAAGACGATGACGACGACAGCTCGATCTGAGGGGCAGAGGCTAGGGACTAGGGATTAGCTCGCGGCTTAGGAACCAGGGATTTAGTAATCCCTAATCCCTAATACCTAGACCCTGGCTGGTCCCTCAGTAAATCGTATAGCCGGGGAGCGGGGTGCGCAGGTCTGGCTTTGAGGCCATCAGCAGGAGCGCGCCCTCGCGCTTGAACGCCCGCAGATCTTCAAGGCAGTTGAACGATTTGGTTTTGTAATCGTCGGGAGTGGGTGTGTCGTCGGGGATGCGAACGGCCTGCACGTCTTCGAAGGCGTGCTTCTTGAGGAGTTCGACATATTCGGCAGCGGACCGCACATGTACCGGAACGTTCAGCTTGTCGACCCATTGCAGTGAATACTGGTTGTCTGTGTAGAGGTTGATCAGGATAAACATCCGGCCGCGCGGGGCCATCACGCGGAATAACTCCATGAGCGCGCGGTCCTGGTCGGGATAGTAGTAGAACGACTCGACCGACAGGACTTTGTCGAAGAAGTTTTCTTCCCAGGGAATCTGTTGCGCCGATCCCCAGACATAAAGAATATTCTCAAAATCTTTTGAGGCCTCGCGGGCCTGGCGGACCATTTCGTCGGCGACGTCGAGGCCGACGACCTGGCCGAAACCTTCTGGGCCCTCGCCGACCAGGCGGGCCAGCAGGCGCGTCGCCCATCCTGAGCCGCAGCCGAGATCGAGCACGCGCTCGCCGGGACGCAGATTCATGAGGCGAATTGTCTTCTCGGTGATGTCGAGATGATGACGTTCCATCTTCTCGCCTTCGCCGGCCGAGGCCCAGCGGTTGAATTCGTGTTGCAGCCTCTCGTCGGGAGTTTGCGGTTTATCGGGCATATTTATCGCGCATCGGCTTTCTTTGCTCGGATTTCTCCACCGCCGCGTTCAGGCGGCGCTAAAGCCCACATCCCTCGGTGGCCGGTGACGCGGCCCTGAAGCGCGAGCTCTTCCACCTGGCGCTTCTACTGGGCGATTTCCCTGGAGCATCCGTGTCTAAAGTCCGCGACGGTGTATAGAAATTGGCTCAACCCGAAGTTAGCTGCACCTCGGATTGTGGACCATTTTTAACAGACGCGTAATAACACAGTGTTAGATTGGGCGCCATACGGGGTATTGGGCGTGTTGCAGATACAACTTTAACTTTAATTGAGAGGAAATTACTATGCTAGAAAAAGGTTCGAAGGGTATTTCCAGCCCGCTCAAGAAGGCAATTACGGCCATCACATTTGGCGCATTGGTGGCCGCAGTTCCGGCCGCTGCACAGAGCAAAGACAATAACGACAGGTTCTTTTTTTGGCCCGGAAACCTGGTCGTCAGCCGCAGCGTGTACGACAACAACCCGAAAAACGTGCAGGTGGGCGAGATTCTGCCGCCCAATTGCGCGAGTACGACGGGCGGATGTTCGGCTGCCTCGGGCGCGCCTTACAACGGGACCTATCCCTTGGTCTGGAACGATGATGGTTACGACGCGAGCTTCGGAATCACGTCGAAAATATATCTCGACCAGATGTTTCCTTTCGGCTTCGTGCTCAACAGCCTGGAAGTTCCGAACAGCTCGCAGCGCGGAATTACCAGCGCGAGCGATCAACTGGTCACCAGTTTCAGCTCCAAGTCGGAATTGGCTCTGCACCTCTCGACCAACGGGCGATATCTGACCTTCTCTGGCTATGTTGCGCCGATCGACCAACTCGACTTGTCAAACGCCAACACTATGGGAGCGGTCGATCCGACCAATCCCGTGGGAGAAAATGTCTTCCGCGCCGAGGCGCAAGTCGACCAGTTTGGCCGTTTTCAGTTCACTGAGACCAACGCCTACAGCGGCAATAACGGACGCGCCGTGATCTTGAACAACAGCGACGGAGCGAACTTCTTTTATACCGCGGGCAACGCCGGGAACGGCAGCAATCCTCAGCCTAATGGCGTGATTCTGGGCGCGGGCGCGCAGATCATCACTCCCGCGAATGAGCCGGAGAGTGCACAGAGCCCGGGCACTCCCACTCCGGTGGGCAGCTTCTCGGTGACGGAGCTGGGAGACAAAGCGGATAAGATTGGAAAAGATGACAACTTCCGTGGCATCACGATCTTCAATAGTGTTCTGTATTACACGAAAGGAAGCGGCAGCAACGGCGTGAACACAGTCTACTTCCTCGATACGACAGGAACGGCTTGCCCGAATGGCGTAGGCCTGCCGTCGAGTTCGGCCACACTGCCGACCGTCGGGCTCTCCTATGTTGTTGCTGATCTGCAGACCAGCGGCCTACCGAACAATATGTGCGTGCTGGCGGGCTTCCCCGCTATTTCCAATAAGGTCGCGACCACCACGGCGTTTCCCTTCGGGCTATGGTTTGCCAACGCTACCACGCTCTATGTCGCGGATGAAGGCGATGGCTACGCCGGTGGAACTGATTTGTACACTCACGCCGCCGCTCAAACCACAGCCGGATTGCAGAAGTGGATTTTCAATTCGACCACGAACACCTGGAATCTGGCCTACACGTTGCAATCAGGGCTGGGGCTCGGAGTGCCGTACACCGTGCGGAACTATCCGACCGGTGACAATGTTGGAACTGGACTTCCCTGGGCTCCAGCGACGGACGGTCTGCGCAACATCACCGGGGCTTTAAGCTTCGATGGATACGTGGGCATCTGGGGCATCACTTCTACGATCAGCGGAAACGGGGACCAGGGCGCTGACCCGAATCAACTGGTGGTCGTGTTCGATTCTTTGTCGAACACCGATCCTGCAGTGGCCGCGAAGGAAAGCTTCTTTACTCTGCGGCAGGCTGGTTTTGGAGAGGTTCTGCGGGGCGTTTCGTTTACGCCGGGGACACCGTTTAACGGCGGGAGTTAACTGCGGGTTGTTTGGCCGGTCTGCGACGACAAGAACAAGAAAAGAGCGAGCATGCGGCGGGAGCCTGTTTACGAGCTCCCGCCGCATTTCTGTCATAGTTCCGGGCGATCCTTTTCTTCGCCTATCGCCGTGGCTGAACTCCGGTGGGCCGTGCCGGCCTTCTGTGTTACAGTTTTCCTCTTCATGGCGACACGCCCTCCGACTCCCGCGCCGGACTCCGAACCCGGATCGCTCTACTGCCCGAACTGCGCGGAAGAGGTGACGGATCCGCTGACTTGCGGCGACTGCTCGTCGGTGATTTGCCGGCGCTGCGGCACGGCGCTGGAATCGTCGGACGAACTCGGAATCGGATAATGGCTTCTGCTCCCGAAAGCACTGGCTTTCTCTCGCCCGGCGTTTCGATCGCGCAAGTCGACGACCCGAACCGGCCGCGGCAGGTGATGGGATTCCGCGACCTGGTGCTGTTTTATGTGATCACGGGCATCAGCCTGCGCTGGATCGCGACGGCGGCGGCGGCGGGGCCGAGCTCTATTGTGATTTGGGTTGGGGCGTGGCTGTGTTTCTACACGCCACTGGCGCTTTCGGTGTTGGAGCTTTCGTCGCGCTATCCGAATGAAGGCGGGCTTTATGTATGGAGCAAGCGCGCGTTCGGCGATTTTTCCGGCTTCATGTCCGCGTGGACGTATTGGACCAGCAATCTGCCGTACTTCCCTGCCGTGCTCTACTTCGCCGCCAGCAACGTGCTGTTTATGCGGCAGGCAAAGTGGGAACATCTTTCGAACAATGCAACGTTCTACATTGTTTTCGCATTGCTCACGCTGAGCGCGGCCACGCTGCTGAACGTGGTTGGGCTCGATGTGGGCAAGTGGCTGCACAATGTGGGCGCCATCGCTATGTGGATTCCGGTGACGATTGTCATCGTGATGGGATTTGTGGCGTGGCATCGGTACGGGTCGGCAACTTCGTTCACGCTGCACTCCATGATTCCCAGCACGCACCTCAACGATCTTATTTTCTGGTCTGTGCTGACGTTTGCGTTTGGGGGTTGCGAGACTGCGTCGTTCATGGGAGAAGAAATTAAGAACGCGCGGCGGACGATTCCGCTGGCGCTGCTTTCCGGCGGGATTACAGTCACGATCTGTTACATCCTCGGAACGGTTTGCGTGCTGCTGGCGCTGCCGTCGTCTGAAGTGAACGACCTGCAGGGCCTGGTGCAGGCCGTGTCGAAGACAGCGTCGCGCGTGGGATTTCCCGGTGTGTTGCCGCTGGTGGCATTTCTGATCGCTCTCAGCAACATTGGCGCCGCCGGGGCATATCTCGCGGCGGTGGCGCGGCTTCCGTTTGTGGCTGGACTGGATCGTTTTCTGCCTGCGGCGTTTGGGGCGCTGCATCCGCGATGGAAGACTCCGTGGGTGGCGTTGCTGACTCAGTTTGTTCTAGGCGCGGTTTTTATTTTTCTAGGGCAGGCCGGGACCAGCGTGAAAGGCGCTTATGACGTTCTGGTTAGCATGGGAGTGATTACCTATTTCATTCCGTATTTATATTTGTTCGCGGCCATGATCAAGCTGCAGCGCGAGCCGGCGGGGCCAGAGGTGATTCGGGTGCCGGGGGGAACAGTCGTGGCTAAATTGGTTGCGACAGTTGGATTCCTGACGACTGCGCTGACGATCGTGCTCTCGTTGATTCCCCAGCCCGATGAGCCGAACAAGCCGCTGGCGTTGTTCAAGATTGTGGGCGGAACAGGAGCGCTGGTGCTGATTGGGGCTTGGATTTATTGGGCAGGAAAGCGGCGCGCGCATACAGGCAAAAAAACTCAGGCGGCGCTATCGTGACTTGAATCGCCGTACAGTTCAACTTCCGAGATAACGGGACCTGCGGAGTGTTCTTTTCCTGCTCTTGCGGCAGCACCGAACATTGGACCTCGTGCGCGCACCACGGGCGCGAAGCTGGCGAATCCAATCGGCAGGGCAATGTCGTCATAGATGGCTTCCATTCCTCCGCGGAGCAAATACGTTTCGTGCCAGAAACCTGTACCTCCCGAATTCTTCAGGAACTCCTGCCACCACTGGCGGTGAGGATCGGACCGGGTCCACTTCATGAGCGAATCGAGGTCGCGCCAGTATTGACGCATGCCAGCGTGCATAGGGAACAGGGAAAAGAGGAAATTCTCGTGGCGCAGAAACCCGTCCGGTTGCGCTTTTACTGACGAAGATATTCTAGGCCCAAATCCAAGCAGAGTCTTGATTCCCTGAATGCGATTCACACGCATGCCAAGGTAGACGACCACCAGGTCGGGATAGTTTGAAAGGTCAACTGTCTGGCGCTGGACCTTTGTCGTCATCCTAGACCTCACTTGCTCAAGTTTACACCGGGCTCGCCGTCTTCCGCGCAGGGTTGAAGAATGGCAGGCTAGTTACCTTCACATTTGTTTTCAGGCGCATGGCTTCGATTGTGATTTCCATCTGCAGCGAGGTTCCCGGTTTCGCATGTTCGGTTTCGACGCTGGCTAGCGCGATTAATTTTTTCAGGATTGGCGACCAGCTCGTGGTCGTGGCTTTGCCGACCTGCTTCTCGCCCGAGTACACGGGAACGGCGACTCGCGAGGCTTGCGCGGGCGCTGCCGGGGTGAGGCCGTAACGGTCGTAGAGTTGTTCGATGTCGGTCCAGTCGACTTCGAGGCCGACCAGTTGCCGCGGTACGCCGTTCTTGGCGTCTTGTTCGAGGGCGCGTTTGCCGATGAAGTTTTCTTTTTCGAGATGGACCATTTTCGCGAAGCCGAGTTCGTAGGGCGAGAATTTCTGCGACGGAATCAGCGCCTTCTTGGAACTGGTGTAATCGACTTCGATCAGCAGTAGTCCGGCTTCGACGCGGGCAACGTCGAGCGCGAGCATGCCGGCGGCGTGCAGATCGAATTGCTTGCCGGCATCGGCGAGCGCATCCCAAACTTTTACGGCGTCGTTCCATGGCATCCAGATTTCGTAGCCTAGATCGCCGGTGTAGCCGGTGCGGGAAATGTCGACCGGAACGCCGGCGACTTTGCCGCGGGTGACGCGGAAGTATTTCAGGTTGGCGATGTCGGCTTCGGCAACGGCCTTCAGCAGCTTGGCTGAAGTTGGGCCTTGCAGGGCGAGCGCCGCAATTTTTTCGGAAATGTCTTCTACCTGCACGTCCATGTTCAGACCGTTCTGGCGAAACCAGCGCAGGCTGGGGTCGGCGGCGGTCCAGCGATAGACGTTTTCTTCGAGTCGCGAGATAGTGCCGTCGTCGATGACCTTGCCCTCTTCGTCGCACCAGCAGCAATAAATAACCTGGCCGACTTTGACTTTGTTAATGTCGCGAGTGATAACGCGGTTCACCAGACGGGTCGCATCTTTGCCGGTGATCAGATATTTGTAGAGTGGCGAAATGTCGATGAGCGCAGCCGCGTTGCGAATGGCGTTGTACTCATGCTCGTGATGAACTTCGTAGACGCTGACCGTGTAATAGCCGGACCACTCGCGGTAGTTCAGGCTGTGGCACAGCGGGAAGGTTCTTTCGTGGAATGCGGTTCCGATGGGCAAGTGCTGACCTCGAATTAAGTGATCACGCCGAAACGGATTATATATGCAGACGTAATCGGACGCAGCAACAACGAATGCCTAGTGCGTGAGCGCAGCGCGCTACAAGGTCATTGCAGCATGACCATTTGATCCTTGATCGCCTCTAAAGTATCTTCGAATCCCTTGAAGAGATTGGTGCCGCTTTGCGTTTCGATACCGGGCTCGGATAAGAGGGCAGTCAGAGTCGAGCCATTTACCGAAACGTGACAATTCTTCGGCCCGAAGCACTTGGCAAACCCAAGAACGCTGGCGACCGCAACGTTGCCTTTATCTTCCTCGCAAATCATCCGAAGCTCAATCACGACATCATTTTTCCCGTTGTCGCTCAAGTTGGACACGAGTTCGTATTTCTTCGAACTCTGGAGAGCCTCCTTGAACGCCGACAAGATCACCGATCCCGATTTCAAGGTGCAGTTCGTCACTAAGAACACTGGCTTCGGTTGATCGCTGGCATGTGCAACAAGCGCGGCGAAGGCGATAAACAGAGTCAGAAAGAATATCTTCATTGCGACGGTCTCCTTTTCAGTCCCCGACTTGCGGGAACTCATGCGCGACAATCATACTCGCAATACGTTAGAATGAACCCCTACAATGCACCGCATCCTACAATGGACGGTCCTTCCCAGCGGGCTCTGATCTTTCCCGCAGCTCTCTTCCTGCGTATCATTGCGGTTCCTGGTCGTCAGCATCAACGGCAACTCCTGCAAGCTCGCAGCTCAAGGCTCAAAACTCATGGCGAATCAATACGACGTAATCGTGGTCGGCGGCGGGCACAATGGCCTGGTCAATGCCGCGTATCTGCAGCGCGCGGGCAAGAAAGTTCTGGTGCTCGAGCGGCGGCACGTTTTGGGAGGGGCGGCCTGCACGGAAGAGATTGTGCCGGGCTTCAAGTTCTCGGTGTGCTCTTACGTCGTGTCTCTGCTGCGGCCGGAGATTATTCGCGATCTCGACCTGCCTCGTCACGGTCTGGAGATTCTTCCGCTCGATGGCACGTTTACGCCCATGCCCAGCGGCGATTATTTGTGGCGCGTGAACGATCACGGCAAGACC